>Ga0209426_1000719_pt1 | contig 28465 bp, 24 predicted proteins | sample Deesub1362B_J571_FD_187697 | JGI IMG/M metagenome (GOLD analysis project Ga0209426, IMG submission 187697) | Deep oceanic, basalt-hosted subsurface ecosystem from Juan de Fuca Ridge flank, Pacific Ocean, CORK Borehole 1362B_J2.571 (SPAdes)... ...
GCGATCTTTTGATGTTGTTTTTCAAGATCAAAAGATCGCGGCCTGCGGCAGCTCCTACAGGGGCGGTGTTTCGACTCGACAGTGATCGTACAACCCGCGTGCGCTATGATGCTCACCAAGCCGAATTTTCGAGACCAGACGTTGACCATGGAAAACCCGATCGACACCCCTCGCCTCCCGCGCAAGCGCCGCAGCCTGGCCCAGGAACTGGTGACGGTGCTGAGCGAGCAGATCCGCGATGGCCTGCTCAAGCGCGGTGACAAACTGCCCACCGAGTCGGCGATCATGGAAGCCCATGGCGTCAGCCGCACCGTGGTGCGCGAGGCCATTTCCCGTTTGCAGGCGGCCGGTCAAGTTGAAACCCGCCACGGCATTGGCACTTTTGTGCTCGACACGCCAAGCCCGAGCGGTTTCCGTATCGACCCGGCCACGGTGGTCACCCTGCGTGATGTGCTGGCGATTCTCGAATTGCGCATCAGCCTGGAAGTCGAATCTGCCGGCCTCGCCGCGCAACGTCGCAGTCCCGAACAACTGGCGACCATGCGCGCCGCCCTCGATGCGCTGAACGACAGCGTCGCTCACGCCAGCGATGCGGTGGCCTCGGACTTCGCCTTCCACCTGGAAATCGCCCTGTCCACCGGCAACCGCTACTTCACCGACATCATGACCCACCTGGGTACCAGCATCATTCCGCGTACGCGGCTGAATTCTGCGCGTCTGGCCCATGACGATCAGCAGCACTACATGAATCGTCTGAGCCGTGAGCACGAAGAGATTTATGACGCAATTGCCCGCCAGGATTCCGATGCGGCGCGAGCGGCAATGCGTCTGCACTTGACCAACAGCCGCGAAAGACTGCGCCAGGCCCATGAAGAGGCGCAGGCGCAGCGCGGATGAGTGTCTGGCAGTTTATGTGCGCCTGACATACCGCTATCGCTGGCAAGCCAGCTCCCACAGGTTCCTATGTTGAAGCGGATCCCGTGTAAGACATCAGTCACTGTGGGAGCTGGCTAGCCAGCGATGAGGCCCGTGAATTCAGCGCCGCAATATCGAGCGATCCACCCTCACTGCCAGTTTCGCGTTACCAGGCTTGGCAGCAAACGCTACCAAACCGTCCTCATCCACAATCCCTCGCGCAATCGGCTTGCCGTCCGCCAGCAACTCCAGCGGTGCGCCTTGCAGCGACTGCCCCGACGCCAGTTCCAGTTTCAATCTAATCGTCATCGAATCGCTCCTTAATTCGTGTTGCCGCTTGGGCGATAGTCCTTGAGCAGCAAGTATGTGCTCCAGCCCCACCAGTCATCGATGGTGGCGGTGTCGTTGAGGTTGTTCACATCTTTGCGCCGCAGCACCTTGCCGCCTTCGACGCGGAACAGTGGCGCGAAGTTATTCGAAAGATTCAGCACCGCCGTCAGATCCGGCAGGCGTTGCAGCGCGGCAAACGTTGAAGGGGCGGGCACGTTGCCGCTGAGGTAGGCGGCGAAGATTTCATCCGCCGAGGCCTGCACCGCCAGATTGACCTGGGTGCGGTTGTCCGCGTCGCTGGCGTCGAAGTAGCGTTTGTCGCCGTAAGCGCGCCATTGCTCGCCATGAGCGTTGCGTACCTTGAGGCCGAATTTGCTGTCCTCGTCGTGCATGAAACGGGTGACCAGCGAGCCGAGATCGCTCGGCGTGACCACCGCCGCCATCTCTTTGCGTGGCACACGCAGGTGGCCGGCAGAGAACAGGTCGGTGAGGAAGTGGTCGGCAAACGCGTTCATCGCGTAGGCCCGTTCCAGTTGCTGCTCATCGTGATTGGTGCGGGCTGCGACTGCGGTTTGCAGGGCGGCGGTGTGGCCGGCGATGTAGGCCAGTCTGGCCCATTCGCCGAAGTGGTCGGTGTTGTTCGCCGCCAGTTTCAGATAACGCCCAAGCGGAAACAGTGCGGAGACGAAACTGCCGCCGCCGGTGAGCTTGTTCCACTCTTCGGACAACGTATCTCCGAGCGCGTCGTAGGCTTCATGTGGCGCTTTGCCGTCCTTGATCGCCTGTTTGACCGCGTCGATCTCCTTTTGCATGACCGCGAGAATCTGTGTGGCCTCGGCGCGTGAGGCCGGCAGCACGGCGAGAGAATCAAATGCAGCATGGAAGCGATTCAGGCGATCAGCCGGGGTCGCGCCTTCGTTGATCGGTCGATCGACCACACCGTAGAAATCTCCAGCCAGCGCCACTACCTGGCCGTAGGTCAGCGCAAGGCCGTTGGGCAAGTGCAAGGGCTTGTTTTGCGCGCGGATCGGTTCGGCATTTTCGCTGAAGCGCAGCAAGGTGTTGTCGCCGATGGCTGTGTGTTCAGCGCCTTCGAAGCGCAGTGGCGGTCGAATGTTCAAGGCGTTGCCGGGGAGGGCGGTGGCCGGTGCGACATCGCTGTGGGCGTCGGCGATGTGCAGCAGCAGATGCGGATTGTCGGCGTTGAAGTGGATGCCTTTTACAGTGAAAAGATCATCGAGTCGAGCGACGACCGGGTTGGGTCGTTCCTGTGGTTTTGCATGCAGTCCGGACATTTCTGGCTCCTTGATATGTCGTCGGTGAATTTATTTTTAACTGTATTTATATACAGTTAAATCGAGCCTAGACCAGATTTTTCCTACGTCAAGAAAGAATCTTGTCCGACAAAAAGTGCGGGGCAACGATGAAATGCAGTTGACGGTTGTCTTTTAAGTTGTACGATGACCTACAACTTCAGCGTTGGCTGAATCATAAAACTCACAAAAAACGTTGCTACCCAGGGTGTTCGAATAATGAATCCACAAGAACTGAAGTCCATCCTCTCTGCCGGCCTGCTGTCGTTCCCGGTGACCGATTTCAACGCGCAGGGCGATTTCAACCGCGCCGGCTACATCAAGCGTCTGGAATGGCTGGCTCCGTATGGCGCTTCAGCCTTGTTCGCCGCCGGCGGCACCGGTGAGTTCTTCTCCCTGGCCGCCAGCGAATACTCGGAAATCATCAAGACTGCCGTCGACACCTGCGCCAGCAGCGTACCGATTCTGGCCGGTGTCGGCGGTTCGACCCGTCAGGCCATCGAGTACGCCCAGGAATCCGAGCGCCTGGGCGCCAAAGGCCTGTTGCTGCTGCCGCACTATCTGACCGAAGCCAGTCAGGACGGCGTCGCCGCCCACGTTGAAGCCGTGTGCAAATCGGTGAACATCGGGGTAGTGGTCTACAACCGCAACGTCTGCCGCCTGACTGCGCCATTGCTGGAGCGACTGGCCGAGCGCTGCCCGAACCTGATCGGCTACAAGGACGGTCTGGGCGATATCGAGTTGATGGTGTCGATCCGTCGCCGCCTCGGTGATCGCTTCAGCTACCTCGGCGGCCTGCCGACCGCGGAAGTCTACGCCGCTGCCTACAAGGCACTGGGCGTGCCGGTTTACTCGTCGGCGGTGTTCAACTTCATCCCGAAAACCGCGATGGACTTCTACCACGCGATTGCCCGCGACGATCACGCCACCGTCGCCAAGATCATCGACGACTTCTTCCTGCCGTACCTCGACATCCGCAACCGCAAGGCCGGCTACGCCGTGAGCATCGTCAAGGCAGGCGCGAAAATCGCCGGCTATGACGCAGGCCCGGTGCGGGCGCCGCTGACTGACCTGACCGGCGAAGAATTCGAAATGCTGGCTGCGCTGATCGACAAGCAAGGTGCGCAGTAACATCCGACAAAAACGCGGCCGCTGAGTAATCAGCGGCTTTTTGCGTAAAGGCTTTGAGATTTGAGGGCTGCCCTGTGACAACTGCAAAACGCTACGACAACTACATCAACGGTGAATGGGTCGCCGGTGCCGACTACTCGGCGAACATCAACCCGTCCGAACTGAGCGATACCATCGGCGATTACGCCAAGGCTGACCTGACGCAGGTTCACGCCGCCATCGATGCGGCCCGCGCCGCGTTCCCGACCTGGTCGGTTTCGGGCATTCAGGCCCGTCACGATGCGCTGGATAAAGTCGGCACGGAGATCCTCGCCCGTCGCGAAGAACTCGGTACCCTGCTGGCCCGCGAAGAGGGCAAGACCCTGCCCGAAGCCATTGGCGAAGTGACCCGCGCCGGCAACATCTTCAAGTTCTTCGCCGGTGAATGCCTGCGTCTGTCCGGCGACTATGTGCCGTCGGTGCGCCCGGGCGTCAATGTCGAAGTGACCCGGGAAGCTCTCGGCGTGGTCGGTCTGATCACCCCGTGGAACTTCCCGATTGCCATCCCGGCATGGAAAATCGCCCCGGCCCTGGCCTACGGCAACTGTGTGGTGCTGAAACCGGCGGATCTGGTGCCGGGTTGTGCCTGGGCCCTGGCGGAAATCATCTCCCGCGCAGGCTTCCCGGCCGGTGTGTTCAACCTGGTGATGGGCAGCGGTCGGGTGGTCGGCGACGCGCTGGTCAACAGCCCGAAAGTTGATGGCATCAGTTTCACCGGTTCAGTCGGCGTGGGTCGGCAGATTGCTGTTAATTGCGTGTCGCGCCAGGCCAAGGTGCAGCTGGAAATGGGCGGCAAGAACCCGCAGATCATTCTCGACGATGCCGACCTCAAGCAAGCGGTCGAGCTCTCGGTGCAGAGCGCGTTCTACTCCACCGGCCAGCGTTGCACGGCGTCGAGTCGTTTGATCGTCACTGCCGGGATTCATGACAAGTTCGTCGAAGCCATGGCCGAGCGCATGCAGTCGATCAAGGTCGGCCACGCGCTGAAATCCGGCACCGACATCGGCCCGGTGGTTTCCCAGGCGCAGCTGGAACAGGACATGAAGTACATCGACATCGGCCAGTCCGAAGGTGCACGTCTGGTCAGCGGCGGTGGTCTGGTGACCTGCGACACCGAAGGCTACTTCCTCGCGCCAACGCTGTTTGCCGACAGCGAAGCGTCGATGCGCATCAGCCGTGAAGAAATCTTTGGCCCGGTGGCCAACATCGTTCGCGTGGCCGATTACGAGGCGGCGCTGGCGATGGCCAACGACACCGAGTTCGGTTTGTCCGCCGGTATCGCCACCACGTCGCTGAAGTACGCCAACCACTTCAAGCGCCATTCGCAGGCCGGGATGGTGATGGTCAACCTGCCGACCGCCGGTGTCGATTACCACGTTCCGTTCGGGGGCCGTAAGGGTTCATCCTATGGCTCACGTGAGCAAGGCCGCTATGCGCAAGAGTTCTACACGGTCGTGAAGACCAGCTACATCGGCTCCTGATACACGCAATACCTGTGGGAGCTGGCTTGCCAGCGATGCGGACGACGCGATAGTTCGTCGTACCGCGGTGATGCCATCGCTGGCAAGCCAGCTCCCACAAAAGCCAGACCCAAAAAAGATTCACCCGCGCATAAAAATAATCAGTGGGAGTACATCTACATGCAATCGTCCAAGCCGACTCACGTCCGCTATTTGATCCTGCTCATGCTGTTTCTGGTGACCACGATCAACTACGCCGACCGAGCGACCATCGCCATCGCCGGTTCCAGCCTGCAAAAAGACCTCGGTATCGACGCGGTCACCCTCGGTTATATCTTCTCCGCTTTCGGGTGGGCCTACGTTGCCGGACAGATTCCCGGTGGCTGGCTGCTCGATCGCTTCGGCTCGAAAAAAGTCTACGCCCTGAGCATTTTCACCTGGTCGCTGTTCACCGTGCTGCAAGGCTTTGTCGGTGAATTCGGCATGTCCACGGCGATCGTTGCGCTGTTCATGCTGCGCTTCCTGGTCGGTCTGGCGGAGGCGCCATCTTTTCCCGGTAACGCACGGATTGTCGCGGCCTGGTTCCCGACCGCTGAACGCGGTACGGCCTCGGCGATCTTCAACTCGGCGCAATACTTCGCCACTGTGCTGTTTGCACCGCTGATGGGCTGGATCGTGTATCGCTTCGGCTGGGAGCACGTGTTTATTGTCATGGGTATCCTCGGCATCATCTTCTCGCTGGTCTGGCTCAAGGTTATCCACAGCCCGCGTCAGCATCCGCTTGCCAACGAAGCCGAAGTGCAGTTCATCGCCGACAATGGCGGCATGGTCGACATGGACGTCAAGCAAGGCAAAAAAGCCGACGGGCCGAAGTGGGATTACATCCGTCAGTTGCTGACCAACCGCATGATGCTCGGCGTGTATCTGGGCCAGTACTGCATCAACGGCATCACTTATTTCTTCCTGACCTGGTTCCCGGTGTACCTGGTGCAGGAGCGCGGCATGACCATCCTCAAGGCCGGTTTCATTGCCTCGTTGCCGGCGATCTGCGGCTTTATTGGTGGGGTGCTCGGCGGGGTGATTTCCGATTACCTGCTGCGCAAAGGGCATTCGCTGACCTTCGCCCGCAAGGCGCCGATCATTGCCGGCTTGCTGGTATCGAGCAGCATCGTGGCCTGCAACTATGTTGACGTGGAATGGATGGTCGTTGGTTTCATGGCCCTGGCCTTCTTCGGCAAAGGCGTGGGCGCGCTGGGTTGGGCGGTGGTGTCCGACACTTCGCCAAAACAGATCGCTGGCCTGAGCGGCGGGTTGTTCAACACCTTCGGCAACCTCGCTTCGATTACCACGCCGATCGTGATCGGCTACATCATCAGCTCCACCGGTTCGTTCAAGTGGGCGCTGGTGTTCGTCGGTGCCAACGCACTGGTTGCGGTGTTCAGCTACCTGGTGATCGTCGGCCCGATCAAACGTGTGGTGCTCAAAGAACCGCCAACCAACGGTGGTTCTGAAATCACTGGCAAATTGTCTCAAGCGCATTCCTGAGGAGCGGCGTCATGCAGTTGATTGAACATTCCGACTCGCCGCGCTACATCCGCCTGCACGAGCGGGACAACGTAGTGATTGTGGTCAACGACCAAGGCGTACCGGCCGGCACCGAGTTTCCGGACGGTCTGGTGACCGTGGATTTTGTGCCGCAGAGCCACAAGGTCACCCTCGAGGACATTCCCGAGGGCGGCCAAGTGATTCGCTACGGCCAGACCATCGGCTACGCGTTGCAGCCGATCCCGCGGGGCAGCTGGGTCAAGGAAGATCAACTGCGCATGCCGACCGCGCCGCCGCTGGACAGCCTGCCGCTGTCCACCGAAGTGCCGGCCGCGCAGGCCCCGCTGGAAGGCTTCACGTTCGAGGGTTATCGCAACGCCGACGGCACCGTCGGCACGCGCAACATTCTCGGGATCACCACCACGGTGCAGTGCGTCACCGGCGTGCTCGATCACGCGGTGAAACGCATCAAGGACGAGTTGCTGCCGAAGTATCCGCACGTTGATGACGTGGTGGCGCTGACCCACAGTTACGGCTGCGGCGTGGCGATCACCGCCACCGATGCGTACATCCCGATCCGCACCGTGCGCAATCTGGCACGCAACCCGAACCTGGGTGGCGAAGCGCTGGTGATCAGCCTGGGCTGCGAGAAATTGCAGGCCGGGCAGGTGATGCATGAGGACGATGCCTCGGTGGATCTCAGCGAGCCATGGCTGTATCGCCTGCAGGATTCCAGTCACGGTTTCACCGAGATGATCGAGCAGATCATGGCGCTGGCCGAAGTCCGTTTACAGAAGCTTGACCAGCGCCGCCGCGAAACCGTGCCGGCCTCCGAGCTGATCCTCGGCATGCAGTGCGGCGGCAGCGATGCGTTCTCCGGCATCACCGCCAACCCGGCGCTGGGTTACGCCTCTGACTTGCTGCTGCGCGCCGGGGCGACGGTGATGTTTTCCGAAGTCACCGAAGTGCGCGATGCGATCTATCTGCTGACGTCCCGTGCCGAAACCAAGACCGTGGCGCAGGAACTGGTGCGCGAGATGGACTGGTACGACCGCTATCTGGCCAAGGGCGAAGCGGATCGCAGCGCCAATACCACGCCGGGCAACAAGAAGGGCGGTTTGTCGAACATTGTCGAAAAGTCGCTGGGCTCGATCGTCAAATCCGGCAGCAGCGCGATCAATGGCGTGCTCGGCCCTGGTGAGCGTTTCAAGCAGAAGGGTTTGATTTTCTGCGCGACGCCGGCGAGTGATTTTGTCTGCGGCACCTTGCAGTTGGCCGCGGGGATGAACCTGCATGTGTTCACCACCGGGCGAGGTACGCCGTATGGCCTGGCGATGGCGCCGGTGGTGAAGGTCTCGACCCGAACCGAGCTGGCGCAACGCTGGCCGGATCTGATTGACATCGACGCCGGACGTATCGCCACCGGACGCGCGACCATCGAGGCGTTGGGCTGGGAGTTGTTCCACTATTACCTGGATGTGGCGAGTGGCAAGCAGCAGACATGGGCGGAGAAGCACAAGCTGCATAACGACATCACCCTGTTCAATCCGGCGCCGATTACCTGAGCCCAAAAAAGATCGCAGCCTGCGGCAGCTCCTACAGGGAAACGCGAATTCCACTGTAGGAGCTGCCGCAGGCTGCGATCTTTTGATCTTCAATGGCAACTCAGTGGCTTATCATTAGCCCCTGACGACGCTCACCCAAAGGCTCCCCCGGCATGCTGGCAATCTTCCTCGAAACCCTGAACATCACCGCGCCGGTGTTCGCCATGCTGTTCCTCGGGGTGTTGCTCAAGCGCATCGACTGGATCAACGACAACTTCATCCACACCGCCTCCTCGCTGGTATTCAACGTCAGCATGCCGGCACTGCTGTTTCTCGGGATCCTGCATGCGGACCTGCATGCCGCGTTGCAACCGGCGCTGCTCATCTATTTCGCCCTCGCCACGCTGGTCAGTTTTGCCCTGGCCTGGGGCTGGGCGATTTTCCGCTGCCCGCGTGAAGACCGGGGCATCTACACCCAAGGCGCGTTTCGCGGCAACAACGGAGTGATTGGTCTGGCGCTGGCGGCGAGCATGTACGGCGACTACGGGATTTCCCTCGGGGCAATTCTCGCGGCGCTGGTGATCCTGTTCTACAACACCCTGTCGACCATCGTGCTCGCGGTGTACAGCCCGGTGATCAAGTCCGATCCGTGGAGCATCTGCAAAAGCGTGTTCAGCAATCCGCTGATTATCAGCGTGATCGCGGCGGCGCCGTTCGCTTATTTCAAGATCGGTCTGCCGGGCTGGCTGGAAACCTCCGGCCAGTACCTGGCGCAAACCACGCTGCCGCTGGCCCTGATCTGCATTGGCGGTACGCTGTCGCTGGCGGCGCTGCGCAAAAGCGGCAACATGGCGCTCAGCTCGAGTCTGGTGAAGATGATCGGCCTGCCGGTGATTGCTACGCTGGGCGCATGGCTGTGGGGCTTTCGCGGGGCGGAGCTGGGGATTCTGTTTCTGTACTTCGGCAGCCCGACCGCCGCCGCCAGTTTCGTTATGGCCCGTGCGGCGCAGGGCAATCATGAGCTGGCAGCGGCGATCATTGTGCTGACCACGCTGATGGCGGCGGTGACCACCAATATCGGGATCTTTCTGTTGCAGTGGGGTGGGTGGATCTGAAGGGCAAGATCAAAAGATCGCAGCCTGCGGCAGCTCCTACATTGGAATGCGTTCTCCTGTAGGAGCTGCCGAAGGCTGCGATCTTTTAGTTTTTCTGATAACTGTCGATCACTTCCTGCGCCGCGCGAAACGCATCGATCGCCGCCGGTACGCCGGCGTACACCGCGCAATGCAGCAGCGCCTCACGGATCTCCTCGACCGTGCAGCCATTGTTCAGCGCACCCCGTACGTGGCCTTTCAATTCCTGCGGGCACTTCAACGCGGTCAGCGCGGCGAGGGTGATCAGGCTGCGAGTCTTCAGCGGCAAACCTTCGCGATTCCACACGCCGCCCCAGGCGTGTTCGTTGACGAAATCCTGCAAGGGTTGAGTGAACTCGGTGGCATTGCCCAGCGCGCGGTCGACAAACGCGTCGCCCATTACCTGACGGCGGATTTCAACCCCGGTTTTCTGCGAATCGGTCATGGTACATCCCTCTTGTGGTGTTGGCGGCGCCAGGCGCGTACGGACGTGAACAACAGAAACGCCAGCAGCGTTGGCAGCACGTAAAACAGCATCAGCTTTTCCAGTTTGCCGGCCAGTGGCATGCCGGTGGTGAACGACACCACGTGCAGCCCGTAAGCCGCGTACAAACCGAGCAACAACAAACCTTCAGCGCGGGTCACGCGATAGCCGGAATAGAACACCGGCAGGCACAACGCGGCGACGCCGAGCATCACCGGCAGGTCGAAATCCAGTGCGTTGGGCGAGACCGACAACGGTGTCGGTGCGATCAGTGCGGTAACGCCGAGCACCCCGAGCAGGTTGAACAGGTTGGCGCCGATCACGTTGCCCACGGCGATATCGCGCTGCCCGCGCAGTGCGGCGATCAGCGAGGTCGCGAGCTCCGGCAGCGAGGTGCCGACCGCGACCACGGTCAGGCCGATCACCCGTTCGGAGAAGCCCAGATCCGTCGCCACCGCCACCGCTGCGCCGAGCAGCAAATGCCCGGCGAACACCAGTAGCGCCAAGCCGACAACGATCATCAACAGACTGCTGAACCACGGCACCTGCGGGGCTTGCGGCAATTGCGAATGCGGACGCGCCGAGTGCCGCGACTGGCGCAGCAACAAACTGAGGTACAACGCCAAAGCCGCAAGTAACAGTACGCCGTCGAAGCGACCGATCTGTTCGTTCCAGGCGAGGACAAACACCAGCACGCTGGCGCCGATCATCAGCGGAATATCCAGGCGCACCAGTTGCCGCGAGACCCGCAGCGGAATGATCAGCGCCGACAGACCAAGGGTTACGAGGATGTTGAAGATGCTGCTGCCGATCACGCTGCCGACGGCGATGTCGGGGTTGTGCGTCAGGGTCGCTTGCAGGCTGACCGCCATTTGCGGGGCGCTGCTGCCGAGGGCGACGATGGTCAGGCCGATGATCAGTGGTCGCACATGCAGGCGCGCGGCCAGACGCACAGCAGCGCGCACCATCAGTTCGGCGCCGAGGATCAACAGGATCAGGCCGCTGAGCAACTCGATCACGTTGATCAGCGGTAAATCGGCCAGAGCAAAAATGGTCAGCGCTCCATCAGTCGTCGAGGGCCTGTATGCGCACGCGTGCCGTGCCGCTGCCGAGCATGCCGAGGCGCTCGGCCGCTTCACGGGAGACATCGATCAAGCGGCCACGGGTGTGCGGGCCGCGATCATTGATGCGCACAACGCAGGATTTGTCGTTTTTCAGGTTGGTGACCTTCACCCGCGTGCCGAACGGCAGTTGGCGATGGGCGGCGGTCAGGGAATTCTGGTTGAACGCTTCGCCGCTGGCGGTGCGTTTACCGTGGTGCTTGGCACCGTAATAGGAAGCGACGCCAGTCTGGTCGTAACCGTGCGGGTCGATGATGTCGTTGCTGGCGCAACCGGCGAGCAAGGAGAGCAGGGCGCAGGCGCCGAGCAGGCGTTTCATTCGAAAGCTCCACAAAACAAATGTGGAAACAACACAATGTGGAGATCAGCGTCTGTGGCGAGGGGATTTATCCCCGATGGGGCGCGCAGCGCCCCCAAATTCCAGATACAGAAGAATCGGGGCCGTTTCGCAGCCCATCGGGGGATAAATCCCCTCACCACAAAACCCCTTCAGCCATAGATTGTTCCCACAGGGGATGGAGCCAGGCTGTTTGTCTGGCTCCATTTTCATCAGCCTTCGAGCTTGCTTTTCAGCAGTTCGTTCACTTGCTGCGGGTTGGCTTTGCCTTTCGAAGCCTTCATGGCCTGACCGACGAAGAAGCCGAACATCTTGCCGCGTTTGGCTTCGTCTGCCGCGCGGTATTGTTCGACCTGCTCGGCGTTGGCCGCGAGCATTTCGTCCAGTACCGCCGAGATCGCGCCGCTGTCGGTCACTTGCTTGAGGCCACGCTTGTCGATGATCTCGTCCGCCGTGCCTTCGCCGTTGGCCATCGCTTCGAACACCACTTTGGCGATCTTGCCGGAGATGGTGTTGTCCTTGATGCGCTGCAGCATGCCGCCCAACAGCTCGGCGGAGACCGGCGAGTCCTCGATGTCCAGGCCTTGCTTGTTGAGCAGGCTGCCCAACTCGACCATCACCCAGTTCGCCGCCAGTTTGGCGTCGCCACCGATGGCCGCGACTTTTTCGAAGTAGTCCGCTTGCTCACGGCTGGTGGCCAGCACGTTGGCGTCGTAGGCCGACAGACCGAACTGGCTCTGGAAACGCTCGCGCTTTTGCGGTGGCAGTTCTGGCAGGGTGGCGCGCACCTCGCCGAGGAACGACTCTTCGATGACCACCGGCAGCAGGTCCGGATCGGGGAAGTAACGGTAGTCGTTGGCTTCCTCTTTGGAACGCATCGGACGGGTCTCGTCCTTGTTCGGATCGTACAGACGGGTCTGCTGGATCACTTTGCCGCCGTCTTCGATCAGCTCGATCTGCCGCTGGATCTCGGAGTTGATCGCCTTCTCGATGAAGCGGAACGAGTTGACGTTCTTGATCTCGCAGCGGGTGCCGAATTCGACCTGGCCTTTCGGGCGGACCGAGACGTTGCAGTCGCAGCGCAGCGAGCCTTCGGCCATGTTGCCGTCGCAGATGCCCAGGTAACGCACCAGCGCGTGGATCGCCTTGACGTAAGCCACGGCTTCCTTGGCGCTGCGCATGTCCGGCTCGGAAACGATTTCCAGCAGCGGCGTGCCGGCACGGTTCAGGTCGATGCCGGTGGCACCGTTGAACTCTTCGTGCAGGCTCTTGCCGGCGTCTTCTTCCAGGTGCGCGCGGGTGATGCCGACGCGCTTGACCGTGCCGTCTTCCAGGGCGATGTCCAGGTGGCCCTTGCCGACAATCGGCAATTCCATCTGGCTGATCTGGTAACCCTTCGGCAGGTCCGGATAGAAGTAGTTTTTACGCGCGAACACGTTGTGCTGACCGATCTCGGCGTCAATCGCCAGACCGAACATCACCGCCATGCGTACCGCTTCCTGGTTCAGTACCGGCAATACGCCGGGCATGCCCAGGTCGATCAGGCTGGCCTGGGTGTTCGGCTCGGAGCCGAACTGGGTGGAACTACCGGAAAAGATTTTCGACCGGGTAGTGAGCTGAGTGTGAATCTCCAGCCCGATCACGACTTCCCATTGCATGTGTGTCTCCTAGCCTTTTGCTGGGGATTTTGAAACGTTGCGAGCGAAGGTAAGGCAAGGCGAAAACTGGCGAGTAAGCGGAGTTGACTTTAGTCAATGAGCATTACGAGCCAGTTTTCAACGCAGCATTACCGAGCGCAGCAGTTTCAAAACCCCTGCGGGGTGCGGGTGTGCCAGTCAGTGTGTAACTGATACTGGTGGGCAACGTTCAACAGGCGACCTTCCTGGAAATACGGCGCGAGCAACTGCACGCCCACCGGCAGACCGTCGACAAAACCGGCCGGCATCGACAGACCCGGCAGGCCTGCGAGGTTGGCGGTGATGGTGTAGACGTCTTCCAGATAGGCAGCGACCGGATCGCTGTTCTTTGCGCCGAGCTTCCAGGCCGGGTTCGGCGTGGTCGGGCCGAGGATGATGTCGACTTCATTAAAGGCCGTCATGAAGTCGTTTTTCACCAGGCGACGGATCTTCTGCGCTTTGAGGTAGTAGGCGTCGTAGTAACCGGCGGACAGCGCGTAGGCGCCGACCATGATCCGGCGCTGCACTTCAGGCCCGAAGCCTTCGCCACGCGAGCGCTTGTACAGGTCGATCAGGTTTTCCGGGTTCTCGCAGCGATGGCCGAAGCGCACGCCGTCGAAACGCGACAGGTTCGAGGAAGCTTCGGCCGGGGCGATCACGTAGTACGCAGGAATCGCGTGTTGCATGTTCGGCAGGCTGATTTCCTTGATCACGGCGCCGAGCTTCTGCAGCTCTTTGATGCTGTTCTGGATCAGTTCGGCGATGCGCGGGTCGAGACCGGCGCTGAAGTATTCCTTCGGCACGCCGATGCGCAGGCCTTGCAGCGAAGTGTTGAGACCCGCGGAGTAATCCGGAACCGACTCATCGATGCTGGTCGAATCGTTCTGATCGAACCCGGCCATACCTTGCAACAAAATCGCGCAGTCTTCGGCGGTGCGCGCCAGCGGGCCGCCCTGATCGAGACTGGAGGCGTAAGCGATCATGCCCCAGCGCGATACGCGACCGTAGGTCGGTTTCAGGCCGGTGAGGTTGGTGAACGCGGCGGGCTGACGGATCGAACCACCGGTGTCGGTGGCCGTGGCCGCCGGCAACAGGCGCGCGGCAACCGCTGCGGCCGAACCACCGGACGAACCGCCCGGTACGTGCTCCAGGTTCCACGGGTTTTTCACCGCGCCGTACCAGCTCGATTCGTTGGCCGAACCCATGGCGAACTCGTCCATGTTGGTCTTGCCCAGCGTCACGGCACCGGCAGCCGCCAGTTTCGCAACCACGGTGGCGTCGTATGGCGCTTTAAAGTTGTCGAGCATCTTCGAGCCGCAACTGGTGCGGATGCCCTGGGTGCAGAACAGGTCCTTGTGGGCGATCGGCGCGCCAAGCAGGGCACCGCTCTCACCGTTGGCACGACGCGCGTCGGCGGCTTTCGCCTGCGCAAGCGCCAGCTCTTCGGTGAGGCTGATGAAGCTGTTGAGCTGCGGATCGAGCTGGGTAATACGCGCCAGCAGGACTTTGGTCAGCTCTTCGGAAGAAAACTTTTTATCGGCGAGACCGCGGGCGATCTCGGCCAGAGTCATTTGATGCATTGCAGGCTCTTTCCCTTTAGTCGATGACTTTCGGAACCAGATACAGGCCGTTTTCGACCGCTGGTGCGATGGACTGATAGGCCTCGCGGTGATTGGTCTCGGTCACGACGTCGGCGCGCAGGCGCTGACTGGCTTCCAGCGGGTGGGCCAAAGGCTCGATACCGTCGGTATCGACGGCCTGCATTTCGTCGACCAGCCCGAGAATGCTGTTGAGGGCGGAAGTAATGTGCGGAAGATCGGCATCATTCAGGCCAAGGCAGGCCAGATGCGCGATTTTTTCCACGTCGGAGCGTTCTAGCGCCATCGGGATTCTCCAGTGGAAAACAGAACGGACGGCGTCCGTGTGTTAGATTGTCGGAACACTACCGCACTTCTACGGTCATAAGGCCGCGATTGTGGGGCTTGGTGCACAGAAAAGCGGCCAATTTAACATATTGGCGCCTTGCCCAAAATCCCTGTCGTTGTTAGAGTTTGCCGCACTTTTTTACCCACGCGTTGCCTAGGGTCCCTTTCCCATGTTCAAGAAACTGCGTGGCATGTTTTCCAGCGATCTCTCCATTGACCTGGGCACTGCCAACACCCTTATTTACGTGCGCGAGCGCGGTATCGTCCTGAATGAGCCATCGGTTGTGGCCATTCGGACACACGGTAACCAGAAAAGTGTCGTCGCTGTCGGCACCGAAGCCAAGCGCATGCTCGGCCGTACGCCGGGCAACATTGCTGCCATTCGTCCGATGAAGGACGGCGTGATTGCCGACTTCAGCGTCTGCGAAAAGATGCTGCAATACTTTATCAACAAGGTTCACGAAAACAGCTTTCTGCAGCCCAGCCCTCGTGTGCTGATCTGCGTTCCATGCAAATCCACCCAGGTCGAGCGTCGTGCCATCCGTGAATCGGCCCTTGGTGCCGGTGCCCGTGAAGTGTTCCTGATCGAAGAGCCGATGGCTGCTGCGATCGGTGCCGGCCTGCCGGTTGAAGAAGCCCGTGGCTCGATGGTCGTCGATATCGGCGGTGGTACGACCGAAATCGCGCTGATCTCCCTGAACGGTGTGGTCTATGCCGAATCCGTCCGCGTGGGCGGCGACCGCTTCGACGAAGCGATCATCACCTACGTGCGCCGTAACTACGGCAGCCTGATCGGTGAATCGACGGCCGAGCGCATCAAGCAGGAAATCGGTACGGCCTACCCGGGCGGCGAAGTTCGCGAAGTCGACGTTCGCGGTCGCAACCTGGCCGAAGGCGTTCCACGCGCATTCACCCTGAACTCCAATGAAGTGCTGGAAGCTCTGCAAGAGTCCCTGGCAACCATCGTTCAGGCCGTGAAAAGCGCCCTGGAGCAGTCGCCGCCAGAACTGGCTTCCGACATCGCCGAGCGTGGTCTGGTGCTGACCGGTGGTGGCGCGCTGCTGCGTGACCTCGACAAGTTGCTGGCCCAGGAAACCGGTCTGCCGGTGATCGTTGCCGAAGATCCGCTGACCTGCGTTGCTCGCGGCGGTGGCCGTGCATTGGAAATGATGGACAAGCACACCATGGACCTGCTCTCCAGCGAATAAGCGCTGGGTTGCAATACGTGGGTGAGCGCACAGGCAGCACTTTGCAGTGCTGCCTGTTGGCGTTTATCTTCTGTCAGTCTTCATCCAGGCCGGTTTGATGCCGTATGAATAAACAGAACATTTGCCTGGGAGGAGCGGCTTATTAAACCGCTTTTCGCCAAGGGCCCTTCGTTGGGCGTGCGCCTGTTGGTGCTGGCCGTGCTGTCGATCGCGCTGATGGTGGTCGATGCCCGCTTTGACCTGCTCAAGCCTGCGCGCAAGCAAGCGTCGCTGGTGCTGATGGATGCCTACTGGATCACCGACCTGCCCGGCCGGTTGTGGGACGGTGTCGCCAGTCAGTTTGGCAGTCGCACCGAGCTGGTCGCCGAAAACGAAAAACTCAAGACCGAGAACCTGCTGTTGCAGGGCCGCATGCAAAAGCTCGCCGCTCTCACCGAGCAGAACGTGCGGCTGCGCGAGTTGCTCAATTCCTCCGCACTGGTCAACGAAAAGGTCGAAGTGGCCGAGTTGATCGGCATGGACCCCAATCCCTTCACCCATCGCATCATCATCAATAAGGGTGAGCGCGATGGCGTGGTGCTCGGTCAGCCGGTGCTCGATGCGCGCGGTCTGATGGGCCAGGTGGTCGAGTTGATGCCGTACACCTCCCGCGTGCTGCTGCTGACCGACACCACGCACAGCATTCCTGTCCAGGTGAACCGTAACGGTCTGCGGGCGATTGCCAGCGGCACCGGCAACCCGGAACGTCTGGAACTGCGGCACGTCGCCGACACCGCTGACATCAAGGAAGGCGATCTGCTGGTCAGCTCCGGCCTCGGGCAGCGCTTCCCGGCCGGCTATCCGGTGGCAACGGTCAAGGAAGTCATCCACGACTCCGGTCAGCCTTTCGCGATTGTCCGTGCGGTGCCGACCGCTGCGTTGAACCGCAGCCGTTATCTGCTGCTGGTATTCAGCGACAACCGCACCGCCGAAGAGCGCGCCAACGATGCGGCGCAGGCTCAGGAAAATCTTGATGCGCAGGGCGGTGGACCGGTGATTCCGGCCACGGTGCCGAAAACCGTGACACCGCCTGCAGCGGTGACTGCGCCGGCCGCGACCGCCACGCCGGCAGTCAGTGCTACGCCGGCCAAACCGGTCGCCAGCAAGCCGCCTGCCAAACCAACTGCAGCCACGCCCGCGAATAGCCGGCCTGCAGCGTCCCAGCCGGCGGTTCGACCAGCGGCCAAACCGCCTGTCACCACGCCGGCCAACACCGGGAGACAAGAATAATGGTCGGGGCTACCGCTTCGCGTAACGGTTGGATGGTCTGGCTGACGTTTCTCATCGGCCTGCTGCTCAGTGTGTCGCCGATGCCGCAATTCATGGAGATCCTGCGCCCGCTGTGGCTGGCGCTGCTCCTGGCGTTCTGGGCTCTGGCCCTGCCGCAAACGGTCGGCATGGTGACCGCGTTTTGCCTGGGACTGGCCGAAGACGTGCTGTACGGCACGCTGCTTGGGCAGAACGCGTTGATCCTGACGCTGATCACCTTCCTGGTGCTGTCGTTGCAGCAGCGTCTGCGGATGTTCCCGATGTGGCAGCAATGCCTGGTGATCCTGGTGATCTTCGGCCTCGCTCAACTGGTTCAACTGTGGCTCAGCGCCCTGACCGGCAACCGCCAGCCAACGCTGGCACTGGTACTGCCGGCATTGACCAGCGCGTTGCTCTGGCCTTGGGTCAGCTTCGCTTTGCGTGGATTGCGCCGGCGCTACAAAATCAACTGATTCGGTCAGGCATGTGCCCGCACCTCGACAAGGGAGATGTCTTGATGAAGCCGCTTTACCTCGCCTCTGGTTCGCCGCGCCGGCGTGAATTGCTCACGCAGATCGGCGTGCCGTTCTCCGCCATCAGCGCGGAAATCGACGAAACCCCGCTTGCCGAAGAATTGCCTTCGGCCTATGTCGAGCGCCTGGCGCGTGGCAAGGCCGAGGCCGGTCGACGCGCGCTCGCCTGCGACGCGGCGTTTTGCGTACTGGGGGCGGACACTGCCGTGGTACTCGACGATAAAATTCTTGGCAAACCGGTGGACGAAGCCGACGCATGCGCCATGCTGATGATGTTGTCCGGCAAAGAGCATGAAGTGCTGACCGCCATCGCTGTGCTGGACGGCCAGCGTTGCGAGTCGCGCGTGGTGCGCAGTCTGGTGCGCTTTCGCCCGATCAGCCGCGAAGAGGCGGCGGCCTATTGGGCCAGTGGCGAACCTCGGGACAAGGCCGGCGGTTATGGCATTCAGGGCCTCGGCGCGGTGTTTGTCGCCGGGCTCAATGGCAGCTATTCGGCGGTGGTCGGGCTGCCGGTTTGCGAAACCGCAGAACTGTTGGGCCATTTCGGCATACCCTGTTGGCAAAACCTGAACGCGCAATGAGCGTCGTATGGATCAAGATGCGGCCATTATCGTGAACATGCCTGAACGAGACCCTGCCATGAGTGAAGAGATTCTGATCAACATCACGCCGATGGAATCGCGCGTGGCGGTGGTCGAAAACGGTGTGCTGCAAGAAGTCCACGTCGAGCGCACGCAAAAACGCGGGATCGTCGGCAACATCTATAAAGGCAAGATCGTCAGGGTGCTGCCGGGCATGCAGGCGGCATTTGTCGATATCGGTCTGGACCGTGCGGCATTCATTCACGCCTCGGAAATTTCCCTGCGCGAAAGCCCAGCGGTGGAAAGCATCAGCGCGCTGGTGCATGAAGGCCAGAGCCTGGTGGTGCAGGTCACCAAGGACCCGATCGGTTCCAAAGGCGCGCGCCTGACCACGCAGCTGTCGATTCCGTCGCGCTATCTGGTGTACATGCCGCGCACCGCCCATGTCGGTATTTCCCTGAAGATCGAAGACGAAGCCGAGCGCGAGCGCCTCAAGCAGGTGGTCAGCGATTGCGTGGCCAAGGAAGGGATCAAGGAGGCTGGCGGCTTCATCCTGCGTACCGCTGCCGAAGGCGCCGGGGCCGATGAAATCCTCATGGACATCCGCTACCTGCGGCGCCTGTGGGACCAGATCAACGCGCAGATCCAGACCATCGGAGCACCGAGCGTGATTTACGAAGACCTCGGTCTGGCGCTGCGTACCCTGCGCGATCTGGTCAGCCCGAAGATCGAGAAGATCCGTATCGACTCCCGGGAAACCTTCCAGAAAACCACACAGTTTGTCGCCGAACTGATGCCGGAAATCGCCGATCGTCTGGAACACTACCCGGGCGAGCGGCCGATTTTCGACCTGTATGGCGTCGAAGACGAAATCCAGAAAGCCCTCGAGCGCAAAGTGCCGCTCAAGTCCGGCGGCTATCTGGTGGTCGATCCGGCGGAAGCCATGACCACCATCGACGTTAACACCGGCGCGTTTGTAGGCCATCGCAACCTTGAAGAAACCATCTTCAAGACCAACCTCGAAGCCGCCACTGCGATTGCCCGGCAGATGCGCCTGCGCAATCTGGGCGGGATCATCATCATCGACTTCATCGACATGGAAGATGAAGAACATCAGCGCCAGGTGCTGCGCACCCTGGAGAAACAGCTCGAACGTGATCACGCCAAGACCAACATCATCGGCATCACCGAGTTGGGCCTGGTGCAGATGACCCGCAAACGTACCCGCGAAAGTCTCGAGCAAGTGCTGTGCGAGCCGTGCAGCAGCTGTCAGGGGCGCGGCAAGCTGAAGACTCCGGAAACGATCTGTTACGAGATCTTCCGCGAAATTCTGCGCGAGGCCCGCGCCTATCAGGCCGAGGGATACCGGGTGTTGGCGAACCAGAAAGTAGTGGACCGTTTGCTCGATGAAGAGTCTGGTAACGTCGCCGAGCTTGAAGGGTTCATCGGTCGCACCATACGCTTTCAGGTCGAAACCATGTATTCCCAGGAACAATATGATGTGGTGCTGCTCTGATCCCCTGCGGCACATTTAATCCACAACGGCTGGCCTCAGCTTTTCGCAGTTTTTTCGCCATGGGAGCCAACTGACATGGAGCGTCTGACACGCATTTTGGCCGCACTCACCCGCTGGGGACTGGGCCTGTGCGCGTTGGTTCTGGTGCTGTTGGCGTTGTACGTCAGCCTCGGTCGGGAATTGACGCCGCTGGTGGCGGAGTACCGTACCGACATCGAAGACAAGGCCAGTGCCGCGCTCGGCATGCCGTTGCAGATCGGCGAACTGGAAGGTGACTGGAGCGGATTTGCACCGATCCTGCTGGCCCATGACGTGATGGTCGGTGACGGCGCGAATGCCTTGCGTCTGGACCGGGTACGTGCGGTGCCGGATCTCTGGGGCAGCCTGCTGGCGCGCGAAGTGCGTATCGCCCATCTGGAATTGAACGGTCTGAAAATCAGCGTCAAGGAAGCGCAGGACGGTAGTTGGGCGCTGGAAGGCCTGCCGGTGCAGAACGACCAGCCGCTTGATCCCGAACAACTGTTCAAGCGCTCGCAGATCGTTCAGCAATTGTCGGTGCTCGACAGTCAGGTGACCGTGCAGCCGCTGGACCATGCGCCGATGACCTTCATCTACGTCGGCCTCAACCTGAAAACCGGCAGCAGCCGGCAGCGCCTCGACGCTCGTCTGACTTTGCCCGACGGGCAGCCGATGGCGATGAGCCTGCGTACACGGATTCGCCCCTCCCGACTGCCGGACAGCTCGGTGGAAGGCTATGTCAGCCTGCCGCAAAGCGACTGGTCGAAGTGGCTGCCCGAGCGTTTGACCCAGCAATGGAATTTTTCCGAGATCAAGGCGGGCGGCGAGCTGTGGGTGAACTGGAACGACGGCGCCCTGCAAAGCGCCGCTGTTCGTTTGAACGCACCGCAGGTGACCGGCGCTTATGCCGAGCGCAAGCCGATCAAGATCAGCAATCTGGCGCTCAATGGCTATTACCAGCGCGACGATGACGGCGCGACCGTTACGCTCGATTCGCTGGCGATGAGTTTTGGCGAAACCCGCTGGGAAACTCACGTGCAGCTCAAGCAGACGGCAGCCACTGATACAGTCGACGAGCTGTGGCATCTGCAGGCTGACCGCCTCGATTTGCAGCCGATCACCCCGTTGCTGAATGCACTGGGGCCGCTGCCTGAAGGCTTCGCCACTGTTGTCGATCACCTGAAAGTGACCGGCGGGTTGCGCAACGTGTTGCTGGATTTTCGCCCGAACGCTACCGATGGCTCGAAATTCGGCTTCGCGGCCAATCTGGATAAAGTCGGGTTCGACGCCTATCACGGTGCCCCGGCGGCGCGGAACGTCAGTGGCAGCCTCAGCGGCAACCTTGACGGCGGCGAGCTGCGCCTGGACAGCAAGGATTTCGTCCTGCACCTCGATCCGATCTTCGCCAAGCCGTGGCAATACATTCAGGCCAATGCCCGACTGACCTGGAAGCTCGATAAAGAAGGTTTCACCCTGATCGCGCCTTACCTGAAAGTGCTGGGCGAGGAGGGCAAGATTGCCGGCGATTTCCTGATCCGCCTGCACTTCGACCATAGCCAGGAAGACTACATGGACCTGCGCGTCGGGCTGGTCGATGGCGACGGTCGCTACACCGCCAAATACCTGCCCGAAGTCTTGAGTCCGGCCCTCGACGAGTGGCTGCGCACGGCGATCCTCAAAGGTGCGGTGGACCAGGGGTTTTTCCAGTACCAGGGTTCGCTGAGCAAAAATGCCAAGGATGTCGATCGCAGCATCAGCCTGTTCTTCAAGGTGCATGACGCCGAGCTGGCGTTCCAGCCAGGCTGGCCGCACGTGAGCAAGGTCAGTGGCGACGTGTTCATCGAGGACAGCGGTGTGCGCATCGTGGCCGACAAGGGGCAGTTGCTCGACACCCAGGTCAGCGATGTTTTCGTCAATATTCCTCATGTCCCGGCGGGGCAGCATACGCATCTGTTCCTCGACGGCGGGTTTGCCGGTGGATTGGGCGATGGCCTGAAAATTCTCCAGACCGCGCCGATCGGCACTGGCGAAACGTTTGCCGGCTGGGAAGGCGAGGGCGATCTGCAGGGCAAGGTCAAACTCGATATCCCGCTGGAAAAGGGCGATTTGCCGAAGATCCTCGTCGACTTCAAGACTGCCAATGCGCGCTTGAAACTGGCGGAGCCGAAACTGGAGCTGAGCCAGCTCAAAGGCGATTTCCGTTTCGACAGCGCCAAGGGGTTGAGTGGGCAGAACATCGCCGCCAAGGCTTTTGACAAGCCGGTGACCGCGCAGATTTTCGCGGATGGCAGCCCGGGCAAGCTCAAGACGCGGGTCTCGGCTTCCGGGCAGGTCGAGGTCAAGAAACTCACTGACTGGCTGGGCGTGACTCAGCCGTTGCCGGTGTCTGGGACCCTTCCCTATCAGTTGCAGGTCAACCTGGACGGCACCGACAGTCAACTGACGGTCAACTCCAGCATGAAAGGCGTCGCGGTGGATCTGCCGGCGCCGTTCGGCATGTCGGCCCAGCAAGGGCGTGACACGGTGTTCCGCATGAGCTTGCAAGGTCCGGAGCGGCGTTTTTGGGTCAGTTACGATCAACTGGCCAGCTTCACCTTCGTCGCACCGCCGAGCAGTTTCGCCGATGGTCGTGGCGAGCTGTTTCTCGGAACTGGCGACGCAGTCCTGCCGGACGCCAAAGGCCTGCGCATTCGCGGTGTGCTGTCGGAGCTGGACGTCGCGCCGTGGCAGGACCTGGTCAATAAATACGCCGGTAACGACCCGGGTGGCAGCGCCAAGCAATTACTCAACAGTGCCGACTTCAAGGTGGGCAAGCTCACCGCATTCGGCACCACCCTCGACCAGGCGGCAGTTCAGGTCAATCGCAAACCGTGGGCGTGGAATCTGGCACTCGACAGCCAGCAGGCCAAAGGCTCGGCCAGTCTTCCCGATGCCAAGGGCGCGCCGATCGCGGTCAATCTGCAATACGTGCGGCTGCCGGCACCGGATCCGACGGTGCAGGCCGACGAGAACTCGCCTGATCCGCTGGTTTCCGTCGACCCGACGAAGATTCCCGCGCTGGACATCACCATCAATCAATTGTTTCTCGGCGCGGATCTGGTGGGCGGCTGGTCGCTCAAGGTACGGCCGACGGCCAAAGGTCTCGCCCTGAACAATATGGACATGGGCCTCAAGGGCATCCTGTTGCAAGGCAATGGCGGCTGGGAAGGCACCCCGGGCTCGACCAACAGCTGGTTCAAAGGCCGGGCCAGCGGCAAAAACCTCGCCGATGTACTCAAGGGCTGGGGTTTTGCGCCGAGCGTGACCAGCGAAGAATTCCACATGGACGTCGATGGCCGCTGGCCGGGATCGCCGGCGTGGCTGGCGACCAAGCGTTTCTCCGGCACGCTGGATGCCTCGCTGAATAAAGGTCAGTTCGTTGAAGTGGAGGGCGGCGCGCAGGCGTTGCGGGTGTTCGGTCTGCTCAACTTCAATTCCATTGGTCGCCGTCTGCGTCTGGACTTCTCCGACTTGTTTGGCAAAGGCTTGAGCTACGACCGGGTCAAGGGTTTGTTGGTGGCCAATAACGGCGTGTATGTCACCCGCGAGCCGATTCGGCTGACCGGTCCTTCAAGCAATCTTGAGCTGGACGGTACGCTGGATCTGGTTGGCGATCAGGTCGATGCAAAATTGCTGGTGACCTTGCCGGTGACCAACAATCTGCCGATCGCCGCGCTGATTGTCGGCGCGCCAGCGGTCGGCGGGGCATTGTTCCTTATCGACAAGCTGATCGGTGACCGCGTGGCACGCTTCGCCAGCGTCAAATACACCGTCAAGGGCCCGTGGAAAGAGCCGAAAATCACCTTCGACAAGCCTTTTTGAGTAGCATGAGGCTTTTCCCCGTGTAGGAGCTGCCGCAGGCTGCGATCTTTTGATGTGGTTTTTAAAAGCAAAATCAAAAGATCGCAGCCTGCGGCAGCTCCTGCAGTGATAAGTGGACTCCCTGTCAGGAAGCGGCCATGTCTTTAGCGGTGATTCAAATGGTCAGCCAGAGCGATGTGCTGGCCAATCTGGCGCAGGCCCGACGCCTGCTTGAGCAGGCGGCAATCGGTGGCGCGAAGCTGGCAGTGCTGCCGGAAAACTTCGCCGCCATGGGCCGTCGTGACATTGCCGACATCGGTAGGGCCGAAGCGCTCGGCGAAGGCCCGATCCTGCCATGGTTGAAACAGACCGCTCGCGACCTCAAGTTATGGATAGTTGCCGGCACCTTGCCGTTGCCGCCGCTCGGGCAACCGGACGCCAAGTCTCACGCCTGCTCGCTGCTGGTCAATGATCAGGGTGAAACCGTTGCACGGTATGACAAGTTGCACCTGTTCGATGTCGATGTGGCGGACAATCGCGGGCGGTATCGCGAATCCGATGACTATGCTTATGGCAGTGGCGTCGTGGTGGCGGACACACCGGTCGGCCGAGTCGGCCTGACCGTGTGCTACGACCTGCGCTTTCCGGAGTTGTACAGCGAATTGCGCGCTGCCGGTGCCGAGTTGATCACCGCCCCGTCGGCCTTCACCGCTGTGACCGGTGCGGCGCACTGGGAGGTGCTGATTCGCGCCCGGGCCATCGAGACCCAGTGTTATGTATTGGCGGCAGCGCAGGGCGGGACTCACCCGGGACCGCGTGAAACCTTCGGTCATGCGGCGATTGTCGACCCGTGGGGCCGGGTGCTGGCGCATCAGGATCAAGGCGAGGCGGTGCTGTTGGCCGCACGCGACAGTGACGAACAAGCGTCTATCAGGGCGCGAATGCCGGTGACGAGTCATCGGCGGTTTTTCTCGCAGGGCGCCCAGCGGCCTGCTTCAGAACATGAATTTAAGGCGTAAACCTATGAGCGAGTTGTTGTCCTCAGTCAGTGATCACCTGTTGGCGCCCGGCGGCGTGACCATCGAGAGCCTGCAAGGCGTGCTCGGCGATCTGGCCGGCCCGGGGATCGATGCGGCCGACCTGTATTTCCAGGGCCAGATCTCCGAGTCGTGGTCGCTGGAAGACGGTATCGTCAAGGAAGGCAGCTTCAACCTCGACCAGGGAGTTGGCGTGCGTGCGCAGTCCGGTGAGAAAACCGGTTTTGCCTACAGCAACGCGATCACGCTTGAAGCCCTTGGTGCGGCGGCGCGTGCTGCGCGTTCGATCTCCCGCGCCGGGCAGAACGGCACGGTGCAGGCCTTCAGCACTCAGGATGTCGCACAGCTGTACGCGCCGGACAATCCGCTGGAAGTGCTGAGCCGCGCCGAGAAAGTCGAGCTGCTCAAGCGCATCGACGTCGCTACCCGCGCCCTTGATCCGCGGATTCAACAGGTCAGCGTGAGCATGGCCGGGGTCTGGGAACGGATTCTGGTGGCGTCCACCGACGGTGGCCTGGCTGCTGACGTGCGTCCGCTGGTGCGTTTCAACGTCAGCGTGATCGTCGAGCAGAATGGCCGTCGCGAGCGCGGCGGGCATGGTGGTGGCGGGCGTACCGATTACCGCTATTTCCTCGCCGAAGACCGCGCCATGGGCTACGCCCGCGAAGCGCTGCGCCAGGCGCTGGTGAACCTGGAAGCGATTCCGGCACCGGCCGGCACCTTGCCTGTCGTCCTCGGTTCGGGTTGGTCCGGCGTGCTCCTGCACGAAGCGGTCGGCCACGGTCTGGAGGGGGATTTCAACCGCAAGGGCAGTTCGGCCTACAGCGGACGGATGGGCGAAATGGTCGCCTCCAAACTGTGCACCATCGTCGATGATGGCACCTTGAGCGGCCGTCGCGGTTCGCTGAGCGTCGACGACGAAGGCACTCCGACCGAGTGCACCACGCTGATCGAGAACGGTGTGCTCAAGGGTTACATGCAGGACAAGCTCAACGCGCGCCTGATGGGTGTAGCCCGTACCGGCAACGGTCGTCGTGAGTCATACGCGCATCTGCCGATGCCGCGCATGACCAACACCTACATGCTCGGTGGCGAAAGCGATCCGGCGGAAATCATCGCATCGGTGAAGAAAGGTATCTACTGCGCCAATCTTGGCGGCGGTCAGGTTGACATCACCAGCGGCAAGTTCGTGTTCTCCACCAGCGAGGCGTACCTGATCGAGGACGGCAAGATCACCGCACCGGTCAAGGGCGCGACGTTGATCGGCAACGGCCCCGAGGCGATGAGCCGGGTGTCGATGGTCGGTAACGATCTGGCACTGGACAGCGGTGTGGGCACGTGCGGCAAGGACGGGCAGTCGGTACCGGTGGGTGTCGGTCAGCCGACGCTGAAGATCGATGCGATTACCGTGGGTGGCACGGGCGCATAAAAAGAGGTGGAGCTGCGGGTGGCGCGCAGGGCGGCCACCCGATGGCGAATCTCAACGCAGACCGCGTTGCGTATCGTCCAGCTCACGGATGTACTTGAAGATCTTGCGGCTGGAAGCAGGAGGTTTGTTGTGTGCAACCTCGTGCTGAGCCTGACGGATCAGCGAACGCAGTTGCTGGCGATCGGCATCGGGGTATTCGACGACGAATTTCTCCAGCACGGCATCGTCACCGGCGATCAGCCGGTCACGCCAGCGTTCGAGGTTGTGGAAACGCTCGTTGTACTGACGGGTGGAGGCATCGAGTTGATCGAGCAGGACCAGAATCGCGTCAGTGTCCTGATCGCGCATCAGTTTGCCGATGAACTGCAGGTGCCGTTTACGCGCGATGTTCGCGGTGTGCTTCGGCGCATCGGCCAGGGCCCGGCGCAGAGCGTCGGTCAATGGCAGTTTTGCCTGCAAGTCGGGCTTGAGTGTTGTAAGGCGCTCGCCAAGGTCAACCAGAGCATGCAGCTCGCGTTTGACCTGAGATTTGCTTTTTTCTCCCGTATCGAGGGAGTCGTCGTAAGAATCAACCATGGTGGCAGTCCGCAAAGAAACGCCGCCATGATAACCAGTCGGGGGCCGCTTGTCCGGCCCGGTCGCTCGATGACCCCAGCCGAAAGCAGAATTTGAGTGGAGATGAGCATGAGTGCAGTTCAAAGCGTCGGCCCGCAAGCATTGCCGGCACTGCAGGAACAGGTCGAGCAAATCATCGCCGAAGCCAAGCGTCAGGGCGCCAGTGCCTGCGAAGTTGCGGTGTCGCTGGAGCAGGGTTTGTCGACCTCGGTGCGCCAGCGTGAGGTCGAGACGGTCGAGTTCAATCGCGACCAGGGCTTTGGCATCACCCTGTACGTCGGCCAGCGCAAAGGCTCGGCCAGCACCTCCGCCACCGGGCCGGATGCGATTCGTGAAACCGTTGCTGCCGCACTGGCGATCGCCAGACACACCTCTGAAGACGAAGCCTCGGGCCTCGCCGATGCCGCGTTGATGGCCAGGGAGGTGCAAGATTTCGACCTGTTCCACGAATGGGACATCACCCCGGAGCAGGCGATCGAGAAGGCGTTGCTCTGTGAAGCGGCGGCGTTCGACGCCGATGCGCGAATCAAGAACGCCGACGGCACCACCCTCAGCACCCATCAGGGCTGCCGTGTGTATGGCAACAGCCACGGTTTCATCGGCGGCTACGCATCGACCCGGCACAGCCTGAGCTGCGTGATGATCGCCGAAGCCGACGGCCAGATGCAGCGCGATTACTGGTATGACGTCAATCGTCAGGGCAGCCTGCTGGCGGATCCGGTGAGCATCGGCCAGCGTGCCGCGCAACGGGCCGCGAGTCGTCTGGGCGCGCGTCCGGTGCCGACCTGCGAAGTGCCGGTGCTGTTTTCCGCCGAGCTGGCGGGCGGGTTATTCGGCAGCTTCCTGTCGGCGGTGTCTGGCGGCAGTCTGTATCGCAAATCGTCGTTCCTCGAAGGCACGCTGGGGCAGAAGCTGTTTCCGGAATGGCTGACCATCGATGAGCGTCCACATCTGATGCGCGCCATGGGCAGTGCCTCTTACGACGGTGATGGCTTGGCCACCTACGCCAAACCGTTCGTCGAAAAGGGCGAATTGGTGTCGTACATCCTCGGCACGTACTCCGGGCGCAAACTCGGCATGCCAAGCACCGCCAACGCGGGGGGCGTGCATAACCTGTTCGTGACGCATGGTGATGAAGATCAGGCAGCGCTGCTGCGTCGTATGGGCCGTGGGCTGCTGGTTACCGAGTTGATGGGGCATGGCTTGAACATGGTCACTGGCGATTATTCGCGTGGTGCGGCGGGTTTCTGGGTTGAGAACGGCGAAATCCAGTTCGCGGTGCAGGAAGTGACCATCGCCGGCAACATGCGCGACATGTTCAAGCAGATCGTCGCCGTCGGTAATGATCTGGAGCTGCGCAGCAATATTCGCACGGGCTCGGTGTTGATTGAGCGGATGACGGTGGCGGGCAGCTAAGCTCCCATCTTCACAAAAAAGGCGCGCCATCC
>Ga0209426_1000720_pt1 | contig 28456 bp, 27 predicted proteins | sample Deesub1362B_J571_FD_187697 | JGI IMG/M metagenome (GOLD analysis project Ga0209426, IMG submission 187697) | Deep oceanic, basalt-hosted subsurface ecosystem from Juan de Fuca Ridge flank, Pacific Ocean, CORK Borehole 1362B_J2.571 (SPAdes)... ...
CCCCTGAGGAATCGATGGATGGATTCTGCTGCTCGTTTTCCTGCGGCCACTGCTTCGATGGCTGTAGCGGGTCCGGTTACGAGATCGCCCCCAGCGAACACACCTTGGCGGGTGGTCTCCAGAGTCACACTGTCCACCTTCAACGTCCCCCGAGAGGTCCACTCCAACCCCTCCAACCCCTCCAACAACGAGGTGTCAGGCACCTGCCCTATGGCAGGCACAACCATGTCCACCTCCAAATCGAACTCCGAACCCTCCACAGGAACAGGCCTCCGCCTGCCACTGCTGTCCGGCTCCCCCAACTCCATCCGAATACAACGAAGACCCACAACCCTCCCCCCCTCAGTCAAGACCTCCTTGGGAGCCGCCAAATAGAGAACCTCTATCCCCTCCTCCAACGCAGCCTCTATCTCCTCCTCGTATGCAGGCATCTCCCTGCGAGTCCTGCGATAAAGCACAGTCACCGAATCCGCCCCCAACCTCCAAAGAGACCTGGCAGCATCAATGGCTACATTGCCACCACCCACCACCACAACCCGAGAGCCCACCCTCACATCATCCCCAAGATTAATGGCCCGAAGCAAACGAGTGGCCTCAACCACCCCCTCGGCCTCCTCCCCCGGAATGCCCAAACGCACCCCCTTGTGAGCACCCACAGCCAAAAAGACAGCCCCAAACCCCTCCTCAAAAAGATCGTCCAGCGTCCTGTCCGGACCCAAGGGAGAATTGCATTGGATCTCCACCCCAAGACGCCGAATATATCCGATCTCCTGCTCCAAGATCCGGGGCGGAAGCCTGTAATCAGGAATGCCCACTCGAAGCATCCCCCCAGCCACCGGAAGGGCCTCAAAAACCCGCACAGAATAACCCTCCAACGCAAGAAAATAAGCCGCCGATAAACCAGCCGGACCACTACCAACTACTGCAACCTTATATCCCCTTCCAGGTCCCTTGGAGACGGGGGGATATCCCCCCTCCTCCATCACCACGCGGGCGGCAAATTCCTTGAGAGATTTGATGGAGATGGGTTGATCCATATCCCCCCGGAGGCAGGCCTCTTCGCAGGGATGCGAGCAGATGAGTCCGCAGGTCCACGGCAAGGGATTGTCTTTGAGGATGATCTCTATGGCCTCTCTGTATCGTCCTTGACCGATTAAGGCCACGTATGAAGGGACGTCGATCCCTGCTGGACAAGCTCTGTGGCATGGTGCGAGGGTGAGGTGGAGGCAGACGCCAGCTGGGCATACCCGTTGCCGGCAATGGACGAGGAATTCATCCTCGAAGTATCTCAGTGCCGTCAGAAGCGGCCTCCCCACAGAGGGGGACCGAGGTGTGGGGAGGTCTTCCAGAAAGGACCGAGCCAGATCCCGTAGGGCGGCGAGGTGCTCCTCGGTCCCTCTGCCTTCGGTGATCTCCGTCAGGAGTCGCTGGGCCCGATTGAGCTTCACTTGGCAAGAGGGGACATCTCCGCAGGTGTTCCGACTGCATTGCAGGAGGCTTTTGAGCGTCTCCTCGACCAGACACCTGTCCTGATCCAAGACACGGATCTCTCCGGTGGCCATATTGAGTCCCACCTCTTCCAGGGATTCGTAATCCAGGGCTCGATCGATCTCGGAGGCCGGAAGGAACCCTCCTGCTGGACCTCCCAGCTGGAGGGCCTTCAGCCGTCGTCCTTTGGAGACCCCCTTTCCCCATTTCTCCAGGATCTCCCTCAAAGGAGTGCCCATGGGGACCTCGATGAGTCCTGGATTTTCCACCTCGCCCACGAGGGCTACAAGCTTGCTTCCCGGAAGTCCCGCGCCGGCCCTCCGATACCAAGAGGGCCCCCGCAGATAGACCAAAGGAATCTGAGCCCATGTCTCGGCATCGTGGACCATAGGAGCGCATCGAGGGGCATGGAGGGAAGAGGAATCAGAGGGTCCCGGATGCACGAGGGCCCCTTTTTCTTCCAGGTGGCGGATAAAGGCGGCCCCGGTGCCACAGAGGAAGGCCCGGTCTCCCGCAACCACATGGATCCGAAAGGGCCTTCCCGATGCAAGGGAATCGTCTCCCAGTAACCCCTCCATGGCGGCCTCTTCCAAGGCCTTGTCCAGAGTCTCGCGGTTCATTCCCTGCCTGATGTAGATGATCCCTTGTTTGGCCCCCACGACCAAGGCGCCGCAAAGCATTCCCTCGATGACCAAGTGGGGCGAACGCAGGAGGATTTCCTCATAGAGTGGGGCCTCGGGATCGGCATCGTACGCGTAGCAGACTACGATCTCGGTGGGATGAACTCCGTGGCGGTGTTCGGTCCACTCCAGAAAGAGGAAACGCCCTTCTCCGTCTCGGCTCCGAACTCCGGAATCCCGCAGAATACACACCAATTCCTGAGGATGGCTGGTGCTCCTTAAGGCCGCCTGATATCCACCTGCTTCGAGATATTGGCTGATGCCCGGACCTTTCAGGACTTCCCAAAAGGAACTCAGGGGGAGTCCCGTCTCATGAGTGCGTTCCATGAGATTCATCCCTCGAGAGCCTCAGTGTCCAGGATGACTTTCGGACGAGCCAAATGGGGCATGGTATCAGGGATTTTCCTTTTTCAGTACCAGGGTCTCGAGATCGAAGGCCATCTGACGGGCGAATCGCTCCCGCTTCAGAGGGGGTACATCCTCCACTTTTCCGAAATGGAGGCACCGGGTAGTGCAGTTGTTGACGCATGCGGGGAGCAGACCCTCGTCGAGACGGTCCATGCAATAGTCACACTTGACCACCTTCCCCGTGCCGGGGTTCCACTGAGGTGCTCCCCAGGGACAGGCGATCATGCAGCTTTTGCAGCCGATGCACAGGGCCTGATCCACGAAGACGATTCCGTCCTTGGGGCGTCTCTGCATGGCTCCGGTGGGGCACGCGTGGACGCACCATGGCTGTTCGCAGTGGAAGCATGGCATAAAGACGAAGGCGGCCCTCGGAACCCCGTGGATGATCTTGGGGCCCACCGTCACGATCTGCGAGGGACGAGGGCCGAAGGGGAGTCGCTTGTTCAATTTGCAGTGAACCTCGCAGCTGTGACATCCAATGCAGTTGCGCTGATCTTGAAATAGGTAATAGATGCTCATGGCCGCTTCTCCGAAGGAACAGCTTGCCGTCAGGCTTACCGGCGGCCTGCGGGACGCACGGTGACGAAAGTCTCATGGAGGCCCGGACTTCCCCCCACAGGGTCGGAGACGTTTCGGAGAAGGACGTTGTCGCTGGCCCCCTTTCCGTAGCATCGTGTCTGCGCAGGGACCTGCCTCCCGAAACCGTGAAGCATGAAGACGGCCTCGGGATGGATCTGATCGGTCACCTTGGCCCGGATGGTCTGGGTACCCTGAGAGGAGGATACCTCCACCCATTGTCCGTCTCGGATTCCCGCTTTTTCCGCCCCCTCAGGATGGATCCAGAGGACGTTTTCCAGGACCAACTCGCTGAGGATCGGGTTGTTTTGGGTGGAGACGTGGGTGTGTACAGCGCACCTTCCCACGATCAAACGAAAGGTCCCCTCAGGGGGGGGCTCTACGGGACGATATTCGGGGAAGGAGGGGTATCCGTTCTGTTCGAGCATGCTGGATCGGAATTCTATCTTCCCGGAAGGGGTCTTGAACTTGATCCCGTTCATTCTGTCCCACAGGATGGGTTCCTCCGAGAGGGAGACGAATCCCTTGGCGTCGAAGTCCTCTATCTTGATTCCCGTTCCCTCCAGCTGAAAGTTGAGGAGTTCCTCTTCGTTGCGGAACGGCAGGTAGTTCCCCACCCCCAATCGATCAGCCAGTTCCTTGAGGATGAGCCATCCGGGCATGGTGTCATAACGCGGAGAGACCGCCTGTCTCCGAAGGAAGAGCTGGGGTTTCAGACCACTGGCCACCTGAATGGAATCGGATCTCTCCAGGTAGATGGACTCAGGGAGGACCACATCGGAGATCCAGGCCGTCTCGCTGAAGTTGATGTCGATGCAGACGATGAAGTCCAATTTATGGAGGGCTGCCTTCATCTGATTTTGGTCCGGGATGGACAGGATGGGATCGAATCGGTTGACGATCATGGCCTTGATGGGGTACGGGTCCTCGTTGAGGATGGCATGCGGGAGCATCTGGGGGACCCCGTGTGCCGGATCGGGGAGAAGGAATTTGGGAGTTCCTACCCCGTCGAACCGTTCCGCCTTGGGCTTGGGTAGATCCAGATCCGTAAGCCTTCTGGGGGATTTTTTCCCGGCATCGCCTGGGCCCTTCTTGATGATCATGCCTCCGGGAGACTCCACAGCCCCCATGAGGCTGCTAAGGATCATGATGGAGCGTCGAAAATAGATCTCATTGGTGTAATGGGCTCCCCGATATCCGAAATGGAAGACAATGGAGGGTTTGGCTTCCCCCAACTCCCTGGCCAGCGAGATGATCTCGCCTGCGGGGATACCGGTCTCTCCCTCGGCCCACTGCGGGCTGTAGGGCTCCACAAACGCTCGCAGATCTCCGAGCCCAAGGACCCATCGATCCACGAACTCCCGGTCGTAGAGGCCCTCTTTGAGGATGACATGCATCAGGGCATAGTTGAGGGCCAGGTCTGTTCCCGGACGGATCATCCAGAAGCGATGAGCCTTGGTTGCGGTGACCGTCACCCGGGGGTCGATATAGGTCAGCTTGGCCCCCTTGGCCAGTGCCTCCTTGACGGCGTTGACGGCCTTGACCTCGATGGTCTCGAAGATGTTTCTCCCATAGAGAACGATGTGTTTGGCGTTCTTGTAGTCGAAGGTCATCTGGGCATCGGTATACCCGAACAGGGAACGTCCGGCCGTATTGACGGATCCCTTGCACAAGGCGTCGTGGGTGAAATGGTTCGGGGACCCGATGGCCCTCATAAAGGCCTTGCTGATATGGGTATTGAGGACCGTTCTCTCTCCAAAGACTATGCTTTGCGGGCCGTATGTGTCGATGATCTCTTTCAGACGATGGGCCGTGTAATCCAGAGCTTCCTTCCACGAGGCCCTTCTCCATTGTCCGGATCCCCTAGATCCTGTCCGGATCATGGGATATTGGAGACGTTCCGGGTCATGGAGGAGTGCCAAGCCGGCTCCGCCTCGTGCGCAAAGGGCTCCTTCCATGCCAGGGACATTGGGGTTGCCCTCGATCCACACCACATCGTCGTCCTCCACGACCACACGGATGGGACATCGGACCGAACACATGAAACAGAGGGAGAAGACCTCCTTCCGTTTCCCGGCGGCGGATGTTTGTTCCTTTCCTTCCATGGACTTACCCGAAGGAATCCGGGTAGTCAGGAGCTTCTCTACCTTGGCTTCGAGTTCGTCGATATCCACGGGTTTGATCAGATATTCCGTGGCGCCCAAGCTCATCGCTTCCCTGGCTGTCTCCAAGGTGGGAAAACCGGTGATCATCATGGCCCGCATCTGGGGTTGGATCTCTTTGAGGCGGCGTAAGAGTTCAACCCCGCTCATCTGCTTCAACTTAATATCGATGAGGGCGAGGTCCACCGCGTTTCTGCCAGCAAAGGCGATGGCGTCTTGTTCTTCGGTGAAGGTTTGAACTCTATGTCTGTCCCCGAGCAGACGTTCCACCAAGCTACATGCCTCAGGTTCATCATCGATGACCATGATGAGGGCCATCTTTCCCCCTCCTTTGTCTGCTTTTGAGACTCTCCTCTGAATCGATGAGGAGGGGTCAAGCCGAAGTATTCTCGCCCAGGATCCGTTGGACCTTGGCTTCCAATTCTTCAACATCTACAGGTTTGACCACGAATTCTTGAGCTCCCAGGGTTATTGCCTTCTGAGCCAGGGCCGGATAGGCAGTAAGCATTATGGCTTTGATCTCAGGGTTGTCCCGGTGGATTTGTTCCAGCACATCGAGCCCGGACATCACCTTCAGTTTGATATCCAGAACAGCCAATTCCACCGAATGAGACTTTGCGTGTTGGAGGGCTGCATGTTCGTCGGTAAACGCATGGACATTGTGACCCAATCCCACCAGGATCCTCTCCATCAGGTCACAAGCTCCCGGGTCATCGTCCAGTACCAGGATCTCCGCCATGATCCTTCCCCCTTCCTCCTCTTAGGCAATGATAGGCGTCTCGGTGGGGTGTATCTACCTCCGGGCCCTTTGGAAGTCTCCCCTTCCCATAGCGTCATTTGGTGCTTCGTCTGGGCCCATGGGATGGCATCGAGGACGTCTCCTTGGTCCGGGTGTCTCGAGCCCTTTGCTTGCGCGAGATGAACCGCTGCAGATTGTATGCGTCCGCCACGTATTGGCCGTAGCTCTTGGCTCCCATTAGCTTGGGGACACGGGGTGTGCGGATGATGGCCAACCAGGCGGACCCGTAAGGTTCTTTGTTGACCAGATAGGGCTGATCGATCACCCGATAATTGACCTTCACGACCTCCCCATCGATGGGTGAGGGGATGGTGAGTTCTTCTTCGATGGACTCCACCCGAAAGAGGGGCTCTCCCCGCCGCACCCGATCTCCTTCCAGGGGGGACTCCACATAAACGATTCGACCTAGGTAGCGGGCGGCGAAGTCCGTGAGGCCCACGGCCACCTCCGGCCTTTTGGCCACGTCGCACACCCAGAGATGGTTTTCCGTATACTTGAGCTCGGGCTCGATGAGCAGACAGGGATCATTGATCCATCGCCCGTAGGCCTCGAGATCCATAAGGCGGCTGAACCCTTTGGGTCTTATTGCCAGGAGCCAGCCCTCGAAATAGGGCGACCGGTTAATCAGCTCGGGCTCCTCGTAGAGTTGTTCGTTGATTCGAAGGATGGAACCACTGCAAGGAGAGGCAGCCCGGACCACTCCTTCACTGGACTCCAGGTGCACGATGTGATCCCCAATCTCCACCTTCTGCCCCACCATGGGGAGATCCACATAGAGGATGGGGCCAAGGTTGATCTCGGCAAACTCCGTGAGGCCCAAGATCACCTCCCTTTTTCTTATGCGCATCCAGAGGTGGTCCTCCGTGAACTTCAAGTCTTTTTCCACGAAGTACATCATGCCCCTCCGCGTTGGTTCTATGGATGGAGTGAGCTTGGTCCCTGAAAGCCCTATCTGTTTTTCAGGCTCTTTTAGGCGCAAAAAGGGTGCCAGTCTTCAAAAACTCCCGGAATCGGCGAGGTTACGAGGAGTTGGAAAAGTTCGGGGATCTTCAAAGGTAAACAGGTGGTGGTGGGAAAATGACCATTCCAGCGATATCGAGAAAATTGATTCGTGAAATCAGAAACTTACAAGGCTTTCAGGATTGAAATAAAAAATGTCAGAATTGAAAAACCATCTTCTCTTTTCCCCCTCCTTGGGGGGGATGGGGAAGAACGGGTTCGTTGGTTCTCTTTCCCGACGAAGGGGATATTGGATTTGAAAAAACGTAGGTTAAAGCGAAACTAACCTATTGTAATATGTTTAAACATTTTGGTTGCTGCACACCTGCTCAAAACTCTCCACAGTTCGGTGAAAAGCACCCCCTCCCCCCAGCTCCTTATGACCATCTCAGGGGTGTGTCCTCTTCTGGCCACCACACATAATAAATATTCTCCAGGTGACCTACTCTGTCTGGAAGAACCAGTTCCTTCCAAATTGAGTCCTATTTAAGGCAAACTCCTTTCAGCGTCTTTGTTTTACTCTTTTTTCTGCTTTTTTTAATGCTGCTCGAATATCTCCAATGCGGAAAGGTTTGGTGATAAAATCACATGCTCCTTTGATTAAGGCTTCTCTCGCACTTTCCAGTGTGCCGTAGCCTGTGATCATAATTACTTCGCTTTTTGGGCATTTTTCTTTTACTCTCTCCAGGAAACCCATTCCATTAACGCCTTCCATTTTCAGGTCCGTAATAAAAACATCAAAACATTTTTCATCCAACCTTTCTAAGGCGCTTTTGCTGTCAATGAACACTTCAACAATATATCCTTCATCTTCCAGTTCCGGTTTTAGCCGATCACCTACAATCGGTTCGTCATCAAGAATACAAACTGTTGTCTTTCTCATTGTTATCCCTCCTTTTTTCGATAGGTTGGTTTATGTTGGTTCTTTTGACTTGGTTTAAAAATTTCTCAAAATACCGATCGATATCCGTGTCACTTTTTAACATCACATCAAGCTGGCGTGTAAATCCAATTAGTTTTCCTATTAAACGGAGATCGTCAATCAGTTGTTCTTCGGTTAAATCGATTGCTCTTGCCGTCACCAAGTCTCCATTGATCTGTACCTTAAAGTTTGCTTGTTCCAGAAGCTTCATCAATAAAACCGCCCTTCTGGATCGGCGTGTTATCTCAGTGACACCTCCAGCAAAACGGAAGGAGATATAGTTGTTTTCGGGAGTGGATCCAATTGATGATTCAACTGCGGTAAAGTGGTAACCCAAGGGCATACTTAGATTGACATAATCGGAGCCGATAATCGCCAAGTTGACTCCTGGCAAATTATTTCCCATAATTTCCTCGCTTTGAGTTCTTGTCAAGCTAGACATAAGGCTCTTGAAGTCTACAGGTATTGGCTCTATGTTCCAGGTCTCGGGAGAACTCAATCCTTCCCAAATCGCTTTCATTGGCACAGAGGTAATTTGATCCGGTGTAATGTAAGTTTCTCCAGGTGTTTTTTCGGCTACTCCACCACCGATATCAATAATTAGCAGATCTAAGGGGATATCGGTTCTCAACCTTTTTCCACCTCGGCGGAGAAATGATCGAGGATCACTGCCGATTTGAACTAAAGTCTCAAAGGCCTTTTCATGCATGAATCTCATGATATCGTGGTAGGTTCGGCAGCCTTTTGGGGTAAAGTTCGGAGCCTGTGGGTCCGTGAGATAAAGAGGTGAAATCTTTCGTAATAATCTCCGCAACAACTGAAATTCAGGTGTGATCTCAAATTGAGGTTCTTCTAAGAATTGATGATGTAAAAGCTCCTCAATATAGCCCTCGTAAATCACGTTTCTTTCTGCATCCACTGTAACGACCTTATTGGGAACGAGCACCTGTGTAGCCACCTCCGTTCCCACAATTGTGGGCACTCTGAATTCACGGGCTACTGTGGCCATGTGCCCGGTGATTGTCCCAATATCCGTAACAATAGCGCTAGCTTGAGAAATAACCTTGGCCAGCCAAGGTGTTGCATAACGTGAAACCAATACAGCCCCCGTAGGGAACTTGCTTAGGTCGTCGCTACTATTAACTAGGAAAACAGGTCCAGCTCCTACTCCTCGATATGCAATGATTCCACGATCTTTGAGCAGGATACGATGACCCTTTATAGCCCTTTCGATGATCTGCCCCTTTCTCTTTCTCTTCCCGGACAGCTTGATCGGTCTCGCCTGAAGTATCCAGAGCCTTCCTTTGTCATCCAGGCTCCACTCAATGTCCATTGGTCTTTTAAAATACCGCTCCAAGATCAGTCCAGTTCTTACAATAAGCGCAGCCTCCTGGGGCGTTAGGCAGGGAGTATTTCGACGGCTTTTTGGAACCGGCTTGGCCGGTCCCCTTTCCATAGGAACATGCATCCATTGCTTTTCTTGAATTGCTTGATCCACAACAGGATACGGAGGCATCCGAGAAACCCGAAAGGTGTCTGCCGTGCTTTCACCTTCAACAACAACTTTTCCCAGCCCCCAACTCCCACTCAGAACACTTTCTGAGCCTTCGGGTTTATTGGGGTCAAGCGTATATAATACACCCGCAACCCGGCTTGGTATCATAAGTTGATATAGAACCGGCATCGCCATTTCCATATGAAAAAGATTCATCTGTCGCCTATACTCCAGACTTTCTGTATTGTACAGGCTCGCTAGCACTTTTTTAAATGCAGAGAGAAGTTCGTCCATGGGAACGTTCAAAAATGAATCATGAAGTCCTGCAAAGCTCAATTCGCCATCTTCTCCCACGGCACTGCTTCTAACAGAAAAGTATGCTTCCTGGTGGTTACCTTTACAAATTTTAGTGGCAGCTTGAAGAATATCTCGCCTGAGATCAGGTGGAATTTCACCCCCTAAAACCATTAGCCGGATTGCATGGGATACATGTTCAGCAGTTTTTTCTTGCTCCTGACAGGTCTGGATAAAGGAGTTGATTTTTTCAAAAAGATTATTATATGCCAAATACTCCCTAAATCCTCGTATAGTTACCACGAAACCGTCAGGCACATTGATGTCTGGAAGATTGATTATCCGAGAAAGGTTATAGGCCTTATGCCCGATCATATCCTCCATTCCATCTTCGACTTCAGTCAATTTGTATATTTTCTTGGTCTCACGAAAAACCATCTTCCCTTGTAATTCCATTTTTAGTTCTTTAGAAAATCTTTCAATGACTTCATATATTTCCAGGTATTTGTTCTTTGTCATAAAATTAAGATCATAAGCACTGCTTCGAAGAATTCTTTCCAATTCTTCCACGCTGTCTATTAAGTATTTTTTGTCGAATACAAAATCCCCTCCCATTTTGCTTCCCATATCAGCGATGAGTTCCATGGCAGCATTATTTTGTTTAAGGATGTTTTGGAATCGCACGAACAAATCTGAAAAAGGTATTTCCTCTTCCTTTTTCAGATTTAACAGTTTCAGAAGCTTCTGAAATGATTGTAAAATATTAGCCATTAGTGTGCCCCGGCTCGTTTAAAAAATAATCCAATAAGTAATCCAAACAAAATCGCTATTATAACACAAAATATACCATAAATTAACTCATGTTCATATGCCAATCGGCGCACTAATTCAATTATTCCTCCTTCCTTGACCATATATTCTTCAATATATCTATCTACAACATGGTTATTTTGTACTTGAATAACCATTATTTTGTATTTTCCTGGAGCTGTTGCTGACGGAAAATTGATTTTGGTTTCAAAATATTTTTTGCCGTCTTTTGTTGTTAGATATTTTATCGCGTCTGAGCGCTCACCATATAGATTCTCTGAACGCTTCAGTTCGATAAAGTTAGTAAATATCATCTCAGGATCTATATTATTAACATTGATAGATATTTCCTTCTTGAGATTTTCGATCCCAATACCGAATGAATTGCATATATCACTACAATTTAGCTTTTCGGGCAAGAGCAACATATAATAATAAGGAGCATTTTCAAGCTTGATCTTCGCCCGATTCATCCAAAAAGGACCGATTTTTCCCTTCATATTAAATATTGCCTTTTTCTGTGGTCCTTTTATTTCTACAATAATGTCCCGGTCCTCGGGGATGACCCCTGAAAGACGGACATCTTTTCCGGCAAATGATGCCCCTATTGTTAGTTCGCGAGGCACAATTTTCAGTGTGAACGATTCTGCGCGAAGGTCAATAGCATTTCCCAGTATGACCAACACGAGCACCGCAAAAGTTGCACGCCAAATTTTATCGATCATGGATCAGTCACCTCCATAGTAGGACAGGAGAAGATGAGGGTGGAGTAAGAGACCGAAGAGCATTTTGATCATGACAAGGAGAACGATAGATGCCAACAATATCTTAAGTTGATCTCCTTCCAGACGTTTGCTGACTCTAGCTCCCACATGGGCGCCAACTGTCGAACCAATGAACAACAAAAGCGCCAGCATAAAATCGACCGTATGATTGGAGTAGGCCTGCATTATCGTTACATTTATGCAAGTGAAAAGGATCTGAAACAGGCTGGTCCCCACTACAACGTGCATTGGCATTCTGAGTAGATAAACCATTACAGGGACCATGATGAACCCTCCACCTACTCCCATAATGGCGGCTAATATGCCTACGAAACCTCCGAGGACTAAGGGGACGACTGGAGAGAGCACAATTCCCGATCGTTTGAAGTGTGTCTGGAAAGGAAGCTGCTGAACTATTCGTGCATAAACTGATTCTTTTTGCTTTGCTTTTCTGGTGGTTGTTTTTTGGGAGGATCGAAGACTATGCAGGCTTTCCAGAAACATGTAACTACCTACAAGACCAAGCATAACAACATAGGTAATTTTTATTAGGAAATCTGCATTCCCAATTTGCCTCAGGACTTTGATGATTTGAACGCCTACAGTTCCTCCCAAAACACCGCCGACCAGCAAAAAAAGCCCCATTTTAAAGTCAACATTCCCCAATCGATAATGAGCGTATGTACCGGATGCCGAAGCTGCCACAATTTGGTTTGAATCAGATGCAGCTGCTACTGTTGGAGGAATCCCGATCATTATGAGCAAAGGGGTCATAAGAAACCCACCGCCGACTCCGAATAGACCCGACAGCAACCCTACTAACAAACCTAAACCAATAATTTCGGGCAACAAAACACTATGCTGCGCGATTGGCAAATAGATATGCCAAGACATGTCCCCTCCTTTCCTTCGGTTGAATTCGTCCCGGTCTCTGTAGAAAAAGGAAATGGTGTAAGAGAATCGGCCGGAGGCTCTTGGGAATGGCGCGCAACTGGTCCAGCTTCGCCTTGAAGTAGAAAATCAGTTGAGGGTTCGCGTGTTGGAGGCTATCCAGGTGATCTTGGAGGAGGAGCTGAAGGCGGCGTTGGGTTGTCCGCCTTCGGCGGACCGGATCGTTCGAGGGCTCAATCCCGTCCTGGCAGGATTTGAGCAATGGTCTTGTAAGGCCTTTTTGGAAGAACACTACCTTATTGTGCTTCTCCTCTGTACCCACCTTTCCCTCTTGAAATGTTAGAAAAAATAATCTGCCTTATGCATTTCTATTCTTTTTACAGGCAGGAAGAAGGATTGTAAATGTTGTACCTTCTCCAACCTTGCTTTTTACAGAAATCTTCCCCCCATGTTTTTTAATAATACCGAAACTGACCGACAGCCCTAAGCCTGTACCCTTTCCCACTTCTTTGGTGGTAAAAAAAGGGTCGAAAATGTGAGGTAAGTCTTTCTCTGGAATACCCGTCCCTGTATCTTGTACTTCCACTCTTAATTTGTCATCGTCTTCCACAGTAGCTCGAATTGTTAGATCACCGCCATCTTCCATAGCTTGAACTGCATTTGTAATCAAATTTAGAAAAACTTGTTGCAGGCCTTGTCGATTTCCCATAATTTTCGGCAAATCGTCATCAATGTCTAAGTTAAGTCGAACGTTTGATAAAACGATATGATTTTCGGCAACTTGTAGGGTCTCTCGCAGAGCCGAAGCTAGATCTATTTCCTTATACCCAGAGGTCTCGGCCCTGGAAAACTCAAGAAGGTTTTTGACGATCTCGCTTGCTCTCAATGCCTGCTGGAGGATATCGTTTATTAACGCCGAGCGTCTATCCTCTGATATGTTTTTTCTCCCATTCAATACGTCGGCGGTGATTACAATGTTATTTATCGGGTTGTTTAATTCGTGTGCAATTCCCGAAACAAGGGTTCCCAAAGATGCTATCTTACGGGAATGTATAATCTGCTCTTCCCTGGCCTCCAGTTCTTGAGCCATTCGATTGAATGCTATGATTAGATGGTCCACTTGGCTTTCATTCTTCTTAGGTTGAGGAATAGGGCTGAAATCACCCCGGGCTACCTTTTCGGTTGCCTTTTCAATCATAGCAAGAGGTTTTATTACTTTGGTAGTAATAATATGTGCACCCATTAAGAACAACAGGAACATGGCCACCATGAAGAAAAGAGACCACTGGAGTGCATTTTGAGCGGTTGCCGCGATGGTTCGCCGCTCCTCGCGTAAAAGTACTTCCGTGGTATCAACCAATTTTTTCCCCGTCACCCTGATTGCTTTTTCTGTTTTGGTATCTGGAAATTTACCCCCGAGAAATTGGTCAAACTTCATCTTTGCTTTATATAGCTTTAGGACGTCTAATAGGTCATTGATTTTTGCGATAAACGTTTTTTCTGAAACTTGCTTTATAATTTTTGATATCAAATTTTTGGCTTGAATATAATGATATTTTGTTAATAAAAGGCTTTCTTGGTCACGATAAAGAAAATAGTTTTTTTCATATCTCCGAATTTCCAGTATATTCTCTCGTAAGTCTTCAACAAGTTCGAGATTAGTTAAAGACCGATTCAGTCCTTGGATTTCCAGATATATCACGGGAATATTTAGAAGGAAGATCAAAATTCCCAAATAAATGAAGAGTTTGAATTTGCCCTCTAGGGTTAGTTTTTTAGGCCAAAGCCACATGACTATCTTTTTGTCTTTTTGGATCGATACTATGAAATAAACAATAGCTTAGATAGCTGGCTTCCCCTTAGGATGTATGTTGCCATACCGTCCGTGGAAATCCGACCCTTCCGCCCGCGAGGCACGCCCAGAGATCAGGTGTAAGTTCGACATTGTTATTTATGGCTCAACGATTCAAATAGAGTTCTTGGGGAATTTAATCCTAGTACTGAGTGTCCACCAGGACAGGCATTTAAGTAATTGTCGACTGACAATACTTTGAGTTTATTATACAAGAGCTTTCGGAAGATTTCACTCATACCGTTCATGAGTGTTTGTATGGACATTAAATTGGTTTTGAGCGTGCCTGAACCCCTGATTTCCGTTTCCAGTATTGTTTTTATCATTCTTTGTAAATTTCTTAAGGGGGCATCTTGGACAATTTTAATATCAGATTTTGACAGTTACTGTCCCCCTGGACAGAAAATTCAAAACCTCCATCTACACCCTCGTGTTGATGGTCTGTTTAACCCCATCAAGCTGGTCTGGCTTTTCTTTTTCCCTCAAGCCATCTGCCAATGGAATATAATACATCTGTCATCGACGATTGTAAAATCCCAATAAGTAAGCGGTTGAAAATTCCCCAGGGGTAGGAGGTTATAGGGGGTGTGGAAATGACGTTTTTGTTACGATGAATTCACCTGTTTCCCCAATTTATCACCGTCTTCTCCGTTCACCCCTAAGTGTTCGGCCAACTCCTTGATTGTTAACTCTACGTCAGTCCTTGTCATCCTCAATCTCTCTCCGAAAGTGCGTGGACTCAAGGGGTATTTTTTGTTATTTGTTAAATTACCCTTTTGGAGCAGGAAAGGAGATTCGGTAGGAGGGTCTGGGCGAGAAACCTAGCAATCTCCGTACAAAACACTGGAAGGAACGGTTGAGGCTGAAGCACAAGACATTGACATCCATTTCACGGATTTCTCTTCATGGGGCTCGAAGGAGGTGCGGCTACATTCTTGACTCAAGAGGTGAGATGAAGGGGGAGTTGAACAAAGGATTAGAACGCCCGAGGAATATCTCTGGTCTTGAGAGGTTGACTCAGGGCTCTCATGTTTGGAGAGGAAAGGCCCCGCGGTTCGGATAGGTGGAACGGTTATGGGAGAGGATGTGCAACAATATTGGAAGGTCATCGTCGACACCATGATGGACGGCCTCCTGGTGGTGGATACGGAGGGGACCATTGTCTCCGTCAACCGGGCCATGGAGGAGATCACAGGGTACAGTCGGGAGGAGCTTCTTGGGAGACCCTGCACGATCCTGGACTGCGATATGTGTTTCACCCAGGACCCGCAGGGGAAGCGGATCAAGCATTGCGGTCTGTTCGAGAAGGGCCGTGTGGTCCGTCGCAGGTGCCGTCTCAAGAGGAAGGACAGCAGACCCCTTTATGTCCTGAAGAACGCCGTGGTCCTTCGGGACGCGGAGGGGCGGGTGATCGGAGGGGTGGAGACCCTGACGGATCTCACCGACCTGGTGGCCAAGGAACGGCGGATAGCTGAGCTACAGGAGGTCCTTCGGGCCGGGGAATCCTTCCACGGGATCGTGGGAAAGAGTCCATCCATGCAGGCCGTATACGAGCTCATCGAAAACGCGGCCCGATCCGAGGCCCCCATTATCATCTACGGGGAGAGCGGGACGGGCAAGGAACTTGTGGCCAACGCCATCCATAGACTCGGTCCCAGGAGCAAAGGTCCCTTGGTGAAGGTGAGCTGCGCTGCGCTCAACGAGTCACTCCTGGAGAGCGAGCTCTTCGGTCACGTGAAGGGGGCCTTTACCGGCGCGGACCGGGATCGGAGAGGGCGTTTCGAGGCCGCACACAAAGGGGATCTCTTCCTGGACGAAATCGGGGACATCCCCCTCAAGACCCAGGTGAAGCTCCTTAGGGTCCTTCAAGAGAAAGAGATCGAACGCGTGGGGGACAACACCCCCATTAGGGTGGATGTACGCATCCTCGCTGCGACCCATCGGGACCTGGAACGGATGATCCAGGAGGGTTCCTTCCGTGAAGACCTCTTTTATCGGCTCAATGTCATCCCCATTCATCTTCCCCCTCTGCGGGAGAGGACAGAGGATATCCCATTGCTGGTCGATCACTTTGTAACGCGACTGAGGGCGCGTACGGAGAAGGCCATCCATGGGCTCACCGAGCCGGCCCTGGAGGCCCTGATGGCCTATTCATGGCCCGGCAACATCCGGGAACTCATCAATGTGCTGGAGTATGCCTTCGTGGTCTGTCAGGAGGATCTCATCGACGTCGCCCATCTCCCCCCACGGATCTGCGAAGGTAGAATGCGGGGGCCGGCATCCCCTCCATTGCCGCACAGTGGCGAGTCCCTGGAGAAGCTGAGGCTCATCGAGGCCCTCAAAAAGACCGGGGGACGCCGTGGAGAAGCGGCGAGGCTTTTGGGAATCAGCCGGGTCACCCTTTGGAAATGGCTGAAGAAGCACGGACTCCAAGTGGAGGCGATAATTCGGGATGTCGCGAGGGACAAGGAATAAGGACCGCCGGCACAAGTTGCCTCCAGAGGATAGGGGCTGGGATCCTTCCGAGGACCCCCGATGGACCCGTCTGATCCTCGACAGTGTGGCCGACGGTGTCTTTACGGTGGATCGTGAAGGCCGAATCACCTCCTTCAATAGGGCAGCGGAAAGAATCACCGGATTTTCCCGGGAAGAGGCCATCGGGCAATATTGCCATGAGATCTTCCGGGCCAATATCTGTTTCGAGGGCTGTCCACTGAAACGGACAGCCGAGACCGAAGAGAGCATCATCAACCTGGAGGTGAACATCCTCAACAAGCAGAACCAAGAGGTTCCAATCAGTATATCCACTGCGGTGCTTCGGGACGAATCGGGCAGACTCATCGGAGCGGTGGAGACCTTCAGGGATCTTTCCCTCATTCGCGAGCTCCACCAGGAGATCTCCAAGCGATATTCTTTTCAGGACATCGTCAGTCGAAGCGAGGCCTTTATGCGCATTTTCCAGGTCCTTCCGGACATCGCGGAGAGCGACGCCACTGTGTTGGTCCTTGGGGAGAGCGGCACGGGGAAGGAGCTTTTCGCCGCGGCCATCCACAACCTGAGCCATCGAAGAAAAGGGCCTTTTGTGAAGGTCAACTGCGGGGCATTGCCCGATACTCTCCTGGAGTCCGAGCTCTTCGGGTACAAGAAAGGTGCCTTTACGGATGCGCGCAGGGACAAACCCGGCCGATTCAAGCTGGCCGAGGGGGGAACTCTCTTCCTGGACGAGATCGGGGATCTCTCCTTGGGTACCCAGGTCAAGCTCCTGCGGGTGCTCGAGAAGAAGGAGTATGAGCCCCTGGGTGGAGTGAGGACAGAGCGTGCCGATGTGAGGATTGTGGCGGCCACCCATCGAGACCTGGAGGAACTGGTTGCTGAAGGGCGGTTTCGGGAGGATCTCTTCTACCGTCTGAACGTGATTCGGATCGAGATTCCACCCCTGAGGGAGCGCCCCGAAGATATCCCCCTTTTGATCGAGCACTTTCTGACGAAGCTCAATCGAAAGTCGGGCAAACAGATCAAAGGGATCTCTCCGGAGGCCATGAAGATCCTTTTGAATTACCCTTATCCAGGCAATGTGAGGGAGCTTCAGAATATCTTGGAACATGCCGTTATCCTATGCAAGGGGGTCGAGATACAGTCCTCTCATCTTCCTTCCTACCTGCCCAGACTCCAGGAAGGGGTCTCCCTTGAGCCGTCCTTAAGGGGGAAGGAGATCCTGCGGATCAAGGAGAGGGAGGCTCTCCTGGAGGTCCTCCGAAGACATAGGGGCAGGGTGGGAGATGCAGCCAAAGAGTTGGGGATCCACCGATCGACCCTGTGGAGAAAGATGAAACGTTGCGGGATCCACCGTGATTCGGTTGCGTAAAAGCAACAGTCGCAATTTTTCAACTTCCAAGGTCTGCCCATAAAAATAAGGGGTTTTTAAAAAAAGTTTCAAAAATGCAACATTTTGTTTCCTCCGTCCTTCCCATTTGGAACCTCTATAAAATATAGATAGTTGTTTTTATTGAAGGTTTTTCCTGTTGGCATCCTTCTGTCTTGTCCTTATGGCAGAGACGAAAAAGCGGGTTTCGGGGATGAAGGTGGCGGTGCCGAGGTATGGGGGCAGGATAGCTCCTCGGTTCGGGTTTGTGGAGGATGTGCTCATCGCCGAGGTGGATGAGGATGGAGTGCGTTCTGTGGAGGTGCTTCCTGCTGCCCGACGAACCCCTTGGGAGATCCCGGGGGTCCTCCATCGAAAGGGAGTCAGAGTGGTGCTCACCGGAGGAATTCATGGCCAGTTTCAGGCCCTTTTTCATTCGTTCGGCATCGAGGTCATCTGGGGGCTCATTGGAACCCCCGAGGAGGCCCTGGATGCCTATCTTTCGGGGAGGCTTGTGGCCGAGACAGAGCGGTGTCTGGGCCGGAGGCGGCACCGCCATGGAAAGGGACCTCGTTGGGAGTGAACCTCTGGGGATTTCGATCCGCTGGCCATACAGGAGTGTCGGGGAAAGGGGGGACCTCCGGGCAAGGATAGGGCCTGGGGGAGATTAAGGAGGTGATGGTGATGCCTGGATTGGATGGAACGGGTCCTCTCGGAATGGGTCCGGGGACTGGTTGGGGTCGCGGTTGGTGTTTTGGGTACCGTCCCGGTTGGCGCCGCGGTCCGTTTTGGGGTTGGGGCCGCGGCTGGTGGGGTGGTGCCGGACGATTCGGCCGCGGGCCTTGGAGTCCCTGGCCTTGGACCTGGGGCTCTTGGGGACCTCCATCCCGAGAGGAGGAGATCTCCTGGCTGAAAGAACACGCTCAGATGCTTAAGGAAGAGATGGAGGAGGTGGAGCGAAGGCTTCAAGAGCTCTCGTCAGAAGAGGGAAGCTGATGGTAGAGGAGGGGGATGCGTGGTCGAATCCCTCTCCTCGGCCATTTCCGAGGAACGGTCCCCTCTGCCGTGCGAAGTGCGCGGGAGACAAACGATGGAAGGAACAAAAGGATAACCCGGTCCGTATTCCGGATATGGATGGGTGCAGGGAATGGGGCCGCCTTCGCAGGGCAAAGGGGACGTCCTGTTCGACCAGTATAGATGAGGCGGAGATCAGGTCGCATTGATTTCGTGGTGTCCAAGGACGAGAATGAAAGAAGAATCTCCCCTATTTGGGGCAAGGAGAAAGTGACATGAGCGAGAGGAAAACCTGTGATGAGAAGCAAAGCTGTGAGACGTGCGGTCAGGCCTCCAAGTGCTCGGAAAAGGAAAAGCAACAGCACGAAGAGAGACGCCTTAGGGAGAGGCTGTATCACATCCGGTACAAGATCATGGTGATGAGTGGAAAGGGAGGCGTCGGCAAGAGCACCGTGGCCACCAACTTGGCCAGCGCCTTGGCAGCGGACGGCAACCGGGTGGGCGTGCTGGATGCGGACATCCACGGTCCCAACATCCCGAGGATGTTCGGGGTCGACCTATTCCAGTTGGTGGGGACGGGTGATGGGGTCCGCCCCGTGGAGGTCTATCCAAATCTGAAGGTCGTCTCCATGGCCAATATCTCTCCGAATCCGGATTCACCCATTGTGTGGAGGGGCCCCATCAAACACAACGTCATCAAACAGTTCCTGGGGGATGTGGAGTGGGGGGATTTGGAATATCTCATCATCGACCTTCCCCCTGGGACGGGCGATGAGCCGCTGAGCGTGGCCCATCTCATTGAGAACGTGGACGGCTCCATCATCGTTACGACCCCTCAGGATGTGGCCCTTCTCGACTCCCGTAAGGCCGTCGGCTTCAGCCGCCTGCTGAAGATACCGGTGCTGGGGATTGTGGAGAATATGAGCGGAATGGTATGTCCCCACTGCAGCAGGGAGATCGATCTGTTCAAGGTCGGCGGGGGAGAGAAGGCGGCGAAGGAGCTGAAGGTCCCCTTCCTCGGCCGAATTCCCATCGAGCCCCAAATGGTGGAGCTGTGTGACAGCGGCAAACCTTTGGTTCTGCATCGGCCCTATTCCAGGGCCAAAAAGGCCTTCGAGGAGCTGGCCCATCAGGTGATGAAGGCCCTGGAGGGAAGTCCAAAAGAGGCCGCGGGTGGATGATCCCCCGCTCCTCTTGGGATGCAGATGTCAGCGGGGATGAAGCCCCGGCCCTTGGGGGTATTCCACACGGGGAGACTGATTCACCTGGGGAGCTTGAAGCACGGATTCGGACCGAGAAAGGGGAACCAAGCCCCAGCCACCGGGGACCAGGAACATGGGGCGCGGCCTTACCCTTTCGGGTGCAGGGGATAGTGGTGGAAGGAGGAAATTCATGAAGATCGCCGTATCCGTGGATCGGCCGGAGTTGGATTCTCCAGTAAACCCGAGATTCGGCAGGGCACCATATTTTATCGTGGTGGATTCGGAGACCAACCAGTGGGAGGCGGTGGAGAACACGCAGAATCTTCAGCTTCCTCAGGGAGCGGGGATTCAGGCGGCCCAGAATCTGATGCAGACCCGTCCGGATGTGGTACTCACCGGAAACTGCGGGCCCAAGGCCTTCCGGGTGCTGAACGCGGCTGGAGTCCAGGTATGTGTTGGAGTGAAGGGGACGGCCCGCGAGGCAGTGCAAGACTATTTGGCGGGACGCTATTCCCCTGCCCAGGGTCCCAATGTGGAGGGGCATTGGTGATCGGGATGAAATGACAGCGTAATGTCCCGGGGAATTATATTCGGGTTCGCAGCTTCGAGCTGCAGCCCGCGTTTTTGAAGGAACGCCTCGCGGTGGTCCCCCGGGTGAGGAGAGATGGATCGGACCCCAGGTAGGCCCTCTTTCCGGGTCAAGAGGCCTTGCGGGGTCACCCCCGAGGGGTATACGGGGTAATCCCGGGGATTCCCATTCCGAGAACAGAGGAGGGAGATCCATGAAGTTTGCGATTCCTTTGGCGGAAGGAGTCTTGTGCAACCATTTCGGTCATTGTCAGCAATTTGCCGTTGTAAGGGTAGAAGAGGGACGGATCGTCGACAAGGAGTTGCTGACCCCGCCTCCCCATGAGCCTGGAGTTCTGCCCCGCTGGCTCCAGAGCCTCGGGGTGGATGTCATCATAGCGGGGGGCATGGGAAGGAGGGCATTGGACCTATTTGCCCAGAACGGGGTGCGGGTGATTACCGGTGCCCCGAACCTGCCGCCGGAGGCCCTGGTTGAGCAATACCTCAACAACACCCTGGTGACCGGGGCCAATGTCTGCGATCACTGAGCCGGATAAGCCGCCCGGAAAGCACGGTTCACCCTGTCTTATGGAGGAGGAGCTAGGATGACGAGAGTGGCCATTGTGGGTTGCAAACGGATTCAGGATCAACTTTGCGTGGCGTGCGAGAAGTGTCTCAAGGCCATCAGCAAGAGGGAAGGGGAGTTTTCTCGATATAAGGACGGGATCGAGTTGGTGGCCCTGGGAAATTGTGGCGACTGCCCTGGGTTGATAATGCCCAAGCTTACTTTGATGAAGGAGATCGGAGAATATCTCGACAGGCAGTTCGACGTGATCCACCTGGGCACCTGCGTGGTCAAGGCCAAGAAGACCGGTCAGTGCCCTCTGGATTTCGACAAGGTGGCTTCCTTGGTCAAAGAGAACTTCGGAAAAGAGCTGGTCGTGGGTACGCACCCCTATTGAGTTCCCGGCCTGCATTGTTCACAAGCAAGGAAACAATGTAGGCTGTCTCCTTTCAGGAATAATCCCGGCTAGGAGCAGGACCTCGACCATGGATTTTCGAGATGGGGATGAAATCAAAGAGGAGCTGGATCGGATCTTGATGGAGGAACTGGGGAAAGGGGCAGGAGGGGCGTTGCTGGTCCATGCCCTCAGCCCCCGCAATTGGGGTAGCTTGCATGAGCCGGACGGGGAGGCGGTGCTCACCGGCATTTGCGAGGATACGGTGAGGATCCAGATTCGTCTCCAGGGGGACCGTATCCAGGATATCCGCTTTATGACAAACGGATGCGCTGCCACAGTGGCCTGCGGGAGCATGGTCACTGAACTGGCCCGGGGAAAGACCCTCGGGGACGCCCTGAAGATCGACGGCGAGGCGGTGAGGGAGGCCTTCGGGGGGCTGCCCAAGGAGCACAGCCATTGTGCTGACCTGGCGGCCAACACCCTTCAGAGCGCGGTCAAGGACGCCCTAGAGGTCCTCAGGGCCCCGTGGAAACGATTCTATCGGCCTCGTGCAGGGAGTGCAGGCCAGCTAAAGCGCAGGGAGTGATCTCATGATCATCGCCGTGGCCAGCGGGAAGGGCGGGACAGGAAAGACCACTGTGGCCACCAATCTTGCATGGGCATTGGGGGCGAGGGCACAGCTCATCGACTGCGATGTGGAAGAACCCAATGCTCACCTCTTTCTGAAGCCGTCGATTCATCGGACTTCCGAGGTGACGCTTCCCGTGCCAGAGGTGAATCTTCCCCAATGCACCTTCTGCGGGGAGTGCGGGACCTTTTGTAAATACAGCGCTATCGTGGTGGTGGGCAAGAATATACTGACCTTTCCGGAACTATGCCATGGCTGCGGAGGATGCACCCGGGTGTGCCCGGCTGAGGCCATCCGGGAGGTCCCTCGAGTCCTGGGGTCACTGGAGGAGGGGATTTCGGATGAACTTCTCACCGTCACCGGCAGGCTTCGAGTGGGGGAAGCCATGTCCCCTCCGCTTATCAAGGCGGCTCGGAAGAGGGCCCATGCGGAACGGGTGGTGATTCTGGATGCACCTCCCGGGACCTCATGTCCTGTGATCACCACCATCAAAGGGGTGGACTATTGCCTGCTTGTGACCGAGCCCACCCCTTTCGGCCTCAATGACCTGAAACTGGCCGTGGAGGTGGTTCGGTCCCTGAAGATCCCTCACGGCATCGTCGTGAACCGGGCGGACTTGGGGAATGGAGAGCTGGATAGCTACTGCCGGGAAGAGTCCCTCCCGATTTTGATGAAGATTCCCGAAGACCGACGGATCGCCGAGGCCTATTCCAGAGGCGAGATGATCGTGGAGGTCTTTCCCGAGTATGGAGAGCGCTTCCTGGGACTGTTCCGCAGGATCCAAGAGGAACTGGCAGATGGGCGTCGGACATGGATTCGTCAGCGGGGGTGAATGGATTATGTCTCCCCCCGGATCTCCCCGCCGTCACCCCTGCTGACGATTATTAATCCGGTCCGTTCATTGTGGCGGGAACCGAGAACCATGTGGGGATGAGGAAGCACGAGAATACCCCGGGAGGGAGGGCCCAATGAAGGAACTGGTCGTGCTCAGCGGAAAGGGAGGCACAGGAAAGACCACCCTCACGGCCTGCTTCGCTGTCTTGGCCCGCCAAAAGGTCCTGGCCGATGCGGACGTGGATGCAGCCGACCTCTTCATCCTACTTGAGCCCGAGATCCGACAAAGGGAGGTCTTCCGCAGCGGTTATGTTGCCGACATTGACTTGCAACTTTGTGTCCAATGCGGGCAGTGTCGGGATTTCTGTCGATTTGATGCCATTTCCCCGGATTTCGTTGTGGACACAGTGGATTGCGAGGGATGTGGGGTCTGCGTCCGGTTCTGTCCGGAGGAGGCCATTCAACTCAAGGAGTGCATCTCGGGGGAGTGGTACATCTCCGAGACCCGTTACGGGCCCTTTGTTCATGCCAAACTGGGAGCCGGGGAGGAGAACTCGGGGAAACTCGTAACCGTGGTTCGGCATAACGCCAAGTTGATCGCTGAGGAAGAGGGCCTGGAGTGGATCATCGTGGACGGCCCACCGGGGATCGGGTGTCCTGCCATCTCCTCGGTGACCGGGGCAGGAGCGGTTCTGATCGTGACGGAGCCGACGTTGGCTGGCATCCACGACATGAAGCGTGTCGCCGAGCTGGCCGCCCATTTCCGGGTTCCGAGGGCGGTCTGCGTGAACAAGTGGGATCTCAACAGGGAGATGACAGCGGCCATCGAGGGGTACTGCTGCCGCGAGGGGATCCCCTTTTTGGGGAAGCTCCCGTATGATCGCGTGGTCTCCAGGGCTTTGGTGAATCGGAAGGTCCTTGTGGAGTACGCCCCGGATTCAGAGGTGGCTGGCGCGGTCCGTTCCGTTTGGGAGGGATTGCAGAGGGTCTTTCGGGCATCAGGAGGGGTGGAATCTCGGGCAGGAGGTGGGTGAGGACGGTGTTCTCGCGGCATGGAATCCCGGAGATCCCGTCCTGCCCGGGGGAGAGGATGAAACACGTGTCGGGGAAAATGGGCAAAAGTGCCGATCTGAAGGATCGAGTGATCCAGGCCTTGAAGACGGTGACCGATCCGGAGACCTCCATGGACGTCTGGAGGATGAAATTGGTAAAGGACCTGGAGATCTCGGAGGAGGGGGAGGTGAAGATGACCTTCAGGCCCTCTTCTGTGGCTTGCCCCTTGGGTTTTTCTCTGGCAGCCCGGATAAAGGAGGCCGTGAAGGGGGTCGAGGGGATCAGCGGGGTCCGCATCCGTGTGGACGGGTTCCTCTATGCGGGCCAACTGGAGAAACTCCTGGAGGAGATGGATCGAAGGGAGAAAGGAGGAGATGATGCCAAGAGGTGACGGAACCGGACCTCCCGCCGGGGGAGGTGGAGGATGGGGTAAAGGAAGGGGCAGAGGTGGTATGGGGGGAGGTGGAGGCCGTGGGGGACTGGGTCCTGGCGGCACCTGTGTATGCCCCCAATGCGGGAAGACGATTCCCCACCGTCGAGGTGTCCCCTGTGCCCAAGAGACGTGCCCCCAATGCGGGATCCCCATGACGAGAGCCTGAAGAGGAGAGGGAGGCCCTATGCCCATCTTCGAATATCGATGCCCAGATTGTGGAGCGATTCGTGAGGAATTGGTCCTCTCCGGGGATGATGCGGGCCCCTTTTCTTGTCCCCAATGCGGCAGGCTAGGGATGGAGCGCGTCCTATCCGCGCATTGTGCGCCACCCTCTTTCCCGAGGCCCCATGGGGCCACATGCTGCGGGAGGGAGGAACGCTGTTCCACTCCGCCTTGCTCCTCGGGGGGAGGGTGTCAGAGGGGATAATGGCGGGATCGGTGGGGGATGGTTTATGGACCGGGAGTCAGTGGCAAGGGGGAAGGTTTGCTCCATACCCGCATAGCCTCAAGGATCTCCGGGAAGAGATGGTATGGGAGGCCCAGGAGCGCATCGCGGAACTGAGAGATCGGATGGGATCGTGCTGAGGAGATGCACCATGCCCGATTCATTCGAGGCCTTCATTGATGATCTCCAAAGAGAGATCGATGAAGAGACGCGGAGGATCTATTCCCAGGAGGTGTTCCGCCGGTGGAAGCATCCAACCCACGTGGGCAGGATGGCCGATGCGGAGGCATGTTCCAGGGTTCGCGGGAGTTGCGGGGATACCATGGAGATCTACTTGCGGATCCGTGGGAACACCATTGAGAGGGCCTCGGCATTCACGGACGGGTGCGGGTGTAGCATGGTCTGCGGCTCCGTGGTCGCCGAGATGGCCGAGGGGAAGACCCTCGAGGAGGCCATGGACCTCAGGGGCGATGAGGTGGTGGAGGCGCTCCACGGCCTCCCTGATGAAGACGTTCATTGTGCATTCCTGGCGGCTGATGCGCTGCGTGAGGCGCTCCATCGCTACCTTCAGGGGATCCGGGAAAGAGGGGTAAAGGGGCAGATTCCAACCCAGCAGCGAGGGCATCATACTTGAGATTGCCCCTGCTTTTCGATGGGGAAGCAAGAGAGCCTCGGTTCAGAGTGGGGTGGGGACTCTCCGTATTCCTGCACGAGGCCAAGATGCAGGGGAGGATCCCGAGGCCCTTTCCCTGAATCTCAAGGCCGTGGAAGTCGATGAAGGAGGGATCCACTATGTGGTCGTCTCGCACCGCCACTTCGATCATGTCCGCGGCATATGGGCCCTGAGGGGGAGACCCCTCCAGATTCTTGTTGCCCCAGGACTCCTCGATGCGGATGTCTCTCGAGAGCTGCTGGGAGCCGGATTTGTGGTCTCCACGGGAGATGGAACCGCCCCGCTGTTTCCCAATATCCGGAGGCTCGTCCTTGTGTGGGACGGGTTGATGGAGCAAGCCCTGCTGATCCGTGGCAGGAGAAGATGGTCCATCTTGTTTGGGTGCTCCCACGGGGGTGTGGGTCGGTGGCTTCGAAGATTCCGGTCCTACCTCCAGGGTCCCATTGATCTGGTGATGGGAGGGTTTCATCTTCTGGATGCCCGTTCAGATCGGATCGATGCTGTCATTGAGGGCCTTGTCTCGGCTGGTGTCCAACGAGTTGCACCCTGTCATTGCACGGGTCCCAAGGCGCGAAGGCTCCTCAGAGAGGTGTTCGGAGAAGACGGGTTTTGCGATCTGAAAGTGGGGGATACCATTGAAATCTAACCCGGATCGGTCCTGAAAGGTCGGCCCGAATTGGGGGCTGCGTTCCCAAACCCCAGGATACTCCAAGACGACCCCTTCGGATCCTTCCAGATCGCAGTGACATTTGTGGAAAAATGCCACATGGTCGGGGTACAAGCCGGAGGAGGGGTGAGGATGCTGCTGGAGTCCCTGGTGGAGGGACTCTCCGGGGGGAGGGCCCATGAGATTCGCGTGGGCCCCTTTCTGACCGCGGTGGTTTTGGAAGACCACCGGCTATGGAGAGGCAGGTCTGTAGCTCGCTGTGGCCTGGCCTCATCCCTGGTCTTCCATGAACCCAGGGGAGGTCATGCGGTTCGGGATGCCGGCAGGTTGGAAGAGAAGGGGGCCCCGGAGCTGGCGAGCTATTTGCTTTCTGAGGATTCGGTGGAGGCGGCCGTGGGTCTGGCCACTGTGAATGCCCTTTTGGATGTCCCCGACGCCTGTCTGCACCAGAGGCCGGTCCTGGATCTTCTCTTGGAGCATGCCAGAGGGGAGAAAATAGCGGTGGTAGGACACTTCCCCTTTGTTGAGAGGCTCAGGGGGGAGGTGGAGGAACTCTTCGTCCTGGAGCTGAGGCCCGAGGAGGGGGACCTTCCTTCTTTCGAGGCCCGAAGGGTCCTACCCGGCTGCAGGGTGGTGGTCCTAACGGCTACCGTGCTCCTCAATGGGACCTATGGGGAACTCCTCCCCTTGTGCAGGGATGCCTTTACCATTATGATGGGCCCGAGCACTCCCCCAAGCCCTCTCCTCTTCGATCATGGCATAGATGTATTGGCCGGAAGCCTTGTGGTGGACCCTGCCGCAACGGTTCGAGCTGTGTCCCAAGGGGCCACTTATCGGGACCTCGATGGCGTGAGAAAGTGGGTTTGGAGGAAATGAGGCCTGGAGGAGGCCGATCCGCCGAGGCGGGAATCCGCCCCTCACTCACATGAACGGCGGGCAGCAGGGAAGGCGGCAGTTTCGCACAGGAGGCATGCGATGGTTCAGGTGACCATACTTTCCGACAACATGGTGGGGTTACCCCTGGGCATCGGAGAGCACGGATTCGCCGCTTATGTGGAGGGCTGCGGCGATCCTTTGCTCTTTGATACCGGAAGCGGCAGGGCCATTGTTCCCAATGCCATCACTTTTGGAAAGGACCTGCGGACCGTCAAGAAGATCCTCATCAGCCACGGGCACTTCGATCATACCGAGGCCCTTCCCCAGGTGCTGGGCATAGCCCGGGGAGCTGAGGTGTGGGCCCACCCCAACATCTTTCAGGAACGCATTGCCGAGAAGAAGCTGGGGGAGATGGTAATCCGTCGGTTCGTGGGGATCCCCCACCGGAGGGATTACCTGGAGACCTTGGGGGCCCAGTTTCTCTTGGATGCGGGTTTCCGGGAGGTGGCCGATGGAGTCTATCTCACCGGCGAGGTGCCCCGAAGAACGGCTTTTGAACTGGGGGATCCCGACCTTCTCATCCCTCGAGGGGCGGGATTTGAGGTGGATCCCATTCAGGACGATCAGTCGTTGGTGATCCGGACATCCCAGGGCCTGGTGGTGATCTTCGGATGCGCCCATGCGGGGATGATCAACACCCTGGAATATGCCATGGAGAAGACAGGGGAGAGACGTGTGAGGGCCGTTTTGGGAGGCACGCACCTGGGCTTTCTCACCAAGGACCAACTGGAACTCTCCATCCGTGCGCTGAAGGCGATGAACCCGCAGGTGGTGGCCGTCTCTCACTGCACGGGAATGAAAGCGGCCCTTCGTCTGATGCAGGAGTTCGGGGATCGCTTCACCTTCGCCCACGTGGGGCGCGTCTTCCAGTTCGAGTCGTGAACCTTTCCCACGGGGGACAATCTGGATCGAATGGGGGGTGTTAGATGAAGGAAACCTTGGAGATCGTTGTCGTCGGCGGGTCCGCCGCAGGTCCTTCAGCAGCGAGTCGGGCTCGCAGGGTATCCCCGGATGCAAGGATCACCATCTACGAGAAATGG
>Ga0209426_1000721_pt1 | contig 28453 bp, 22 predicted proteins | sample Deesub1362B_J571_FD_187697 | JGI IMG/M metagenome (GOLD analysis project Ga0209426, IMG submission 187697) | Deep oceanic, basalt-hosted subsurface ecosystem from Juan de Fuca Ridge flank, Pacific Ocean, CORK Borehole 1362B_J2.571 (SPAdes)... ...
TCCGATCTTCCGCTATCGTCCCAGCACACATAGTCCACCGCCGATGACCAGGGCCACGGCGGCGGTGATGCCCGAAAACACGGCTATCACCGCTATGGAACGTCCCCACCCCAGCCGGTATATCGCTCTCACCGCTATCGTGCTCAAGATGACTTGAACACCTATCAGAGGCAGTCGCAGCAGAAGGTTCCACGCGGTGGGGACTGCTCCTTCGATCAATGTGTTCGCTATTCCGTTGGGTGCCGCTATCGCACCCAGCAGGTAGCCCAGCTCATTGAGGTTCCCTTCCCCTCCCATCTTTCTGGCCAGCCAGTGGACTATCCATACTCCAGCGTAGAACAACAGGGGCGAGATGACCACCCCGACGACGCCTGTCATGATCCACATCATCCAGCCTGCACCCGGGCTCACCATCTCTTCCATCATTATGATGGGCCTCAGATCATCGTGGACTATTCTGCCCCCAGTTGCCCAGTACAGGATTGCTGGGAACACTGCTCCCAATCCGACGCTCACCGTGAACCACAGCGCCCCTTTTGCAGCCGTAATCCCCTCCACCTCTACTAACGAGCGGTAGCGATCGACCGAGGGAGAGAAATACACCTGGAACCAAACTTTGTACCAAGGGTCTTTTCTGGTGGGCTTTTCCTTCTCGTGCTCAACCATGTTCTCCTCCGCATGCAGATGGGATAGCCTGTCCTTTCATTCTTTTCATCCGGCTATCTTCCTCACCACCCGCTCCGGCGTCAGCGGCAGTTCGTCGAACCACACGCCCGTCGCGTCGTGGACGGCGGCGACGAGGGCGGGGGCCAGCGGAATAAAGGGCATCTCCCCCATCCCCCGCGCCCCCCACGGCCCGCGGGGGTCGGGGTTCTCCACGATGATGGATTCCACCCGCTCCGGCACGTCGAGGGCGGTGGGGATGAGGTAGGTGCTGAGCCGGTCGGTGAGGACGCGGCCCTCCTGGACGATGAAGTTTTCCATCGTCGCCCAGCCCACCGCCTGTGCCACGCCCCCCTCGATCTGGCCCTCGACCAGGCGGGGGTTGACCGCCTTGCCCACGTCGTCGGCGCAGACGACCCGCAGGACGTGCACCTGACCGGTCTCGGTATCCACCTCCACCTCCACCGCCTGCGCCACGTAGCCGTAGGCGAAGTTGGGCGTGCCGTAGCCGGTCTCGGGGTCGAAGCGGGTGGTCTTGGGGGCCAAGTAGGTGTGCTCCCCGACCGCCGGCCGGTCCTCCGCCCGCCACCGTTCCAGCGCCTTCGCCGCCGCGCCACGGATGGCGTTGCCGGCCATGAAGGTCATCCGGGAGGCGGAGACGGAGCCGGAACTGTTGGGACTCGTGGCCGTGTCCGCCACCTCCAGCCGCACTCGCTCCAGGTCCACCCCCAGCGCGTCGGCCGCCATCTGCCGCAGGACGGTGTGGCTTCCCTGCCCCACGTCGGCGGTGCCGATGTAGAGGATCGCCTCTTCGATCTCCGCCCCGCCCCGCAGTTCGACCCTCGCCCAGCAGTTCTCCTGGTAACCGAAGGAGAAGCCGACGTTCTTGAAGGCCACCGCGATCCCAATCCCCCGCTTCCTCGTTGCCTCGCTTCCTGCTCCCTGCCTCTTGCCCCCCGCCTCCGGTTTCCGCCACCCCTCCTCGGTCCTCCGCCACCCGGCGGCCAGCGCGCACTGCTCGGTCACCTCCACCAGGCCGACCCCGCCGGGGATCGGGGTGCCCATCGCGGTGAGGCTCCCCTCCCGCAGGAGATTCCGCATCCGCAGTTCCACCGGGTCCATCCCCAGCGCCTCGGCCAGTTTGTTCATCTGCATCTCCGCGGCGAAGATGGCCTGGGGCGCGCCGAAGCCCCGGAAGGCCCCGCTGGGTGGGTTGTTGGTGTAGACCCCGTCCACGTCCACCTTCACGTTGGGGATCTCGTAGGGGCCGGTGCAGGTGACGGTGACGTTGCCCAGGACCTTGTTGGTGGTGTAGCAGTAGGCCCCGCCGTCGGCCACCACCTGCACCTCGGCGGCGACCAGTTTCCCGTCCCGCGTGGCCCCCCACTTGCAGCGGAACCACATCGGGTGCCGCTTGCAGTGGCCGATGATCGACTCCTCGCGGCTCCAGACGATCTTCACCGGTCGGCGGAGTTTCCACGCCGCCAGGGCGAGCACGATCTGGACCGACATATCCTCCCGGCCGCCGAACGCCCCGCCGACCGCCGGATAGACCACCCGGACCTTCTCCGGCGGCAGGTCGAGCGCGTGGGCGATCTGGTGTTGGTCCTCCCAGGTCCACTGCCCGCCGACCACCACCGTCACCCGGCCCTCCTCGTCGATGTAGGCCAGGCCCGCCTCCGGTTGGAGGTAGGCGTGTTCCTGGGGCGGGGTGCGGTACTGGCCCTCGACGATGACGTCGCACTGGGACCAGGCCCCGTCGACGTCGCCCTTGCGGATCTGGTGGTGGCAGATCAGGTTGCCCTCGGTGCGGATCTCGGGGTGGATCTCGCTGGGCTGGCGGTACTCGTGGATCTGGGGCGCGTCCGGCTTGAGGGCCTCGAAGGGATCGGTGATCACCGGCAGATCCTCGTACTCCACCCGGATGAGGTCGCGCGCGCGGGCGGCGGCCTCCTCCGTCTCGGCGACGACCACGGCGACCTGATCCCCTACGAAGCGGACCACGTCGGCCCCTGGTTTGGAGGAGCCAGGGCCGCAGAGGACCGGCTGATCGGGGATCTGGAGGCCGTACTCGTTGACCGGGACGTCTTTGGCGGTGAGGATGGCGACGACGCCTGGGACCGCCTCCGCCTCGGCGGTGTCGATGTGGAGGACGCGGGCGTGGGGCCGCCCGGCGAAGAGGATCTTGGCGTGGAGCATCCCCGGCATCGAGAAGTCGCCGGGGAAGAGGGCCTCACCCGTGGCCTTGGCCCGGGCGTCCACGCGAGGGACCGATCGGCCGACGAATCGCTCCGGCATATCACCTCCTCCTGCGTCCGGGAGTGTGAGCAAAGGATACCATCAACCGGGTAAATCCGCCAGTGGGAGGCTCCACACCGGCCGGGCTGTGGGTCCCGGCTGGAGGGGCTTTGCGGGGCGGGCTACTGGCCTACCCCGCAAAAGCCCCTCGTTGGATCCCCCGGGGGACCCCGCTCAAGATACCCTGGGCAGATCTTTCAGAGCCTCTCGCACTTTCTCCGCCGGGTACTCGTAGTCCTCCAGTTCCCCGGCGAAGTAACTCTCGTAGGCAGCCATGTCGAAGTGGCCGTGCCCGCTGAAGTTGAAGAGGATGACCCGCCTTCCGCCCACCTCCCGTGCCGCGATCGCTTCGTCGATCACGGCGCGAATGGCGTGGGCGGTTTCCGGGGCGGCGATGATCCCCTCCGCCCGGGCGAAGAGCACGGCCGCCTCGAAGACACGCAACTGGGGGAACGCCACCGGTTCGATGTAGCCATGCCGATGGAGGGCGGAGACGATGGGGGCCATTCCGTGGTACCGTAGCCCTCCGGCGTGGATCCCGGCCGGCACGAAGGTGTGCCCCAGGGTATCCATCTTGGCGATGGGGGCCAGGTGGGCGGTGTCGCCGTAATCGTAGGCGTAGACTCCCCGCGTCATGCTAGGGCAGGCGGTGGACTCGGCGGCCACGAAGCGGACGGATGCGCCGTTGGTCAGCCGATCCCGCAGGAAGGGGAAGGCCAGACCAGCGAAGTTGCTCCCGCCCCCCACGCATCCGATCACCACGTCCGGCGCCTCCCCGGCCATTTCCATCTGGAGCCGGGCTTCCTCTCCGATAATCGTCTGGTGGAGCAGGACGTGGTTGAGGACGCTGCCCAGGGAATACTTGGTGTCGTCGTGGGTCGCTGCCACCTCCACCGCCTCGCTGATAGCGATCCCTAGGCTGCCTAGGGACCCGGGGTCCTTCTCCAGAATGGCCCGTCCGGCCTGGGTCTCCTGGCTTGGGCTGGGGGTGACGTCGGCTCCCCAGGTCTCCATCATCACCCGGCGGTAGGGCTTCTGGTGGTAACTGATCTTGACCATGTAGACCTTGCAGGTCATTCCGAAGAGGTTGCAGGCGAAAGCCAGCGCACTTCCCCACTGTCCCGCCCCGGTCTCCGTCGTCAACCGTTTCACCCCTGCCTCCTTGCTGTAGAAGGCTTGGGCGACGGCGGTGTTGGGTTTGTGGCTGCCGGGCGGGCTCACCCCTTCGTACTTGTAGTAGATATGGGCGGGCGTGTCCAGTATCCGCTCCAGGCGACGGGCACGGACGAGGGGGGTGGGCCGCCAGAGTCGGTAGACCTCCCGCACCGGCTCTGGGATCGCCACGTACCGCTCCCGTGTTTCCTCCTGCTCGATCAGTGCGTCGCAGAAGAGAGGGGGAGGTAGCCGGGTGGGCTCCCCCGTCGCCGGGTGGAGCAATGGGGGGACCTCGAAGGGAAGGTCGGCGAGGATGTTGTACCAGGCCTTTGGGAGTTGATCCTCGGACAACTGGAAGCGGATCTGCTCGGTCATTTCGCACCTCCTCACGTGAGATTTCGTGAACGCGCCTCCGGCGGCGCGGATCACGCTTTACAACCGGCACCGTCAACGGGCGGCGCGGCGGGCGGCCCATACGCAAAGAACGCCCGCCCCGTTGCCGGGACGGGCGTTCTCTCCCGTGGTGCCACCCCGCTTAGGCTGCCCTAAACGCAAAACGCGCCGGTGACGGCGCGTTGAGCGTGAAGGGCCAGCCTCACTCGTTCGCAGGTACGGAGCAGGACAGGGTGCCTGCTCGATACCCTCAGCCCTGATAACGGTGGCGACTCCGGCCCGGACTACTACCCCGCTGTGCGGGGGTTCGGCGGGCGACTCCCAGGCCCATTCAGCATCGGCGCTGGTATCGGGCTCGCAGCCAAAGACCCGACTCTCTGAACCCCGCTTCGATGCCTACTCTTCCTGATCCTCGTCTTTACCGCTATTCAGTTTCTTGCCGCCATTATACGCGGACAGGCACTCTTGTCAACCGTCAGTTGCCGATCTCAACCATCTGAATCTATCCCGTTGGCATCCGACCCTCTACAACGTCCGGGTCACCGTCACCTGGGTGTAGATCTCCCGCGTCTTCAGTTCCTCGAAGAACGGCTCCGGGTCGATCACCCGCTCCGGTGGATGGACGCCGGGCGGGATGCGGCCCTCAGCCAGCCAGATCGCCGTGCGGGCCGGGGCTACCCCCGTCGGCAGCGAGCCTTTGCAGGTCAGGGTCCCCAGTCGATACGTCACCGCCTCCCCATCCTTCGTCCCCCGCACCTCGGTGACGATCTCTTTGGTCCAGTCCGGCGGACGGTTCTTCGGCGGGGCCAGGAATTCGGTGATCGGCGGCACGTACTTCGCCATCAGCGCCACCAGCAGGTCGCGCGGCACCACCTTCTGTCCCTTCACCTCCACCGGCTCCCGGCTCGCGAAGCCGAACTCGTCCAGGACGCGGATCTTCTCCACCGCCTCCTTCGCCATCCCCCAGTAGTTGATCTTGAAGAAACATTCCTTCACCCCTTTGTCGGCGAAGGAGAGGGGGAGAGTGGCGACCTCGGAGTGGAGGGAGAGGTGGGTCGGCTGGGGGCCGATGGGGTGGGTAAACCAGTACTCCTCGAACTCGCTCATCGGCGCGTAGGCGATGAACTCCCCGTCCCGGTAGACCATCGGCTCCAGGGTCAGTTCGTCGAGGATGGTAGGCACGGCGTAGGTGAACCGGAGGTCGTCCGGCGGGGGCGGTTTGATCCCGTCGTAGATGTGGATGGTTTCGATGGTGTCCAGCCGGTCGGCGGCGTAGCGGGCCTGGACGTTGGGGACGCCGGGGGCGGAGCCCATCCCCAGCACCGCGCTCACCCCTGCCTCGGCGAAGCGGTCGCTCAGCGCCAGCTGCTTGCGGGTGGTGTGGAAGAGGCCGCCCATGTCCACATAGGGCACCCGCGCTTCCAGGCACGCCTCCATCACCGGCAGGTTGAAGTAGTAGACGGTGGCGTTGAGGCAGGCGTCGGCCCCCCGCAGCACGGCCACCAGCCCGTCGTGATCGGTCACGTCCACCGGCTGGATGGAGACCTTGGGGTTGCCGATGGTCTCCGCCACCACCTTCGCCTGCTCTACCTCCCGGTCGGCGATGACCACCTCGTCCACCCGCGGGTCGCCCGCCAGGTCCTGCACCGCGATGCAGCCCATCTTCCCCGCGCCGCCCAGGACGACTATCTTCACAGGAAGCCTCCTTCAACGGGTTTCAGGTGTCAGGTTTCGGGTTTCAGGTTTCCAGTTCCGAGTTGGATGAACCTGAGACCACTTGAAACCTGAAACTACAGTTCGTCCGCCACCCACCCCAGGGCCAGTTCCTCCAGTTTGGCCCGCGTGGGCCTGCCGTCCTCGTCCCAGCCCGCCATCCGGTAGTAGAGGGCTTTGGCCGCCTCCACCTCCTCGGCGGTCACGGCGACGCCGTCGCTCTTGCCACCTTTGAGGGGGGTGAGCAGTTTGGGTGGGACGGTGTCCGCCTCCGCGCCGACCCCCTCCCGGGCGTTGAAGGCCCGCAGGAGGTTCAGCCGCCGTTCGCCCACCTTCATCAACTCCCACAGGCTCACGTTCCAGCCTGTGACTGCTCGCACCGCTTCCACCAGCTGGCTGGGGCCGTAAAGGTGCCACGCCGGGCCGAAGACGAAGAGGCAGACGGAGATGCTGTCCATCGCGCTGTAGAGGAGCTGCGTGTAATAGGCGAAACGGACCTTCTCCGGGTTCAGCACCTTCGACGGCTGGGGGTCCAGGAGGTCCAGTTCCGCCATCCGATCGGGGTACCATCGGTAGGAGGGGTCGTGCTCGCTCGACTCGTGGTCGGCTCCGAAGGGGTTGACGGCGTAGATGAGGGCCAGGCTCCGCTTGACCTGGGGCATGTGGGCGGGCAGTTCGTGGTTCTTCACCGCCACCACCAGGTCCTTCCCCACGCCCAGGATCTCGGCGGCGCGGGCCGAGCCCTCACCGAGCACCTTCCCGAACCCTTCTCGCTTGCCGATCAACTCCACCATCCGGACCAGGGCCTCAGCGTTGCCGAAGCGGAGGTCGATCCCGCCGGTGTCCGCCTTGGTGATCAGGCCCCGCTCGAAACAGTCCATCGCCCAGGCGATGGTGGCCCCGCAGGCGATGGTGTCCATCCCGTACATGTTGCACAGTTGGTTGGCGCGGGCCACCGCCGCCAGGTTCGAGACGCCGCAGTAGGAGCCCATCGTGGCGATGGTCTCGTACTCCGGCCCGCCGTACCGGGGGTCGACCGGGAACGGCCCTTCTTTCACCTCCACCACTCGCTTGCAGCGGACCACGCAGGCGTAGCAGGTGTCTCGCTCCTTGAGGATCGTCTCCGCCATCCGCTGCCCGCTGATCTCCTCGGCGTGCTCGAAGGTGCCGCTGGACCAGTTGCGGGTGGGCAGGCCTCCCTGTTTGGACTGGGAGACGACGATCTCGGCGGTGCCGAAGAGGCCCATCCCGTAGATGTCCGACTTCTCGAAGTTCTCCGCTCCCCACTTAGCGATGGCTTTCACCCCTTCCGGGTCGCCCATCTCGGGTCGGCCGTGGCCGCGGACGGCGACCGCTTTGAGGTTCTTGGAGGCCATCACGGTGCCCATCCCGGTGCGACCGTTGGCCCGGTTGGCGTTGCTGAGGAGGGCGCCGAAGCGAACCCCCTTCTCGGCCGCCGGGCCGCACTGGAGGACCTGGATGCGCCCGTCGCCCAGCTCCTCCCGGATCTCATCCTCCACCTCGGCGGTGAAGCGGCCCCAGAGGTGAGAAGCGTCCCGCAGTTCCGCCTCCCCGTCGTGCACCCAGAGGTAGACGGGGGTTTCGGCCTTGCCGTGGACGACGATGCCGTCGAACCCGGCCGCCTTCAGTTCGGCGGGCCAGAAGCCGCCGGATTGGGAATCGCCCACCAGGTTGGTGAGGGGAGATTTGGCCGTGGCGGTGACGCGGGACTGGCCGGGGAAGGGCGCGCCGGTAACCACGCCGACCATCAGGCTGAGCGTGTTCTCCGGCCCCAGCGGGTCGGCACCGGGCGGGGTGTGCTTGAGGAGATAGTAGGCCCCCATCGCACTCCCGCCCATATATTTGCGGTAGAAGGCCTCCTCGGGCTCCTCGACCTCGATCTTGCCGGTGGTCAGGTCGACGTGTAGGATTCTGCCGCAGTATCCATTAGCCATCGTCGCCTCCTCGGGAACACGGGTGAGCAGAATTCACGGATTACGTGTTACGGATTACGTCTTTAACCGCTTCCTCGAACGCTGTCAGCGTCTCGTCGATCACCTCGTCGGTGTGGGTGTAGCAGAGGAACCAGGGCTCCCGACCGTCGGAATCCGGCATCACGCCGCGTTCGATGAGGGCCATCACCAGTCGGTCGTAGAGAACATCGTCCCCCCGGCAGTACCCTCGGAAGTCCACCGGCTCCTCCTCCACCCCGAGGATGAAACTGAAGATCGGCGGCAGCCCGGTCATGGAGTGGGGGATCCCCGCGTCGGTCAGGATCTGGTGGACGCCGTCCATCAGCCGCCGACCGCGCTGGAAGATGGTTTCGATGACCGGCTCGCTCTCCAACGTCTCCAGCGTGGCGGCGGCAGCAGCGGTACCGACGACGTTGCCGGTGTAGGTCCCGCCATGGGCTACCGCCCCCGGCTCGATGGTCATCATCACCTCTTCCTTACCCCCGATGGCGGCGATGGGAAAGCCGTTGCCCAGGGCCTTGGCGTAGGTGACCAGGTCGGCTTTCACCCCGAAGTACTCCTGTGCCCCGCCGTTGGCGATGCGGAAGCCGGTCTTCACCTCGTCGAAAATGAGGACGATGCTGTACCGGTCGCACAGTTCGCGGATCTTCTCCAGCCAGCCGGGTTGGGGAAGGATGCCAGCGGCGTTGCCCAGGAGCGGCTCCACGATGATCGCCGCCAGTTCGTGCCAGTGGGCCTCCACCGTCTCCTCCAGCCGCTCGAAGTCGTTGAAGGGAAGGTTGATGACGTAATGGACGATGTCCTTGGGGATGCCGGAGGTGGTGGGGACGTTGATGGGGTTGCGGCGGGAGCCGAGGGCGCTCAGAGGGGTGGAGGCGGTGGAAAAGAGGACATAGTCGTGCATCCCGTGGTACTGGCCCTCGAACTTGATGAACTTCTCCCGGCCGGTGTAGGCACGGGCGATGCGCAGGGCGTGCATCGTCACCTCGGTGCCGGTGTTGCCCAGGCGTACCTTCTCCACGCCGGTCATCCGGGCGATCCGCTCCGCCACCTCGATCTCCAGCGGCGTGGTCCAGGCGAACAGCGTTCCCCCTCGGATCGCCTCCGCCACCCGCTCCACCACCGACGGGTAGGCATGTCCCAGGATGATGGGGCCAAAGGCCAGCCGGTAGTCGATGTACCGGTTGCCGTCGGCGTCCCAGATATACGGGCCTTCCCCTCGGGTCACTACCAGCGTCTCTTTCTCACCCCAGTAGCGGAAGTTGGAGTTGACGCCGTAGGGGATGACCGCCTTGGCTCTTTGAAATAGCATATGGGTCTTCTCGAGTTTTCGTCCCATCTCACACTCCCTGTTACCCTTGACGTTTGACGCTTGACGTTTGACCTTTGACGCTTGACACAAGCCGCAGGAGGGCTACTGAAGCCGGGCGCGCCGTTTCTCGTTCTCGCGGGCCAGCCGCTCGAAGAGACGGACCACCTCCCGGATGGGCATCTTGGCTGCTGCGTCCCGGTAGAAGCGGGTCGCCGTCTCCTCCAGCATCCGGGCCTGGTGCAGCCGCTCCGCTTCCTCGGCCTCGGCATCCAGTTCGACCTGATACACCTCTCCGTCCAGCCCGGCGATCGATTCCAGGATCATCTCGTTGACCAGTTCCCGGCGGGCCTGCTCCAGCCGCCGGACTCGCTTGCGGGAGCCCCGCGCCAGGTCGCCGAACCGTTCCGCCAGCCCGCCCCGTGCCCCCGCCTCATAGAACGCCGCCGCCCGCGTCTCCATCTCCAGCGCGAACTTCAACACCGCCCCGAAGGTCCCCAGTTCCACGTCCACCTCCTCCTACGGAACGGAACACGCGACACGTGCTGCGTGTTCCGTGTTGCGTCAGAACCACCTCGTGATCACCACCTTCCGGTCGGTGAAGAACTGGATGGCGTCCCGCCCTTGCCCGTGCAGGTCGCCGAAGAAGGAATCCTTCATCCCGCCGAAGGGGAAGGAGGCGATGGGAGCGGCGATGCCGATGTTGATGCCAATGTTACCACACTTCACCCGATACTTAAACTCCCGGGCCCACTTGCCGCTGGAGGTGAAGAGCGACGCCGCGTTGCCGTAGGGAATGCCCTCGATGATCCCCAGCGCCTCGTCGAAGTCGGCCACGGGGATGATCCCCAGCACCGGGCCGAAGATCTCCTCCCGGGCGATGGTCATCTCCGGCCGCACCCTGTCGAAGATGGTCGGGCCGACGAAGTAGCCGTTGGGGTAGCCCTCCACCTGCACCCCGCGGCCGTCCAGGATCAACTCGGCTCCTTCCTCCAGCCCCTTCTCGATGTAGCCCAGGATGCGGTCCAGCGCCTTCTTAGAGACCACTGGCCCCATCTGGGTCGCCTCGTCCAACCCGTAGCCTACCTTGATGCGGGAGGCGGCATCCACCAACCGGGCCTTCAGCGGCTCGTAGACCTCCCCCACGGCCAGGACCAGCGCTCCGGCCAGGCACCGCTGCCCGGCGGTCCCAAAGGCGGAACTGATGATGTTGGGCACCGCCCGGTCCAGCACCGCGTCCGGCATCACCACCAGGCAGTTCTTCGCCCCCGCCTGGCACTGGGCCCGCTTGCCGTGGGCCGCCGCCGTGCTGTAAATGTGCTTCGCCACCGGGGTGGACCCGACGAAAGAGACCCCCGCCACGTCGGGGTGGGTCAGCAGCGCGTCCACCGTCTCCTTCGAGCCGTTGACCAGGTTGACCACCCCCGGCGGGAAGTCCACCTCGTCCATCAACTCGAAGAGCCGGTTCTGGCTGACGGGGCAGACCTCCGACGGCTTGACGATGTAGGTGTTGCCGCAGGCGACGGCGTAGGGGAGGAACCAGAAGGGGACCATTGCCGGGAAGTTGAAGGGGGCGACGCAGCAGAAGACCCCCACCGGTTGGAGGACCGCCTCCTCGTCGATCCCCTCGGCGATGTCCTCCGCGTTGTACCCCATCATCAGCGACGGGACCGCCATCGCCACCTCCACGTTTTCGATGGCCCGCCGCATCTCCCCCCGCGCCTCGTCGATCGTCTTTCCGTGCTCCTTCACGATGGTCCGGGCCAGGTCCTCGAAGTGCTCCTCCATCAGCCCTTTGAGGCGGAACATATACCGGGCGCGGACCAGCGGCGGCGTCTCCCGCCACTCCTCGAAGGCTGCCTTTGCCGCCGCCACCGCCTGAGCCACCTCCTCTGGTGTCGAGAGGGGCACCCGCGCGATCACCTCCCCCGTCGCCGGGTTGTCCACCTCCAGCGTCTCTCCCGACGACGCCACCCACTCGCCGTCAACGTAGTTCCTGAGGATGCCGTACTCCATATGTCGCCTCCTAGCGGAATACGCCTCACGCATCACATATTGCGCACTTCGTGCTGCGTGGAGCGTCGCTACGCCAGTTCCCCGACCTCGACGACCTCCTCCTCCACCACGATCCCCCGCCGCGCCAGTTCGGCGAAGAACCGGCCGGTGGGGAAGGCCCGCTCCGGCGGGAGGACCCCCTTGCCGGTGGTCTCGCCGTGGGCGATGAGCTGGGCGCCGATGGAGAGGGGGATGCCCACGTTCTTGAAGTAGGCCGACTCGCCGCCCCACTCCTCCTGCGGCGGGTGCTTGCTCCGGTAGGTGCACTTCACCCGCCGGCCGGCCCGCTCGCCGACGACCTCTACCACCAGCCCGTAGGCCCAGACCGGGTTCTCTTTGGAGAAGGGGGCGTCGGCCAGGAGCGCGCGCACCACCTCGATCGAGGGCATCTCCGTCTCGCCGATGCGGGCGGGTCGGTTGGAGAGCAGCCCCGCCCGCATCAGCGACCCCATCAGCGCCATCACGTGGGGCGGGAAGCAGCCCCGCACCGCCGCCCGGCGCAGGGTGGGGAAGGAATGGGGGAGCGAGTAGGCCTCGTCGTGGGGTACGTAATAGACCTTCTGCTCGCCGATCTGGTCGTGGAAGCGGACCACCCGCTCGCCGGAGAGGGGCGGCGTCGGATGCCACTTCCCATCCTCAAAGTACACCTCCTCCCGGCTCTCCTCCTCCGGGTTGAACTCCCACAACGTCGTCTGAAGGAGCCCTGGCGCGGGAGCCAGGCACCGGAAGGCGGCGAAGAAGATGTCCACCTCGTCCATCCGGTCCAGCACCTCCGAGGCCCGCCGGACCATCATGTTGGTGATGCCGGGGGTCGCGCCGACGCCGGGGACGAAGAGCATATCTTTCCTGAGGGCCTCCTCGTGGAGGGCGAACTGCGGGTCCTCGCTGGAGAGGTCCAGCCCGTTCACCCCCACCTCCACGCAGGCTTTATTGACCACGTAGTCGTACCTGAAGGGCAGGCCGTTGACGACGACGTCGTACTCCGGGAAGAGGCGGAGCATCCCCTCGTAGTCGTTGGCGTCGAAGCGGATGACCTTCAGGCGCGGGTCACCGATCTCCTCGATCAGCGCCTCCGCCGCCTCGACGTTGTAGTCGGCGACGACGATCTCTTCAAAGTCGCTGTACTCTGCCAGATCGCGGGTCGTCTCCTTGCAGACCGCCCCCGCTCCGCCTAGGACCAATGCGCGCATATTTCCTCCTTCTGACGTTTGACGCTCTTCTGACGTTTGACGCTAGACGCTGGCCCCTCTAGGAGTAAATCTCCTTGACGATCTTGAGGTAGATGAACGTCTCCGTGTCCCGTACCCCCTTGACCCCGTGGAGGCGGCGGGTGAGGAACTCTAGGAGATGGGCGTTGTTCCGGCAGAGGACCTCCACCAGCAGGTCGTAAGTACCGGTGCAGAGGACCAGGTAGACCACCTCCTCGAAGGCGGCGATCTCTTGGGCGATCTCCTCCAGGCGGTTGCCGTCCACTTTGACGCCGATGAGGGCCATCATCGTATAGCCCATCAGGAGAGGGTTGGTGACGGCAACGACCTGGAGGACGCCCTCCTCGACCAGGCGGTGGTACCGCTGCCGGATCATCCCCGGAGAGACACCCAGCCGCTGGGCGATCCGGGCGAAGGGCACCCGGCCGTCCTGCTTAAGGGCCTGGATGATCTCGTTGTCGATTTCATCGAGATGGAAGCGAAAGCGATCATCGTCCATTTGGCTATCTATCCCCTCCTCCAGTAGGCTCTAGACCTCGCCGATTCGCTTCAGGATCTTGAAAGGATCGAGAGCATCCCGCAAGCCATCGCCTACATAGTTGATCGCGATGATGGTCAGGAAGATCATCAGCCCCGGGAAGATGGCTACCCAGGGGTACTTCGTCATATGCTGCTGGGCGTCGCCCAGGAGGTTGCCCCAACTCGGGGTGGGGGGTTGGATTCCAAAGCCCAGGAAACTCAGGCCGGATTCCTCCATAATAGCGTATGCCATTTCGAGCGTTGATTCGACGATGATGGGGCCGGCGGCGTTGGGGAGGATGTGGCGAACGATGATCCTGAGATCGGACGCCCCCACGCTCTGGGCGGCGAGGACGAACTCCTGCTCCCGGATGGCGAGGAAAGACGCCCGCACCAACCGCGCCACCGGCATCCAGGAGAGCAGGCCGATGACCAGGGAAATGGTCACCACGCTGTTTTGATGAAGCAGGGGCAACTCCACTTCGCGCAGGATGGCGCTCAGCAGGATGAGGACGAGCAGCGACGGCAGGCACAGGAAGGCGTCGGTGATTCGCATCAAGACGTTGTCCACCCAACCGCCGAAATAGCCGGAGATAGCCCCCACAGGGACGCCAATGAAGAGCGTGATCGCCACCACCATCAAGCCCACGGACAGGGAGATGCGCCCGCCGTAGAAGACGCGTGTGAACAGATCCCTCCCCAGGGGATCGGTGCCGAAGGGGTGTTCCCGGGATGGCGGTTGGAGCCGGTCGGGTATGTTCGAGATGTCGGGATCGTAGGGGGAGAGGGGGATCAGGGCGACGCCCAGGACCAGTATGCTTAAGACGATCAGGCCGGCGAGGGCCCCGGGGTGGCGGCGGAATCGGCGCCAGACCATAGAGGTTATGCTCTCGGGGGGACGCGTAAGGTGGTTCTCTTCTCTCATCGTGCCCTGTCGTAGCGAATTCTGGGGTCTAGGTATGCGTAAAGGATGTCCGCTATCAGGTTGCTGATGATGATCACACCCGCTTCGATGATCAAGATCGCCAGCAGCACAGGGTAGTCCCGTCGGGTCGCCGCCTGGTAGTACAACCGCCCCATGCCGGGCCACGAGAACAGCAGTTCGACGTAGAGGGAGCCGGCGAAGATGTAGGGCAGGTCCAGCGCGAAAATGGTCACCAGCGGGATGATCGCGTTCTTCAGCGCGTGCCTGTAGAGCACCACCCGCTCGGAGAGGCCCTTGGCCCGCGCGGTGCGGATGTAGTCCATGTGGAGCACGTCGAGCATGCCCGAACGGAGGAAGCGGGAGTACCATGCCACCCATCCCACCATCCCCGTCGTGACCGGCAGGATCAGGTGTCGGATTCGGTCCCAGATGGAAAACTCTGCGCCCAGCGTCTGCATCCCCCCGGCGGGGAGGAGTGGCTCGCCGGTGAACGGGTTGTTCAGCGTGGCGTAGAAGATCAGGATCAGGATCAGCCCGAGCCAGAACTCCGGGATGGCCTGACCAACGAAGGAGAACGTGGTCACGACGATGTCGAAGGCGGAGTACTGCTTGACCGCGGAGATGACGCCGATCGGTATGGCCAACACGGCTACGACGGCGAGCGTGACGCCCATCAGGTAGATCGTGTTGGGCAGTCGGTCGGCGATCTCCTCCAACGCCGGCCTGCGGGTCTGGAAGGAGAAGCCGAAATCCCCCCGCAAGATGCCCTTTCGCTGGCCGTAACTCTCGGCGATCCCGTCGCCGTCGGCGTCGACCTTCATCCAGTCGTTGCCGATCAACCAGATCAGGTACTGGAGCGGGAGGGGCTTGTCCAGTCCGAACTGGCGCTTGAGCATCTCTGCCCGCTCCGGGTTGATGTGCCGGGACTGGCTGTAACCGGCCAGCGGTCCGCCGGGGGCGATGTTGACCAGGAAGAAGAGGACAACGCTGATCAGAAACAGCATCGGGATTGCCTGCAGGAGCCGTCGTGCTACGTACTGGCCCATGGACCTCCCCCGCTGAGGGCCGAGCCCTCACGTTTGCTGGTAGACGATCTCTCCGCCGATTACCGTCATCTCGATGGGAATCTCTTTGATCTCGCCCGGATCGACCCGGAAGGGGTCCGCCGCCAGCACGACGAGGTCGCCCAATTTGCCCACCTCCAGCGAGCCTCTGTCCGCCTCCTGGAAGGCGATGCGAGCGGCGTTGATGGTGTACAGTTCCAGCCCTTCCTGGACACTGACCCTCTCCGCCGGGTTGGAGTGGTTGACGGCGGCGTGGACGCCGATGAGCGGTCCCAAGGGCGTGACGGTGCTGTCGGAGCCGCCAGCGACCAGCAGGCCAGGGCGCATCAACGTCCGTACGGGGTCGACCTTCCAGGCCCGTTCCTCCCCCAGGGAGGGATAGTACACGGTGTGTGGCCAGTAGTGGTTGAAGGGGGGCTGGATGGCCAGGGCTACTCCCAGCCGCTGGGCGCGCTGTATCTGGTCTTCGCGGATGATCTCGCAGTGCTCGATGCGATGCCGATGATCGTCGCGGGGGTACGCGGTCAGCGCTGCCTCGTAAGCGTTGAGCGCTTGCTCCACCGCCGCGTCGCCGACAGCGTGCATCGCTACCTGCAACCCCACCCGGTGCGCCTTGAGTACGAAGGCGTCTACCTCTTCCTGGGTGTGGTACAATACGCCGTAGTTCTCCGGATCATCGGCGTACGGCTCGGAAAGGGCTGCCGTGCGAGGACCGACATCGCCGTCCAACAGGATGCAGCCCCCGATCCGCGGCAGGCCCAGTTCGATCACCCTCTCCACGTTCATCGTCTGGTAATACAGGACGAAGCGGAGGGGCAAGGTGGGCATGGCCTCGAGGAACCGGACCACCGCTTCGTCGGATTTGCCTTCGCCAGCCAGGTTGCCCTCCAGAGCGTGGAGCGTGGTGATCCCCGCCGCGTGGGCCTTCTCTATCGCCAGCCTGATCATCGCCGCGGCTCTCTCACCCGCGCCAAACCGCTCGCCGAGCACGTCGAAGGCCAGGCTGTTGGCCCTGCCCCGCAGGAGACCGTTGGGGCGTCCGCGGCCGTCGCGCATCACGCCTTCCAGCGTCCCCTGGGGGTTCAGAAGGGCGAGGGCGAGGCTGTTCACGGCGGAGGTGTGGCCCGTGACCCCGATCAGGTAGACGGGGTTCTCCGGTGCCACCTCATCGAGCACATCGATGATGGGACCGAAAGCCGCGGTGTCCAGGGCGTACTCGGTGAAGCCCATCCCCAGGATCATCTCACCCGGGGGGGTGTTGGCCACGGCCCGACGGACGATGGCCCGCAGGGCGGTGTGGTCCTCGGCCCCGCTCACGTCCAGCGCTGCCAGGCTTAGGGCCGTCCACAGGAAGTGGACGTGGGTGTCGATCAGGCCTGGCAGCACCGCCTTCCCACCCAGATCGAGCACGGGTACGCCCTCTGCGTGGGGTGCAACCTCCTCCCACGCCCCCACAGCGACGATGTGCCCGCCGCGCACCGCCAGCGCCTCAGCGCGCGGTTGCCGAGGGTTCATTGTGATGATGTTCGCGTTACGAAGGGCCAGGTCGCCCTTGAGCATGGGGATCTCCGGTTCACAATAGGGGGAGATGGGGCGAGCTGCCCCTCCCCATCTCCCCCGACGGACGTCTACTCTGTGACCTTCCAGTCGGCGATGTTCCAGGTGATGATGTCGTTCCCGTTGGCTTCCACTCCTTCGAGCCGGGTGCTGTAGCCTGCGGCCTCCACCGAGACGAACAGCGGAATGGAGGGCAGTTCCCGATCGAGGATCTCCGCGATCTGACAGAAGATCTCCTTGCGGTACGCTTCGTCCAGGGTGTAGGTCTCATCCAGCAGCCTGTCGAATTCCTCGTTCGACCAGCGCACCACGTTCCAGCCCAGGTCGGGTTCCTGGGCGGCGCTGTGGTAGTATACCCACAGGAAGTCGCTCAGTTGGTTGCCCGCGTACCCGTCGTCCCACATGTCCAGTTCGAAGTTGCCCGTTTGCTCCAGGCCGCCGTCGTCGTAGGTACCCCATAACTGGCTGCCTTCGACCATCCCGAGTTCCGTGCCGATGCCGATGGCGTTCAGATCCTCGGCGACGAGTTGCTGCACCAGTTTCAGATCCTCCCCCCACTCGGAGTAGATCAGGAACTCGGTCGTCATCACGTACCCTTCGGGGGCACCCGTTGTACAACCGTGACACTCACGGATGCCATCACCGTCCTCGTCGATCCACCCCGCCTCCTCCAGCAGCGCCCGGGCGCCGTCCGGGTCGTACTCCGGCTTCGGGATGTCGCACCTGTACGGATCGCGGTAGAACTCCGTCCACTGCGGGACCACGGAGCCGGTCTCCCCCCAGAGCCCGAAGACGATCCCATCCACGTCGATCGCCATCCGCATGGCCTGGCGGACGCGGACGTCGCTGAAGAAGGGATGCGGATGTTCCACGGGGTCGATGTACCCTTTCTCGGCCTGGTTGGGCCACAGCCGCATCAACCAGCGGCCGAAGGGCGCCCGGCTGACGTTGACGTTCGGTGCTTCTTCATACGCCTCGAGCACCGATTGGACGATCCAGAAATCGACGTCGGCGTCCCCCTCGAGCATCATCTGCTGGCGGACGGTTTCCTCGGGCACGATCCGCACGTAGATTCTGTCGATGTAGGGTTTTCCCTCTTCGTAGTAGTTGGGGTTGCGCACGAACGTCAGGTGATCGCCCGTCTCCCATTCCTCAAGGATGTAGGGGCCATCGCTCAGCGGCTGGCGGTTGCAGTTCCACGAGCCGATGCCCTCCCCTGTGCAGTAGTGCTCAGGCCAGATCGTGCCGTAGAACCCGCCGAACTGCTCCAGGTAGTTGGGGTAGATCGTGTTGTAATGTACGACGAAGGTGTAATCGTCGATCTTCTCGACGCTCTCCGTGTAGTCCATCCCCGGCACCCATATGCCGGTCTCCGGGTCGGCGAGCGCGTTCCAGGTGAAGACCACGTCGTCGGCGGTGACTGGCTCGCCATCCTGCCAGTAGACGTCGTCGCGCAACTTCCAGACGACATCCATTGTCCAGTCCTCTTCGTTGATGACCACGCCACCGTTCTCGACCGTCGGCAGTTCGGCGGCCAGTTCGGGGAAGATCTCGCCGTGCGGCCCGATGTCGGTCAGGCCCAGCAGCACCATCTCCGCCACCAGGTTCTCGAACCCTGTGTCGGTCAGCCAGTGGTTGAAACTGGGGGGGTCAGACATAGCGAGGATGGTGATGCTGGTCTCCTCTTCTTCCTCAGGCGGTGGTGGTTGCTGGGTCGCTTCCTCCTCCTCGCTTGGCGGTGGTCCTTGCGTTGCCTCTCCGCCCCCTCCCGAGGGGGCGCAGCTGGTCAGGCTGGCGAACAGCAGGGCAAGGGTGAGCGTCACTGCCAGCGCCACTAGCCTCTTATCGCCCTTCATCTTCCTCCCTCCTGATGTACACTTGCTGGACTGTCGATAAAAGCCCGGTGAACCGGGGAAAGCCCTCCGCAAGCCCTCCGCGCGAGGAGGTACCAGACGTTCCCGTCGAGAGTGAGAGGATAGCCAACCCTGTCAAGGTAAGGGCGAAGATGACCTGCCGTTCACCAGTGTATCACAAATCGTTATAAAAGTCAATACTTTTGCGGCGTTTCGGCACTATAACCGGCTGTTTTGTGTCGTATCGTCGCTTGCAGCGCGAAAGAAATGACGATTGGGGCGTGGCCGGCGGGCTAGGTGGATTCCGCCAGGGCTTCTCGGAACGCTCCGATCGCCTCCTCGATCTGGGCCTCGGTGACGATGAGCGGCGGTATCCAGCGGACCGTGTTGTCCCACGGGCCGCAGGTGAGGAGCATCAGCCGCCGCCTGAGGCATCCCTTCACGACCGCCTTCGCCACGTCCTTGGCGGGGGTGCCGTCGGGGTGGGTGAACTCGGTGGCGACCATCAGCCCCAGCCCCCGCACGTCGCCGATGACCGGGAACTCGGCCTGGAGCGCCCGCAGCCGCTTCATCAGCAGCGCGCCCATCCGCGCTGCGTTCTCCACCAGCCCCTCCTCCCGCATCACCCGGATCGTCGCCGTGGCAGCGGCGCAGGCGACGGCGTTCCCGCCGTAGGTCCCTCCGTGCGACCCCGGCTTCCACCGCTCCATCAGTTCCCGCCGCGCGGCGACCCCCGAGAGCGGCAGCCCCGACGCGATCCCCTTCGCCATCGTCATGATGTCGGGCACCACGTCGAAGTGCTCCACGGCGAACCACCGACCGGTCCGCCCAAAGCCGGACTGGATCTCGTCGGCGATGAGGAGGATGCCGTGCTCGTCGCAGATGCGGCGCAGCCCTTTGAGGAACCCCGGCGGCGGGACGACATACCCGCCCTCTCCCAGCACCGGCTCCACCAGGATGGCGGCGGTCTCCTCCGGCGCGGTCTGGGTCCTCAGCAGGAACTCCACCTCCCGCAGGCAGAAGGCCTCCGTCTCCTCAGGAGACCAGCCGAACCGATAGGCGTAGGGGTATGGGGCGACGAAGACCCCCGCCGGGAGCGGCTGGTAGCCCGCCCGGTAGATGGTCTTGGAGGTGGTGAGGGCCATCGTCAGGGCGGTGCGGCCGTGGAAACTCCCCTGGAAGACGATGACGTTGGGCCGGCCGGTGGCGTGGCGGGCCAGTTTCACCGCTCCCTCCACCGCCTCCGCGCCGCTGTTGGAGAAGAAGAAGCAGTCCAACCCCTCTGGGACGACCGTGCGCAGTTCCTCCACCAGTTCCAGCAGCGGCGGGTGGTAGACGATGTTGACCTGCCCGTGCAGGAGGTGGCCCGCCTGCTGCCGGATCGCCTCCACCACCTTCGGGTGGCAGTGACCGGTGTTGGTCACCCCGATCCCGCAGGTGAAATCCAGATACCGGGTGCCGTCCTGGTCGTACACATAGGCCTCCTCCGCCCGCACCGCCAGGATGGGCGTGTAGCGAGGCCAGACGGGGGAGATGTACCGTTCGGCCGAAGCGACATTACCCATAGGACCCTCCTCGGAAGGACGCAGGATGTGATGTAGGGAGACAGGAGGCAGGGGAGGGTATTTGGCTCCTCGTTTCCCTGCTTCCTTGCCTCCTGCTTCTTACTCCCACCCCCGCAGTTTGTAGTACAGCGGGAGCATTGCCTCCAGGTCGGGCAGGACCCCCGCCGCGGTGCCGGAGGGTCGGGGCTCGTGGAGGAAGCGGTAGGGGAGGGTGTCGTCAGCGCGGGTGACGCCCAACCGCTCGTTGATCCGTCGCTTCAGGTCGAAGATCCGCCGCCCGGTGCGCATCAGGTCGTCGGCCGTCCACTCCCAGCCGGTGGCCGCAGCGACGATCTCCGCCGTCCGCGCCGGGTCCAGTCCGCCCTTGACCATGAACTTGCACAGGCCGATCGGGTTGTAGACGGCCAGGAAGTCCTGGAACGTGATCACCAACCGGACCGTCTCCTCGTCCGACGCGAACCGGTCGCGGGGCCCTTCCTGCCAGCCGGGCCACTCGATGCCGTAGCCCCTCCAGTAGGTCGCGCTCTCCAGGTGGCAGGCCCCCCGGCTGGCGGTGGCGTAGTTGAGGCCCATATCGACGAAGGCGCGGGGGTCGTGGTAGGCCGGTTCGAGCCCTTTGACGTGGAGGGCGAACCGCTCCGCCTCCGGCCCCAGTCGCTGTGCCGCTGTACGGACCCCCTCGGCCAGCAGGTCGCCCAGGCCCTCCCGGTGGGCAATGCGGTCGACCAGGGCCAGCACCGGCTCCGGATCCCCCCAGGTCAGCCCCTCCGCCTCCTCGGCGGGGATCAGCCCCCGCTCCACCGCCTCGGCGGCGAACCCGATGACGCCAGAGGTGGAGATGGTGTCCAGCCCCAGGTCGTTGCAGCGCGCGTTGAGGGTCGCCAGACTCTCCAGGTCGTCAATGAGCAGGTTACCGCCGAAACCGCAGAGGGTCTCGTACTCCGGCCCTTCCAACACCTCCCCGGCGTAGGGGCCAGAGGAGACGCGGACCGCTTTCCCGCAGCCGACGGGGCAGGCGTGGCAGAAAGTGTCCTTCACCCAGATGGACTCCCGGATCGACTGACCGGAGATGGCCTTGGCCCCCTCGGGCCAGGAGCCCTCCTGCCAGTTCTTGAGCGGCATCCCGCCGAAGTGCTCCGCAGCCGGGATACCCCCTGCCGTGCCGGTGAGGGACATCCCCTCCGAACGGCTACGGATATACCGGTTGAGGTCCCGCACCACCCGGCGCAACCGATCGGGATCGGGGTAAGCCGGTTTCCCGCGGCCGCGCACCACAATGGCCTTCAGGTTCTTCGACCCCATCACCGCGCCCATCCCGCCGCGCCCGGCGGCCCGGTTGTGGGCCTTCCCGCCGACCATCACCCCGGCCAGTCGGACCCGGTTCTCCCCGGCCGGGCCGATGCAGGCCACCTGGGCCTCCGGGTCCGTCTCCTCCCGCAGCCGGTCGTGGGTCTCGAACGTGCCGAGCCCCCACAGGTGGGCACCGTCCCGGATCTCGACCCGGTCGTCGTCGATCCACAGATAGACGGGCGAGGGGGCGCGGCCGGTGATCACCAGCCCGTCGTATCCGGCGAAGCGGAGTTGCGCCCCCCAGTGGCCGCCCACGTTGGACTCGTTCCAGATACCGGTGAGGGGCGACCGGCCGCACCAGGAGGTCCGCGCCGCCGCCGGGGCGAAGGTGCCGGTCAGCAGGCCGTTGAAGATCAGCAGAGGACTTGCCGGGTCAAGAGGGTCCCGATCCGGCTCCAACCACTGATCGAACAGGAAGGCTGCCATCCCGCTCCCCAGCAGCCACTGGCGGATCTCCTCTTCAGTAAAGGTCTCCTTGTCAACTGTTCCCTTGTTCAGGTCGATTCGAAGCCACCGTCCCGCGTATGGACCGCTCATCGGTTACCTCACTCCCTGTATTCTGGCGTATGACGCTTGACGCATGACGCTTGACGCATGACGTGTGACGTTCGACGCGGTGCAGGGTCACACCTGCAACAGCACCATCCCGCCGATCACCAGCGCGATGCCGAGGATGCGGCGGGGGGAGAGGGCTTCGTGGAAGAGCCACCACCCGGCGAGGGCCATCAGCACCAGCGCCACGCCCGACCACAGGGCCAGGACGACCGCAAGTTCGGCCTGGCGGAGCATCAGGGCGAAGAGCACCAGCGCCACGGCGTAGACCACCAGCCCGCCTACCATCCCCACCGTCCGCCCCGTCTCGGCCCACCACTTGAAGGCCAGGTCGCCCAGCATCTCGCAGGCGGCGGCTGCCACGAGCATCCCCCACATTTCCCAGTTCATCCCGTGTTTCCCCATCGGTCGTCTGTTTTTTTACCACAGAGACGCAGAGCGCACAGAGCTTCCTGCTTCCTTTTTGCTGTCCCTTACCCCTTGCTTCTCTGTGATCTCCGCGTCTCTGTGGTTTGTGTGATGGTCCCTCCTAAGGCGTCGCTGCCGCTCTCACCTCGGTCCATATCCGCTCCCACAGCGGCGTCGCATCGCCCAGGTCTTCCATCCACTCCAGCCGTTCCATCACGTCGGGCGGCGGGTAGATGGCGGGCTCCTCCAGGATCTCCGCGTCGATGTACTCGGTGGCAGCTGCGTTGGGGCTGGCGTACCAGGTGTAGTTGGAGTTCTTTGCCGCCACGTCGGGCCGCAGGAGGTAGTTGATAAAGACCTCGGCGGTGTACTTGCTCGGCGCGGTGGTGGGGATGCAGAGGTTGTCGGCCCAGATGGTGGCACCCTCCCTGGGGATGGCGTACCACAGCCGCTCGTCCTCCTCCGCCGCCATGAAGATGTCCCCGCTCCAGGCGTGGGCCATCACCGTCTCGTCCGCGCTCAGGAGGTCCTCATACTGCTCAGCGTCGTAGGCGTAGACCCACTGCTTCTGTTGGATCAGCAGGTCGCGGGCTTCCATCAACTCGGCCTCGTCCGTGCTGTTGAGGGAGTAACCCAGATACTTGAGTGCTGCGCCGATGGTCTCCCGCATGTCGTTCAGCATCGTGAACTTCCCGGCGTACTGGGAGGCCAGTTCGGGGTCGAACATGTAGGCCCAACTGTCCGGTGGCTCCTCGAAGACCTCCATGTTGTAGCCGATCCCCGTGGTCCCCCAGAGATACGGGACACAGTGGACCAGACCGGGGTCATAAGGGGGATTGGCGAATTTGGGGTCCAGATTGGAGAGGTTCGGAAGGTTATCGTGGTTCAACTCTGCCAGCAATCCCTCTTCGATCATGATAGCGACCATGTAGTCGGAGGGAACGATGATATCGTACCCACCGGCCCCGGCCTGGAGTTTGGCCAGCAGTTCCTCGTTGTTGGCGAAGGTGTCCTCTATCACGCGGACCCCAAACTCGGCCTCGAAGTCCTCGTAGACCTGGGGGTCGATGTACTCCGACCAGTTATAGACGTGGAGTTCCGATGCTAGAGCCTGTTCCTCCCCGCCACCCTTCCCGCCACAGGCGACGAGCGAAGCCGTCAGGCTCCCCACCAGCACGAGGAGCCCAATCACGCGGATCCCCTTCATCGTGTTTCTCCTCCTTTCTCAATTGGGGTATGACCTGCTCTCTGATTCCCGTGCCCTGCGCGCCTGCGACCTGCGCCTTGCTATGCGATCTCGATCCCCCCGCCACCTCCTTTCTGCAATAGCAGCGAGAGCAGCACCAGCCCGATAGAGGCCAGCAGCATCATGCTGGACAGCGCGTTGACCTCCGGGGTCACCCCCAGTTTGACCATCGAGTAGATGCGCAGGGGGAGGGTGGTGGAGCCTGGGCCGGCGGTGAAGAAGGTGATCACGAAGTCGTCGATGGAGAGGGTAAACGCCAGCAGCGCGCCGCCGAGGATACCGGGCATGATCAGCGGCAGCGTGACCCGGCGGAAGGTCTGCCACTCGTTGGCGTAGAGGTCCTGCGCCGCCTCCTCCAGCGTGATGTCGAAATAGGCCAGTCGAGCGCGGACTACCACGGCGACGAAGGAGATATTGAAGGCCACGTGGGAGATGATGATGGTCGTCAGCCCCAACTGGACGCGGGCCAGGACGAAGAAGAGGAGCAGCATCACCGCCATCGCGATGTCGGGGATGATGATGGGGAGGTAGAGGAGGGCGTCGAAGGCCAGTTTGCCCCGGAAGTCGTACCGCTCCATCGCCAGGGCGACCATCGTGCCGAACACGGTGGAGACGAGCGTGGAGACCCCGGCGACGATGAGGGTGTTCCTGAGGGCAGCGCCGATGGCCTCGTTGGTGAACAGCCGAGCGTACCAATCCAGGGTGAACCCCCGCCACGCGCCCGAAGCGTAGCGGGAAGCGTTGAACGAGTAGATCACCAAGACGACGATGGGGGCGTAGAGGAACAGGTATCCCAGCACCCCGTGGAGGGCCAACAGTCGCGCCAGCCACCGCCCCCGCCGCCTCGTCCCGCTTCCTACACCTCTGCTCCCCGTCATCCTGCCTCCTACCCTCTGCCTCTTGCTCCCTGCTTTTCCGCTTCCTCGCTCCCTCCTACTCTGCCCCCATCCGGAAGTACACCAGCGTCCCCACCAGCATCACCGCCATCAGCACGAAGGAAATGGCCGATCCGAAAGGATAGTCGCGGGCGGACATAAACTGGGAGTAGATGACGTTGCCGAGCATAATCGACTTTGCCCCGCCCAGCAGGTCCGGCGTGACGTAGGCCCCTAGCGAGGGGATGAAGACCAGGATCGAGCCCGCGATGATCCCCGGCATCGTCAGCGGCAGGATGACCCGGGTGAACGACCGGAACCGGTTGGCGTAGAGGTCCTGTGCCGCCTCCACCAGCGAGAAGTCCAGCCGCTCGATGGCCGCGTAGCAGGGGAGGACCATGTCCGGCAGCCATCCGTAGACCAATCCCACGATGATCGCCCCGTCGGTGCCGAAGAGGTGCAACGGCTGGGATGTCGCCCGCAGCAGGATCTCCCACAGGGGAAGCGGGAGCGCCGTGGCGATCTGCACGAGGAATTCGTGCAACGGCCCGGTCCAGAAGGTGTTGATCACCCCCTGGTCCCGCAGGATCAGGAGCCACGCATAGGTACGGATCAGGAAGTTGGTCCAGAAGGGGATCATTAACAGCAGGACCAACCCGTTGCGCCATCGGGCTGGTCGAGTGGCGATGAAGTAGGCCAGTGGGTAGCCGATCAGCAGGCAGAGAAAGGTCGTCGTCAGGGCGATGGAGAAGGTCCGCCCGAAGATACGCAGGTACAACGGGTCGAAGAAGCGGACGTAGTTCTCCAGGGTCAGGTCCCACCGGACCCCGCCATAGGTCCCTCGCTGGCCGAAACTGATGGCGAAGACCAGGAGGAGTGGGAAGAGGAAGAAGACCAACAGCCAGAAGAGGCTTGGGGCGATCAGGAACAGCAGCCGGACCGTCTCTCTTCGCGCGCGAGGTCGTTCTGCCATCCTTCTACTCCGTGAGCAGCCGGGCTGAGGGCAGCCGCCAGTGGAGGTAGACCGTATCGCCGGGGGAGAAGCGGATCATAGCGTCGGTCCCCGGATTCTGCTGCCGGACCGAGAGGACGGTCTGCTCGGTGAGGCGGACCAGGTAGCGGATGTCGGTCCCGACGTAGATCCGTTCCTCCACGCGGCCGGGGAGCGCGCGGGGGTCGGGCGGCTTGGCGTGGAGGGAGATCCGCTCCGGCCGGATGGCGATGGTCACCTCGTCCCCTACACCTACCTCCCGGTCGGCTGCCACCAGGACCTCCACGCTTCCGTCCACCAACACCACCACCTCTTTCGGCCTCCTCTCCTTCACCCGGCCGCTGAGGAAGTTGGTCTCCCCGATGAAGTCGGCCACGAAACGACAGGTAGGCCGCTCGTAGATCTCCTCCGGCGTGCCCACCTGCAGTACCCGGCCCTCGTTCATCACCGCGATCCGGTCCGACATCGTCAGCGCTTCCTCCTGGTCGTGGGTCACGTAGACGAACGTGATCCCCACCCGCTCCTGAAGCGCTTTCAACTCTAACTGCATCGCCTTCCGCAATTTGAGGTCCAGCGCGCCCAGAGGCTCGTCCAGCAGGAGGACCTTTGGCCGGTTGACCAGAGCGCGGGCCAGGGCCACCCGCTGCTGCTGCCCGCCGGAGAGTTGATTCGGCCTCCGGTTCTCCATCCCCGGCAGCCGGACCATCTCCAGGGCCTCCCGCACCCGTCGCTGGATCTCGTCCTTAGGCACCCTTCGCATCTCGAGGCCGAAGGCCACGTTCTCGTAGACGGTCATATGGGGAAAGAGGGCGTAGTTCTGAAAGACGGTGTTGACCGGGCGGCGGTAGGGTGGGGTCTCACCTTGTAACTGCCCGCCGATGTAGATCTCTCCCCCGGTGGGCAGTTCGAAGCCGGCGATGAGCCGCAGCGTCGTCGTCTTGCCACACCCGGAGGGGCCGAGGAGGGAGAAGAACTCCCCATCCCGGATCGATAGGGTGACGTGATCGACCGCCACCACCGGGCCGAAATGCTTGCTGACGTTGCGCAGTTCGATCGCGTACTCCGCCATCCACACCTCCCGAGCAGTCTGTCACCCCGTCGCCTCGCCCAGCAGCGCGGCTTCCTCCTCGAGGGACATCCCCCAGCGGTAGGACATCTTGTAGGTGCGGAGGATGTAGAAGGTCTCCGTTCGCTGGACACCCTCTACCTGGAGCAGTTTGTCGCTGAGGAAGCGGGCCAGGTGATCGGTATCCTGGCAGAGGACCTCGACCAGGAGGTCGAAGGTGCCAGAGGTCATCACCAGATAGGAGACTTCTTCGAAGGCAGCGATCTCGCGGGCGGCGGCCTCCAGGTAGGCAGGCTGGACGACGACGCCGATAATCGCGGTGGCCCGTAGGCCCAGGAGGTGGGGGTCCACCACACCGACGACCTGCAGGATCCCCTCCTTCCGCAGGCGGGCGACCCGGTTCCGCACCGTCGCCTCGGAGACGCCGACCTTCTCCGCAATAGCGGTGAAGGGCATCCGCCCATCGTATTGAAGGTAGGCGATAATGGCACGATCGATTCGGTCCACGCCCCCCTCCTCTTGTCTGTGCACCACAGAGGCACAGGGAACGTAGCGAGCGAGGGCGAAGAGGTTTGGATCTATGCTCTGTGGTAAGGAATAATCAACCGGCCGGCCTTATCCATACTCTATTATACCGAAATTCGCAAAAAAGTCAATTATCTACACGAAATACGTATCTATTTTCTATCTTATTGCGAAATTCGCAACGCGTCCGGGGTGAAATAGACCACAGAGACGTAGAGGGCTCTGTGTCCTCCGTGCCTCTGTGGTCAAAAAACCTTAGATATGGATCGCCCTTCCGAAGACCGCGTGGGCCGCCTCGGCCAGCACCTCGCTCAGCGTGGGATGGGCGTGGACGGAACGGGCGATCGTCTCCGGCAGCAACTCCGCGTTGCGGGCCAGCACCAGTTCCGGCAGCAGCTCCGTCACCTCCGGGCCGACCAAGTGGGCGCCGAGGAGCCAGCCCGAAACCCCATCGACGACCAGTTTGGCGAAGCCGGACCGCTCTCCCAGGGCCAGCGCCTTCCCGTTGGCGAGGAAGGGGAACCGACCCACGCGCACGTCGTAGCCCTGTGCCCGGGCCTGTGCCTCGGTGAGTCCGAAACTGGCGACCTGCGGATGGCAGTAGGTACAGCGGGGCATCGCCCCGTAGTCGAGCGGTACAGGGGATTCGCCCGCGATGTCCTCCGCGGCGACGATCCCCTGGGCGGAGGCGACGTGGGCCAGCGGCAGTTTCCCCGTCACGTCGCCGATGGCCCAGATGCCGGGGACGGACGTCCGCATCCGCTCGTCCACCACCACCCATCCCCGGTCCAGTTCCACGCCGACCTCCTCCAGCCCCAGTCCCTCGCTGTTGGGCCGGATGCCGATGGCGATCAGCGCCCGCTCCGCTTCCAGGGTTTCCTCCTCCCCGTCCCCCTTCCGCACGCGGACCCGTACCCCGTCGGCCGCGGCCTCGATCCCTTCGACCCGGGTGGAGGTCAGCACCCGCACCTTCCGCCGCTGGAAAGCCCGCTCCACCTCCCGGGCCACCTCCTCGTCCTCCAGGGGAAGGATGTGCTCCACCATCTCCACCAGCGTGACCTCCACCCCGTAGGTCCGCCAGAGGTGGGCGAACTCCACCCCGATGGCCCCCGCACCGACGATGACCACCGAGCCCGGCAGGTCCCGCATCGCCAGCGCGTCCCGGGCCACCATCACCCGCTCCCCGTCCA
>Ga0209426_1000722_pt1 | contig 28449 bp, 30 predicted proteins | sample Deesub1362B_J571_FD_187697 | JGI IMG/M metagenome (GOLD analysis project Ga0209426, IMG submission 187697) | Deep oceanic, basalt-hosted subsurface ecosystem from Juan de Fuca Ridge flank, Pacific Ocean, CORK Borehole 1362B_J2.571 (SPAdes)... ...
ATCCTGTGGATTTATCTCTATGGCTTTCTCATAAGCCTTTATCGCCTCTTCATGTCTACCAAGCTTGTCAAGTTCAAAACCTTTGTTACACCAGGCTTCGGCATACTGTGGATTTATCTCTATGGCTTTCTCATAAGCCTTTATCGCCTCTTCATGTCTACCAAGCTTGTCAAGTTCAAAACCTTTGTTAAACCATTCCTTTTCGCTCATTTTATTCTCCATGAACTCTCTCACTTTACAAGCAGCTTTTTCACAAGAACGAGCCCTTCTTTTTTAAAGCACAGCATGGCGTATAACGGTTGGCGGATAAACGAAGTTAGCGAAGGCAATTTAAGGAAATCTCTGATTTCCCTTTTATCCTCTGTTAGGCTTAGTCGCTTCATTTCTTTATCCAAATAACTCCTTTTCTATTAATCTCATATATTTGTTCACATAAAACATATCAGGTTCATGCCTAATAGGTCGGACCCTAATTTCAAATTGAGGATCATTCGGATTGTTATTATCGAATAAAACTAAGCCTATCCCAAAAATTAAACATAAAGCATCTAACTTTGAAATATCGTCCTGAGATGAGTTTTTTGGAATTACTATGTAAGATTTGTGACTGAATAATTTATAGGAACAAGCCTGCCCGAATGCTGTGATTAAATCTCTTGTGTCTGCTTTTATTTCTACTGAAACTATTTCGGTAGGCGCTTTAACAATGTCACTTCTGCGTGGCTCTCGCTTTCCTATCACATCCGGTGTTCCCCATCTATCTCTGAATCTATTTCCTCCTAACGGTATCGCTTTGGTACATTCCTCCAGTTCATTAACAAGCCAATTTGCAAAAGGTTCATAAAAATCCTCTTCCTTTATCCTTTCAATTCCAGGAGGGATTTTTTGCTCTTCTTCACAAGTTTCTTCCTCTTTGAACTTAATATAGCGAAAGAGTCCTCGTGCAGGTTTGTAGACCTCATTGGGCATACGTGTGTCTAAATTCCAAACTGTTCCCTGAATAGTATTAACAGGAATCTCTGGGAACTCTTGAGATATTTTCCTCACAAGGACCGAATAACGAATGCCATCAGGATTTGATTTGAGTATCTCTATTGCTTTTGCTATGATTTTTTCTCTTCTTGTTGCCATATTACCACCTCATCTCAGTAATTACGTCTAACTCATTTATATCCGCATTGCGCATATCATTCTATTTTGATGGTATACATTCAATATATATAATATATATTCTCCCAGCTTTTATCCCGGGACAAACAACTTTTACTTCTTGAAATTGAATCAGCTATTAATTCTCTTTGCCAACTCTGCACTCAGAACCCCCTTTCCTTTTATCACAATAAAAAAATAAATGTCAAGTTTCGATTTTTAATCAAATAAAATGAAATCTTCCGTTAGTTAATGAGAAAGAATAAATACCTGATTTCAGACAACGGTTGGTGGACATCTGAAGTCCGAACGAAGTGAGGATTTAGGCGAAGGCACATAGTGTCGAAGCTAGATACCCGCTTGTTAGGCGATCGTGTGCCTCTTTCTGTTGAATGATATAAGATATCATGTTTTTTCCTTTCCTTTATGGGCTACAAGAACCAACCTCTTTGCTGTATGATCGTATGGTGCACCCATTAAATCCCCGTACACCTCAATCGCATTAAAACCACAGTCATTTAAGAGTGCGGTGAGTTCTGCTGCTGAATAAAGCCGAAGGGAAATTTTGTATTCTTCCATTTTTCCGTCTTTTATCATAATCCAACGATTCTCAATCCAGCTCCAATTTCTACAAATTTTGCGCTCTTCTAACACTATAATATTATTTACTTCATACCAATCGCGCTCACGAAAAATCCGAGCAAGAACTTCCTTTCCCATAATATCAATCAAAAATACGCCTCTGTTCTTCAATGAACGATATACATTTGTTATAACCTTTTTATCATCATCTATATCTTCAAAGTAACCAAAAGAAGTAAAAAGATTAATCGCAACATCAAAAGTGTTTGGTTTGCAAAAACTTCTCATATCCTCTTGGATAAATTCGACTTTGAGCCCTTCGATCTCTGCCTGTTTGCGAGCTTTTTCCAAATAAGTTTTGGTTCTATCTACCCCTATTACGGAAAAACCACGTCGAGCTAGTTCTAACGAATGTCTTCCAGGTCCGCAACAAAGATCAAGAACAAAAGATCCTGGGCTTATTTTTAGTAAGGAAATGATGTTTGTTACTTCCTCTTGTGTTTTTTCCCAACGTCGCTCGTGAAATAGAACCGGAGCCCATTTCACCCAAAAAATATCTTGTTCATGCCATGCATTCATTACTTGTACCTCTTATTTAGGCACATGTCGCCTAACTCATTTATATCCGCTTTCAAAATGAACAATATTGAACATGCCTGTCTTGCCTATAGCATTTCTCACTATTTTCAAGTCAGCGTAAAAATCATTTTTTATATCTTTAATAAGTTTACTGATTTTCTCAAAATCAGTAGAAATAACAATATCTACATCAAAGGTGGTCCGAGGAATACCATGAAGATTGCTCGCAAATGAGCCGGTTATCATGTAGTCAATACCAAATTTTTCCAGCTTACCTACAACTATTATTAAAATATCTTCTGGATTCATGGTTTTAAGTTCTTCGCATCTGGATATACAATTTCAAACAGCTCATTTCCCAGGAGAATTCTTATAACTGCCAATTTCACTTCCTGTTCTGAATATTTTGGATGTCTACTTCTCACTCCCTCTTCAAGAAGTTTCTTTGAGAGTCCGGTCAGTTCCAATGAAACTCTTAACCTCTGCTCTGGTCCCATCTTTCTTAAAATTTCAATCTGAACTTTTCTCACTTTACTCGATGTATCCAGTTCTTTCATATTCCTGCCACAATTATTCTTTGGGATTTTGTTGCCAGAACTACACTCGCTAACCCCTCTACGGTTTTATCACAATAAAAAAATAAATGTCAAGTTTTGAAATTTTCTTGTTTTTAATCAATAGAATGAAATCTTTTGTTAGTTTAATGGAAAAAAATAAATACCTAATTTCTAATGTTTCAGGGCCTTGCGAAGTGCAAAGCATTTAGACAAACGCGGTGGAGCCACAAAGCCCTGTTAATCGTTATGTTCTAAATACTACTATTTAGCTCTCAAAGATTATAAGAGGTTTAATTATTCCATCTTCTTTGGTTTCCATTAGGTGAAAAGCCTTGTCAACCTCATCAAACTTAAATTTGTGTGTGGTCAAAGGAGTGGGATCCACACGGCCCATTTCAATCAGCCTGAGTAATCTCTTCATTCGCTCTTTACCACCAGGACAGAGCCCTGTTTTGATGGTCTTATCGCTCATCCCTACACCCCATTCAAGTCTGGGGATTTTGACATAGTCACCTTCACCAAAATATCCTACTACTGATATTGTCCCACCTGGACGAGTTACTTTGACGCAGGCTTCGAAGGTTACCTGAGAACCCAAACATTCAATTGCAGAATCTACACCTTGTCCATTTGTTAATCGCAGGATTTCCTCTACTGGGTCAACCTCCCTGAAATCCACAACTATGTCAGCACCAAAATGCTTAGCGAGCTCCTTTCTCTTAGGCATGGTTTCAACCGCGATGATTAAACCTGCGCCTAATAGACGCGCTCCTACAGTTGCCATTAGTCCTACTGGACCTTGAGCAAAAATTGCAACAGTCCCACCCAAAGGAATGTTGGCATGTTCCGCCCCAATAAAGCCTGTGGACATCATATCAGTAGTATAAACAGCAACCTCATCAGGAACAGTATCAGGAATTGGCGCCAGATTCGCCTCGGCATCGTTCACATGGAAGTATTCAGCAAAGACACCGTCTTTAATATTAGCAAACTTCCAGCCACCAAGCATTTGCTGACAATGCGACGTATAACCACGAAGACAGTTTTCGCACTTATAGCAGGGTGTAATAGCATTAATTGCCACGCGATCGCCTTCCTTTACTCCTTTTACTTCACTACCCAGTTTGTAAACAGTCCCGACTGCCTCGTGTCCGAGGGTAAGATTTTTCCTGTCACCGATTGCGCCCTTGACCGTATGTATATCAGAAGTACATACGAGGGCACGTGTTGGTTTAATGATAGCATCGTTAGGTCCTGGATCTTCAGGAACTGGCTTCTCCATGAATCGGACCTCGCCAATACCCTTCATCACGAATGCTTTCATCATTTTAGCCATAATTACCTCCTTTTTTATTAGCCCATGGCGCCTAATGTTCTGGGTATATCCGAAGTTCTGAGCAAAGTGAGGAATTTGGACAGAGCGTTCGCAAACTCGGATATGTACCTATTAGGCGACCTATCAGGGCAAAATTGCATAGCAATTTTAAGTGTAAGCAAGTCACTTTTTTATTTCCTTCCGATATATATCCCATATCCCCAATATTCGAAGAGGTTTTTAGGAATGGACAATCCTTCTTTAATAAATCTTCTAAAGGCTGGACTTTTAAAATACATGTATAGAACTTTATATGAAGCTCTCAAAAAATCCTTTAAAGCCTCCAACTTCTCGCTTAAAATATCGGCTTTATAAGTTCTCACTACTATCTCTGTTAATCCAGCGCTCACCAATAATTCTTTCCAACTATTAGGAGTTAAAATTTCTTTAACACCATAAGTGCAAGATAGATATTCAATCAATTCTTGTGGGGGCAGTGTTTTTATCCAAGTTGCCTCATTAAGCCCAACGTATCCTCCTGGCTTTACCACTCGCATATACTCGTTTATTGCTTTTCGTTTATCCTCAAGAAGTCCAGTTATGAACTCGCCAATGACCACATTGAAAAGATTATCTTCAAAAGGAAGATTTTGCGCATCTGCTACTCTAAATTCAACTCTATCATTTACACCCTCTCTTCTCGCCCTCTCTTTTGACCTACGAATCATCCTTTCCAAAAGGTCTATACCAACTACTCTACAGCCATAAACTTTGACAATGTAACAAGCAGTTTTTCCAGTGCCACAACCAACATCTAAAACATATTTTTCTCTGTCTATATGACATAACTCGAGCAGCTCTCTTGTGGCCTTTAAACCTCCTAAATGAAAATATTTTCTAAAGTCAACATAAGCGATTAGTTCATAGATTATTTCTGGCGATAATGGCTCCTTGTTCTTCATTTTTTCAATCAATCCATAGGTGGCTTCGAGCGTTTTGCTTAACATTTCCGGGTTTTGTGAAGCACGAAGCATTTGGGCGAATACAGTGAGCCACAAAGCCCATGTTATCAGGAATACCTTTTTGAACAGGTATTAAATCGCAATAGTAAAAACGATTGTCTTTAAAAACGACTTCTCCTCTTTTATATAATATCCTCTCCTGGAATATTGGTCCTTCATATACAAATGTATGAAATTCTCCATTCTCTCCACAAGGATCAACATCAGAAGGAAGTTCAGATAAAAATTGCTCATCAAAGATTCTGCCAACAAATATTTTATCAAGGACATTTGAGTCAACACAGGTAATAACCGCCTTGAATCCCAAATCTATAAATGTATAGGCAAGTTCAGTAGTATCCCTCTTCCATATAGGGAAGATTCCCTTCATTCCTATTTTTGACAGGTTTTCTTCTCGGTACTTTCTTAAGTCTTCTAAGAAAATATCTCCAAAAACGACTGATAAAACACCTCGACTTTGGTAATCCATTAGCTTGTCCCTCATTTTTGCCTCATATTCTTTGTTGGATGCATTCTTCGTGATATAGATTTTTTCAAGTGGAAGACCTAAAGACTCTGCCTGTTGTTCAAGAAGAGTACGCCGAACACCGTGCATGCTCACTCTATCGTAGTCCTCTGTTATGGTTGTTAGCAATGCTGATATTTCATAACTATGAGTCTTCTGTAGTTCGTAAAGAGCCATAGCGCTATCTTTGCCGCCGCTCCATGTAAAGAGAACTTTTTTACCCATTGTCATATTTATAGATATTTAAAGTTTGTCGTTTCTGATAACTTATATATATTCGCAATGCAAGTATTATTGCAAATTTGAAGTATATACGCAGTATTGCGGATATACATCCTAACGAATTTCACCTTACAACAATAGGGATTTTTTGATTGATAACACTTATTAACCCCCTTTAAGGTTTTAACATAATAAAAAAATAAATGTCAAATTTTGAAATTTTATTGTTTTTAATCAATAGAATGAAATTTTTTGTTAGTTTAATGGAATAGGATAAATACCTAATTTCTAATAGCGTTTGACTAAAAAAAGTTGCACCGACAATCTTTGAAATCTTTGATTTCCCTTTTATCCACTGCTAAGCGATGCGTAAAACATTAGAAATATCTTCTTACTTTTTTCATGTATTCCTTATATTCTTCACCATATTGTGTTATTAGAAATTTCTCTTCCTGCAAAATCTGATAATGGAGACCAAGCACTACTAAAACTGAAAATATCAAAAAGAACAAGTTGCTATAGATTAACCAAGTACCCAAAAAATAAAGGTCCAGAAATATAAAAGTAGGATTTCTTGTTACTGCAAAAATTCCATTTGTAATTAACTGGCCTGGGCTTTGTTTATCTATCCCAATTCTCCAAGAACTTCCAAATGAGATTAGAGCCAATATAAAAATAACAAAACCCAAAACAATAAGGATAATTCCTAATATCTTCAAAAGAATTATTTGAAATAAATTGGTATAAAAAATTTCTGAAAAAATATGAAATCTCAAATTAAAGGAATGCATGATAACTTCAATAGTCCAAATGAGAAGTCCGAAAAAGAAAGAAATTTCCAAAAGTCTTTTTAACCCTTTTTTCCCAATTCCAAGTACAAATGGATTAATGCCTTTTAATTTTAATTGAAGGGTTCTTCCAATAAAAACTAAATAAAATAGGAATAAGACTGTTATTTGAAAATAGTCAAAAAAATCCATTAATTATTACCCCCTTTTCTTTCGGTTCTTGCTTCTGAAATAGAGTCGTGGGACAAGTTGGGGAACTCGGCGTTGATACTCTGCGTATTTCTTCCCATGACGCTCAAGCATTGTACGTTCTTCCACTCGACATTCCATAATTACGACAATAAAACTTGACATTAGTGCATAAGTGAACGCAAGGGGCGAACTCAATACGATGGACATCCCAAACAAGCATAGGAGATAACCAGCTTGCTGTGGATGACGAACTATAGCATAGGGGCCAGTGTCAACCAGCCTCGCTGCAGCTTGTTGGCCCAGTATTGGTGCAGTGATCCCACCACACCGACGCTGTAGGTAAATGATGGAGTAGATAGTGAAAGCAGCACCGCTAATTACTAATAGTAGACCGAACCACCGTGCTGCTCCTATTTCAATGTCGAGAAGGTAATGGTCTAATAGTGACAGAATATAAGGAATACCCACCGCGAATATAAGCCCCAGTGGTATTCCAATGAGTGCAACCTGCCAATTTTTCATTAATTATTTACCTTTTCAATTAGTTTATAGCACATTTCGCTTAACTTGTTTATATCTGCACTTGAGTTTAGATATACACCCTATGGTTGCCATCATTTTCTTTCTCAAACATTTTTACCTCATTGTAAGATTTGACTATGTGAGGCAATAATAAGATTTTCTCTAAATAGATTTTGAAGTTTTAAAATTACATCATCACTCTAAGGAATTTCCCAAATATTTACTTTCAGGATTCCATCTTTTTTCAGAAATAATTTTTATCTTCTTTCCAAACTCTTGATATAGTGAAATCTTATTGAAACTTTGTTATTTTTATTTAGTTAATCGAAATCTTAAAAATTATTTTTCTTTCTGAACTAGAATTACTTTTATAATTTTTTTGCTTGAATTGCACTTAAAATTCTTTCATAGTACTCAAAAAAAATAGAAATTATTAATTAAATAAATATATTTATTCATGATTCTACTTCCAAAAATTTTTCACTTTATGCATAGTAGATAAAAGAAATTGTTGAAAGCAAGTTAAAGGAATTTTTCCTGACTGAACGCAAACAAGGATTCTTTTTATTTACTATTAGGTGAAGTTACTTTATCATTTTTTCTAAGATTTTTCCCTCAATTTTGCACCACACCAATGACATTCTATTAACTCCAGAGCAATAGGCTTACCACATTTCTTGCATCTCCATTTTTTATCTTCTGCTTCAAGCCATTCTGCGATTTTGCCTGTCTTAATCTTATTTAAATTCTCTATTAGATTGGCTCCGTACTTTAAGCAAAAGTCAGCTATTTCATGGAATTTCTCACATTCAGGATAAATATCGCATTCATAGCAGAAATTTAATCCTTTATTTTCTAAGCATTTGATTATTTTACAGTTTCTGCCCCAATTTTCATCAACTTCTAATTTTTCAGTTAAAACCGCCTGACAACCTTCGCATCGAATTTCTTCAGGATTACAATTATATTTTTTAGCTAACATTTGACGAAGTTGTTCAGAATCTTTGTATGCTCTATAAATTGTACATGCACCACAATAAAGTCCGCATCTACCTACAAGTTTTTTATTTATCATCTTTGCTACCTCCTTAAGAAATTAAGCGGATTTAGATATTTCACTTAATAATTTCCAAATAAATAAAATTGTTGAATGTAATTTAAGTAAAACATAAAAAATCATATTCCATTATTGTCCAAATACATTAGTATTAAACCAGAGCGAAGTATTATCAAAACCTTTCTCTTAAAATACTTTGAAAATTAGAATCGTAGAAATCACAAAAATCCTTATGAATAATATTTTCCTAAAGTTCTTTTAGCTATTTTACGTATAATAGTACCTATCAAAAAGAAAATTAATCCAATAATATTCATTAAACTCAATCAATAAGTCATTTTTTTGGAATTTTACAAAATCCCAAAAATGTAATAGATAAAGCAGATAAAAAGATTAGGGATGCTGGAATGATGAAATACCAATCAGCATTTGTTTCCTTGCTCATGACTCTTTAAAAAATCTTTAAGAAATTCGGATATATTTTACAGATTTTCTATCCGAATCATACCTATTAACCTATTAACCTTCTCAGGTATTAACACAACAAAAAAATAAATTCAAGGTTGTATAATGAATCTTTACAATATTTATGATTACATTTTTTATTATTTACCATATAGAAGATACTTTCCTTCAGGTCTTTAACTTAGTTTTGTTTTCAGCTTTTTAATTGTAAATTTCCCCCAAATGAAGCCAATTGTTGCTGCTGTGACATTACCTAAAACTATTCCCCACCAAACTCCGCCGAGTCTGAAATTAAGTAAAATTCCAAATAAATAACTAAAAAATACTTGCATAATAATCGTCCGTAAGAAAGTGACTGCTAAAGCTTTTTCACCATGTCCAATACCCTGAAACATTGAGGAAGTAAGCATTCCAAATGGCACAGCTGGAAGAAACCATACTAATGATCGGAAAGCTTCTATCAAATCACTTGATATATGAGCAGCTGCCTTTGAATAAGTAAATAAATAAGAAAGCTGAGGTGCTAATATTATAACAAGAATAACGATTCCGAGCTCAATAATAAATCCAAATTTTATACTATAGAAATAGCCTGTTTTTAATTTGTTAATATCCTTTGCACCATATGCTGCACCTGTAACTGCAGTAACACCAATAGCAATTCCCAGTAATGGAACAATGCCGAGCATTATAATACGCCAGGCGCTGGTGAACACTGCAATCCCATCAGTCCCTCCTGCAATAATAATTATAATATTCAAAACAATCATTGTGATAGACATTGAAAGTTGAGCAAAGGAAGATGGAATTCCAACTCTAAGAATTTCCTTTACTATTCCACTATTAAATTTAAAAAGATTAAATCTGATATCAATATATGTATCCCTTTTTATAAAAAGCCAATAAGTCATTAATAATGAAGTAATTAATATTGAAGTTAAAGTTGCCCATGCTGCACCAACAACACCCATTTTAAATTTATAAATAAAAATTGGATCAAGAAAAATATTTAATCCAGAGCCAAGAACCATGGCATACATTGCTCGTTTAGTATCTCCTTCTCCCCGAAGAATGCCACTTGCAATATTAGAGAAAATCAGAATTACTGCGCCTCCTACAAGTACTTGGCCATAACTGATAACTAATTGAAGAACCTTGCCCTTGGCTCCAATTGAAGTAAATATTTCCTTAAGGAAAGGAAATATAAAACAGCTTAATAATATTCCTATAATGAAACCAATTAAAAGAGTATGCACTGCTGAAGAATTAGCCATCATTTTATCTTTTGCACCAATCTTTCTGGATATTGCTGAACTTCCACCAATACCAATTCCAATAGCAAGGGATAAAATGATCATAAACAAGGGAAAGAAGAGACCGATTGCAGCCAAAGCATCTGAGCCTAATCCTGCTACCCAGATACCATCAACAATGTTATAAAGTGCCTGAACAAGCATTGCGATAATCATTGGTCCTGAAAGTTTAAGTACAGCTTTTTTGGGGTCACCGAGTAAGGTTTTAACACCTGGAGTTAAATTTTCTGTCATTAAAGCCTCTTTTTCAGTAATAAGTCTCTATTTTTCCAAAAACTTTGTTCTATTTTTTTACTAATTCTTCATTTGAAATAAGAAATATAAATAATTTCTTTTTCTTTTACAATATGTTTTTCCTACAGGAAAATTCCACTTTTTCGAAAAAGTGAAAAATTAATAGATAGATTAATGTGGAAATTATAATGAGTTATTTTGCATATGATTTTTATAATCCTATGTTTTTTTGAAAATGCAATTTAGTGAAATTTAAGATTATTCTAAAAATAATTAATTCATATTTGAGTTATATTTCTTATTCATTTTTTAATGAAAAAGGAAATTTATCCGCTGTTTATCTCAATTTTAGGAATATCCTTCCAGTTTTTTCCATGTATTTCTTATATTCTTTACCGAATTTTCTAATCATCATAGCTTCTTCCTTAGGCACTCGATAGAAGTATAAGGGAATAAAAAACAATAGAAAAAATGGCCCTGCAATCCAATTTGATATTATTAACAATTGACCTACTGCCCATAGAAAATGTGCAGCATACATTGGATGTCGAATATATCTGTATACACCATCCTTAACCAGAATATGGTTATTCTTTATTTCTAATGAAAAGGTCCAATATTTTCCAAGATCACCATGCGATCTCCATAGTAGCCAGCATGCTGAAATAAAAATTACTGTTCCAATCCATCTAATAAATTCAGGTAAATTGTAATTTGCAAATTTAAGCCATGTAGTGAAGATGAAAACTAAAGGAGCAACCATTCCAAGACCCACAAAACTCAATATCATTATTTCAAATAGATTTTTTCTACTAAGCTTGATTTTTCCGACACCATATTTTCTTATATATGCTTTTCTTATTATTACAATTAAAATAAACAATGCTAAATAGATTATATTGAACTTATCTTTAAACATTTCTTATTACTTTGGGCAACGGATCACTTATCCTATTGTACTTAAATCCTTTTTTGGACTTATCACAACAAAAAATGAATTCAAGATAATTAAACTAATAAAACGGATATTTCAATTTGTAAATGTCAAAAATATAATTCTTAAGAATTTCCAAAACATAACGATTTTTTAATAATGCTGGCCTTAATCACTGCGATCACCAAATGTTTTTATAATCCAATCTTTAATTTTATCTCTTACCTGCTGAAAAATTTTAAATTTTTCATTTTCTTCGCCTTCAAAAACAGAAGGGTCTTCAAAATTGTAATGCAGATATTTTTTACTTCTTGGAAAGAACGGACATGTTTGTTTTGCATGATCGCATATTGTAATAACAAAATCAAATTTCATATTGCGAAATTCATCAATACTTTTTGAATGTTGGCTGGATATATCAATACCAATTTCTTTCATTACTTCAATAGCATATGGATTTATTTCAAACGGTTTTGTTCCTGCACTATAGACTTCATAATGATTACCATAAAGGGATTTTAAAAACCCTTCTGCCATTTGAGAACGTGCTGAATTATGCGTACAGATAAATAGAACTTTTCGCTTATTTGTTTTATAGTGCCTCAGCCCCTCCTCTACTATTTTCTTCACGTCACTAAGACAACATCTTCCTGAAGGATTTTTTATTACACAAGCACATTTTCCCTCTTTTACCATTCTTGTAATCTCTTCAATTGCAGTGCTATGTCCTGTCTCTTTGATTTGATTTAAAATTCTTTGTTTTGTCCAACCAAAACAATAACATATAGGTATAGGCTCTTTTTTCTCTTTTATTCCTACTCTAACTTTGATGTCATTTTTATATAAATAAGAATTAATATTATTATTAAAATAAACAACATCACACTCGGATGTTTGACAAAAATAAAATCCTTCAAGTTCTTTGAGGTCTTTAAGCTTTGTACTTTTTACAAGGTTTTTTAATGTTATTCCTTTTACTGGGAGGCCTTTTTTACTGCATTCTTTGCAAACAGATTTTCCTTTCATTGCAGGAATTTTACAACAAAGGTGTGTATTTTTATCTTTCATGATTAACTCTCTTTTTTAAACTAATATTAATTAACAGTTGGTAAATATCGAAGTCATTAAAACAATTTAGATAAGCAATAGCAAATAGCATGCTTATTTTTAATTGACCTTAATGGTGAGAAAACATGAAATTTCATAAGGTTGCTTAAACCCATCATATATTAATCAGGTTGTTCTTTTAATTTATCTCCATAAACCGTTATACTTATAATGGATTTACTAATTTCTTCAGAATCATTATAGCAATAACTCGCTGAGAAAGGCTTTTCATTTACAACCTTTATATTTTGGAAACCTGCTTGTTCTATGAACCCTAAGTATTCATCCTTTAAAACTGCCCCTGCAACACACCCTATATATGCCTCCATATTGTTCTTTACCGATTCGGGCAAATCTTTAATTAATACAATATCTGAAATTATTAATCTTCCTCCTGGTCTAAGCACCCTGAATGCCTCTTTAAATACTCTTGCCTTATGTGGTGATAAATTAATCACACAATTCGACATAACCACATCAATAGAATTATCTGCAACAGGGAGATTCTCAATTTCTCCGAATCTAAATTCTACATTTTCATAGCCGCCTTTTTTGGCGTTTTCCCTTGCTTTATGAATCATCTCAGGTGTCATATCTACACCAATTACTCTTCCCTTCTTACCAACTTTTTGAGCAGCAAGAAAACAATCAAACCCAGCTCCACATCCAAGGTCAAGAACCACTTCTCCTTCTTTTAAGGAGGCAATAGCAACAGGATTACCACATCCTAATGCCAAATTTGCTGCTTCTGGAGCCATTTTTATCTCTTCTTCGCTATATCGTGTTTTTCTATCTTTTTTATTTACACTTATAGTTCCACAGCACGAACATGAACTGCTTTGTCTTGCAATTTCACCATAGGCTTTCTTTACTATCTTTTTTATTTCTTTTTCCATTATTTTTCACCTTTAAATTTTTTTTCTTTCCTTGTTTTAAATTCCTTTCTACTTTAAAATGAAACAATCTTATCACACTCCTTTACTATATCATACAAATCTTTCATTGTTGATAAAGGACACATTTCTGAACCTTCGGATTGACGAATCTTGAGACATGTACCACATGCAAATATTTTACCACCATTATCAATAAATTGTTTCATCTGTTTAGTTACTTTAAATTTATCTGTGTCTAGTGATTCACACTCAACTCCTTTTGCAATTAAAAATACTTTTACTTCATCACCTTCCTTTAATGCAAAATTTCCAAATCGGAAAGCATTCCATACAGTTTCAGAATCATCTGAATATATTACAATTCCCAACTTCATATTTTTACCTCCTTAATTTTAGTACAACTAAAATAGCATATAACAGATTTCCTAACTTAATTACATTAAAAAAATCTTTTAAGGTTTAACATAATAAAAAAATAAATGTCAAGCTTGTGGAATAAAATGATTTTTGTTTTTTGCGATTCTCAGTTTTTATTTGAATTTTGGATTTTTAATTATTCAGGGAGTTCGCCTCCTGTAAATTCTTTCCACTGTTCTGCATATTCTCTTAAGGTCTTATCAACCAAATAATTAACAGTTCCTTCTTCAAATGTTCCATCTGGCTTTTTCTCACCTGCCTTTACCCCAGTTAAAATCTCTATGCCTTCATCAATGGTTTTTATTGGATATATATGAAATTTCCCTTTTTTAACTGCCTCAATAACATCATCTCTGAGCATTAAATCTTTTACATTCTTTTCAGGAATAATTACACCCTGTGTTCCAGTTAGTCCTTTGGCTTTACAAACATCGAAAAAGCCTTCTATTTTCTCATTTACTCCACCAATTGGTTGAATCTCACCTTTCTGATTTAATGAACCTGTGACAGCAATATCTTGCCTTAAAGGAAGACCAGAAAGACTTGAAAGAATAGCATAAACCTCAGTGGATGATGCACTATCTCCATCAACACCAGAATATGATTGCTCAAAACAAATACTTGCAGTAACAGTAAGGGGTTTATCCTGTGCATATTTACTTCTCAAATAACCACTAAGAATCAAAACTCCCTTATCATGTGTTCTCCCACTTAATGCAGCTTCTCTTTCAATACTGATAATTCCTGACTTTCCAATTGATGTTTTTGCTGTAATTCTTGTAGGTTTTCCAAACATGAACTCACCAATTTGATAAATTGAAAGACCATTTACCTGTCCCACAACTTCTCCCTCTGTATCAATCATTATTATTCCTTCTTCAATTAATTCCTGAATCTTATCCTCTATTAAACTTACTCTTTCAAATCTCTCATGGATTGCTTTTTTCACATGGGACTCACTAACTATTTTTTTCTTTTCCATTCTTGCCCAGTAATCAGCTTCCCTTATTACATCAGCAACTATATTGAATCTTGTGGAAAGCTTATTCTGGCGTCCAGCAAGTCTTACCCCATATTCAACTAAAGCTGCAACACCTGTTTTATCAAAAGGTAAAAGATTCTCATCTTTACATATTTTCTTAATAAAAGAGCTATATTCATAAATTGCTTTCTTCTCTTTAGGCATTTCTGAATCAAATTCAGCTTTTACTTTAAATATCTTTTTAAAATCCTCGTCTAAATAATAGAGAAGCTGGTAAATATATTCTTCACCAATTAAAACTACTTTTACATTTGCTTTTATGGGCTCTGGTTTTAGTGCAGACCCTGAAATTAAAGCTGCTGGACTATAAGCCTGAATTTCAACAATCTGATTTCTCAATGTTCTTTTTAAAGTATTCCAGACTCCAGGTTCAATGAGTGCATCAAGTGCATAAAAAACCAGATATCCTCCATTTGCTCTTAGAAATGAACCAGCTTTTATTTTTGTAAAATCAGTCTTCCAGGCCCCTGTACGGGAATAAGCCATTTCAATTGTTCCAAATAAATTTATATAGGTTGGATTGGTTTCAATAACAACAGGTGCTCCTTTTGTTTGAGAATTGTCTACAATTAGATTTACTCTATAATGAAGAAAAGGATCCTCCTCTCTTATTTCTATTTTTTCCTGAGGAGTCTTTTTAAAAAGGTCAATATCCTTAATTAAATTTGATTCAACCTCATTCAAATATTCATCTACCTTTGGATATTGATATTTTTTTCTTATTTTATCTACTTCATCTTTTATAAGATCAGTTACAGAATGAACATCCCATTCTTTAATTAATTGTTTTGTTTCTTCATCAATATCTTTAATTTGCTGAAAAATTCCCTCTAATTTATCAGTTAATTGCTCATATTTTTCTCTTAAATTATTATATGCTTCCTTTGGAATTTTCCCTTCTTCAACAAATGTTTTTAACTTATTAAAGGGAACAGGCTGACCATCTATGAGAGGGACAAGATCGGGCTTAACAAATGGACCCATTTGAATTTGAATAACAGTAAATCCTTCTTTTGCTACTTTTTTTTCAAATTTTTCAATTATTTTCTTCTGTTTTTCCTGTTGAGATTTTATTATATTTTCCTTTTTTTCCAAATAGAATTTACTCTTGAAAACTTCGGGAATTCTCTCTTTTAGCCGATTAATTAAATTATTCATATCCTCTTTAAAAGTACGTCCTTTGCCAGCAGGGAGTGTAATTAACCGAGGAAGATCAGGAAATCGAAAATTATTTACATATAAGAGATCATCAGGACTTTTCTCACCTTTATCCAATTCCTCCAGTAAATTTTTAATAGTTGTTGACCTTCCTGTACCTGCCATTCCAGTAATGAAAATATTATATCCTGTACTCTTTATTTTTAATCCTAAATCTATGGATTTTACAGCTCTATCCTGTCCGATTATTCTCCTATTTGGTTCAATATCATCTGTGGAGCTAAATCCAAGAGAATCTGGATTGCATCTCCATTTTAACTTTTCAGGAGGTAATTCTTTAAATTTTTTTACTTTTTTAAATTTCATTTCCATACAAGAATTTTTACCACATAAAGAAAAAGAAAACAAGTAACTATTTAATTAATGAGGTACAAAGGCGCATAGGCACAAAGTTATGTCTTAAAATCTTATGATTTATTTTTCAAATTTATTTCTCTTGACTTTCTTTTTTATTGAAAGTTTAATATTTCTCTTAATAGCTTTGAACGAATAACTATCAATTTTGAGGATTTTCAAATGATTTCAAATAATATTTGGAATATTAAAGGCAGAAATAACATTTGTAAAAGCACCAAACTTATGATTTCTGATTATCGATTTCCAATTTTAGTTTTTAGTTTTAAATTGTAATTTTTCGTTTTGCGTTTTGAGCTTTTAGTTTTTATAATGAAAAGGTGAAGCCAAAAAATAGTGTTTAAAAACTATCATCAATATTAAGCTTTTTAAAATGATAACACTTAATTAAGAATGGAGGTATTAAATGAAAGTTTTACTCTCTGGAAATGAAGCAGTAGCAAGAGGAGCATATGAAGGTGGAGTAAAAGTTGCAACAGCTTATCCTGGAACACCAAGTACTGAAATCCTTGAACAAATAGCAAAATACAAAGAAATCTATTGCGAATGGTCAACAAATGAAAAAGTTGCTTTGGAAGTAGCTCTTGGAGCAAGTTACGGAGGTGCAAGGGCATTAACAGCAATGAAACATGTGGGATTAAATGTAGCAGCAGATCCTCTTTTCTCTGCAAGTTATATAGGAGCAACAGGAGGACTTGTAATAGTAAGCTGTGATGACCCTGGAATGCATAGTTCTCAAAATGAACAGGATAATCGTCATTATGCTCGTTCTGCTAAAATTCCCCTTTTAGAGCCAAGCGATAGCCAAGAGGCTAAAGATTTTACTAAATTGGCATTTGAAATAAGTGAAAAATTTGATACTCCAGTGCTCCTTCGTCTCACAACAAGAATTTCCCATTCGAAAAGTGTTGTTAAATTAGGGGAAAGGCAAAATATTCCTGTAAAAGGCTATAAGAAAGATTTTTTAAAAAGAGTGCTTCTTCCTGCAGTTGCGAGAAAAAGACACGTTTTTGTAGAAGAAAGAATGCTTGAACTCAAAAAATATGCTGAGGAATTTCCTTTTAATAAAATAGAAGAAGGAAAGTCAAAAATTGGCGTAATTACCAGTGGAGTTTCTTATCAATATGCTAAAGAAGTATTTCCAGATGGTTGGTTTCTTAAACTTTCTTTTTCTTATCCACTTCCTGAGAAATTAATAAGAAAATTTGCATCCTTAGTTAAAGAAATTTATATTGTTGAAGAAAATGATCCATTTTTAGAAACAGAAATTAAAGCTATGGGAATTAAGGTCACTGGTAAAGATAAAGTCCCTATAATCGGAGAACTTAATCCAACCATATTAAGAAGAAGTTTTGGATTAGAAAAGGAAAAGAAGGAATATGATTTACCTCGTATTCCAACAAGACCTCCTGCTCTTTGTCCTGGATGTCCTCATACACCTGTTTATTATGCTTTAAGCAGATTAAAAGTTATTATTACAGGAGATATAGGTTGTTATACTTTAGGAGCTTTGCCTCCTTTAAATACCACTGATAGTTGTGCTGAAATGGGTGCAAGCATTAGTAATGCTTTAGGACTGGAAAAAGCCTTAGAAGGAACAGAACATCCAAAAATTGTAGCTATTATTGGAGATTCTACTTTCCTTCATTCAGGAATTACTCCTTTAATAGATATAGTTTATAATAAGGGAACTTCCACTGTAATTATATTAGATAATTCCACAACTGCTATGACTGGGCATCAGGATCATCCAGGCACTGGTCGAACATTAATGGGAGAAGAAACAATTAAAGTATCTTTGGAAAAAATCTGTAAAGCTATAGGAATTAAACATACTTATCTTGTAGATCCCTATAATGTAAGACAAACAAAAGAAATAATAAACAGAGAAATTCATCGTACTGAACCTTCAGTTATTATAACTCAAAGACCCTGTGTCCTTCTCTTTAGAGGCAAGAAATGGACTCCTGCTCAAATAAATCCAGAACTTTGCACTAACTGTAAAGTCTGTCTTAAATTAGGATGTCCTGCTATCTCATTAAGGGATGAAAAACTTTCAATTGATGAATTTTTGTGTACAGGATGTGAAGTTTGCATTGAAATCTGTCCTTTAAAAGCTATTAAATTGAAAGATCCAATAGGTGACACTATTAAGAATCCAAAACTATGAAAACTAAATGTCAAATTACAAAATTCAAATGACAAAGAAAGAAAATAGAATAAATATTTGTTTCAAATTTCGATATATGAATTTCGAATTTTTAAAAGATTTTAAAATAAGGTGAAAAATGCAAACAAAAAGTATTGTTATATGTGGAGTTGGAGGACAGGGAATTCTTTTAGCAAGTGATATTCTGGCTGATGTTTGTTTGGAGTCAGGATATGATGTTAAAAAGAGTGAAGTTCATGGAATGAGCCAGCGTGGTGGAGATGTAATATCCACTGTCCGTTATGGAAAAAAAGTTTATTCTCCAATTATTGGTGAACATTCTGCAGACATAATTTTAGCTTTTGAAAAATTAGAAGCTTTACGCAATTTACCTTATTTAAAATCTAATGGTAAAGTAATTGTAAATGATTATCGTTGGGACCCTCTTCCTGTAGCCTGTGGATTGGATTCCTATCCAGAAAATGTTCTTGAAGTGTTAAAATCCAATGTTAAAGATATTTATATTGTGAATGGAGCAGGGTTGGCTGAAGAGGCAGGAAATTTAAGAGCAATGAATATAGTTTTACTCGGTGTTTTGTCTCTTTTTCTTGAATTCTCAAAGGATATTTGGATTAAAGTAATAGAAAAGAAAATTCCATCTAAATATTTAGAAATGAATTTAGTGGCATTTGAGAAAGGAAGAAATATTAAATTTTAAAATGGTGGAAGTAAGTGTTATAATTCCAACACACAATAGAGCTTCATTTCTTAAAGAGGCAATTGAATCTGTTTTGAACCAAGAGTATTCTAATTTTGAATTAATAATAATTGATGATGGTTCTACTGATAATACACGAGAGATAATTAAATTATTTGAAGGAAAATTAAAGTATTATTATCAGCCTCATCAAGGTGTTAGTCCTGCACGGAATGCTGGATTAAAGCTTGCGCGAGGCAATTTCATTACTTTTCTTGATTCAGATGATTTATGGAAAAAGGAAAAGTTAAGAATCCAAATGGAATTCATGAAAAGGCATTCTGAAGTAAAAGTCTGTTATACGGAAGAAATCTGGATTAGAAAAGGCATGAGAGTAAATCCAAAAAAGAAACATAAAAAATATTCGGGTTGGATATTTGATAAAGTTATACCCATTTGTCTTCTCAGTCTTTCATCTGCTCTTTTCAGAAAAGAAATATTTAAAGAAATAGGTGTATTTGATGAGAGTTTACCAGTGTGTGAGGATTATGACCTTGGACTAAGGATTGCCTGTAAATATCCGATTCATTTAATAGAAGAACCTCTTATTATTAAAAGAGGCGGACATCCTGATCAATTATCAAAAAAATACTGGGGAATGGATAGATTTAGAATAAGAGCTCTTGAGAAAATTCTAAAGGAAAATTTGCCTGAAGAATGGAGAAATCTTGTTATTAAAGAAATAATTAAAAAATGTACAATTTTAGCCAATGGTTGTTTTAAAAGAAATAAAAAAGAAGAAGCTGAAAAATACCTACAAAAGATTGACATGTATAATAAACTCCTAAATCAAAACTAAAAAGTAAAAGCTAAAAATGAAAAATTACAACTTGAAACTAAAAACTTACAATTTTCAATTTTCGGTTTCAACTTGTTAGGCCTCAAAAATGTTAGTTAATTAAGGAGGTCTATATGAGTGTGTTGGATGTTATTAGAAAAAGAAAAAGTGTGAGAAAATATAAATCTGACCCGATTCCAGAGGATGTTTTATCAAGAGTACTGGAGGCTGCTCGATTAGCTCCATCTGCTAAAAACCTTCAGCCTTGGAAATTTATTATTGTTAGAGATAAGAAAATAAAAAGACAATTAGTTAAAGCCTGTTTAAATCAACGTTTTATAGCTGAGGCACCAATTGTAATAGTTGCTTGTGGTTTTCCTGATGAATGTTATGCAAAACAAGGAAGGTACATGAAATCATGGCCAATAGATGTTGCAATTGCAATGGAACATTTAATTCTTCAGGCAGCAGAAGAAGGACTGGGAACCTGTTGGATAGGTGCATTTGAAGAGCCAAAGGTAAAAGAAATTCTTGATGTACCAAAAAACGTAAGAGTTGTTGCTTTAACTCCTTTGGGATATCCAGCTCATGAACCAAAGCACAGAGGAAGGAAAAAATTAGAAGAAATTATTAGTTATGATAAATATTAATGAAAAAATTTCTAAATCCAAATTACAAATAGCAAATAGCAATAACATATTTATGCCTTATGATTTGCCTTTGGTTTTGAATTTCAATTATTATAAATTACTTAATGCAATATGGATAGGTGCTTATTAAATGCAAAATAGTATTTATGTTATTTTAGTTCAACCTCAAAGCCCTGAAAATATCGGGCTTATTGCTCGTAATATGAAAAATACAGGTTTTAAACACCTTCGAATAGTTAAACCAGCAAAAGTCACTGAAAAATCATATGTAGTAGCTGTTCATTCTAAGGAAATTCTGGAAAATGCTCGATTTTTTGACAATTTAGAAGATGCTGTTAGTGATCTTGGAGTTATATTTGCCTCAACTTCTAAAAAAAGAAGCAATTTCACTCTTATTCCATTCAGTAAAGCAGTAGAAATTATATATTCTTATCCACCTTCAACTAAAATAGGTCTTCTCTTTGGAAATGAAAGAACAGGGTTAACTTCAGAGGAAATTAAACACTCAAATTATTTATTTTATATTCCTCAAATTGGGAAAAAACCTTCTTATAATTTAGCTTCTGCTGTATTACTCACTCTTTTCCATATTTTCTCCTATAAATTTCAAATTCCAGGAGAAATAATTGACAAACCTATTTCAAGAAAAGAACAGGAAAAAATGATTGAATTAATAATTTCTAAATTGGAAGAGAAAGGAGTTATTCATTCAACAAATAAAAGACATATCGGAGAAATGATACACGATATTTTTGGAAAAGCTTATCTCACAGAGAGAAATAAAAGACTCCTGCTTTCTATTTTCTCAAAAGGAATAGATTCAAAAACTCGGCTCTAAAAATTGAATTAAGATGACGAAGAAATTGCTGTTACTAACCCTGTTAGGAAAAGAATTACTATACCCAAAATAAAACTTGTTATGAGAAGATTTAATTGCAATTTTTGAAGTCGTAATAAATCTGGTGAAGGTCCTTTTTTAGCAAGCATTGAAAGTTTTGGAAAAAGCCCTTCAAATACATAGATTGCAAGAATTATGAAAACTATTGTTAGAATGTGTTTGATTAAAGTAATTAAAGCCCATAAGTTTCCAAACTGCATAAAACCTTGATAATTCTCATTGAAAATGTTCATAAATATTCCAGTAACAATTAATACTCCTATGCTAATATAAATTAAAACTCTAAATCTTCTCATTACGACTTCCATTAATTTTCCCGTAGTAGGAGGATCTAACACTTTTCTTATGGATGGTAACAAAACCAAAAAATTAGTTGTAATACCACCTATCCAGACCACTGTAGCAAATAAATGGAACCAATTTATAATGCCTAATAAAAATAAAGAATTGAGATTCACTTTTTACCTCCCTCCTTTTAGAGTAAAAAGTTTTAATGCATTTTAGCTTCTAACACAAAAAAAATTCTATGTCAAACAAATTATAAAAATCGAAAATAGTGTTTACATTTCCTAAATTTTTTATTATTCTTTTTTACCAATTCTTAGAAAATGAAAATCTTGTTACTGTAGCTTCAGGATATATCTATAGCCTGGAGTTTAGCTTTTATCATGAATATAATTGCCAAAATAACAGGAATACCTCCTTTGTTATCCTGGACAGGTCTTGAATTTCTAACTCTAAAATGCAGATTCGATATTTCAAAAGCATATGAAATACTAGGTTATAATCCTAAAATTTCTTTAGAAAAAGAATGAGAAGAGTTGAAAATGGTGGAAAACGAGAAGATAAGTAAAGTTTTTAATAATAAAATGCAGTTCCAGAATATGCGATTTTAGGAAATTGCCAAAGGGATGTGCCTGAGCTTGAGTATAAAATTCCAAGATTAATATCAAAGTTTTGAAAATACGAATAAGAGATTCTTAAAAATAAGAAATTACCATTTCCTGGAGAGGCATGGAAATAACTTGCCTGAAATTTAGTCAATTCACTAATCTGATAATCTGCAATTATTACAAATACTTTGCCTTTTGGATAAAATTCTGAACCATCAGTGGAAAAATATTCTCCAATTAAATAAATTTTAGAGCTTAATTGGTAGTCTGCTCCAATTGATATGTCTTTTAGAATTGACTTAGAATTTTTCCTTAGAGCAAGTTCACCTCTTAAAACCATTCTTCCTGAACTTGCTTCAAAGGCTCCGCCAAATAATGATTCTTGGGGTAAAGAGGCTACTATAAAATTTGCATCAACTGCACCAAGAGAAAAAAACAAAGCACCTCCAAAATAATTCTTCCCTTTTCTCCTTGATAAAACTCCCTCAATCCAGGAAAAACCTGAAAAATAATATAGAAATCTCAATGAATTAATTCCCTGTTTTTCTTCTTTTTCTATTGCAAAGGGATTATAAGGATTAAAAATATCAAGGGGAGAAAATAATCTCGCCTTTCCCCATGGAATTCTTTGTCTCCCAATTGTGAAAATAAATTTTTCAGTATCATAGCTCAAAGATAATCTATCAAAAAAATGATAAATTTTTAGTTCTTCCTTTTTATAAAAATAATAAGGATTAAGCTCATCAAGAACACTTCCTGTAAAAAGTGAATAATATTTTTCTCCACGATTAATTGCATTTATCTCTGAGTGAAGCTTAAAAGAAAATGAGTTAAAACTCTCATCTAACCTAAAGCGAAATCGTGCCAATTGAACGAAAGAAGTATCTCCCAAATAATCTAAATAAAAAGCATTTAATTTTAAATAGCCAGAAATAGATGGATAAAGGTTTGTGGTTAAAAACAATAAAAAAATTAGTTTAACTCTCAATAATTTTACCATCTACAAGTTTAATTATTCTTTTTGTCCTCTTAACCACTCTATTATCATGGGTTGAAAGAATAAAAGTAATACCTTCCTCCTCATTTAATTTCTTCATAAGCTCAACAAGAGCAATTGCATTTTCACTATCAAGATTTGCTGTTGGCTCATCAGCAAGTACGATTTTTGGCTCTCCAACAATTGCTCTTGCAACAGCAACTCTTTGCTGTTCTCCTCCACTGAGCTTAGTAAGTGGTCTATTTGCCAATTTTTCAAGACCAACATCTTTTAAAACCTTCATAACTTTTTCTTTTCGTTCTTTCTTCTCAATTCCTCTTAAGATTAAAATAAACTCAACATTTTCAAATGCAGTAAGAACAGGTATCAGATTATATGATTGAAAAACAAATCCGATTTTTCGAAGTCTTAGTTCAGAAAGTTTCCTTTCAGGAAGGGACGAGATTTCAATTCCATCCAGTATAACCTTTCCTTTAGTTGGTCTATCTATTCCTCCAAGAAGATTTAAGAGAGTGGTTTTTCCAGAGCCCGAGGGTCCTACTACAGATGTAAATTCTCCTTTCTCAATTTTTAAATTAACTCCATCTACAGCTTTAACAATTGTTCCATTCTGATAATATCTACAAAGCTCAAAAGTTTCTATTAAAGCCATTGCTTTCCTCCCTCTCATAAATTACTATTAGAAATTCAAAATTCGAATATCGAAATCCTAAACAAAGCGAAAATTTCAAATTTTTAAATACTATAATCTTACTCACTTTTTCTTAATATAGAACCAAAGATATTCATTAATTCGGTTGCTTCTTGATATAAATCTTCTTGTTCTTTTTGAAGTTTCAAATTGTTACTCGCGTCTATTAGTTTCAACCAATAACGACTTTCTTTAGTTTCTTTGCGACAAATCTTGATTCCCATGATAAAATCTTTCTTGCTTAAGGATTCATTCGCTTCTATATAGTTTGCACCAATGGAGCCAGAGGATCTTATGAGTTGCTTTCCATCTTCAAAATTTGATATATTCTTAGGTAATTTCTTTATAAATGCCCTCACCCTTTTAGCAAATTTAAAAGTCCGATCTTCTAAATCATATTTTTTGAATTTTGTATTTCGGTCATTTAGAATTGTTTCGTATTTCGAATTTCGTGCTTCGGATTTTTTTTCTTTTTTAATTATTGGAACTTTATTATTTGACATTTTACTCATTTTCTCAGTTTTAATTTTATTTTTCGAATTTCAATTGGTCAGCGAGATTTTCTCTTACAGCTCTGAGTGAAGGAAAAATTGCCATTATTACAGATATAAACATTATTATGACTGATATATATAAAATTAATTTAACTGAGAATATAAAATGCAATTCTGGGACAAATTTAAAAGACTCATACATTTCAGCTAATTTTCCGGAAATTCTTATGGGATTAGATTTAAAATGGGAAATTATGGGAAATGAAGTAATAAAACCCATAATAGCACCTATAACTGAAATATAAACTGATTCAAGAATTATCATTAAAACAATTCTTGCTCTTCTCATTCCAATTGCTCTTAGAACAGCTATTTCCTTTCTTCTTTCAAATACAGTCATATAAATCGTGTTTAAAAGACCAAATGCAATAATTAGGATTAAAATACCATACATTATGTAACCTGATACTCTATCAAACTCAATTAATTCCAGAAGCTCGGGAAGAATTTCTTTCCAGTCTATTACTTCAAGATTATTATCAGATAAATTATTCTCTAATTCTTTTTTAATATTCTTGAGTTTTATCTCTCCTTTTGGAAAATAAATTACAATAGTTGTAACAGAATTATTCATAGAAAAAAGTGCATTAGCATCCTCAAGACTAACGAGAATCTTTGCTCTGTCAAGATCCAACATCTGAGTTCTAAAAATTCCAGTTATTTTAAAAAGTTTTGCTCCAATGGAGCCATCTTTTCCTTGAGCAATTACAGCAATTTTATCCCCTATTTTCACTTTCAAATTGTCCGCCAATTTATTTCCTATTACAGCAGAACCTTTTTCACTAGGTTTTAAAAATCTACCTTTAATTATTTTTGTATGAATAAATGTTGTTTCTTTTTCTCGTTGAGTATTTATTCCAGTTATTGAAGCTCCATAAGTTTTATCTTTATAACTAACAAGTGCAAATCCATCAATCCTTTCAGCCCACTTAATCCTACATGAATTAAGCAATTTTCTTAATTCTTGTGTGACCAAAAAACTTTTAGAAAGGGATTCTCTTTCAAAATATCCTCTAGCAAAAATTCTTAATTTTCCGTCCCATACTTTGGTAGCACTCTCAAGCATATTGGCATAGCTTCCTTCCTGCATACTTCCCATTGTGCTTAAAAGAAAAACTGAAAATAATATTGCAGCTATAGTTAAAAAGGTCCGTCTTTTATTTCTCCAAATATTTCGCCAAGCTATTTTAAACATATTTCAAGGCCTCTGCTATAACAATTTTTGATGCTTTTCGAGCAGGTATTAAAACAGAAATTAAAACAATAAATAAAACTAAAAAAATTAATCCAAGAATACTAAGGAAGTTAATGCTTGGATATATAATTACACCTGTGCCCCATATTTCAAGGCTCCTACTAAATACTGAGAGATTAAGACCTTTTATAGATAAATAAACATATAATATTGAGCTTAATATTGCACCAATTAAAATAGAGACTAACCCAATTAATAAGCCTTCTACAATTATTAATTTTCCAAGATTAATTGGTTTCACTCCAATTGCTCTGATTACTCCAAATTCTCTCATTCGCTCATAGATTGACATGAAAAATACATTCATTATACCAAAAGTGGCTCCAAGTAAAATAATAAAACCAAAAATAAACATCATTTCATTAAATATTTCAAATTGATATTTTAAAGCAGGATAAACATCTCCCCATGAAAGAACTTCAAAATGTGGGTCTATTTTTTGTTTAATATTCTTTAAAACTGTGGAAACCATTTTATCTTTTTTTAATCTTATTACAATCTCATTTACCATATTTCCATAACCAGCTATTTTTGAAGCAGCTTTAATATCTATCAAAATCAAATATTTATTAATTTCCTTGGAGGGAGATTTAAATATCCCACTTATTCTAAAAGCATAAGAGGAAAGCTCTCCAGTTAAATCTGCGCTACTTAAAACAACTTTATCGTCAAGTCCAACTTCAAGGGTTTCTGCCAATTCACTTCCAAGAAGAATTTCCTTTTCATTTTGTGGAAAATGACCTTTTATAATAAAATCATCCAATCTTGTGAGAAACTTTTCCTTATGAAGTTCTCCACCAATTGCTTGGACAGGAGAAGTTTCAATCGGAGAATATATAACACCTTGTAAATTTACCCTCTTTGAAATTGTCTCAATTTGAGGAGATTTTATTTTCTCTATAATTTGGTCTGGATTCTCAATATATTTTTTAACTTCAGGATCTTTGAGGTATCCTGCTCTATGTATTTGAATATGTCCTACTCCAGAATCTATTATGTTCTGCACAGCCTGTTTAATTGCGCCCTCTGTTATGGTGAGAAAAAAGAATAATCCAAATATTCCAACTGTAACTGCAGAAATCAAAATCCATGTTCTTCTTTTATTACGCCATATATTTCTCCATGCTAATTTTAAAATCATTTCAATAAATCTTTTAAATATCTAATAGAGAAAATTCTATCTGGAATAGGGATATTAAATTTTATATTGAGGACTCTCATTTCTGTCTTTTCACCAGGCTTTTTTTCAGGATAAAGAATCCATAGAAATGGGAAATATTTATTACCTGTTATCCTAATATCAGAATAAACCAGCCTCCTTATTTTCTCTCCTCTTTCATCATAATAAAAGGCTTTTAAAGGAAGATAAGTTTTTTTATCTATTTCCACTTCTATTTTTCCCCAAACCACAATGGCTTCGGATTTTGGAATAAGTTCTAAATAATACTTTTCATTATCCTGTTTAATGAGTTTAGCATTATAATCTCTTTCAAGAGAACTTTCTTTGATTAAATCATCATTTGTGAAATGAGAGCCCATCCAGCTCTGGCTCATCATGGATGGAGGTAATTTTATAGTTCTTTCTATAGATGGTAAATAATTCCAGACATTGTTTTTTATTTTAAGGGTTGCAATGCCTCTCTCCTTAGCAGGAGATAAAATTACAACTACTGACTTATCTTTTCCTTTATCCCAGAATTTAAGTCTTAATTTTCGTGTCCATTCTTTTTTTACAACTATCATTTCCATCTCACCAATACTACTTTTGCCTCTAAGAACCTGTTCTGTTTTCTTTATTATCTCCTGAGCATCTTGAGCCATAAGCATAGAAGTAAGAAACAATATAAAAATTAATCTTTTCATAAGAGTTCTCCCAGAGTATAAAATTAATTAGAGATTAAATTAACAAAGGGAGAGACTGAAGTCAAACACAAATAAAAACTAAAATACTAATTTCTGAATTCGAAATATTAAATAATATCAGTCCTTGTTACTCAGAGACAAACAACTAAGATAAAAAATTATTATTTTAAATTTAAAATATTCAAATTTTGAATTTGTTTCGAATTTCGATATTAAAATTTCGGATTTAAAGCTCACAGTTTGGCAGCGCTACGGGGATTCGAACCCCGGTCTGATGGCTGAGAACCACCTATCCTAGGCCCCTAGACGATAGCGCCACCTATTGGAATGTATTTTATAGCATATAAGAAAATAACTGTCAATAATTTGTAAGCGTCCATAACATATTGGACTGCTGAGAGTCTTTTATAAAGCAGTCTATATAATATCTTAAAGGCGCTAATTTGTTAAGACTTTTATGAGGTCTCTTAGTGTTATACCAGATGAGCCATTTC
>Ga0209426_1000724_pt1 | contig 28335 bp, 26 predicted proteins | sample Deesub1362B_J571_FD_187697 | JGI IMG/M metagenome (GOLD analysis project Ga0209426, IMG submission 187697) | Deep oceanic, basalt-hosted subsurface ecosystem from Juan de Fuca Ridge flank, Pacific Ocean, CORK Borehole 1362B_J2.571 (SPAdes)... ...
CCGTGCTGTAAGCAAGCCTCAGCTTGAGGTTGTCCTGAGCTAAGGCAAACAGGGATGCGAGGATGATTGTGATAGATACGAAGTAGGCGAAGGGGGTGGAGAGGTGTAGTAAATTCAGCAAATCGGAGCCGTAAACGAAGAGAATTATCCTCAGTGCTGTAAACACACCAGCCTTAACCACCGCTACCGCATGCAATAGTGCACTGACCGGTGTCGGAGCTATCATGGCGGTGGGTAGCCATGAGTGGAGGGGCATGAAGGCAGCCTTGGTGCACCCTATCATGAATGTTATGAAGAGAACCTTCAGCATATTTTCCGAGATGTTCTTGTCTGCGAGAAAACCACCGAATTTGAAATCTGTGGTACCGGTGTAGTAATACACAGCGGTAATTGAGAAAAGCAGAAACACACCCGCGGTTAACAGATAGGCGAGGTACTTCCTCCCGGCTTTCATAGCTTCTTCCGATTCTTCATGGATGACGAGGGGATATGTAGATACGGTAAGAATCTCGTAGAATATGAATAGGGTGAAAAGGTTGGCGGAGAAAGCAACCCCAACCGCTGAAGACATTGCAATTGCAAAGCTGAAAAAGTACCTCGTCTGAGCGTGCTCATTTAAAGACCTCATATAGCCAATAGAATATAGAGTGGTAAGAATCCATAGGAATGACGACATGGATCCGAAAAATAATCCTAAGGCATCAACATGGAACTTAAACTGTAATCCCTGCATAACATCGAAGAGCACGAACTCGATTTCCTCCCCGCTGAGAACAACAGGTATCATCGAAATTATTATCCCGAATTTTAAAGTGCTTGCAACTATTGAAAAGGACTCTCTCAGATTTGGTCGTTTACCTGAGATGAGGATAAAGAAAGATGCAATCAACGACACGAGTACAGCTAAAAACGGTGTAGGAGAGATCAAGTGAACACCCCCAGAGCGGTGTTGATCCAAACAGCGATCACATCGACTATTCTTGGAGACAGAAATCCAAAAACAATTGAAAGGACTGCAAGAAGAACTGTGGGAATGATCATGCTCTTGGGTGCCTCTTCGAATCCTTTAACATCGTTCTTCCCGAAGTAAACCTTCTCAAAGACCTTCCAGAAATAGACTGCGGTGAGCAGACTACTGAACAAAATGATTCCAACGAATACCCAAGCTTCAGCCTGTATTGCGCCAAGCAGGATGTAGTATTTGCTGAAGAACCCAATTGTTGGTGGTATGCCAATCATGGATAGTGCAGAAATCAGGAATGCGGACATCGTGAACGGCATGACTCTGCCCAATCCTTCAAGTTCCGAAATTCTTCTTATCCCTTTTGTGTAAACAATCGCTCCCGCAACCATGAATAATCCAGCCTTCATCAGACTGTGGCCCAGTATGTGCAGAATTCCTCCAGCCAAGGAGAATGTGTTGGCTAAGCTTATCCCAAGTGCTATGTATCCGAGTTGACTTATGCTTGAGTATGCGAGCATTCTCTTTATATCCTCTTGAGCGATTGCCATGAGAGACCCAAAAATTATACCCGCTCCCGCAACCCATGAAAAGAAAACGAATATGTTATGGTGTTCTATGAAGTACCCTATCCCCACTATTGAGAAGATAAGTCGTATTATGGCATATACTCCAACCTTTGTAAATGTTCCTGAGAGCATTGCACTGATTGCTGAAGGGGAGTGGGTGTATGCATCTGGAAGCCATGTGTGGAGGGGAAATATCGCGGTTTTTATACTGAACCCAACGATAAGCAGAGATACGCCTATCAGGATTGAGGGCTTATCGTACAGTGCGGGGAGCAATCTTGAGAGGTCAGCCATATTCAGTGTTCCAGTCATCAAGTAGAGGTACCCCACTCCGAGCAGTACAAAGCATGCGGAGACTGTTCCGAGTATCATGTAGTTGAAGCTTGCTATCAACCCCTCTCTGTCTCCCATGGCGACGAGGGCGTAGGCTGCGAGGGAACTTATCTCTAGGAACACATACAAGTTGAAGATGTCTCCGGTAACAACAATGCCGAGCATTCCCGTTGAGAGAAGGATGTATAGCGTGTACAATGGAATTTCTTTTCCTTCAATTTCCTTTAAAAGGCTCTTTCTACCGTAGATCGACACTATGAAGCATATAAAGGATACAACTACGAGAACGAAACCATTCAGAATATCCACAACATATTCAATGCCCCATGGAGGCTCCCATCCTCCGAGCCAGTAGCTTATCTTTCCGTATCTCACCGCATGATAGAAGAGAGATAAGCTCAAGCAGAATTGTGTAAATGTTATCAGAACCGCCCAGTAGTTACATAGCTGTTTTTTTATGAAACCGACAACGGGTGTGATGAACGATCCCACAAGTCCAATGACTATCAGCAGTACGGGTTGGTGATATATCACCGCAGATATTATTGTGGATATTGGATCGCTGACTACCTCACTCATCTTTTAACCCCATCAGTATTTTATTTTCATCCAAGCTCCCGAACTCTCTGTATATTCTTACAGCAAGGGATAGGCCTACTGCGAGCGTGCTGACTGCGACAACTATTGCTGTGAGTATCAGAACATGGGGTAGAGGATTGACATAGGTAACCTTCTCACCTTCGATAAGTATTGGTGCGGTACCTCCGTGAATGTCTGCTATGGAGATATAGAAAAGGAAGATTGAGTATTGGAATACGCTCATGCCTATTAGTTTCTTGATTAGGTTGGATTTTCCTATCATTCCGTAGAAACCTATGGTCATCAAGGCGATGTATATAAGGTAGTTGTATTTTGTTAGGATGATTTCAACAACATCCACCATGCTAATCCCTCCCGTGAGCAAAGTCGTAGAATATGGAGAGCATGATTGCCATAACTGTAAGTCCAATTCCTATCTCTACCATCTCTATACCAAGCTCACTCGACTCTGCAGGCTCATGACCTATCGGAAGTGCTCCGTATTCCAAGTAGTTTCCCCCGAAGAACAGTGCGAAGAGTCCGACCCACGCATAGATGCTGACTCCTATGGATGCTATCAGCAACATAACTTTTATCGGAAAATCTCTTTTAGCTCTATCAAGTCCGAATACAACCGCGTAAAGTATAACTCCAGCTGCAAGCACAACTCCCGCCTGAAAACCACCACCCGGTCCCGATGAACCATGGGTGAGAACATACAACCCCCATAAGAGAATGAACGGAACCATGAATATCGCATTCGTTCTTAGGATTATCCCCCTTTTGATGGCTTTGCGGGTTTGTGTTCCATTTTCTTTACCATCAACTTTACCAACATCTGTCTTCATTCCCATACCCTCCTTATCAGGAGAATCACGGAGATTCCTGCGGTAAAAATGACCGTAACCTCTCCGAGGGTATCGTATCCTCTGTAGTTGGCAAGAATAGCTGTAACGATGTTCTCAACTCCAGTTTCCTCATATGATTTCTCTATGTATCTCGGAACTACATGCTGGTGATGGGGAGCGTTTGGATCGCCTATCTTCGGCATATCTGGAACTCCCACTGCAAGAATTGCGAAGAACACTATGCATGCGAGTATTGCCAAGTAGCTTCGTATGGGTGATTTAGTTTCCTCCTCTTCATGTCGGAGCGTTAATGAAACTACCGCAACAAGGAGGATTGTCGACACGCCTGCACCTACTGCTGCCTCTGTAAAAGACACATCCACTGAATTCAGCTCAAACCATATGACCGCGAGAATAAAGCTGTAGCCAGAGAATAGGATTATGGATTCAATTAGGTCTTTTGTTTGAATTGCTTTAACCGCAAGCAGGATTGCTACTGCGAGTAGCAGAATGTCAACCGCCAGAATCATCTATCTCTCCCTCTCTTTCTCAGCTCTCTCTTTCATCCACTCCTCTCTACTCCACTCCACCCATCCTTCGGTAGTCCACATTTTGTTCCCCGAATAGAACGATGCGTGAATTATCGCGTTCACTGCAACGGGTCCGGTGAAGAATACGAACAGCAAGATTAGAATAAGTTTGACTGTTACGAAGTCGAGTCCCTGATACACTATAACCCCGAAGAGAACGAGGGAAATCCCGAGAGTATCGCATTTTCCAGAAGCATGCATTCTTGAGTAGGTGTCCGGAAACCTCACGATTCCGAGCGAGCCCGTGATTATGAAGAACGATCCTCCTATCAGTGAGCAGATTATCACAATATACTTGATAAGGTCAACCAATGACACATCAATCATTCCGCAACCCTCCCCCTCTCGATGTAAACGCTTATCACGATGCTTCCGAGGAAGTTCAGTATGGCGTAGAGAAGGGCAATATCGAGAAAACTTGGTCTTTCAAAGACATAGGAGATGAGAACTATTAGCAGGATTGTTTTCGTTCCGATTGCATTTATCGCAACTATTCTGTCGAATACGGTGGGACCCTTAACAACCCTGTATATCACAAGTGAGAGCGTGATGAGGAGGATGTAAAGAAAGACATCAAACGGCACATCCATTCCGCTCATTCTCTCCTCTCCCTTTCGATCTCGCCGAAGATATATCCAACTCTCTCGGCCATTTCGCATGGAGTTTTCTCAAGTAGCGGTTCTGCATGCTCCTTAGCTAGGCAGTGGACATAGAATGTACCGTCTTCGTCGATATCTACTGTTATCGTTCCAGGAGTTAGGGTGATGGAGTTTCCAAGGGTCGTCATGGATAAATCTGACTTCAGTTTGGATGGAAAGCTGATCACTATCGGGTCTATTGGCATTGATGGGTGTAGAACCCTTTTTGCCACATCCAAATTCGCCAGAATTATCTGGTAAACCAGCCATGGAACATACAGCATGAACCTGATTGCAGTTCTTAATAAAGCATAAGGCTCCTTAATTGGTATGAACATTTCATGAAAGATATATGAGATTGCAAAGGATGAAATCAATCCGAGGATGAGATAAAACGGTAGAAATTTCCCTGAATTTAAAATCCAGAATATGTACAAGATTATGAAGGATATTATGAATGTAAAAATCCTTTTTTTCATACTATTCCTCCTTTTTCGGAAGTTTTTAATGAATTTCAAGAGCTTGTTATATTATTACTCTAAAAAATTTTCGGTTTTTATTGGAGTGAAATTTTTAGGTCTGTGAAAGGGGTTGTGAAAACTCATGGCACTTGTTCAATCCTATGCTGAGTTTGTACTATGCCTTTGGTGTTTTTTTGGTTCTTTATTTTTAAATCATAGGCTATTTCAGGGTATTGCGGTGAGGGTGAAAAACCATCAGGTGCGGAGTCTGACTAAATCGAATAATAAATCATTAACGATTGTTTTCTGTCCCGTTACTCCTCCCTCGTTACTCCCCAATTTTTATAAATACTGGCTTACAAAACTACTACCAGATGTTTATTGGGATTGATGTTGGGGGTACCAATACGGATGCTGCTGTTGTGGGTAAGGAGGAGATCGTATCTATAAAAGTCCCCAACGAAAAGGGTCTTGGGGCAATCTTTCGGGAGTTGAAGGGGTGGTTAAGTGATAGCAGGGTTGTGGTAAGCACATCTCTTCCTTTAAATCTCCTCTTAAGCAGGGCTGAGGAACATCCAACGTGTACAATTCTCGTTCCCGGCCCGGGTTTGAACTATCAGAGTTTCGGAAAAGTGGTTAGGGGTTTTGTGAATCACAGAGGAGATGTTGTGGAGGAGATAGATGAAAGCGAGGTTGAGAGCATCCTGAAGAATTCCAACTCCAAGAATGTAGCAATTGCATCTAAGTTTAGTGTTCGAAACTCTGAAATTGAGAGTAAAATAATGAATATAGCGGAGAGATTTTTTCCATCTTATTGTATATCACTCTCCCATCATGTCGGGGGGATGATTTACCCTTACAGAATTAACACGACAGTTGTTAACGCGAAAATAAGGGAAACCGTATTCTCTTTAACGGACACAATAAGGGAGTTCGTCAGTGAATTTTTTTACTACAAAGGGGATGGAGGAATCATCCCGTACCAAATCGCTCTTAACAATCCATCTGAACTGTACAACTCCAGTTCTGCAGCAGTTGCAATAGGAGCCTTTTTCCTAACGAGGGAGAAAGACGCTCTCGTGGTGGACATTGGTGGAACAACAACGGATTTCGTTATGATTGAAGATGGAGTGCCGAAAATCCTTGACTGTGTGGAGATTCTCGGAAAGAAGACTCTTGTTAGGTGTGTTGACTCCTTCTCAATTCCCTTTGGTGGTGACTCCGTTGTTGAGGATGGTGTATTGAAACCCCTCAGAAGGGGAAAATCCATTGCGTTTGGTGGGGAAAACTTAACCCTGACAGATATGCTAAACGCTGAGGGATACGAGATTGGGGACTACGAGTCTTCAAGGAAGGCGGTAAATGCCTCCGGTGCAAATCCAGAGGATATAATAGAGAGGTTCGTGGATATGGTTTCGAAGTCGGTGGATTCAGTGGATGCTGAAAGGGTTATTTTAACGGGATACCTCGCTGAATATCTTTCGGAAACGATCTCCAAGAAAATTAAGGTGAATACGATTGTTCCGGAACACAGCTCTGCTGTGAATGCGGTAGGAGTGGCGGTTTCGAGAGTTAGCCTGACTTTGTATGTTAGGTTCGATACCGAAACGGACAGAGCTATCTACAACGGTGTGGTTGAGAAAAGCCCGTTCCCACAGGCGAGTTTACCATCGGATGATGAGATGGTGGAAAAGGCTGAGGAAAAACTTATTTCAGTTCTCAGTGAATACGGATATATTGAGGAGAGTGTGAAGTTGATTTATTTCAACTCCTATACGGTTGTCAGAGGTGGCATAAAGCGGGGAAAAATTGCGGATATAATCGTACAGGTGGAACCGGGTGTCAGTAGGGAACTTTTGGATATGTAATTGGTGCAAGACAACTCGAAACTTGGGGTGAGGGAACAGAGGTAAGAATTATGAAAACGGGAATAGTGTATCACGAGAAGTATTTGGATCATGAACAATCTCCGACACACCCTGAGAGGAAGGAGAGGTTAGCCTACACTATGGATCAGTTAATTGAGGAGGGAATTTTCGACAACCCATCGATAAAATTAGTCGAGCCGTATTCGGCGACGATAGATGATGTTCTTGAGGTTCACACCAAGGAATATGTGGAGTTCCTCATGAGGGAGAGCAAGAAAGGGGGTTTCATAGACTGGGATACCAACATTCCCGTCGGTGTTTTTGAAATAGCCATGCTGTCTGCCGGAGGGGCAATTAGAGCGGGAGAGGTCGTTCTGGAAAGAGAGGTCAAGAATTGCTTTGCAATGATTCGCCCGCCCGGGCATCATGCCAAACCCTACATTGGAGCGGGATTCTGCTATCTCAACAACATGGCAATAATGGTGAGATGGCTTCAGAAGAGAGGGATACGGAGGATCATGATTCTCGACTGGGACGCGCACCATGGGGATGGAACTCAGGAGATATTTTACGATGACGATAGCGTTCTCTTCATCTCCACACATCAAATGCCCCTCTACCCCGGTACGGGTTTTCCTTATGAGTGTGGAACTGGGCGGGGTGAGGGATACACGATAAACATTCCTCTACCCCCCGGCACATCCGATGAAGGATACATGATGGTTCTGGACGAGATAATTAAACCGGTAGCAGAGGAGTTCCAGCCCGAGTTCATTGCGGTTTCAGCGGGACAGGATAATCACTTTACTGATCCTATAACTGGGCTCGCGTTGACCGCGAGAGGGTATGCGGAGATTATGAGGAGTACCGTAGAGCTATCTGAGAAATACTGTGATGGCATGCTTGTAGCAGTTCTTGAAGGAGGGTACAGCGTTGAGTCTGCTCTCCCGTACACGAATCTTGGTATAATCTCTGCGATGGCTGGGCTGGATCTGTCATGCATAAGGGAACCGCTCAACTATCTTCCAGAGCTTAAGTTCAGAAGAAAGGAGAGTGCACTAATAAAGCTTGAAAGGAACATAGATGAGGTAAAGAAGGTGCACTCGAGATACTGGAAATGCTTTTCCTGAGGGCTGAGGAAGGGATAGCCATGATGTCGGCTGTTGACATTCGAGCAATTACCAAAGAGCTTCAGGTGCTTATAGATGGTCGAATCGATAAAATTTACCATCACCCTCCAGACGAGATAAGGATACGGGTTAGAAAACCACATGAAAAGTTTGAGTTCATTCTGGAAGCTGGGAAGAGAATTCATTTAACGAGGTTTCCTAAGCAAGCCCCCCGCTTTCCATCTTCGTTTGCCATGCTTCTCAGGAAGCATCTTGAGGGTGGAAGAATAAAAGAAATATATCAGCATGATTTCGACAGGATCGTTTTCATAAGGATTCAGAGAGAGGAGGAGAAGTTGATTGTTGGGGAGTTCTTCAAGAAAGGAAATGTAATACTCTGTGATCAGAATTTAAGGGTTATTATGCCTTTAAAACCGTTTTTTAAACCCGGAGAGACATACAAGCTACCGAAACCCCAGCTTAGCCCGTTTGATTTGAAAATAGAGGATCTCGACTTCGATGATGATAGAGAGGTGGTCAGGGTTTTAGCGACCAAACTCAGTGTTGGAGGGCAGTACTCTGAAGAGATATGCTTGAGAGCAAAAATCGACAAGAAAAAACCCTTTAGCGAGTTGAGTGATGATGAAAAACAAAGAATTCTCGAAAGCATAAAGGAGTTGTTCGGAGAAGTAGAGAAAGGTGACTTTAGACCACACATTCTTCTTAAAGGTGGTGAGTATGTCGATTTTCTGCCGGTGGAGCTTGAGATACACAAGGAATTCGAGAAGAGGTATTTTGAGGATTTTAACTCGGCGGTTGACGAGTTTTTCTCCAAGAGAATAGCTGAGGAGGATGAAAAGAGAGAGATAGTGGATAAAACTGTAGAAAAAATCAAGAGACGGCTTGAGGAGCAGGTTTCAGCTAAGGAGAGGTTTGAGAAGGAGCTGAGATTGTACAGAATGAAGGGAGATTTGATATATGAAAATTACCGGATGGTGGAGCAGGTTATCTCCAGCTTTTCGAGGGCAAGAGAAACTAAATCATGGGATGAAATAAAAAACATAATCAAAGGGAACGATGGACTTAAAAAGCTCGTTAAGGGTGTGAACCCTGCCAACAACAGTATCGAAGTTGAGATTGGAGGGGAAAGAATCGAGCTATTCTTGGACAAGACCCCTCCCCAAATTGCGGACATGTACTATGAAAAAGCTAAGAAGATAAAGCAAAAGTTTGAAGGGGTTCTTAAAGCAATTGAAAAAACTAAAGAGGATCTAAGGAATGCGGAATCTAAGATCAAGTTCGAGTCAAGTGTCAGAATATCGAGAAGAAGAGAGTGGTATGAGAAGTTTAGATGGTTTTTCACATCAGAGGGGTTTCTTGTTATAGGCGGAAGAAATGCGAAGATGAACGAGGAAATAGTTTCCAGATATATGGAGAAGAAGGATTTGTTCTTCCACACTCAAGTTCCCGGTGCACCCGTGACTGTACTCAAAAACGGGATGGAAGCCGGAGATATAAGTAAAATGGAGACAGCACAGTTTGCAGCAACTTACTCAAGTTTGTGGAAGGATGGAAAGTACAGCGGGGAGGTTTACTATGTCACTCCTGAGCAAGTAAAGAGAAGTGCGAAAGCTGGAGAGTATCTACCCAAGGGAAGCTTTTACATCGAGGGGAAGAGAAATTATGTTTCAGCAACCGTTTCATGTGCTGTTGGGGTTGATTTGAAGAACCTCAGGGTTTTTGGAGGCCCTCTGAGTGCTGTTAAGAAGTACTGTGACTACTATGTTGAGGTCGAGATCGGAAATGAAAGTCCAAACGATGTTTCTGTAAAGATAGCGGTAAAACTTGTTTCTATGGCTAAGGATGAAGAGAAGCATCTTGTTAGAGCTATAGTAACTCCTGATGAGGTTATGAAATTTTTGCCTCCCGGAAGATCGAGGATAAAGGATTAAAGCCCCCCCTCAAAACAGGCATTGAGGTCGGGGTGTCCAGTAAACTATTTATGCAAACAAATACGACTCTGCTCCATGACACTTCCAAAACTCGTAAAGGATTACCTCAGCAAGCTAAAAGAACTAAGGGCTCTGGAGAAAGATCCGTTTAGGATAAAAAAATTTGAGAAGGACTCTTACACTTTACATATCGTTGAGAAGTTCTCAAATCTCTCTGCGGGAGAGGAGACCGATTACGAAGTGAAAGTAGCTGGGAGAATACTATCCAAAAGAAAGCATGGAGGAGTTATTTTTGCGGATCTAAGGGATGAAAAAGGGAGAATACAACTAGTATTTCGTAAAGATTATACCTCAGACTTCAAGCTGATGAGATTGGTTGATAGAGGAGATATTGTAGGAGTAGAGGGCGTGGTTATTAAAACTAAAAAGGGTGAATTGAGTGTGCTTGTAAAGAAGTGGATTGTGCTGTCTAAGGCGTTGAGACCTCTGCCTGATAAGTGGCATGGACTCGAAGATGTGGAAACAAGGTACAGGCAGAGGTATGTAGACTTCATAATGAATGAGGACAGTAGAAGGACATTTTATACGATCAACAAGGTAATGCATCTGATAAGGAGCTATCTGAATGAAAACGATTTTGTTGAGGTTTATACACCAATTCTGCAACCTGTTTACGGTGGAGCTTTCGCAAGACCATTCGAAACATATCATCACTATCTTGAGGAAAAAATGTACCTCAGGATTGCTCCAGAGCTGTATCTGAAGAAGTTGCTTGTTGGTGGTTTTGAAAGGGTTTACGAGTTTGCTCCGTGTTTTAGAAACGAGGATGTTGACAGCCTTCACAATCCCGAGTTCGTACAGCTTGAATTTTACTGGGCCTACATCGAACTAACTCAGCTGATGGACTTCCTCGAAGAAATGTTCCGGTATGTAGTAAAGAATTCTGTAGGAGATTTGAGGGTGGAGTATCAGGGCAAAACAATTGATTTCAGTAAGCCGTGGAAGAGAATGAGGATGGTGGATGCGATAAAGGAATTTGGAGGCGTAGATGTAGAGGAGATGGATGATGAAGAACTTAAGTCTCATGCAAAAGAGCTTGGAATTGAGGAAGAAAGGAGAGGAGACATAATAGAGAAATTATTCGACCATTATGTGAAGGGGAATATAGTAGATCCCGTATTCATCACACATTTTCCCTTAGACATTTCCCCGCTTGCAAAGAAAATCGACGGTTATGCTGACAGGATGGAGCTGTATATCGCGGGAATGGAGGTAGCTAATGGGTTCTCTGAGTTGAATAACCCGATCGAACAGTACAAAAGATTCAAAGAGGAAGAGGAGCTGAGGAAGAAGTCTGAGAAGAAGGAGCTTGAAACCATGCCGATGGACAAGGATTATGTAAGAGCTTTGGAATACGGCATGCCACCCGCGAGTGGTGTAGGGATAGGATTAGGGAGACTGTTCATGATCTTATGCAACAAACCAACACTTAGGGAAGTTATAGCGTTCCCGACTCTTGCAAAAGAGGAGGAAATCGAGGTTATACCTGACATCTATCCTGAGGTACTTGAATGGTATGAGTAGAGATATTTGAGCGGAGAGTAGGGTTGTATAAAAGTAAAAGGAGGTTGTATAAAAGTAAAAGGCAGGAACTCGGAGAGTCACAGATCATCAGAAGCTCAGTGCAATTCCGCCGAGCAGTTCCATTGCCTCTAACGACGCCCCTGTGACATCAAGAGCAAAAGTTTCCGGGATAATTGCGTCAAGTGCATCGGATACCTTCACCATTAACTTTATGGGAAGAATTGCCAGCAAGCTACCTCTCTGTATAAGCTCTCGGTAATATTTATGAACGAGGAATCTTACAACCTCTGCATTTGAGTTAAGACCGAGTTCCTCCTTTATTTTCTTAAACTTCTCCTCGAACTTCTCATCAGACTTTATCCTGAGATTGAGTATCGAGTTTCCATTTTTACCCATATTGTAACATTTGTAATCAAATTTAAGTAATTTTCGGTTTTTTGTTTAAAATTCACACTGACTGAGAATTTATCATAATTCTTAGTAGAGTTTTGTATCACTCTATATTCTGTCATGATTAAACAAAAAGTATATATGGGTTTGTCTAAAAATCAAACAATATGAAACATTTTGTTACATTACACAACATTTATATACTTTTTACTACATATTGAGACACATGGTAACGAGGTTGGAGAGTCTCCAAGAGAGTGATACACTGATCTACACAGCCTTTGTGGGGGTTTTAGTGATCATAGCGATAACAGCGTTCTCTTTCTTCTATGGAGAGGCTTATGGGATTCCAATGTGGGTAAAATGGGTTTTATTCCTGTTTGTTTTCACACTTGTCATCGGTATGATTGGACCGATGTCGGGTGTGGGTGGGGGCGTCATTTTCGTAGGACTCGGCATGGCAATACTCCCGTTCCATGTGGACTTCATCAGGGGAGCGGGTCTGGTTGCAGCACTAACTACTGCTCTGAATTCCGCACCGCACTTCACGAAAAAAGGGCTTGCTAACTTCAAGGTTGCAGCACCACTTGTAGTTGTTTCGACGGTGTTCTCCATAGCGGGAAGCATTTTTGGACTTTGGATTTCTAACGCTTTCCCACAGGGATCGAGCTATGTCAAAGTGAGTCTTGGATTCGTTCTGTTTGCCATGCTTGCTGCTTTAGCGACATCGAAGAATGTGGAGTATCCGGAACCGAAAAAGCCCGATAGGCTCTCAAGGATGCTCAACATTACTGGGGAGTGGTTTGAACCAACGCTCGGAAGAAAGGTCACCTACGGTGTAGGCAATCTGCCTATTGCAACAGTGTTTTTCGCTGGGGTTGGATTTGTAGCAGGCATGTTTGGACTTGGAGCAGGATGGGCGAATGTTCCCGTGCTCAACCTCATAATGGGTGTGCCGTTGAAAGCATCCGTTGCAACGAGCATGGTCATTCTTGCGATTAACGATTCTGCATCTCTGTGGGTGTATTTGGCAAACGGAGCGGTACTGCCGTTGGTCGTCGTTCCGACGGTTCTCGGAATAGGTATCGGGTCGAGGATCGGATCAAGGATTGCTGTGAGAACGAAGCCCAAGATAATAAAGTACCTTGTCATCGGATTGATTGGTCTTTCAGCGATAGTCAACATAATTCAGGGGCTCTCGGGAATGGGTGTAATTTAGATATTGGGTGAGAGGTGAGTGTATGGTTGAAAAAAATGAGGTAAGTGAGCTAAGCTATAAAAAACTCTTGCTGAGGAGAATTAGAGGCTTGTTCCCCACCCTCGATCAATTAGCTGAGATCATGGAGCCGATGAACTCAGGAAATGCCTTTGCACCGATTAATGCTGAAGAGAAGGGAAGGATAAGATCTACATTAAAGTCTAAGGAAGCCTCAAAACAATTTTTCGCATCAAAATTTTTTAGATGAGGGTGTTAGAGGGTGGTGAAAATGGTGAAGGAGAAGTTGGAGGATTTGAAACCGGATATTGATAAATTGGCTGATGTAATGGAGCCAATGCACCAGAAGGAAGCACTTGCGCCAATGAAGGAGCCAGTACCGGAAACGATATTCATAGACCCCATAAATAAGCTCTTCGGAGATGTAATGAAAACGATATGCAACATCGGTCTCGCGGTGATAATAATATCTGCGGGACTGTACTTCCTCGGAGTTTTTCCCGGAGATAACCCTGATCTTGAAGTTTTGAAGTGGAGCGAACCGGCGAAGAACTTCTGGAAGGATACGAGAGGTATCGAGATAAATGGTTATTCGTGGTTCCTGTCAAACCCAGCTGATCCGGAGAACATCGTAATTCTTGGCATAGCGTTTCTTGCCCTTACACCTCTGGTCGGATTTCTGATGACGATACCGAAATCTCACGGAGCATTGAGGATTCTTCTGGTGATAATCACCATAGAGTTCATATACGCCATAATAAGACCGTTAATATCGACTGTGGGAGGTGCACACTGAGGTGACGAGGGTAAGAAGGAAGAAGAATATCGCGAGGGTTTCGATCGCTTTGGACAACGAAACAGAAAAAATGGTTGAATTACTCTCGAAGGAGGAGGATAGAACCGCATCTGAAACGATAAGAACTGCAATAAAGACATACTACGATTTGAAAAGAATTGCGGGAACAGTAGACCTCGAGAAGCTCAGAAAGTACGGTGAAATGCTTGAAAGTGAAGAGAACATACTTGTGGACATAGATCTCTGGATAAGGATACTGGATGAACTAAACGAGAGGGGTACGGAGGACTTTTTCGAGTACATAAGGGAGATCGGCTATAACAAGGGACTGCAAAACAAGAAAATGGGTATCACAGACATTTACGAAACTTTGAAAGCTCTCGAGATAGGAAACTGGTTCAAGGTCAAAGAAAACGGGGAGACATACACGATCATACTTTCAACGAGGAGCGAACAAAACATCCTCAAAATTTTTCTGGAAGGAATGTTTGAAGCACAGGGTATCCCGATCGAAATAATCCCCGGATTTAGAAAGCTTACGATCGTGAGAAGAAAGGACTTATAAAGTGTAAACTTGTATGGCGTGATATCAGAAGATAGTCGCATATTTACTACTCTCTAAGCTACCTAAGCTTTCTAAATCACTTGAATCTCTGAACCACTTTCTAATCCTTTATGTGCCAAAGCCCAGATTCTATGCCTTACCATAAGTCCATCCTTCTCGATCTCTCTTACCCCAACAGAAACTCTTAAAAAGCTATTCGATGACTCCTCCACCATGCTGTACTACAATGAGGTACTTTGGTTTGTCCTACTCATCGTAAACTTCTCGGGCATTATTTTAGCCTACAGACTCTTCGGAAAGTACGGGCTATATGCTTGGACAGCTATGGCGATAATACTTGCGAACATACAGGTAATGAAGACAATAAGATTTTTTGGGCTTGTAACAGCTATGGGGAATATAATCTACGGTTCCACTTTTTTGGTGACAGACATCCTATGTGAAAACCATGGGAAGGATTCTGCAAGGAAGGCTGTGATGATCGGGTTCTTCACATTGATATTCACCACCGTGATTATGCAGATATGTTTGGCGTTCATCCCTGATGAGAGCGACACCTTAAGCCCGGCATTGGAACAGATATTCAGTTTGCTTCCGAGGATAACCGTTGCAAGCCTTACAGCATATTTGGTAAGCCAATTGCATGATGTCTGGGCGTTTGATTTCTGGAGGAGAAAGACGGAAGGGAAACATTTGTGGCTCAGGAACAATGCATCCACAATGGTTTCACAGTTGATTGACAATGTTGTGTTCACATGGATCGCCTTCGTCGGATTCGGCATCTTCTGGGAACAGGTGTTTGCGTGGGAGATAATCATTGAGATATTCGTGACATCCTATGTCATGAAGTTCATCGTTGCGGTGTTAGATACGCCTTTCCTATATCTGAGCAGAAACATCAAAGACAGGGTTGTGGAAAAGTATGTGTGAGTTAGATTGTAGTCAAGATAGGTTCCTCAGTGCACACCGTTGCTGAGGTGCAGACCGACCACTCCTATCACAATGAGGCCGATTGAGGCTATCTTTATTGCGGTTATCGGCTCATTGAATACCGTAAATCCGATTATAGCTATCAATGCTGTTCCAAGTCCCGACCAGATCGCGTAGGCTATACTTATGTCTATTTTCTTTAATGCAAGGGTCAGAAATGTAAAACTGATTCCGTAGAAAACGAAGATCATAATTGAGGGAATGGGCTTTGTAAATCCTTGAGATAGCTTCATATTTGTAGTTCCAGCCACTTCTGAAAGTATGGCGAGGAATAAGTAAATCCAGTACATTTTCAAAACCCTCCTTATAGCTAATGGCTGATATTATTGAGATTCACTTCTACTAAAAAGTTGACCAACTAATCGGGTTGAGTCTAAGCGAGAAAAATTTTAAAAAATTAAAAATTAAGCACTCAGCTTCTTAGATTGCTCCTCTGCGATGTCGCCGACAATTGGTAGCTTAAACCACTCTCCCTTGTAAGCCTTGAATATGCAAACTATCCACACCACGAATCCTATCAGGCCAAGCAGTAGTGAGAATATTCCACCTATGAATGGAATCATACCTAGTATTATGCTGGCAATCCATAGGACTCCGAACACTATTATCGATTGCATTGCGTGGAATTTAACGAAAGCACTCTCCTTCTCAAGTATAAAGAATATAATTCCTGTTAGAATTCCGAGCACATAGCTCAAAGCTCCAGCAATGTTTTCATCCAATCCTGTTGATGATTTTGCCATGGTTTTTCAACCCTCAATTATATATTAGTGCGGAACTAAGACTTAGCTTTTTCCATAGCCAACCGTTATTTCCTGTTCACCGAGTGACCCACCGATCATCATTACTTCGTTCTGACCCTTCATGAACATCAGTCCAAAATCTCCACTCTCTATTCCACCATACTGGGAGGTGTATCCCTTACCTTCTATTGCCTTCCTCAATGCGTCGATATCTTCCGACTTGATCGGTCTTTTAACAACATATACGATGCTCGTTCCAATTCCTCCCTGCCCACTTCCGGAAATAAATCCGGTCGGTTTAGCACCACCAAATATGTTGTTCAGAATCGGTCTCATCATCGAGTCAACATCTTTCGCATCTCCAGAGAGTGATATCTCATTTGCTTTGTCGTAGGGGTTCTCCCCACCGGAGGTTTGAGTCTGCTGACTCTCACTCTCCTTGCTCTCTTCTGGTTTTTTTGTCTCTACTGGTGTTTGCTCGCTTTTTTCACCCGAACAACCACTTATTGCAACTCCAACAACAAATAGAGCAAGCAAAAACAATATGCTTAGTTTTTTCCTGTTTCTTCTCAACTATCTCCCCTCCATTCTGCAAATTTTTTCGGAAATTTTTCTTGAGGAATTGGGTTTTAAATTATATATTCTTTTCTATTTTAGGGAATTTATCATCAAAATTATGGTAAAATTTGTGTTGTTTTGAGTTTTGAGTTATTGCTTCGAAGGTCAATAACCTAACCATTTCTTTTTTAAGTTGTAAAATGTTCCATTTTCAATAGAAGAGCGAATTTCCTCGATCAATTTTAGCAGAAAATAAACATTATGGTATGATGCAAGTCTGAAGTATGTTATCTCGTTTGAAACATACAGATGTCTTAGATAAGCTCTTGAATACTCCTGACAAACGAAGCAATCACAGTTTCTGTCGATTGGGCTGTTGTCTAAACGGAATTTTGCATTCTTGATGTGGATTCTGAACTTGTTCTTGGGATTTCCTCCTTCGGTCGGGCTAATGTATAGGTGCCCCCTTCTCGCCCATCTTGTTGGGGCAACACAATCGAACATGTCTACTCCTCTCTCAATGCAGTTGAACAAGTCCTCCACAGCACCTATTCCGAGTAGGTGTCGTGGTTTTTCTTCGGGCAGAATTGGGATGACCCACTCCAAGATGTTGAGCATGTCCTTTTTGCTTTTGCCTAAGGACCCTCCAATCCCGTAACCGTCGAAGTCTCTTTCCGCCATAAATCTTGCAGACCTCTCCCTCAGGTCTCTATATTCTCCTCCTTGAACGATTCCGAATATCGCCTGCTCTCTGTCGTATGACTCCAAGCACTCGTCAGCCCATCTGTGAGTTCTCTCAAGAGCGATCTCGGTGTACTCTCTGTCGGATAGGGGAGATGTACATTCGTCAAAGGCGAAGATAATATCGGATCTTAGATTCGACTGAATTTGCATTGATTTCTTTGGAGTCAACTCGATCATTTCTCCGGTGATGTGGTTCCTGAATTTAACACCTCTGTCGTTGACGAAAGCCCATTTTTCGCTGAAGTCTTTGCTTTCGAAATCATCCTTTAGTCCTTCGAGGAATATGTTGTTAGCGATTTTTCCAACTCCGTGCTCCATACCGAATCCGAGGGAAAATGCCTGAAAACCACCGGAGTCTGTTACAATTGGCAAATCTACACCCATGAACCTGTGCAGACCACCCAGTTCTCTGATAACCTCATCTCCGGGACGAAGATGCAGGTGGTATGTGTTCGCGAGTAGAACCTCTGCACCCATCTCTTTTAGGTCTCTGTTGTCAAGCCCCCTAACTGATGCAAGAGTGGCGACCGGGATAAACACAGGAGTTCTGAAGTTCCCGTGTTTGGTTCTAACTAAACCCGTCCTCATTCTATCGAATTCGGTGTGTATCTTGAATTTGATCACTCCCATCTTAATTCAAAGATCCGGTATATGCATAAATTTATTCCCCTGCGGTAGCTTTATACCCTCATCATCATGCTCTCTCAAATATCTTTTTTAATCAGTAGAAAAATTAGATGTGTGGAAAAGTTACAGATGGTTGATGCTCTGAAAGCGTACTTGGATGATGTGAAGGAAATAGTTTTCGTAGTAAACAGAGATTATAAAGTAGTCTATCGAAACAAGGTTTTTAGTAGGTATTTTAGCGGGAATGCTGTTGATGACTTTGTTGTTGATGTAGAGGGATTTAAAGCATTCGTAAGCTCATGCAATGAAGCCAAATCAACCGAGTTCGAATTCAGGACTGTTGGTGGAATTAGAAAACTTAAGTTAAAGGCTTACCCGGAGAAGGATTACTGTCTTATTGTAGTTGAAGTGGAGAATATATTTGAAAAGATCTCTGAAGAGTCCGTTCAAGGTGTATTCGTAATTCAGGACGGAAAATTCAAGTATGTGAATCCTGTTGCAGAGAGGGTAACGAAATATACGAAAGACGAGCTTTACTCGATCAATCCACTTTCGCTGATCTCGGAAGACCATAGAGAAACCGTTAAAGAGCATTACAATCGGGTTTTAGAAGGTGAAAGAGTTCCCGCAGTAGAAATAAGCTACTATACAAAGGATGGTGAGCAAAGATGGGTTTTAATGTCTGCAACAAGGATTGAATATGAGGGTAAGCCTGCAATTCTTGGAAATTGGTTTGACATCACGAGGATCAAAACACTTGAAGAGGAGCTTAGGGTATCTGAAGAAAAATACAGGGATCTGGTTGAAAACACGCTCATCGGAGTTTACATCGTTACCGTTGATGGAGACATGATTCTCGCGAACAGGGCTCTTGCGAACATCCTCGAAACCCCTCTTGAAGAGATTTACAAGATGAAAACAACGAGATTCTACAAGAACAAAGAGGACAGAAAGAGGTTTCTTAGGAAACTGAGAGAGGAAGGAAGAGTTTATGGATTCGAGACGAAAATTGTCACCGGGAAGGGCAGAGAGATTGATGTTGTGATTAGTGCCAAGCTTGAAGGAAATATCATCACGGGCTCGTTGATGGACATCTCCTACAGAAAACAACTTGAGGAAAGAATCAAGGAGGAAAAGGAGTTTGCTGAGAAGGTCATCGACACAGCAAATGCTATGATTGTGGGATTGGACTCGAGGGGGAGAATAGTGATATTCAATAGGAAGTGTGAGGAGCTAACGGGATTGAAAAGAGAGAAGGTTTACGGAAAAAGTTGGTTTGAGTTTTTACCACCGGAGAGCAGAAAGAATGCTGTAAAGACATTTGAAGAGATTAAGAAGGGGAATCTGGTATCGTTTGTGGATCATGTTTCTACCTTGGAAGGTGAGAAAACCTTCTACTGGACTAACACCCTCGTGAAGAGGGGCAGGCAAAAGCTCGTTATAAGTGTTGGTGTGGATGTGACAGAGGAGCTGAAGGCTAAAAGGAGAGCGGAGGAGCTTGTGGAAGTACTCTCTCTGATAAATAAGATACTCAGGCATGACATATCCAACGACCTGAGCGTAATTCTCGGGATTCTCGAAATTTTAAAGACTGAATACAAACCAGAACTAGTCAATATAGGTTTAAAAACGATTGAAAGGAGTTTGGAGCTAATTTCGGAAATGAGAAGCTTTGAAAGTGCTGTGGAGGGAGGGGAACTGAAGGAGGTTGATGTAAGAGAGGTTGCAGAAAAAGTCTCGGAAGCTTTCACGGTTCACATCAACATTGAAGGTAACGGGAAGGTTTACGCGGATGAAGGGTTGCAATCCGTTTTCTCGAATATTATAAGAAATGCCATACTTCACGGAAAAACCGATAGGATAGATATCAGGATAAGAGAGGTCAACGGTTTCTGCGAGATCAGAATAGTGGATTACGGGAAGGGGATTCCGGATAAAGAAAAGGAGAAGATTTTCGAGGAGGGTTATTTCTATGGTGAGAGTGGCAGAACGGGGATGGGTCTGTACATCGTCAAGAAAATTGTAGATAGATACGGTGGATATGTCTGGGTTGAAGATAACAAGCCGAGAGGGGCGATATTTGTCATCAATTTGAGAAGTGCAGGGTAGGAAACGAGGTTAAGATATAAGAGGAAGATGTGGCTGGAACTATAAACCAAAACAAAACAACTAAACCCTACAAACCTCTACAATCCATTAGTACGCATGTGTATTGCTAATATGGTAAGGAGAGCGAATTTCAGGAAAAGTGATATATATCCTGTGCGAGAAATTATCTGCAATTCAAATGCGAGTGTGAAAAGAAGTGGAATGGAAAGAAATTGCGGAAAGGATTGGAGCTTTTTATTTTAAATCAGATGGCAGGGGTAGATTTGAGGAGATAGATTCGAAGTTCTTTGAGGTTATTAATTTTAAGCCAGATGGTTTTTACGATTTGATGGATGAAATAGATCTCGGAGTCCTTAGAAAGTGCCTTGGTTTCAAATCTTTTTCAATTGATGTGGATTTTGAGGCTGAAGATAGAACTATCTATTTTAAAATAATTGCAGAGCGGGTGGATGATCATTATGAGGGTGTGATTATCGAGCTAACCAAGATTAAAGTCTTGGAAAAGACCATAGAGGAGTTGAAAGCAAATTTGCGTAGAGCAGAGGCATTATTCGACACGATTATGGCATCGATTGATGATGTTTTCGTAATTCTTGATAGGAAAGGCAGAATAGAATACGCCAACAAGAAGTTCGAAAAAATAACTGGCTTTCCGCTCGATGAGTTGAAAGGAAAGAAGCTATCCGATTTCGTTGCGGAAGGTACGGATATAGGGGATCTAACCTCATCTTTTAGGACATTTGAACTGGAGCTAACCTCGAGGAGGGGCAAGTACCTGCTTGAGTTCAACACGAAGCCCGTTCGCTTGGATATTGGTGGAGTTAGTAGGGAGATTGTAATAGGTACGGGAAGGGATGTGACTGAAAGGAAGAGAATATCCTATGAGTTGGAGGAGTCGGAGAGGAGGTACAGGGAAGCATCGGAGTTTCTGCAGGGAATTCTTGATTATGCACCAGTTCCGATAACCGCTTGGGACACGAATATGAACATGACGCTGTGGAATAAAGCATCTGAGGAGATTTTTGGCTGGAAAGCTGAAGAGGTCTTGGGCAGGAATTTACTAGATCTTCAAATTCCTCTACGAGAAAGAAAAAGGGTTGAGGAGCTTATACGGGAAGTTATGAATAAGGGCGTGACGAAGAGGAACATAAATCCGAGCATAACGAAATCGGGGGATGAGAGAATCTTCGAGTGGTATAATTTCCCCGTGAGGGATTATAGGGGTATAATTAGTGGAGGGGCATCCATAGGTATCGATCTAACTGATATCATAGGGATGCAAAGAGATCTCAAGAGGAGTGAAACAAAGTACAAAGAGCTGTCGGAGTTCCTTCAAAAGATGATCAAAATCGCTCCGGTTGCGATAGTGGTATGGGATGAAAATTTGGAGATAACATCTTGGAATGATACATCCGAGAGGATGTTCGGATTTAAGAGAGATGAGGTTATTGGGAGGAACTTTGCAGAGTTGTTCGCTGAGAGGGATTCGGTTGAGGATTGGTTTTTGAATTTGATCTCAACTGATGGCTACCACAACACCATAGCGGAGAACATTACGAAGTACGGCAGGAGAGTTTTTGAGTGGTATTCCTTTGCATTCTCGAAGAATGGAGTCTCAATAGGGATGGACATTACGGATAGGATGAATATGGAAAGAATGCTCCGTTTAAGTGAGGAGAAGTTCAGGAAGATTTTCGAGGAGAGCCCTAATGCAATTGCGATTTTAAATGAGAGGGGAGAGGTGATGGATGCCAACAGGACATTCTCCGAATACTTCGGTGCTAAGAGAGGAGACAGATTAATAGAGGATTTGGCTAATAAGCTTCCTTCGGAGCAGATAAAAGTTCTCAAACAAGCTATGATCTATGTTATGGATACTCAGGAGAGCACAACGGTCGAACATAGAATTAAAGGCAGATTGTTGCAAAGCTCATTCATTCCGTTGACACTCGAAACGGGGAGGAGCTGTGTACTCATCTCAAAAGACCTGACCGAAATAATTTCGCTGAATAAACTCCTGAACACCGTAAACAACATAAACAAACTGCTGGTCAGGATCAAGAATGAAGGCGAACTTGTTAACAGGGTTTGTGAGGAATTTTCGAGGATGGAAGAGTACGATACAATCTGGATTGGAATCGTGGATGGCGAAGTAATCAAAGCGGTTGCAAGCATTAGAAAAGATGAGATGCCCGAGGTTGTGCCACCCCAGATGAAAAACCTGACTTGTATGCAGATTTCAAGAGCGTCAGGAGAGGTTGTTTTAAGACTGCCTTGGAGCGTAAAGTGTCTTGACTGCGAGTACTATCCGTTTCATAAGAGCAAGATTAGGGTTTCGATTCCCATGAGGGTGGAGAATGAAGTGAGAGGTGTGATAAACCTCATTTCTAAACATAAAGTTCCGTCTGAGAAGGAGCTTGAGCTTTTGCAAACCTTAGCAGACGATCTTGCGTTTGGATTGAAGGCACTTGAGCTTGAAAGGGAGAAAAGAAAAGCTCTTGAGCAGATAGAGAGAAATATAGAGAATTTTGCCATTCTTATAGACCACATAAGAAACCCTCTAACAAACATTTTGGGAATAACAGAACTAAAGGTTGAGGACGAGGAGGTTAGAGCAATCGTCACCCAGCAGGTTAACAGAATCGAGAAAGTCATTGAGAGACTTGATGAAGGTTGGCTCGAGTCAGAGGTAATAAGAGATTTCTTAAAGAAATATTGACTATCTGAAAATGAAAATCACCCATCATCATTAAATTACATCATTCTTTTTATACTGGTGAAAAAATTATCGAGCAATGGAAAAAATCGGGGGTAGTGGGATCTTTTTTCTGGAAGATAACAATGTTATGTTCTGTAATAGGATATTTGAGACCATCACTGGTTACAATAGAGAGGAGATCAATAATTTTTTCGAGCTAGTCCATCCTGATGATAGGAAAAAGCTTGAAAATTTTTTGAACGGTGATTTGGACGAGATAAGTGTTGAACTGAGGATACTCAGGAAGAATGGAGAGTGTATATCGGTCTTGCTGACTTTGTTGAGAAGTGGAGATGCCTTGGTTGGAGCTATTACGGAGATGGGCAGTATTTATTTTGAAGAAGCTATGGTTGAAGCACTTGGCAGAATAAAAAGCACAATTCTGGGCTTTTTTGTATTTCAGGATGATAGATTTGTCTATGTCAACGATGTTGTCGAGAAGATTACCGGATACAGAAAGGAAGAACTTTATCGGATGAACTTCTGGGATATTGTGGTTCCCGAGATAAGGGATGTGATCAGGGAAAGAGGGAGGAGAAGGCAGAGGGGAGAGCATGTAGAACCATCCATATATGAGTGTCCATTTATTACGAAAGGAGGAAATGTTAAGTGGGCTTTACTCTCCTTTTCGAATGTAATCTACAACGGAAAACCAGCGGGATTTTGTACGGTTGTTGATATAACCGAGAAGAGGATGCTTGAGGAGAGATATAGGGTTCTGGTGGAGAAATCGGTTGCAGGGGTTTATGTCATTCAAGATGGGGTTTTCAAGTATGTAAATCCGAAAATGGCTGAAATTTGGGGGTACGATCAGGATGAGATGATTGGTGAGGAGGTGCTCAAGTTCGTCCATCCGGATAGTAGAGAGGAGGTGAGAGAGAACATAGAGAAGAGGGTCAGGGGTGAGATCGAATCCATTAACTACATCGTTAAGATACAAACGAAGAATGGAGAACCGAAGTTTATAGAGGTTTTTGGATCAAGAGCGATTTTCAACGGAAAACCTGCAGTAATCGGAACAGCCATAGACATCACTGAATTAAGAAGGTCTGAGGAGAAATACAGGGCGATGTTCAACTATTCTCCATCTCTTATCGCAATCATAAACGAAGATGGGGAGATTTTGGATCTGAATCTTGAAATGAGTGAGAAATTCGGAGGTGTTTCTGGGGAGAGCATTTTCGATCTCTTAGATAGAGCTAAGGCGGAAAGCTTGCTGAGTTACATAAAAAGATGTATAGAGAATGAAGAGGAGATCTCATTTATTCAGGAGATTGGTGGTTACTATTCCTTTACTGTGGTTCCCCTTTCTCTCCCTGAAGGTAAGTCGTGCATGCTGATAGGAAGCGATATAACAGACTTGATGAATTTGAACAACCTTCTCGGAATTGTTAATGATGTCATAAAGGCTATAGTGCACGAGAAGAATCACGAAAAGCTAATGGATAAGATTGTTAGAACTCTCTCAGCTTATCAATGCTGGATGGTTGAGGAAGGAAAGGTAAAAACCTTTGACGGTGAGATAAGAGTGTGTAAGCGTGAAAGGGAGTTTCTGAATTTGGATGACATCCTTACAGCTCCCTCTTCTGAATTCGCCATGGATTGTCCCGACGGATGTGACTGCCCCGCAACGAGAAGCGGGTTTGTTTTGGTAACTCCTGTAAGGGATGAGGTGACCTATGCGGTGCTAATACTTTCGAAGAGAACCGAATTCAAGGATTACGAGATGGAGGTATTCAGGACGATGGCGAGAGACATAGCATTCGGTTTAAAGTCAATTGAAATAGACATTCTTAAAAAAAGAGCGTATGAGCAGATTAACAAGAACATAGAGTACTTTGCATATCTTGTAGATGCCATAAGAAACCCCCTCATGATAATTCTCGGGCTGTCCGAGATGATGGAGCACGAGTACGCAGAGGTGATAATGGAGCAGGTTAACAGGATAGATAAGGTCATCAAAAAACTCGATCAAGGATGGCTCGAGACAGAAAAGGTCAGGGACTTTTTGAAGCTACATCCGGGTGGACTTAGTGGTAGGCTGAAAAGAGATATTTTTAGGAGTTGATTGCTGAGTTGCGTGATATAACGGGTTGATTAGAGTCAGGAGGACATCATGCTATCAAGCCGAGGAACTCTAAGGCTTCAACTACTCCCTCTCCGTCTTTTTTTGTAGTTATTATGTCTGCTATATCCTTTAGCTTTTTATCCGCATTTGCTACCGCAACACCTATTCCCGCGGTCTTCAACAGATCTATATCGTTTTCCGAATCACCTATCGCAACGAAATCTTTCTCCCTGATGTTCAATTTTTTCGCTATGAATCTAAGAGCACTACCCTTGCTAACCTTTGCATCGATGATGTGATAGGCGAATCCCGAATCTATAAGCTTCACATCATCAAATCCTTCATTAAGGAGCACTTCTCTACCTTTTTCAAGTTCGAAGGTTCTTCTCAAACACACTTCTGATTTCCTGTACTCGGAGTCAAGAACAGTTATATCGAAGTACTCTTTTAATTTTTCAACAGCCTTTACACATTTTTTTATGTCTCCGAGAATGATATCTTCTCCGTCGTACTCGAATCTCACAATGCCTCCGTTCTCACATATCACAATGTCCGAAACTCCAATTAGTTTTGCGGTAGTTCTTGCATAGCACGATATATTTCCGGTAGCAAGGACAACTGGAACCTTCAACCTCCTTATCGCGGACACGGCGGTTAAATTCAAGCTTCTGTCCTTATGAGTGATCGTGCCGTCTATATCTATCGCCACCCCTTTTACCTCAAAATCCATGAGGGTAGAGCTATTCGTTGGGTTAATAAATCATCCTGTTATTTTTGTATAGCATCACACATTTTTCCACGATCATTGTTCTCAGCTTGTAAATACCTCCGGTTTCTTAGCGTGTAAATACCTCCGGTAGGAATCACATCAAAACACTGAACTACATTAGAAATCGGAATATTTATCTTGATGGGGTTTAATTGGAGTCCATGAAGGTTGAGAAGGTTGAGGTTTTTGGCAAGTTCGTAAACATTCACTCTTACGGTGGAGACATCTTCTACATCCATGGATCTGGTGGTAGCGGATCTGTCTGGAAGAACCAGCTGAGGAAACTGGGAGGATATGCTATTGATCTTCCCGGTCACGGAGATTCTGAGGATGCGGAGATTAATGGGGTGGATGACTATGCGGATTTCGTTGTAACCACTATGGAAAACCTCGGTGGAAGATTTTTTGTTGTAGGCCACTCTCTCGGAGGTGCAATAGCCCAGAAGGTATATCTGAAAAAACCAGACATCGTGAAGGGGTTAATCCTTGTGAGTACTGGAGCGAGATTGAGAGTTTTACCGGAAATTCTCGAAGGATTACAAAAGGATTTTGAAAAGACGGTGAGATTCATAGTGGAAAAGCTGTTCTCACCATCTTTCGAAGATGATGAAATTAAGAAGGATGTTTTTGAAGAAATCCTGAGGTGCGGAAGCAAAATCACATACCGAGACTTTAAAGCATGTAATGATTTCGACTTGCTCGAGGACTACAGGAGCGGGAGAGTAAGGGTTGGTAGAGCGTTATGCATTGTTGGAGCAGATGATGTGATGACTCCGGTGAAGTACTCCGAGTTTTTTGTTAAAATGATAAACGCGGAAATTTCGGTGATTGATGGAGCGGGGCATATGGTTATGCTTGAAAAACCTGAAGAGGTCAATGAGGCTATAAAGAGATTTTGTGGTTTGTGATCAGTATTTGGCACATTTAAGCTTTCTACCTTGTTTTTTCCACCCCCTCAAATCGTAATACTCCCGCACCATCCTCTCAAACCTTTCTCTACCGATGGAGTCGGTGAAGATCTTGGGCAAACCTTCATCCACCACACCTTCCCTAAGGTTGAACTCCCTTGCGAGGTTGACTATCTTCTCCCCCACCTTCTTAAGGTTCTCAACCTCCATCCTCTCACCAGTAACTATCTCGTAGAGATTCGAGAGCTCCTCCCAGTAGATCGGGCCTATCACAGGCAAACAAAGAAAGCGACAAAGAACCATCGAGTCGACCACGGCATAGAAGTCCTCCAGATCCTTCACGAGTTCCGCCTGTCCCTCCGGGCTGAATCTGTCTATGCTCCCGGTGAGGTTAGGTCTGTAGACACAGCTTCGCATGTGGCATGCTCCCCTCGGAGATACTGCATAAGCCAAAGCCATGCCGTATAGCCCGCGGGGATCGTAGCCCGCGGGCTCCAGTCCTTTGATGTGGATACCTTTGGCACCTTTCCCAAGCTTATCTGCAATTCTTTTCACACCTTCAGCAAGCAGGTCTCCTTCATCCCTCCGAAAGGCAATCTTCTCCACGAGATCTATTATCGCCTTGGAGTCTCCGAACCTCGCCTTGCCTAAGTGCATCCAGTAGGCTATTACATTTCCCGTGGTGATCGTATCCATGCTGTAGCGATCACAAAGCTCTGCTGACTTGATTATGTCCTCGAGGTTGCTGTTCTCGCAGAGAGAACCCAAAGCAAAAAGAGTCTCGTATTCGGGGCCTTCCACCTCAGCATCATCCGTTCTCACCACCTTCCCGCATGCAACGCTACATGCAAAGCATGATGTACTTCTCACAACATATTTCGATAACGCGTCCGCATTGATCTTCTCCACATCTTCGAACCTGCCTTTCTCCCAGTAGCGGGTTGGGAGGACACCCGCTTCGTTTGTCAGGGACATTATGCCCGGTGTTCCGTATTTCGTTAAGCTTTGGTGGGTCTTCCTTACAGATTCGTTCAGCCATCTTCGAAACTCCCTGAGTTTTTCTGGATTCGCTGGCTTCACCTTCCCACCACCCTTCACAACTATCGCCTTAAGCTTCTTTGAACCCATAACCGCTCCCGCTCCACCTCTACCGAACTGCCTACCCTTCCTGTGATTTATGCACGCGAACCTGACGAGGTTCTCTCCCGCCTGACCGATTGTGAGAATCTCCCCTCCGTGCTTTGCTCTGAGGAGATCTTCGGTTTTGAAGGAGTCTTTTCTCCAGAGATCCGATGCATCCTCTATTGAAACATCGCCATCCTCCACAAGGATGTAAACAGGTCTCTCTGATCTGCCCCTTACTATCAACACATCAATTCCAGCTCTCTTAAACTCGTGAGCTATGTATCCCCCGCACTGGGATTCTCCGTAGCCGTTTGTCATAGGTGATTTAAAGTGGCATGTGAGGCGGGACGCTCCGCTCAGAACGATGCCGTTCAAAGGACCGGTTGCAAATACGAGAAGGTTGTCTTGCGAAAATGGATCGATCCCCGGTGGTAAAAGATCGATAAGAAGCTTGGTCGCTATTCCTTTTCCTCCGAT
>Ga0209426_1000725_pt1 | contig 28322 bp, 45 predicted proteins | sample Deesub1362B_J571_FD_187697 | JGI IMG/M metagenome (GOLD analysis project Ga0209426, IMG submission 187697) | Deep oceanic, basalt-hosted subsurface ecosystem from Juan de Fuca Ridge flank, Pacific Ocean, CORK Borehole 1362B_J2.571 (SPAdes)... ...
ACTATGAAGTAAGGTACATACCTAGGATGGTAGGTGTCTGGTACTCTGATTTCCCGTTTGAGCGGTGGAATTACACGGAAGGCGACGCCGTGTCGGTCACGATATACTTCGATGAAGAAAAGGCTGAAAGAAACGGATACGACAGAGTAGAAGCAAGAATCAGAAACATATTAAACAACGCTGCATGGAGAGCAATGGACACACTAACAGAGCTGTGCAAGAAATACCACAAGCTACTCCAAGAGGAGTATGAATATCTTACGAGCGACGAAGCTGTGGCGGAAACTCTAAGTGTCAATGAATATATGTTTGACGAGACTGGCGATATTGTTCATGGATTCTGTGGCATTCTTGAGGTGGATTCTGGGGAGGTAACTGAGTAATCAGCCTCCCCACCTTCCTTTGAGCACCAGACAATCAAAAGGTGAACTGGTGGTGTGTGTAGGAATGCGCCTTTTTAGATTCCGTTTTGAGGATGGTGCAAAATGTGGTGGCTGCAACTGGGAAACACGTGACCTCTATGTGCTTGCTGATACAAGAGAGGAAGCAAAAGATCTCCTCAGAAGAGGAAAAGCAGGGCTATGTGCAGATTGCATGTGCGAGCTCCTCAGCGGAGAGCATCCTTCTTCCGGAAAAGAGAGATACATAATACAGGTGGGGAATGGTGGGGCTGCCTGAAGAGATACCATTAGACGAACTGCTAGACTAGGAAGTCGTAAGTGAATGAGAGGTGAGAAATGTGTCTGTTAAGTCGTGGATAGAGGAGCTGAATGAAACTTATGAGAGAATACTATCTCTCGGCATATACGAAGCAACACAGGAAGCAAGTCACGTTGTAGCAGAGGCGCTCTCTTGCCTTGAAAGCATAGAGAGAAAGTGGACAAAGAACCAAGAGTAGTTGCTGGTGGTAGTTATGGTGGAGGTAAAGGTTTACGTTCCTTTTAAGTCCGCAGTTGAATACATAGTTGATGTTGAAGACCCCAATAACATAGAGGAAATAAAAGAGAAATTGTATCAGAAAGACCCCTCCGACTGGAATGATATTCCAAACTTCTATGAAGTTCTCGGTGCCAACTTCAGAGAATTCGTTAAAGAAGTAACTGAAGACGATATTTTTCCAGCAGATTAAAAAACAGCTATTTTTGAGGATTATTACTGAATTATCTTAATTTTAGGTGGGGCTATATGGTTGATGAAGATATTGTCAAAGATGGAGCCGCTCAGATTGAAAGGATCATCAACACACATCCAGACATCCCCGAGCAGATAGGGCGCAAGCTCGCTAATATCCACCCAACCCTCCAGCAGAACTTTATGAGGATGGTCCTAGCATTCATTCAAGAAATGGCAAGCAAAAAGTACTGGGATCTTCGAAACGAGGCATCAGTTGAAATTGCCAAAATACTCTGGGAGGAACTAAAGAAAACCAAGTACTACAGCAAAGTGCCTCAAGAAAAGATCTACCTTCGATTCGTCTGAGGAATATTCTTTCCACACAAAGGATTTTCTGGTTTTTGAGGGGGCAACATGCAATGCAAAGTGGAGATGGTTCTCCAGAACCTCAGCAGACCCATCGTCCTCCATCCTCAGTGGATGAAAATCCCAGAGATACTGAAGAAGGAGATTGAGAGGCAACGTGCCGTGCAGGTTCTGAAGGGTGAATATGGCGAGGCAACAGACGCTGAGGCATTGGCATACCTTTACAGCGCCAGCCTAGCAGCACCTCTGCGAAGCGAGTACGTCAACATCTACCTCTATCTCTACCAGAAAATCATGAAGCAAATAGGGATTCAGCTACCTCCCGAACTGTGCGAGGTCAAAAGCCTGAGTGACTTTGAGAAGCAACTTTTAGCGGACCTGAAGCAGTGGATATGGAAGAAAAGTATGAGGAGTGCGAAGAAGAGCAGGCAAAAGTAGCTTAGAGGAGTGTTATTATGAAGAGAGTATTTTGCACGATTTGTAAAGATCCTGTCCCAATTAATGAAAAACGCGACCACTTAGCTGGCTATCACCCTGCTGCTTACAATTTTGAACCAGAGGATGTAGATAAGCTCTTCGAAGGGGAAGCAAACGCATATACCGTGGCAATGATTTTCACCTCAAAGGTTATTGCTAGCGACGATACAGAGGCGCAGGAAAGGGCAGAGGAGGAGTTCGCGCGGGCAGAACGCTACGTATCAGTTTTTGACATACTGGACACTGGAATTTCGGAGTTCGGCGAACGCGAGCTGGAAAACGAGCTGACCGAAACAATACATCAAATAGCCGCAGTTATGGATGCATTGGGGTTCAGGTTGCATAGCGAGAGGTGCATGCAGGGCGAACAGTCGCTGAATTACGTTCGCGAGGCAGAAGGAAAGAGTATCAGGGTGCATATAAACATCGCTGAAGAATCCGAAATCGAATAGTTTTCTTATCTCCTCATATCTACTTGTGGCTTATCACAGAACAAGGAGGTGATTACTTGTTAAGAGACCTCCTGAGGAATAAGAAAAGAGGGAGGGGGTTTCCCCCACCTAGAAGGCTACGAACCAAGAAACAATCCGAAGAGAGCAAGGTTCAGGCAATCCTTGAAGAAGTTCTCAGAGAGGTTGCAGTTCTCTACAATGCAACAGAAAGGGAGGAGGAATTTGTCAACCGTCTTATCGAAGATGGCTGGCACAGAACACGGAATCCAAATATACTCTGCAGCCACTCCTACAGTGACGACTGGAGAATATGTCTCGACATAAAGCAGCTTAAGGAAGCGTGGAGATGCCCGGTGTTTGCGTCGCACAAAAGAATCCGCAGGGATCCAGTAAGACTTCCAAAAGATGTCTGGTACAACATCCTTGCAGAGCTTGTCTTCTAGTTCCTTTAACTTCTGCAGGCAGCAGGTACCCTTTACGAAGCTTAATTATGAGGGGAAGGAAAATGACCCTGAAAGAAAAAGTGTTAGAAGTTCTAAAGAATAAAGGTCCTCTCACTCTTCAAGAACTTTATGACACTTTCCCAGACCATTCCTCCCCCAGCATCAGAGGCACCGTGTACAAGCTCCTCTACAAAGGCGCTGTGAGGAAAGTCGGCAAGGGCAAGTACGCGCTCGCTAAAGAGGACAACAAGAGGACAGGCAGAAAAGCCAAATCCGGCAGACCTGCAAAGTCTACGAAAAAGCCGAAGTCAAACAGACGTACTAAAGGCAAACCTAAAGCTCCAAAAGCTATGTCTGCGGAGGCTGCGCTTGCAGATGCTCTGTGCAGGTTTGCAGATGGCTTTGGGTTGGCGCTGACCGCATCTGGGGGAGAAACTTACCAGAGCCACAGAAAGTCGCACCGCAGGCTCAAAATACCAAGTTACGAAGCAATGAAAAAGCGTCTTATTGAAAATGAAATGTACGACAGCCAGGCTCTATTTTCCGATGGAAGTCATTTAAAGAACATTGAAGCGATGACTGATGCAGGTCACTCAGCCATGCTTCTAAAATTCAGAATTCCAAAATTGGAATATAACATGTACAGGCTTCCTGACCACCTGATTGAGAACGGCAGGAAGGCTTACTGTGCATTTCCGCTGCTGAGAGAAAACAACGCCGCATTTGTTTTGAGGTTCGTATTCGATATTTTGAGGTGGGCTGGCATAAAGAACACTAAAGAAGTTAGAGAAGCTATTAGATTCACTGCCACGCCGAACAGCCGCTATGTGTATGCATTCTTTGAAGACAGCGATTTTACTATTGCAACAAAAGGGCTAAAAAGAGAAAAATGCACCTGCGAACTAATAAGAGTTTAGCTTCGTATTTGACGATTTTTATACCCCTTCTGTATTTGCCTTTTCGAGAAGCTTCTCTAAGAAGGTGGTGGAGTTGATTTACTCCAAGTATGAGGATGTCCTTGCCGAAGCCGCCCTAGGCTTTTCTCAGGGACTGAGCCTCGTCATACCGCGCATAGAACACGAGGAGGATGTGGTTAAGGGGCTTACAAAAATAACCCACATCCCTTCATCACGACTCAGGAAATCAGATGAGTACATTGACCAAGTAACAGAAGTCCCCGATAAAAATCTTAAGCCACCGGTACGGCTGTTCAGGGCGGGTAAGTATCTGGTTAAAATAGCGGTGCTACCTGCTACGCAGGAGGTGTTCGGCTCCTGTGAGTGTATGGACTTCATTATAAGGATGAGGCATCAGGAAGCTGCATGCAAGCACATAGCTGCCACATTGCGCGTGCACTATCCACATGTTGTTACACTCCTGTTGAGGGGGTATTGAGTATGGCTGGAAAAAAGATTTCAGGTAAGAAAAACCTCAGAGCAAAATTCCTAAAGGGTCTTGATGAAATATTCTCGCACTTCAAGGCGACGCCAACTGTGCAGAACGCCACTAGCGCTGTAATACTCATCCCTAATGCCAACGCCCTGCTCGTCGGTGACCCCGGTACTGGTAAAACCACCCTGCTCAGAATGCTGGCGAGAGCATTCTTCGGGGACAGCTTTGCAAAGGTCAGTTTCTCGCAGAGCGTGACACCATTCGATGTGTTCTTCTTCCTTAACCTTGGGAAGCTCAGCAAGGGCGTTGAAGAAATCACACCCAGGCCGATTCTTCAAGCGCGCTTCAGGCTTTTCAACGAGCTTGGACGCTGTCCGCCAGCAGTGCAAAACGAGCTTCTGGAACTTCTTGAAGAGAGGCAGAAGTCCTGGCGCGGGCAGGTCTTCGAAGCACCAGAAGGCATAAACTTCTTTGACATGAACCCTATGGACGCTACAAGTGTAGAGCTCAGCGATGCCCTCCTTGACCGCATGGACCTCTCGATAACTGTACCAGCTCTGAACATGAAGCAGGAGTTCGAATTGCTCTACGAAACCTCAAGCTTCTCCGCCGACCTCGTGGAAAATACCAAGAAAGTGCTAACCCCAAAGCAGATGCAGAAAATCTGGGAGCAGGTTGACACAATAGATATCCCGGCGTCGGAGATGTTCTTCCTTACCCTTCTCCGAGCGTTGATTTCCAAGTGCAAGCACCACGACAGGAGTGTAGTAACAGCGGACTTCGTGCAGCAGAAATGCCAGCAGTGCACCTACAGCGGCGAGCTCTGCAGCCAGCTGAGGCACGTGCCAGCGTTCAGAATTTCGAGGTCTGCAATGAAGATCGCGAAGGCACTCGCATACCTGCGCGGAAGCGCACAGGTGAGCTACGATGACATCCTCAAAGCCTTTGCGCTTGCCCTCCCGCACAGAATAAAGCTCTACCCGCAGGTACGTAATCAGTTCGGCAACGAGTACCTGTGGGTCAGGGATCGCTTTTTCCAGGCGGTTGAGACCAAGCAGCAACTCTGGAAGGAGGCAGCGGGGCACTTTGCCGAGGCCCTCAAAGGCAAGAAGAAGGCAAAAGAAGAGCTTAAGGAGCTGGGCAACAGAGATGTGGCGGTGCTTAGCGCCTACCAGTCGTGGTTTGGCAGTCAGGGCAAGGACATCTTCACGAAGGTGGTATGGCAGTGAGGGGGTGGTGCCTTGAAGCAGGGGAGCTTTGATCCCCACCTAGTTTTTAACGGCGTCCTGAAGGAGGAAGGAGTACTCCTCGAACTCACCATCAAGCCAGCTCACACAGCTTCCTTCACCTGGGGTACTGTGAATATCCCACCCCAGGATGTTGAGAAGGGGAGGGACTTCTTCGAAGCGCAGGCGAGACACGAGGTGGGGCACAGAACAGTGCCCTACGCACCCTCTACCGTGGAGCGAAGCATCGCGGCGAAGAAGGTCGCGGAACTGTGCGGAATCGAGGACGTGCACAGCTTTCTTAATGTGGTGTTCGACCTTATGGTCGATGCCAGGAACTACGCAAGAAACCCAGAGGTTTATGGACCGTACATGGACTACTACATCAGGCACTACCTGTCGTCTCCTGACCCGAGGATGACGCTGCTCGGTGAGGTGGGAAAGCTAATAGTGGGCAGGAGAAGCAGAGACCGCACAGCCAACAAGCTCTACGAGCTGCTTTTCATGGACGGCAGACACTTCTACACACGGCTGAGAGAGATAGCAGTCCTTCTGAAACATCTCTTCACAGGTGAAAACGCCAGAAAGCACGGTTCCTACGGCAGCAGGCACGGGCAGCGCAGCGATGAAGGTTCACAAGATGAGATAGGAGAGACGGGTCAGAGAGAAGAATCTGGTAATGATACTGTCCCACAACCAAGCGGTGGGAACACCTCAAGCGAAGGCGGTAACGATACGGGTGAGGAGGACATTAAGGCAGAAGAACAGGAAGGGGATGGAAGAAGAGGAGAGGGCGGTGAAGGCACGGAAACAGGATCGGATAGGGGAGAAGACACCAACAGCGCAGAGGAGTCAGATGACGACCGCGACGTAGCAGATGAAAAAGCTCAGGACGCCAGCAGGGAAGATCAGAACGGCGAAGACACCGGGGACGACGTTATTGAGAGTAAAAGTGGCTCAACTGGAGATAGTGATAGCACATCCAGCAGCGACTCTAGCGACCAAGAAGGCACCAGCGAGGCACAAGACGAAGAAGGTGGTGGCGCAGATGAAGGGAATGACGGTGAAGAAGCCAGCAGCGGGGCGAGAGAAAAGAGTGGTGGAATAACCAGAGGACAACCTCAGGATGATGCAGAAGGAGCTGAAGACCCCAGTGGAGCAGAAGACAGGGGAAATGCAGGGGATGGAGCTTCTGATCACGACGGTGAGTCAGACGTTGTGGCTGAAAGCGGAAGGGACAACGAATCCAGTGAACACGACGCCAGAAAAGGTTTGAAGGATGAAGATGGGAGAGTTGCAGGCGATGCAGAAGATAAAGACGGCAAACACGGCGAGCCCTCTGAAAGCTCTGAAGTCAGCAACGTGGACAGCAGCTTGAGCGCCACAGGAAGAGAATCCGGAAAAGGCGAGGATACGAGTGAGCCCCTCACCCTCGCAGACATGCCCAATCCTATTATAATACCAGACATCAGCGATGCAGAGGAGCTGGATCTCGTCGATCTTGCAAGGGAACTTCAGGAGGCAGGGGTAGAACCCGGAGAACACCTTCTTTACGGCACAGCTAGGGAAAGAGCGCTGTTCCTGACGTACCGCAGGTTGAAGCTTCTCGATAGGTTCGTCGAGATAACAGAGAAAATCGGCAGCAGACCAAATACATCTGAAACCCCGGAGACTTGGCGCATTGGCAATGATCCGGAGAAGCTCGACCTCATTGAGACAATACAGAGACATGGAGTGATAATTCCAGGGGTTACGACCATTAAAAAAGGTGAAGGCAAACTCTCAGGGGCCGGAGGCAGTGGCAGCATAATGCTCATCGTCGACACGAGTGACAGCACAAAAGACGCCTATCTAGCGTCTGGTTCAAGCCAGCCAAAAAGAGTCATAGATACAATAAGGGAAGCCGCGTTCTGCATAGCAGAATCCGCCAGAAGAAACGGAGATGAGATAGGATACGTTGAATTTGCGTACCATGTGAAGTATCAGGTCCCGCCAACAAGAACTAACTACGAGGCAATCATAAACCGTATCCTTGAGATGACTCCTAGAGGGGGTACCAATGTGCTACCTCCAGCTCTCTGGGCACAGCAGCAATTGCAGGAAAGTCCTCAAAAAGTTACAACGTTCCTTATAACGGACGGTGAGATAGGAGACTTAAAGAATGCAATACCAACATTGGAGTGGCTAAACAAAAAAGGGCGGCTTGTGGTATTCCTGATAACATCCAGAGACCCCAATACAGGGAAAATACCCGAGCGTCCTCAGATGCTCGTGGACAGGGGCTTTACGGTATACATGATTGAGGCAGGAGGAGACTTCTCAGAAGAAGCTCTGATAGAACTGAATAGTGGTGAGCGAAACTCACGGCTGTGATTCCTTTATTTATATACTTCCTTTTTGGCTTTTCGAGTAGCTACTCGAAAGGTGGTTGTATGGCTATATTAAAAGCTGAGAAAATTACTAGTGGGAAAGTGGGTGTAGAGTTCAGCTTGGGAGACACGCGAAAAGCAACTTCACGATGCTTCGCTAAGCTAGTTAAGAAGGTTATCATCGATAAGAGCGGTGGCTTCGCATTCAAAGGGAAACTAATAAAGAGCGGAGCAGTTGTAGATACTCCGGCGTTTATTGCATTGGTCAGAGGGGAAGGGAGTTGGAAGCACAAACACAGCCACTTTTACCTCTTCAAGGTAGAGGAGCATGGAGCTACTGAACTCTATGAAGGTCCGTGGGATACAGATGCAGACAAGATGAAGGCGGTGCTTGCCGCAGCAAAGCTTGTGAATGGGGAGACCGGCCCCGACACCACTAAAGAAGATGCCCCTGTAGCCAGAAACTTTCTCAAGAAGGGCATGGTGGTTAGAGCGAGGTTGCCTAGCAAATCCCTCCTCACCAAGCGCCTTCCAGAAATATTCAGGGACTGCAGGGTGGGAGACAAGGAAATACGCCTGATTACAGGCTACTTTGCAAACAAGTTAGGGCACCTCGCAGCGAAGTTTTACAGAAAAGTCAGTTCTGATTGCATCCTCATCCCCATCGAGGAGAACAAGTACATGTACGTTGTCCCCCCAGACAGGGTGTTGGAGTTTTATCAGTGGGTTAAGGAGTTCAAGCGAGAGTATGAGCAGTACGAGGAAGACCTGCGCAACTTCCTTAAAAAGGGCGAGATTCCACAGGGCGTGAGAAGCAATGCAAAGTTCGACTACGAATACCTGCAGACGGTGCAGGAGTACTTGACCCGGCAGGGTGTAGAGGCGAGTATAAACGTGCCTGACATAGCTGACAGGGTGGACATACGCTTCGAGGAGTTTCACCTCGGAGACAAACTCTTCCAGGTCTTCGCAGAGGAGAAGTACGAGCAACTACTCAAGGAACTGAGCGAGAAAGAGAAGGAGTTGCTCGAAGAGCTTAACCAGGAAATACAGAGGCGTGAGCAGGAACTCATGAAGAACGCGTACGCTTCTGTGAAAGAGAAGGTGGACAACGTAATCAGGGATATAGACAAGGCTGTGAAGGCAGGCCCAACTAAGCAGAGAATCCGAAATCTTAAGGCTGCCCTTGAGGCAGCGGAGCAACTTGCCCAGAGTATAGGGATGCATGACATAGACTTCAGCAAACCAAGGGCTATCCTCGAGGAAGCTGAGAAAGAATCTGAGAAGAGAGACTACAGAGAAGTGGTGGTGAAGAAGCCAAGGAAGAGAAGACAAAAGAGTGCACAGAAAGCGCTTGTAGAGGCACTCGCGCAGTTTGCAACTGCGTGAGCCTCTTACCCTTTTCCTTTGTCAGAGAAAAGAGGTGAAGGCATGTCTGCGAATCAGGCGATTGATACCCTCATAGAATCTGCACGCGTGTCAACCGCAAAGATAGAGGAGATCCAAAGGGTACTGGAGAGCAATATCTGCGTGTTGTGCTGGCCAGCTCAGCGCGCCCTTATCCGTGACCACAACGGCGACCCACTGAAGATACCTGAGAACCTGAAGCTAGGGCGCAGGCCGCCGAGTTGCCATCCTCAGCCAGAGAACTGCTATATGCGGCTTATGAAGGAGAGGAGAATTCGGGAAATAGAAGAAAAATGGAAGAGGGGGTGATACCTTAGTATGAAATAAAGAACAAGTATGGGAAGTTGGTAGCAAAATGTTTCGATAAAAAGATTGCAGAGGCATCGAGGAAATCGTTAAATTGGTATACAAAGAAGAGGAACAGCGCACAATACATTCTGGAACCGACGAAACACTCGCAATCATCTACGACCCACTTCTATCGCCTGTTATCAGAGCAAAACTAACGCAGATAACTGGCAAGGAGATGATAGTAAGGGCTTAAAAAGGAAAGTCAGATAGTGGTTGTAGAATTTAGCAGTCGGTGGTATCTTTTCTGTAAAGCCACCATGTTAACCAGTCTGCTGTAAAAGATAACAACCAAACTAAAATCAGTTTGTACCACGGCCATAGTCCTCTCATGATATCAATAAATTTGATTATAGTAAGAGAGAGAAGAACCGCGAATATTCTAAAGTGATAGTACGTGTACGCCTCTTGATTTTCTTCCCATCTTCCCCAACGAATGCGGACGATTAATCTTGCGGGAATAAACAACAAGTAGCTTGCAACAATCGCCAAGACTATCTGCTTCAATAATTTATAATTAATAAACTGATCGCCAAGGATTACATAAAGGGCAAAATAGCCAATTACAAAATGATTGACCAAATAGCGAGAAGCCAAGTCCTTTATGTTAATATCCATATTACCCCCTCTAACAACCCTAGAAAAGCTCCACTAAAATACCTTCTTCACTCAGATAGACAGAGCACCAGTCCATGTCGTAATCCGTGAGTTTCAATTCTCTGTATACCTCCTCGGGGAGGGTGATATAATCAGCGCCGTTCTCCCTTGTGATCTCCACCTCAATGTCGCCCCTCCCTAAGACTAACCCCGTTCTATTGTTTACGTATGCTGCTCTAATTTTGCCTTCTGCAGGTCGTTTTTCTGGATTTTTGAGCAGCTCGTCTCCGTAGCTTATTCGGAGCCTCTTCATTTCAACTCCTCTTTAAATCTCATCTTAAGCTTCTCAACTTCTTTCCTTTTTGTAATAACAAATGAAGTTTTAATTTTTCTGTCAGGTGTCAATATTATATAAATTGGACGCTGATGTATTTTAGATTTTCCATGCAATAAAAATTCTCCGGTATCAGGATCGCGTCTTACCTATTCCGGGCTCTTTTTTATGCTGAAAACATCTGACAGGGAATACCTCCTCCCATCCTGCACCATGTGCCTGTATGACGAAGCGGTACCGTGAAATGTGGAATGCCTGAAAGAGATTCCAAGGATCTCTTTAGCTTTTGATTGCGGGGTAGGTGGTGTCAATGGAAAACGGAACAAACGAAATAACTGAACCTCAGCTGAGGCTCATCAGCAACAAAATGGAGGAACTTTCCCAAGAAAGATACGAAAAGCTATTCAAGCAGCTGGCAGGCGTACAGGATTTCGACCAACTCACAAAGCATCAGGCAAGCGCACTCATCGACCTTATCAAGCTAATGGAATGGGACAAGACGCTCAAGGAAAAAGGGAAAGAGATGAAAGAACTACTCGAAATTGCTTGGAAGGCAACCGAAATATTTCCAAAAGAAGTGGGACCCGAAGTAAGAGTGCAGGCGACGACCAGTATTGCGGTGACGATGTTCATCCAGAAATACAGCAAGCGTTGAACTTACACTCTGTCTCAAGCGTAGATTCGAGAACCTTCTCCTTTTTCTCTTCGACCATTTTGCAGTGATTTGATTCTTTATATACTTCTTCTTTTCTCGCTGGGTGAGGGTTCAAGATGAAAGGCAGGTTAGCCAATGTTAGGAACCTCTTCGCCCGCCTTGACAGTGTTGTCATTGTGCAGTCGAGGGTGCCGCCAACGTTGTTCATCAGCGCGTTGCTTGACAGCACAGTTGATACCTTTCCTCACGGGCTCGGGTTTTACCTGAAGGACTGCGGGTTCACAGTCGTCCTCGAACTCCCACCGCCTAGGAGGGTTGTCGGGATACTCAGGGGCGAGACAGCACTTAATTTTCTGCGCGCAGCTAGGGTGACAGAGAAAATTGCAGTAAAATGGAAAGTCACCGTGCCAGTATTCTACGCGCCAGAGGCGCCGCCGCGGTTCGTAACCAGCATAGTAGATACGGAGATGCCCGTACACGGAGAAATGCTCAAATCATTCGAGCAAGCAGAACGCACGCTACTGGGGGGTGTCCGCTGTGGCTAAGCGCGAGCTGTCGTTCTGCTACTTCAACGACCTACCAGAAAACGAGAGGCCAGAGATAGTAACATGCAATGAGTGTGGCTTTTTTCGTCAACCTGAGCGATTGCCGCTACGCTATGTGCCCGCACGCAACACCAGAAGAGTGCCAGAAATGCGACTACATGGAGTTTTCCAGCGAGAGCAGGGTTGGGAGGTGCATGGCGCCAGTCAGCATGTTGGAAAGATACCAGAGTCAGAGGAGGAGATAACGTGGATGCCGACCCAGCAATTCTGATCGCGCTGATTGCTGCAACCTATGTATCGGCTGCAGTATGGGTTTGGGCGAGTTAGGGGGTGATTGAGAGATGAGTGAGATGTGTAAGGACTGCAACAGTTGCCACTTGATGGACCCTGAATATGGGTGTATTCGCTTTGGTAACTCCCCTAAAAATCTGTCTCAACCAGAAGATTGAGGGGGTGATTCGATTGACGCATAATGATGAGCACTCTAAGAATGGGTTTCCAGACCCTCTCAGGAAAGCCCATGAACTTGCTGCACGCGACCTGTGGTTCCAGAAACTTCGCGAGGGCACAGCACTCGGTGGTCTTCACCCTGAGGATGTGCCTGAGCGGGTGCGGGAAATCATTGCCCTGATGGAGTCGGAGCCAGACGTTGTGGGGGTTTCCCTCAGGCTGGGATGGATGTTTGACGGGGATCACCACATGTCCCTTGAGGTGGAGGATGTAGAGCGCGGGAGTAGAAAGCTTCTCACAACTCTGAGCAGAGTCTTCTGCGAGGACTGTGGTGGTGTGTTCTACATCCCACGGCCACCTTCCTGCTTCTCAGGGCAGACTTCGCCATTCCGCTGCCCATACTGTTCTGGAGATTCGCATATCGTGCTGGAGGAAGTTACAGCCAAAATTCAAGCACCAGTTCCTGAACCACGCGGCAGAAGGTGATTCGCTTGTGCGATAAGATTGAGATGCTTGCAGAAATTGCTGCTAAAGAACATACTAAAAATAAAAATATCAAATTTACAACAAAAGAGACTGCAGATTACACTTTGATAGAATTCATTGTAAATCAGCCATTGAAGCCTGATGAACTCGCTGAACTGGAACTGCCAAAAATCAACTACCAGAAGGGAGTGGTCCTTTCTGGACGCAGTCCCATCTGGCTATACGTCTACCTTGCACATTTCTACCATCCCACACCTTGGATAGCAACGTACGATCCGCGCCTTGGAGGCGCAGTGGTCGTTCAGAGCCACTGTTCCCGAAGAATAGGAGAAGTTATACCGGTTGAGGGGTGTCGGATTGAACCTAGAAGATGGAGAGATAACCCACATAACAGTAGCGAGGGTTGAAAAGGAGGTTTACGTTGCCCGCGGGCCATGCCAAGAATGTATCAGAGAGGGTTACGGCACATCGAAAACTCAGGCGAAGAGGAGTATGCGGCACATCTGCCGCAAGTGCTATGAGGGAATTTGAGGTGGTGGAGTTGGAAGAGGATACCCGCTATGTGGACGCCCTGAAACGGGCGAGAGATATTGTGAAAACTGCTTTTGAAATTTCTGGCTGGAAGAGGTAATTGCATGAGCGCTGAATGGTGGTGGTGCTCGTGACCATCACAGAAAGGATACTGGAGGTGGTGAGGAGGAGGGGCAGGATTAAAGTTCAGGAACTCTGCGATGCGATTCCTGAGTATCCGAGACCAAGCATCCGTAGCAAGGCGAGCATCTTGGCTAAGATGGGTGTGCTAAGGAAGGTGGAGAGGGGTGTTTACGAACTCGCAGAGATTGCCACAGAGGATACCAAGGAACGTGCTGAAGATGTGGCAACCAGAAGTGATGTTCCTCTGACAGACACCCCAGAAGAGAAGAACGCAACCACAGAGAGGGATTCTTCAATTAACGAACTCAGGCAACGCGTGTTCCGCTTGCTACGGCGTCAGTCAGATGCCACGCCTGAGGAACTGGCAGAGGTACTCTCTGCCAACACGGATACAATCAGGTGCATCATCCGCGAACTCATCGACCAAGGCGAGCTGGAGCCGCCAAGCGAGGGAGAAGCAGCCACCCCAGCAGAAGAGAAGAACATCAAGAGTATAAAGTGCTTCTACGCTCCTATCTGCAGGGACATCCCCGGAATGAGAAAGGTCTGCGAAGCTATGGGTTCGTTGCTGTGCGAACAGCAAAAAACTGCCAGAAGTGCCACAGCAACGTCTTAGTGTGGTATGGTGGTGATCCTAGTGACAGATTTTCAGATTGTCATCCCGGGCATCTGGGGAGAAGATGCCCGAATAGACCTAGAACACCTCAAAAAAACAGCTGCAGAAGTGCTGAAATCGGAGGTCACCGTGTGAAGGTGATGCAGATGTGCGATTGCCCTCACGTTTGGGGCGTAGAGGAGGAAATACTTCAGAGGTTTGCTGAAAAGAAGTACGGCAGGAGACTGGAAAGAAGAGAACTCGGACAGATTGCGCAGCTGTTACGTGAAGAGTTCAGGGCGAGCGGCCTAGAAGAAGAACTGGAGAACATGATAGCGGCAGTCGTGGAGGACAAATATGACCGATCTGATATGGAGTGAAGGAGAAATCAGAAGATTCTACAGAACCGTGTTCCCTGAACTGAGGAACGACGAAGTGCTCATCACCTACCTCGCAGCTAGGAAAAAGTACGGCGGAGTCACGAGAAGTGTCGAGCTGCTTGGATAGATGTTGGTTGCAAACCTCATGAGGTCCACTATCACTGCCGCCAATGCGATGCGTCATACTGGATGTACGAGCATGAGTGGAGAGAAGCGCTAAAAGAACAACCGGAAAGATTCATCAAGCAGCAAGACTGATAAGAAAGATACACGACTCGGCCAGGGGGGTGAGAGTAGAAGCAATGATTGACGCAGGGCTTGTCAAGATCATCAGAGGGCGAGAATAGAACTTTTTCCTGTTCTTGCTCAGAGAGGGAGGGGCACAAACTAAAAAGCACGGGTATAGTTGCGCACTTTTGATTCTTTTATATATCTCTGCCCTTCTTAAGGGTGATGCCACACAATGACGGTGGTGAGTGGTACGAGGACCGCATTGGCGGTTATAAGCTTCGCATTTACATCGATAGGGAGGGTTATGTCAGGAAAGTACTGCACCATCCACGTGCAGACACGAATAAGGTGAGAGCCGCGTTGCTCCGCGAGTGGGGTAGCTGGAAACACGAGATTGAAATCAACCCTTGGGGTGATTGAAATGGGAGAGGAAGATGGATATAAACTAACCGAAAAAGGTATTCAAAAAGGGGTGCCCACGATTCCACGACAGGCGGATTCACAGCTCGCGAGATATCCGTGAAGTACTTCCAGACGCCGCTGTTTGAGCAGAAGGCGTACCTTCAGGCAATGGCAGAAGCAGCGCTGGAATTGCTAGACGAACTCGCAGCAGACCCCATGAGCACAACCGTTGTTAGAGTATGCCAGGGCTACGTCAACTCCGCGATACCAGTTGCGCTGAGGCGCAGAGGATACCGCGTGGAGGTGGGTAAAATCGGCGAGCCGCTCCAGAGCTGGCTCGAAGGCAAGGCTGCAGAATATGTTCGCAACTTGGGATATGACGGATACTACGATCCTAAGGAGATGAGCGAGATCGATGTCAGAAAAGCCTTCTGGCGGGTGGTGCGCTGGGTGGAGAAGCACAATCGATACGATTTCATAAAGTCTGGCTGGAGGTTCTGGAAAGAAAGGCGCATGAGAAGAGGTTGGGGAGATGAGCACATTCGTAGAGAACATCAGGAAAAGATTGCAGGCAATGCAGAACAACAACGTCTTCAGGGACGTGAGCCTGCTCAGCGACAGCTACCTACCTGATGAGCTGAAGTACAGGGAGAAGCAGATCGACCAGCTCCTTGCCTGCATAGCAGCCTTCTTGCAGAGCCGTCAGCAGACCACAGTTCTGGTTTTTGGGCCTCCAGGTACTGGCAAAACGCTGACTGTTATGAAAGTCCTCCAAGCGGTGGACGAGATACGCAGAATATACGTGAACTGTGCAGAGGTCAACACGAAGTACCGCATCCTTGCGCAGATTGCCGAGCAGTGCGGCGAGCATGTCCCCTTCACGGGATTGCCGACTGACATGATAGTTACGCGCACTGTTGACGCGCTTAAAGGACAGACCACAGCTGTGGTCCTGGATGAAATCGATTACCTCTTCAAAAGCCCTCAGCGGATGCATGACATAAGAGACGTGATCTACATCCTGACCAGAACTCAAGGGCTCGAACTCTTATTGATTGGAATCAGCAACACCCTTGGATTCCTCTCGTATCTTGATACCCGTACCAGAAGCAGCCTTAGACACCAGGAGATACACTTCCCTCCCTACAGGAAGGACGAACTCCTTGAAATTCTGTGGGAGAGGGTCAGCCACGCCTTCCAAAAGGGAGTACTATCCAGAGAGGTTTTTGAGAGGTGTGTCGAAGAGACCGTGAGGACAACGAGGGATATCAGACAACTCACCAGCTTGTTCAGGAAGGCTGGTGAACTGATGATGAAGAGGGGGGAGAACGCGCTTACCATAAGCACCTTCAGGGAGGCAATGGAGCTCAGCATGCAGGAAGAAACAGAAAAACTCGTCTTTGGGTTGCCTCTGCAGCAATTGCTCGCGCTCGCAACTATTGACAGCATGCTCGCTCAAGTGGAGAAGATAACCACAGGGGAGGCGTATGAAGAGTATGTGAGGCTTTGCAAGAAACATAAAATGAACCCAGTGACAATGCGGAGGTTCTACGACTATCTGCGGGAGCTGGCAGAGAACTCGCTGATCAGTATTAGAACTATAAGCAGGGGCAGGTATGGCAAGACGTCAGAAATAACCCGTGGGGACCTCCCGGTGCCGCATCGCGTGCTTGACAAAATCCTTTCAGACAACGAACCTGAAGGCAAAGAAGATTCAGATGAAAGGAGAGTAGTTGCAGACCTCTCAGCTGAAGAATACGATATGCTACAAATGCTGTACGCAGTCTGCACAAGAGGCGAGTCTGTTGACGATGCAGACCTCGTTCCACCAGAGAGAAGACTCCTCAGGAAACTGGAGGAGAAGGGTCTCGCAAGGTGTACTGTCACAGCCACCTCTGCGATGCGCAAGGCGCTCTGGGAGGTTACAGAAAAAGGGAGGAGGTTGATCGAAGGGTGGTTTTAGTTCTCAGAAGTCTACAACAGAAAACTACAGAGAGCGTGGTAGGTTTTTCTTGTGTCCCACTGATTCATTTAAATACACCCTTCTTTTCTGATACTGGGTGGGTTTGATGACCGAAGCTCAGGACGTGTTAGAATACCTGACGGGAATTGAGATTTTTGAGCGGTGCAAGCAGAGGAGGAGGGTCACCACCTGTAGCCAAGCGCTCGACACCCTTTTGGGCGGTGGTATAGAAACCCAAGCTATTACAGAATTTTTTGGTGAGTTTGGCTATGGGAAGACGCAGGTGTGCCACCAGCTGGCGGTGAACGTTCAACTTCCGCCTGAGAAGGGAGGCCTCGGGAAAGGCGTGATCTACATCGACACCGAGAACACTTTCCGTCCTGAAAGGATCCGCCAGATGGCCACCGCGTTGGGGCTCGATCCCAAGGAGGTGTTGCGGAACATAATGGTTGCCAGGGCGTTCAACAGTTACCACCAAATGTTATTGGCGGAGAAGGCAAAGGAAATAATACCAGAAAAGAACGTCGGCCTCTTGGTGGTGGACTCCCTGACATCGCACTTCAGGAGCGACTACCGCGGCAGAGACTTCCTTGCAGAGAGACAGCAGAAGCTCAACCGCCACCTGCAGACTCTCCTGCAGGTCACAGAGAAGCACAACATCGCTGTTGTGGTCACAAATCAGGTGTACATGCGCCCCGACTGCTTCTTCCGCGACCCCACCGCACCGGTGGGCGGGCACATAGTAGGACACGCTTCTACCTTCAGAGTATACCTGCGCAAGTCTAAGGGCAACAGGAGGATCGCAAGGCTCATAGACTCACCGTGTCTCCCTGACGGAGAAGTGGTGTTTACCGTGACCACAGAAGGCATTAGGTGATATGTTCTTGAAAGCTCTCTAAATTTTCTAGACTCAGGCATGGCTACCCTGCTGGGGTGGTTTTATGGACCAGGGCGTGGTTGTGCTTAAATCGCAGAAAAAAGAGGAAATGCTTAAAGAGGTGTTCCAGAAGTTAAATGAGAGTACACAACAGGTACATTTTTGTGTGAGACCTACCGTCACAGTCCTAGCAGCCGTGCTCACCGCTGCACCGAACGTGAAGGTGATAACCTGTCCCCCTAGCCTATACCATAAGGTTCCTCAAAAGATATGCACCGCCCTGGAAGAAGTTGGAGTTAAGTTCAAACCAATGACAAGAGAGTCTGGAAGACCTGCCACACGGTCTGACAGTGTGATACGGAGAATTTTTGAGCTGAAAGATGAGGGATATACTGCTAAGAAAATTAGCGAAAAGCTGGGAATACCTCTCACCACAGTTTACTATTACCTAAAAGGGAAGGGGCGCAGAAGGAGAGATGAACTCATCAGACGGAACATTTAATACATACTTTAGAATTAAGAAAAATTGTGGAGGAGGTGCTTATGCGAGAGGTTAGGTTTTCCGAGACCACCAAGCGTATCCTCAGCTCATATATTCACAAAAAACGTCTTAAAGCCGACGATCTGCTCTTTCCCAAACGACAGAAGACTTGGCAGGATCTCAAGAAGAAGGTCGCACGTAATAGTGGGAAAAGAATTCATCATCGGCATCAACGAACTTGTCTATCCTAGTTCTTGTGGGGGGTGCGGCGTCGAGGTCATTGCGGAGATTATCGGTGAAGACCTGCACATGAGGCTTATGGACATTCTCGGCGAGGAATACGAGAGAAAAGAACACAAAGGCTTCGTGGAGTTCTCATCAGATAGCGGCAGGGTGAGAGTTTTAATGGTGGAAGAACCTGAAGAACCTTACGAAGATTTTTCGTACCTGCTTTTCGTGCAAAAATGGTGAACCACCCCTTGTTCTCGCTTGTAGCTCTCTGCCCACAGCTAAAAGTTTTCTCGAGGAGGTGGGCGGGTAGTTCTCTGATTCTTTTAAATATAGGTTTTTGCGTATCTAGGGCGGGCACAGAAGGTGGATGAGCCGTGTTCGATGAAGCCTGTGCCTGCAAGCGAGCAGATTGCTCATAGTAACACCCCACACGCCAAAAAGGGAAGAGATATGTGACCTCCCCCCTCGCTTACACAAAGGGTTTCCCGGAATCGGCACAGCCGCGGGAAGCTCCTCTGGAGGGGGTTGCGCGTTCAGTGATCTCTTCGGCCACCTCATCCGCGCTTCGGGCTGGGTCACAGCGGCCTCCGCTCCCTGACAGAGCACATGGCTCCCCCTATGTGTCTGCACAGATAATCCACAGACGGGTGATGTCTATGGGTAGAGTTTCGAAGATTGAGATGTACAAGCGCATTCTCGATGCTGTCGCCTCCCGAAGCGCGTGTTCTAGGCGTAAGCTTGGGGCCCTAATCGTTGTGGACGATCGCATCGTGGCGGCTGGCTACAACGGCGCGCCCCGCGGGTGGGAGAACTGTGGCGACGAGGTGCCGTGCTATAAGGATAAGTACGGCATACCTTCAGGCGTAATAGACTACTCCTGTCCCTCTGTACACGCGGAGATGAACGCAATAATCAACGCAGCCTACCATGGGGTGAGCATCAAGGGGGGAACGCTGTACACCCAGGTTGACCCGTGCTTCTGGTGCGCTCTCGCTATAGTAAACTCGGGCATTAAGCGAGTAGTTGTGTTTGCGGACTACAGCGACAAGCACGGCATAGAGGTGCTGGAGAAGAGCGGCATAGAGGTGGTTCGAGCTAAAATTCACTCTCAAGCCATGCAGGAGGTGGCGTATGATGGGTGAGAAAACTAAGAAAGCTCTTTTAATTATTCTTGTTGGTCTCTTACTTTTTGGCGGGATTATTACGGGGTACATTATTGCTAAGGGGATTAAATCAAAGGAAAAAGAGCGCGATGCTGCTATTGCAAAACTCTTAGTAAATAAGACAGTCCTAGAAATAGAGCTAGAAGAAGTTGTATACTATGTTGGTGGCCTTAAAACGTTTAGAATTGGAGGACTGGAAATCTACCGCGTTGTATTCCTAGATAATCAGACGATCAAAGAATCCCTCATAGCGTACAACAGCAGTGCTAAGGAGGCATTCTTTGTGAAGGATGAAAGATGGGCTGAGAATATTGTTGAGAGGGGGGATGAACCATGAGAAGGGAAGAAACAAAACTGGAAGATACGCCCGGAAAACCATACCCAGATTGCATCGACGACTGCGACTACAATGAGTGTGGGAGATGTGTTTGGCCTGAAATGAAACCATATCGCCCCAGAGTGGTTGCGGTAGACCTTGACGGTGTAATACTGGAACATGAGGGCTGGCAGGGACACAACAGCTTCGGCAGGGTTAAGGATGGTGCAATTGAGGCGCTGAGCGAGTTCAGGAAGCACGGATATGTGATTGTGATCTGGACTACTCGGAAAAATGTCGATGAAATCAGGAGATACTTGGAGGAAAACGGAGTCCCCTTCGACTACATCAATGAGCACCCGTTCGGGCCCCCAGGTACTTCCAGAAAGATCTGGGCAGATGTGTACCTTGACGACCGCGCTGTTAGATTCGAGAACTGGGAGCAGGCGAAAATAGACGTAATCAAAAAACTCGAAGGTGCTTAAGATGCCTCCCACCACCATTGAATTAACATTAAAAATAACAAAGCTCGAAAGCGGAGAGATACTCATAGAACGTCCAATACCGGGACTTGGAAGATTGTTTGCCAAAGGAAAAACATTCTCCGAAGCTTTCAGGAACTTCGCAGAGGCGATTGATGGCAAAGTCGAAGAGCATCTGCTAAAAGTTAAAAAGGTAATATGCCCCGAATGCGGCGCTGAAGTCGAGGTTGTTCCAGACGACTACGGTATTGCAACCTGTGAGGATTGTGGGAAAAAGTGGTACGTAGAAGAGTGATCTCAATGGGGATTAGATGTAATAAATGCGGCAGGGTTCATAAAATTGAAGGAACCACAGCCGTTATTGAGTGCGGTTGTGGCAATAAAATAATTGTAAATGTCAGGGAACATGTAGCCCTACGTCGCAAACTCGTGAATAGGCTGATAAATCACATCAGAAGCCTGAAATTTTACTACCATTTCCTGCTTGCAAGGATTTTCAGAGGGCACGAAAATGCTACGATCGTGAATGCTTTGCTCAAGTCATCGCTTAAGTTATTCGCTGTTTTATCATTAGCACCTGTGGCATCAGCCTTCTTAGGTGAAGATCCTTTACGCACCATTCGCATCGAAGTCGGGGCCTTTATGGGCGCTTATATCATTCAGATGATCTACGTTGATTACTACCTTAAAAAGAAATATAAAACGGATTTCTTGCACAACCCATCCCCTTATGCCATCTTCGGGGCGGTTGTAGCGGGATTCGCGTCGCTTAGCAGCCTTCCAGCCCTACTGATAGGGCTGATAGCGGGAGGGATTGGCTGGCTTTTGAGCAGAGTCGATGAGAGCATACCTTGAAAGGTGGTTGAGATGGCAACTCTAGTCAGCAAGAGCAAGCTTGACAGCTTCAGCAGGGTGGAAGGACTGAGAGTTTCCTGTGACGATTATCTCCCAAGCAGTAAAAAGATTATCATTAAGGTGACTCATAGCGACTTCCAGCAACTCTTAGAGATGCATCCCGTCGAGTTCATGTGGTTGGTGGACAGCGTCATAAGAGAGATGGCTCTCAAAAATGCGGTCACAGAAATCGACAAGGAGACGACCTTTAAATTTGAGATTCTGTGCCGAATCGTCGAACTATGCAAAAAAAGGGAGAGAGGAAACCTCACCGAGGAAGAGGCAGAAGAACTCAAACGGCTGCTACATCTCGAAGACGGAGACTTAGGATATGAATTCAATAAAGCCGCGGAGAGTGTCAAGAATCCGGGAGTCCAGTAATTAGAAGGGAAAGGATATGAGGTGATAGAAATGAATGAATTGGAAGCACACCTCATGGCAGAGAATGAGCGCTATCGAGCAGCTCTTAAACGAATTCGTGAGGCGGTTCAGAGCATACCTCTATTTGGATCCAACACTGACGAATTGAAGGCGCATAAAAAGGCTATGGAGGAAATTAACGAAATTTTAGAAGAGACAGGGATTTTCTGACTGCTATTGAGGGGATCTGATGGTGAACTATTATGCACCTTAAATGCCACGTTTGTGGATATGAGGAAAATGTCAGAACACGAGAACAGGCTTTCAAACTAGGCTGGGGAGCAAGTCCTTCTTGGACATGCCCAGAATGTAGTCAGAAGAAATGGCAGGCATACCTGGATAAAGTTGAAAAAGGGGAAGCGTGGTATCCCGACTTCTGAGTTCAAAAAGAGGGGGTATCAGCAATGGGCTTCACGTTCTCACGCGTACCTTTCTCTTACAAGATCAACCGGGTCCAAACACCCAACACTAAGGTGAGGGGCAAGAGGTATCTCACGCAGGAAGAAAAGGAGAAGCTTCTCCAAAGTAATGAGCTCATCTGTGAAGAGAAGCTTGACGGTAAACAAGTTATCCTTGAGAACGAGGAGCATCCAGGGCTCCTGTTCGTCGGAGAACTCATGAGTACAACTCATACTATCTTCTACATGAGACTCCCGAGCACCATTTACTTTTTTGATGTTTACGACATCAGAACACAGAAGTTCTTGGCACCTGATGAGAAGATGTACCTTATTCTGGAAGCTGGTGGCATCCCTCCCAGAGTAATCAGCACAGGTTCCAAAGACACAGAAGAGCTGGAGAAAATGCTCTTCGGCGTAAGAAGCGGATTTTCAAGTTCGGTTAATCCTGCCATGCGGGAGAAGATACTGAAGGAAAAGCTGAAACTTTCTGCTATGGCCATGTTCGTTCTCAATAACATCGACTTCATAGAAGGCTTGGTCCTTAAGAGCTACAAGCACAGGCTCATGGGGAAGGTGGTGAATCCCGCCTTCGAGGAGTTCATAGACAAGCTTGGCCGCTACGAGAACTACCCGTGCAGGAACATAATTAGTCCATACTCATTTGATGAGTATGAGAAGTATATGGGCAAGGTGCTGAGTGAACTGTCGAAAGTGGGTTACGCTGCTGAAATACCACAGGGAAAGCTGAGACGCAACTACAGGGCTTACTTGAGAGCGTGTTACTTATACTACTATTATTAGGTGATGTTATGAGCCGGACTTTCGCGTACTTCCTAGACATATTCACCCATCTAGACATTCCCTTTGAGGAACTTGCAGAAATGTATGAGACTGGAGAACTCAGGCCTTTCGAGTTAGTCAAGAGTCTTGTGGAGAGGGAACTGGGAACTATAAAAGACGTAAGGCTTTATGCGAGTTACTTCAATCCAGAAAAGCCAACCGCTGTTGTGGAATACCTGGTCACATGCAAAGTAGGGTGCGTATCGGTTAAGATCATCCATGCAAGCAGCCCTTCTGCAGGGCTTGCCGAGTATCAGAAAGCAGAGAGACACGGAATGGTCAGGAAATACTGAGCATTCTGGGCAGAGCATGATTCTTTTTTAAGTGCCGCCTCTTTCTGCTTGCCGATGATGGTCTACACCCATGTGTTGTTTGCAGTGCTCTCACTGAAGGTGCTCGAGTCAACCTTGGGCTTTGATGCTGGAGCTGCTGCGTACGCTGCGGCGGCAATTGCTTCCATCCTTCCAGATATTGATCACCCCAACAGCTACATTGGGAAGAGAGCGCTCTTACTCTCAGAGACCGTTTACTCAGCGGTCGGCCACAGGACACTCACTCACTCTCTCGTGGGTCTGGTAGCCGCAGGGGTTCTTTCGCTATTTATAGAGGCCTCAACCGGACTTTCGGTAACAATACCATTCATAGCAGGGCATGCGTCTCACATTCTCTCAGACATGCTAAACGACGCCGGTGTCGCGCTGCTCTATCCCAGCCCGAGAAGGTACCACCTGCTGCCAGAGTCTTTTAGGATCAGGACATCCTCAGCAGCAGAGACAGCGCTTGCAGCAATCATTTGTGCTTGCATCGGTTTCATGCTTGGGAGGTGAAGATGTGAAGGGGAGCATCGAAGGAAAGATACTTACTCTGATGGCCGAAGAGGGGATAAAGCCAAACCAAGTGATAGTTAGAACGAAAAAGGGAAAAGTGGGTATATTCACCAGATGCAAAAAGGCAGAAGCTATTAAGCCTGGCGATATAGTCAAGGGCAAGGTAGTACGAGAATCAGAAAACTTCTTCTTTTTCAGACCTATTGAGGTCTTAGAGAAGGCTCCGGAGAACACAGGCTTCATAACCGTGATGGGGGAACTGCAGGAATCCGGAAGGAAAGCGTGTGCTCTCAAGCTCAGGAAAACCCCTCTGCTTGAGTCTATCATTGGAAAGAAGGTTAAGGCAGTTATTTATTTGGAGAAAGACACCAGGTGATGAAGATGTCAGCTATCAACTTCACAATTTTCCTTAAAAAGATAGAGAGGGGCGAGAAAAAGCAAACGATAAGGCTAGCGAAGTGCGTCTGCAAGGATTGCAGGGGTTATAATCTTGTCAGCGTAGGAGAAGACGTAACGATTACTGTGCGCGTCCCAAACAGACTGAGAGATGACCGCATACCAGATGTGCGAAGACCTGATTGTTATGCGCATTGTGAAAAATATACACCACGAATCAGGACAGGCGATATTATCAAACTGTATACAGGCATGCGCCGCCGAGACTACTGCAAGGATCCTGACGGGTACCTTTTTGAGGAAAAAGCGAGACCCGATGAAATCTGCAGAGACGATGTGAATGTGGTATCTCGGGAGTTCCCTCAGTGCGTTGACCCTGACGGCTACTTCAGATGCTCGGACTGTGTTAAACGCGGCGCAAAGCTTCTCGTCGAAGGAGTCTGCACAGAAGTCATCGTCAAGAGGTATGATGAGCTGACAGAGGAGGATGCGCTGAGGGACGGCTTTGAAGATGGTTTTCAGCAGGAGTTCTGCGACAGGTACTGCCACTTCAAAAGGTGGAAAGAGCTGTGCAACCCATGCCCCGCCATCTTCAAACTGAAGTTATTCCTTCTGAAGAACTATGATGCCAAACCTGAAACTCTTTTTAATATCATCCGCTGGGAATTCAAAGGGTGATTTTGGTGGAACTAAGGGACTACAAAACAATACATATATTATAATATATGATTTCTTTTTTCAACTGATGTATTACTATGAGTAATAAATTTAGTATAAGTTTTCCCGCGCTCTCGCATAAGGAATGTATATCCCCTTAAATTGATTTCTTTATATATTCTTATAGTTCTTCAAAAGGGATGCCTGAAGAGGAGATATTCAGCAGGGGGTGTACGTGTTGAGAATGAAAAGGGCTACCGCCGTCAGGCTGAATATATCTGACGTGGTCAATGCAAAATTTATCCCTGCAAGCAACATTAACCCGCAGAACATCATCATGACTCCTGATGAGAGGGTTATTTCGCGGGTCATGCTCTTGGGGAGAATAGAGGGGAACGTCTTCTTCGACAGGGAGGCGAAGTTTGCTGCATTCACACTCGCAGACGATACTGGCGAAATTTCATGCCGCCTTTTCAGGGATGGAATCGCCAAGGCTGAGAATATCACAAAAGGGGACCTCGTCAAAGTCGTTGGCAAGGTCAGATACTACAAGAGGGAAGGGGAAGACAACGGCGAGATTTACGTAGCGCCCGAGGTGGTCAGAAAAGTCGACGACCCGCTCTGGACACAAGTTCATAACCTAGAAGTGAAAATGTGTTCCAACTCACATGCTCACTCTGCCAGCAACGCTACAGCAAAGCAATCAACGACACCTAGGCGAAAGTCAGCACCAACCAAGGCACCAAGTGCGGCGGGTAAACACGAGAAAAAGCCAGAAGAGAAGCGTCAGGAAAAGGATGATAACCAAACCAGCGGTGCAAAAGAGAAGGTGCTCGATCTTATTCAGAGGCTCGACGACGGGAGCGGAGTAAAGTACATTACCCTGCTCAATGAGAGCGGGCTTCCCGAGGAAGAACTCGACAATGCCTTGGCAGAACTCCTCGATGAAGGCGAGATCTACGAGCCAAAAATAGGCAGGTTCAGGTGCACGTGAGAGGGTGGATATGGTCTCAACCGATGCGAGTGAGGACATAATTAGCAGAATCATAGAGGATTTCAAGATATGCCAGGAACATTACCCAAACGGTTGCAACTGGGGGGATTGCAATAAGTGCGGTGTTCCCCTCGCATATCACAAGTTGGTAACTGGAGAAACCGTTGAAAGGAATGTACAGGAGCTCAGAGAGAAGATAATCAGAGAGGGTATCGACATCAAAGATGGCTCAAATGCAAGAAAGCTAAAGTTTATAGTTGAAATCAAAGAAGACTCTTGGCCTCTCTACGAATTTTACTTGAAAGAGCTGGGAATGAGCCTTAGCGAGTTCATAGAGTATCAGCTTAAGAGCGATATCCAATGTTTCATCAGCAAGGATATGACAGAAATAGACCTGCCTATCCACGACAGACTGGTAGAGATTCCCAAGCCCTTGCAGGAGATCGCAAGAAAGGTTGTTGCAGGAGGGGAAGATGATGAAAAATGAAACACAGCGAATTGAAATTGATGTTGAGAAGGTGATACGCGCTATAGTGGAAAAAACCGGCCTGTCACAAAAGGAGGTTAAGCAGAAGATACAGGAAAAGATAGAGCAACTCGGTGGGCTGCTCAGTGCAGAGGGTGCCGCAGTCGTAATTGCAAGGGAATATGGTGTGGATATAACCTTCAAGAGCGATGCAGAAAGGAAGACGGGCATGCTCAAACTCTCAGAACTTATTGAAGATATGCAGAGCGCGTGCGTGGCGGTGCGCGTGCTCAGAAAGTATCCCCCAAGGGAGTACTCCCGTAGCGACGGTACGACAGGGAAAGTTGCCAGCATCCTCGTGGCGGATGATACTGATAGGATACGGGCTGTTTTCTGGGACAGTGCGGTAAACCTCCTGGAAAAAATCAAAGAAGGAGATGCCCTCCTGATACTCGACGCCTACACAAAGCGTTCTGAGGCCGACGATTCGGTGGAGCTGCACATTGGGCGCAGGGGCAGGGTAGTCGTCAACCCCAGCGATGTGAGCGTGCCGGAGTTGGTACCAGAACGAAAGAGGATTGAGGAACTTTCAAGATACGACATGAACGTCGAGGTGATCTGTAAAGTTGTGAGAGTCTACGAACCTCGCGAGTTCCTGCGCAGCGATGGTTCCCGAGGCTTGGTGCTTGATGTTTTGGTTGCTGATGAAACAGGTACTGCAAAGCTCGTGCTGTGGGATGAGGACACTTACATCGAACTCTCTCAAGGGGATACCCTGCTCATTTCAAATGCCTACATCAGGGAGACAGACTACGGGCTTGAAATACACCTGAGCAGAAGCGGCACGGTTGTCGTGGAGCCAGAGGGCGAGAGCTGTGAGGTTAACGTCGAAGAGGTCCTCGCTAGGCTGGGCGGTGTGGCTCAGAGGAAGTTCATCGCAGAGATTCAGGAGGGCGAACTCGTTGAAATTCGCGGCTGCATGGTCGACCTCAAGGAACCTCGAAGCTACGAAACCCAAGAAAGACAGGGCGTGGTGGTGAATGCAACCATAGACGATGGTACTGGCAACGTCCGCGTAGCCTTCTACGATAGGCTCGCAGAAGCGTTGCTCGGTGCCCCAGCAGATGAACTCATAGATATGGATGGAGAAGAGTTCAAAGAAGTGCGGCGCTTTATCCTCGGTAGAGAACTTGTTGTAACTGGCAGGGTGAGGAAGAACGAGTTTCTCCGAGAACTTGAGATCAGCGCCCGCGAGTTCAGAGACGCAGACCCTGCGGAGGAGCTGAGGATACTCGCTGAGAGGCTGAAACCCCACGTGCCTGCATAAACCCTGCGGGCGTCTAGCTTCGTAAGATTCGGGGTTGCCATTCCCGTGCCTGCATAACCTATAAATCCAGATAAATAGGTGGTTAGTATGAATGTTGAGACAAACTTAGTAATCGCACTACTCTTATACATTTTTGCAGGTGTAGTTGTCTCAGAACCCATGCTGAAAAAAATGCTCAGAAACACTCATCTTCCTTCTTGGGACAGAAGTGTTGCCATCGCAATAGCGTTCACTTATAGCACTTTGTTCTGGCCTCTTGTTTTGGTATACATACACAAAAACATAAGTTTTATAAGAACAACTTTGTTGTTTCCCATAATTCTTCTGATGCACAATTGGTTAAGGGTTGTTGCATGAAAGATAGCTAGGATATGGGAGATGCGGCAGACTGGTGCTTCCTGACGGAGATCTGCGCAGCTGTGAGGATGTCACTAAGCACAGTGTCTATCAGATCAAGAGGTAGGAAGTGGCTAAAAACCTCGAAACAACAATTTTCGAGGACAGGAAGTTGTTTCTATCCATGTGCTGGTTCTGTTTCTCAGCCAAGCCCGCCATAGCGATAGTCGGTGAAAAGTTTGGGCTGAGCAGGTTGAAGAGGAGCATCACAGCCTTTGCGTAATATTTAAATTTGTAGAAATTAATTTAACACCCGAATAATAATGAAT
>Ga0209426_1000727_pt1 | contig 28241 bp, 38 predicted proteins | sample Deesub1362B_J571_FD_187697 | JGI IMG/M metagenome (GOLD analysis project Ga0209426, IMG submission 187697) | Deep oceanic, basalt-hosted subsurface ecosystem from Juan de Fuca Ridge flank, Pacific Ocean, CORK Borehole 1362B_J2.571 (SPAdes)... ...
GAGAGAAGATGAAAAACTGGAAGAGCACGATATTGGTAAAATAGCAAATAGGAAGATCGATTAGATAATAAAATCCGATAAAACAATTGAACAAACAACGAACTTGCCAAGCAATCGTTGAAGGCTTAGAAGCTACAGGATAGACTTGCAACAACCTGAAGGAATGAAAGCAGAAGCATTACAAAAACACCAAAGAACGTCAGAACGTAATAAATCTGGCTTCTGTATTCCTGCTTGATTGCGTAGGCAAAGAATGAGGAGAAGAGGATGAAGAACAGAGTTGATGAAGAAAACAAAACGAGATCCTTAACATCAGTCAGAATCCAAGAGGCCAAGAATACAACATAGGATGATGCTATGACTGCAAGCTGAACAATAAGGGATTTCACCGATATTTCCTTTTCCTTAATCTTTCTTACCTTTGCTCTCAGCTCAACACCATCATAATACTTTGCAATACACCAAGAAACTTTATTGCATTCTGGACACTTGAGAAGCTTGTAGTATGTTTGGTGTGGGCTGAAAAAGAATGCGGTTGCTGAAGTTTTGAAGATTTTTCCGCATTCCGGACATAAAAATTCGATTTTCTCTGCCATCTGTCTCAGGAGTACGTACAATCCTGCTGCAAGAATAAAGAAGGATAAGTAGGTGAACTCAGGGGCAAATTGTACTGTTAGTATTAAAGCGATTAAAAATGGGATTATTAGGAGTAGTACTTTTCTTACAACAATTCCCAGTAGATCCATGAGTGGCACTTTGAGTCTAAAAACTTAATTTTTTTGCTATTCTTGCTCAGCTACAAAAAGCCGCAGTCTCAGCGAGGACGATTGAAGAACAGCTGAGCAGGTGTTTGATGGGCTTCGTAGCGTTTCTGCATCTCCTTCGCTATCTCCTCTGCAGTCAGTTGCGTGCATCCGAGGAGGAGCAGGACTAAAATCAGCAACGCAAATTTCCTCACTCAACCACCTCCTGCAGTCTCTGATTCAGGTAGAGATGTACCCAGAAGATGATGACCAGAGCTCCTACAAGATCGCGGAGGCTGAGTTGGGGAAGAGCTACCCACCCATACGCTTGGGCAAACACTGCAGAAAGTGACATCAAAACAGGGATTTTGAATATGACGAAGAGCTTTGATTTCACCTTTTCTTTACCCATTAGTAACTCAGATGTAGGTATGGCAATTGAAATGGCAAAGGCTACATAAAAGTTCAAAAAAGAGAAAAACAAGATTGGAGCCTCTTCGGAGATTATTTTTCTAAGTAGACCCACTTAGCCACCTCCTTAAAAGATACAGTTGTCCTGGCATCCCATGTTCACCACACAAGCTCCAAGCTGACCCAAAACCAAAAATTTAAAAAAGGGGTTTTAGAATAACCGCCCCTCTAACATTTCTTTTGAACTCTTCAGGGTCTGCCTGGGTTTGTGGAATTGCCCCAAAGTGCATGGGTATGTAGTGCTTGGCCTTTATGTCCTTCGCAGCCTCTGTCGCCTCCCTCAAATCCATCGTATACGTTCCACCAACTGGTAGAAGAGCAACATCCACTTCGATCTCCTTCATCTCAGGAATCCTGTCCGTATCGCCTGCATGGTAAATCCTGACCCCATCAATTTCGACAACGTACCCAACACAGTTCTCCTTATGGAATGGTTTGTCAACGTTGTAGGCGGGAACGGGCTTTACCTTAACACCCTTTATCTCCGTTTCCTCCCCAACCTTTACCTCGCAACTTTCAAACCCCTCTATTATGCAGCCTGATGGATGAACCACAACCGTGTCATCCTTTGAGAGTTTCTTTATACTCTTCATATCCATGTGGTCAAAGTGGTCGTGGGTAACGAGGATCAAATCCGCCTTTTCAAGCTCCTTTGGAATCTCGTAGGGGTCAATGTAAACAACCTTGGACCCCTTGATTCTGAAACCAGCATGCTTCAGCCAGGTTATCTCCACGCCATTGTAAACAAAACTGCTTTCAGCCATAAAACAAGTGGTTTTAATTGTTATAAAATTTTACCGCACTGCTAAACTTTTTAAGGCGGAAGAGTTTTATTCTGTATCAGGAGTGATGCAGTATGATCTGGCAGGGGAGAAGCAGAAGGAAACCGACTGGGGGATTCTACAAACGTGCGAGGAAAAAGAGAAAGTACGAGCTTGGTAGGGAACAGGTTGAAACGCTCGTAGGGGAGAGGAAGATAAAGAAAGTTAGAGTTAGGGGTGGAAATTACAAGATAAAGCTTTTCTCAGATAAATATGCTAATGTTTACGATCCTAAGCAGAAAAAGGTTGTAAGGGTTGAGATACAGGGTGTTGTTGAGAATCCCGCCCATGTCCACTATTCAAGGAGGAATGTTGTGACAAAGGGAGCGATAATTGCCACAGAGATTGGGAAGGCAAAAGTCACCAACAGACCAAGCCAAGAGGGCGTGATAAACGCGGTGCTAGTAGAATAAGGGGTGCCGATAAAAACAATATACAGCGGTGACGGCGGGATAGCTGAGACCGATGCACCGGCACCCCATTTAGAATTGGCGTAGAAAGTTAATAAATTTTTCGGAAGTAAATTTGCTTTATATAAATTATAGCTTTAGTATTGTAGCATTGCTGTGAACTCTGTCGAAGTCACAATCTTTGCCTGAAACACGTTTTCCATATGCTTTATACCGTATTCGTATTCATAGTCGCTTAGAGCCTTCGTGCAGTCCTTTAGCACTACCACATCATAGCCTCTCAAGACCGCATCACCTGCAGTGTGCAGAACACAGATGTTTGTTGCAACACCGCAGACGTAGAGCTTTTTAATCCCAAGCTCTCTGAGCAGCAAATCCAGATCGGTGCCGAAGAAGGCTGAATACCTCCTCTTTCTGATATAATAGTCACTCTCCTGCGGTTCAAGCTCGTCTATAACCTCAGCTCCGGTTGTGTTCATCACACAGTGCTTCGGCCAGATTTTGAACTCCACGTCATCCTCCCTGTGCCAGTCCTGAGTGAATATCACAGGCATTCTCTCTCTTGCGGCTTTCACAACCTTTGCTGTGGCATTGAAAATGCTCTCAGCATTTGGGACGTAAAGGGCACCATCCTTGTAGCAGAAGTCCTTCTGCATGTCCACAACAACGAGAGCCTCCATGTAGTTAGTCGAATCAGGGAAGATATATTTTTACCTAAGAAGATACTGATTATGGAGTTCACTCACATCGAAGACGGCAAGGTTAGAATGGTTGATGTGTCTGAGAAGGAGGATGTAACACGTGTCTCAGTTGCTGAGGGATTTATTAAACTCAGAAGCTCTACTATTAATGCCATTTTAAACAAAGAGGTAGCAAAGGGGAACGTTATAGCAGCCGCTAATATTGCTGGTGTTCTCGCCGTTAAGAAAACACCTGAACTTATTCCGATGTGTCACCCTATTCCAATAACTTCCGTTAAATTCGACTTTGACATTGAGAGTGTGGGTATCAGAGTAAGGTGCACTGTAAAGTCAAAAGGAAAGACCGGAGTTGAAATGGAGGCTTTAACGGGTGTTAGCGTCGCCCTTCTGACAATATGGGATATGGTTAAAAGCTTGGAGAAGGACGAGTACGGGAATTATCCCAAAACCTTGATAGAGGTTATAAAAGTGGTCGAGAAGGTTAAGGGTGGAGAGCTATGATTGACAGAATCAAAAAATTCGTCTTAGGTGGTGAAAAGGAAAGAGAAGTCGTGAACATGATGAGAGATCAGATAGGGCTGATCATTGATACATGCGAACTTATGAAAATGATAGTAGAGCAGAACGACGAGGCTGTAGTTGGGGATGTTTGTGAGGCTGAGAAGATGGGCGATGCGATAAGAAGGGACATAATGGTAAAAATACATTCAGGAGCATTCATCCCTGCGCTCAGATCGGATTTCTGCAGCCTTGCAGAGGAGCTTGACGAAATCCTCGACGAGCTTGAGGACATCGCGATGCTCTTCCTTTCTATAAAATATATCCCCGATGAGTTGAGGAGCGATTTCGTGAGGGTGGCTGAAATAAACTCCCGAATGAGTTATGATCTTTTAAAGGCCTTCAATGCTCTTGAGGAAGGTGATTTGAGTGACATTCTCCTGAAAATTAAAATTTCAGAGGAGGAGGTTGACAGCATAAAAGGTAGAATATATCAAAAGCTCCCACAGACGAAATTTGAGAGTTACGCGGAGTGGTATTTTTTCATAAAGTTCGTAGAGAAGCTTTTAAACGTCAGTGATCTGATAGAAGACGCTGCAGACACAATACAGATTCTCAGCGTCAGCATAAGGTGAAGCTCACCACACCATCAACTACTTCCCTCCGGATTTTCCCCTGTTCTTCGAGATAGTGTAGGAAGGCAAGAGTCTCACAAATTGCCATGAAGCGGTTGAAATCATCAAATTCCCAGTAGTTTCCGATACTCCAATTAATTTTAGCCGCTATATCTTCAAGCATTGTAGGTTTGTCCCTAATAGCATCGTAAACCTCCTTTGCCCTGCTGGTGCAGTGTTCTATCAGCTCATACACTCTCTTCTGTGGATTTCTTATAACTCTCTCATGGGCGGGATATACCGTGTCAATCTCGAGTTCCAGTACCTTGTGGAGTGATTGCAGATAATCAGCCACGCCACTCGTGTAGTCAGGATAGAAGCCTATATTTGGAGTTGTGTTGCTGAGCATAAAGTCTCCCGAGAACAGACAGTTGTCTGCAAGCACACTTACATGCCCTGATGTGTGACCGGGGGTCTCAATAACTCTGAACTCCTTTACTTCTCTCAATTCAGAGATTTTTGCTCTTGGCTTCAGATTCAGTGCAGTGAGAATCTTAAGGGTTTCAACATACCTCTCATTTACCCCAAAGGATTGGAAGAGCTTTGAGTAAACTTCAATGAACTTCTCTGGATTCGAGTAGACCTCAAGATACCTGACCTCCAACGGATGGAGTATCACATTTCTATCAGAGAAGAAAATCAGGCCAACATGGTCTATGTGGTGATGGGTGATAATTCTATATTTTACATCATGTTCTTCAAGCTTAGCTGCATGCTCAGCACTGCAGAAACCCCCGTCAATCATCAGTTCAGAGTTGACGACGTAAACATAAACGTAGTCGGGATTTTCAAAGGGGGTTCTCAACTTTATCCTCTCAATCTCCATGCTACAGCAAGTGAAATCGGGAATAAAAAAGTAATTACTCATCTGTATTTACTTTGAAGAAATTTTATTTTCATGCGAAAATCTTATTTTTATTTACCCAAACTCTGGTTATGGATGTGATAACGAACATGTTCAATTCAGCAGATGATGGCGACCGAATCCTGATTTGTTTCCCCGATATTTACAGCTTTCACGGTATAACCAGATGGCTTTCAGAACAGTTTGGTGATCCCCTCTGGATACTCTGGACTGACGCTGCAGTAGAGAGGGTTAACTACATTGGAAAAAAATATGGTTTTCCGACACACGGGGAGGCAATAGTAATTGGAGCTAAGAAGAAATGTAGTTTTCTCGATGTGGTTGGGAGATATGAGATTTTTGAGGATTTGAGTGAGATTCTAAAGTCTTTACCCCTCACAAACAGGATAATAATTTCCTTTGGCGTGAATTTTCTCGAACTTTTTGGTTATGAAATCTCTAAGGCCGTTGAGGTTATTATAGAACACGATAGAGGTATAATGTGTACTTGCACTGTTGGGGAGATGCCAGAGAAGCTTTTGCCCTTTCATGATGTTGTCATAGAAATAACGAAGAGCGAAGATTCCTTTCTATCCTATCACTCCTACGTAGCGAAGCTCAAGTTTTCAATGGAGGGTGGAGTGGCTGAGGTGAGTGATGTTTTTTTCCTGAAAGAATAAAGACTTTTATTCAGAATTCCCTGTCATGAAACTAAGATGGGTATAGAGCAGCAAATAAAGGAGCTTGAGGAGGAAATAAAGAGGACACCCTACAATAAAGCCACTGAGCATCACATAGGCAAGTTAAAGGCAAAGCTCGCAAGATTGAGGGAGGAGGTGGAGAAGCAGAAAGCAAAAACTGCAAGACAGGCTTTTTCGCTCAAAAAGGAGGGAGATGCAACCGCAGTTCTTATTGGTTATCCATCAGTGGGTAAATCAACGATACTCAACAGGCTTACTGGAGCCAAGAGCGAGGTTGCGGATTACGATTTCACAACTCTCAAACCCGTTCCAGGCATTCTGAATTACAAAGGAGCGGCTATACAGATAATAGATGCTCCGGGAATAGTTGAGGGCGCCTCGAGGGGAAGAGGAAGGGGCAAGGAGGTTATATCTGCTGTAAGAGTAGCAGACCTCATAATCATTGTTGCTGATGTGTTTAACCTTCACACAATTGACATTGTGAAGAGGGAACTCTACGAGGGCGGGATTAGGCTTGATCAGAAACCACCCAACATCGCGATAAGGAAAAAGGAAAGGGGAGGAGTCAGAATAAGTTCAACTGTCAACCAAAAAATTGACGAGAGGACAATTGTTGAAATTTTAAAGGAATACAAAATTCACAGCGCGGACGTTATCATACGTGAGGAGTTAAGCATCGAAAGACTTATTGATGCACTCGCAGGTAACCGGGTTTACATTCCATCCCTGACAGTTGTGAACAAGATTGATCTGATGGATGTTGAGGTTGACGGCGCAATAAAAATTTCTGCCGAGAAAGGAATTAATCTCGACCTTCTGAAAGAGCAGATTTACAGAAAGCTCGATTTTATAAGGGTTTACCTCAAACCTCCCGGTGGGAAGGCAGATATGGAGAATCCGATGATTTTGAGGAGAGGTGCAAAGGTTGAGGACATTTGCAGAAAACTGCATCGAGATTTCGTTGAGAACTTCAGATACGCGAAGGTTTGGGGAAACTCTGTTAAGTTCGATGGTCAGAGAGTTGGTTTAGACCATGTGGTTGAAGATGGAGATATTTTAACGATTTATGCATAGTTTTTACCGATTTTGTCAAAACCGGTAAAATCATTTATATAGTGCCGTTAATTACCAATTGAGGTGATGGAAAATGGTGGTAATGAAGTTGTTCACATCTCCAACATGTCCCTACTGTCCGAAAGCTGAAAAGGTGGTGAGTAAGGTTGCGAAGGAGGGGGGTGTCTTGGCTCTTCAGCTGCATGTCAACACAGATGAGGGCATGAGGGAAGCTCTTAAGTATGGTATAAGGGGAGTTCCTGCGTTAGTGGTAAACGAGAAATATCTCATCCTCGGAGTGCCGGATGAGGATGAGCTCAGGAGGTTAGTAAGGGAGCTGAAGGGGGGTGATGTGAATGAGGCATCTTAACAGTAAGGAGTTTAAAAAAGCAATAGAGAGCGAAAAGCTCGTGGTAGTGGACTTCTACGCGGACTGGTGCATGCCCTGCCGCTACATATCTCCAGTGCTCGAGAAACTTGAGAAGGAGTATGATGGGCAGGCAGAGTTCTACAAGTTGAATGTGGATGAGAATCAGGATGTAGCAATTGAGTTTGGAATTGCAAGCATCCCAACGGTGTTGTTCTTCAGAAACGGGAAGGTAGTTGGCGGTTTCATAGGAGCAATGCCTGAAAGTGCTGTGAGATCGGAGATAGACAAAGCATTGCGAGCATGAAATCCATAAAAGAAATGGTTTCAACGCTCAACTGTGGAAACATGCTTGAATGCGTATTCGGATTGGCTCCGGTAGATGTCAGAGTTTACGAGGCTTTGCTGCGGGGGATGGAGAGGATTGAGGAAATCAGCAAGGCAGTGGGAAAGGGTGAAAGTGCAGTTTACAAATCGCTCCAGAGGCTGTTAATTGCTGGTATGGCCTACAGGATAAAAATGCCGCTTGAGGGGGGCGGCTACTACTTCATTTACAAACCCACTCCAAAGGAGAAGGTTGCTGAAGAGGTGGATAAGGTTATACAGGAGCTTTGTGTAAGGGTGAAGAAGACGCTGGAGGAGTTCTTGAATGATAGCAGTCCTTGGATGCCAGGGATGCGGAACATGTAGCAGAGTCTGTCCTACGGATGCGATAATCAGAGAAGGGGGAAAGGTTGTCAGAATTGATCAATCCAAATGCGAGGAATGTTACGAATGTGTGAAAGCATGCCCTTACGGGGCGCTTATAGTTATGGACTGAAGGATATTTTGGAACTTCTGGGTAAAGACAGTGATACTAAGAAGGCTTTGGAGATTATTCTAAGATACTTTAAGAAAGGGGGTTATTCCAGCAGAGGAGCTTGATGAGGAGGTGGCGCTAATCCTCGACTACTACAGGCTTGCTGTACCGATGAATTCCGTCTATGGGCCACTCTCATGGAGAATGCGTCTGTTTTCGGTAGCGGACATGGAGATTCCCTACGTAATTAGATACTTTTTCGAGGAATTGCAAAAGGGGTCAGGGTGGAGAAGGGCTGTGGTGAGGTATTTCAGTGATATTGGTGAGTCCCGGCCAGAAGAGTTTGTGGAGATTTTTGAAGAAATGGTAAAGAGGAGTAAAAACTTGATAATATGTGGGGAAGACATCGTGGACGTTTCGATGAAATATGGCAGGGATGGCGGAGTCGTGATTGCAGAAATGAAGGGGGCTGGTTTGATAAGTCCAACAGTTGGTTGTGGAGGTTTTGGGCGAGCCAAAGCTCCTCTGTACGAAATCAACAGATTTTTTGCCCTTCTCCTCAAATTATCCTGAAGTTGAACATTCCGATCTCAACTCACTTCTATCCGTTGGAGACAGGAAAACTATTGCCCTTTTGTCATAAATGTAGATCCTAACATCTTTGAGCCTTTTTCCCAATCTTCTCCGTACAACTCTAACAACGCCAAGATCTACCAACCTGTCGACATGGTACTTCACAGTTGAGACAGGAATTCCAAGTTCTTTCGAAAGTTCTGTAATGCTTTGTGGTTTTTTGCACAATTCTTTCAGGATTTTACGAGCGGTTTCATTACCGATCTCAGATGCGAGTGTCTTCGCTTCCTCAGAGAACATGTCCACCACGTGAAAATCCACATGTCGAATGTATCAAATCACTCTTAAACTTTTCTATTACTTCAACTTAGATTGAAGTGATCATATAACTTATAAATCAATTCGTGCACATTGCCATCATGTGGAACAAGAAAAAACTCGGAGTGTTGCTGGCATTTCTAATAGGAACCGCAGCTGTTGTTGCGGGAGTAATAAAGTTCGTACCTGACGACCGGCTCGTTGTAAATATAAACGCTCAAATTGTAGATGAGAAAGGAGAAGCGATATCGGGTAAGGTTGTGGTTTTCGAGCTGACTGAGAACGGACCAAAGAAAATATACGAAGGCTACGCACATGGCACTGCTACGTTCTCGGTAGCGGTAAAGAGGGAACTCGTTACCATGTACGTTGAAAACGGAAAGGAAATGAGAATATACAAGCCCGTAAACCTGCAAATTGCCGTTGCCAACAAGGAGCTGAAGAAGCTTGGAGTTGTAAACCTTGCCGTCGATCCAACGAACGAGCCACATCCGGTGGCATTAAAGAGTGTGAAGATTGTCATGAGAAGCGTTTCCGAACTCAAATCGGAGCCGGTTGAGGGCAGCTGGAGCACTTACAAACTCACACCCGTTCTCAGCTTCGCCGTTTGGGATGACATTCAGGCCAGATACTTGTATCCGGTTGGGTCGAAGCTGAAAATTGAAAGCAAGTTCAGACCGTGGGGGTCTACAACTTGGGTTTCAAACGGATACACTGAAGTTGAACTTGACAGTGGGATTAGCAGCCCGTATCTTGGCGGAAAGAAGAGTTACACCGTGCACTTCAACCTCAAATACAAGTACGCGATCACCGAAATAGAAATGGACGACTACAGCTTTTTCTACGAGAACATCTACGCTGTCGACACGAACTACGACCCGCAGCACTACACCAGAACGTCAGCAGGCTGGGATGGACATTTGCCTTCAGGAGAGTACTACATCACTCCCGCTGGAGACACTCGAACAATACCGATAACCGGTGGCTCTAACTACGCTTTTACCGTATCAGTGGGATTCTCGTATCCGTATGGTGTCTCAGCATCCCTCGGAGTGACGAAGGTGCCGGCTCCTCAAGCCACACTCGTTGTAACCTCGACCGGATCGTCGGGATACGTGAAAACCGTCGGCTCAGACGGATTCCTCAAGAGTTATTCCAACTGGCTATGATGTGTTTTCATGTGTTTTTAAAAGGACATATCCCCATTACTATAAACCTAAATAAATCTAAAACATAGCACAACAAAAATATACAGTCTGTGAAGGAAATTGTAAAAGCTTAAAGTGTTTGAAAGGAACAAAATTTTGAAATCAAGGTTCTCGGTATAGCAACCTACATCCAGACATCTTCTGTAAGAAGGACAGTCAAAATCCTATCAGAGATGCATCCTATCTCGAAGTCATCATCGCTGGATAAGTTTGAAGAAAAACTGCCAATTTCAGCGGAGAAAAAGCCGAGAAATCTAATTGCAATTGATGAAACAGTTGTTAAAGCTAACAAGAAGAAGTATTACGTATATGCAGCAATAGACGTTGATAGAAACGAGCCAATTCTAATGAGAGTTTATACAACAAGGAATTACTTGACTACGAAGTCATTCATCAAAGAAGTTCTTAAGTACTGCGAGAACAAGCCTAAATTCGTTGTTGATAAGGCTCTCTGGTTAATTGATGCTTTAGAAAGTTTAAATCTGGAATTTGAGCATCAAACCTTTCGGTGATCGCAGTTTAGTTAAATCCGTGTTTAGTTCGATGAAGAGAGGGTAAAGATATTCTTTTGCTATGCTCAAGCAGTTCAACAAAATGATAACAGGTGAAAGAATGTCCCGAAGTGATTCACAGCCTTTAAATTTGGGGAGGTGTTACTTCTTTTTGTGAAGTTGATTGCAATTTCAGTCTACGGTGAGGACAAGCCGGGAATAGTTCACGAGATATCGAAGGCTTTGGCTGACTGCAACGCCAACATAGTGGACATTGAGCAGTCGGTTCTGCAAGGAATGTTCGCAATGTTCATCGTTGCAGAGGTTGAGGATGAGGAATGTGTGAAGGTTAGTGTGGAAGAAGCTGCGAGGAGGAAGCAGGTTCATGTCAGCCTGACACCCTTTCTTAGAAGGGGTGAAGGAGATAAGAACCTACAGGTTGTAACGATTCTCGGAAAGGATAGAGTTGGAATTGTGAGAGATGTCACGCGAGTTTTTCTCGATTTTGGGATAAATATTGAGAGAACAAGTCTTACGGCGAGAGAAGAGCTGATATCAATAGAGTTCCTTGTTGATATCGGAGACAGAGATGCAGGTGCAATAAAGAGGAGATTGAGGGAGGAAGCGGAGAGAATGGGTTTGGACATAGTTATGCAGCCCTACTCGACCTTCAGAAGGGAAAAAAGGCTCATAGTATTTGATATGGATTCAACTCTTGTTGATGCCGAGATAATAGATGAGCTTGCGAAAGAGGCTGGGGTTGACAAAGAGATTGCTCAGCTTACTGAGAGGGCAATGAGGGGCGAGATAAGCTTCAAGGAGGCTCTTGAGGAGAGGGTAAGGCTGCTGAAAGGGCTTCCGGTTGAAGTTCTTGAGAACATCTACGCAAGGATTAAGCTTACTGAGGGAGCTAAGGAGCTCGTTAGGAGTTTGAAGGAGTCCGGATATAAGGTAGCAGTTGTGAGTGGGGGATTCAGCTACTTCACTGACAGGCTCAAAAAGGAGCTCGACCTCGATTATGCCTTTGGCAACGAACTTGAGATCGAGAATGGGAGACTCACGGGAAGAATCAAAGGAAAAATAATAGATGCTGAAGAGAAGGCGAGAATTGTGGAGGAAATAGCGAGAAAGGAAGGAATAAATCCTGAAAACGTTGTTGCCGTTGGAGATGGTGCAAATGACAGGCTTATGATTGAAAAGGCCGGGCTGGGTATAGCCTTCAACGCAAAGGAAATTCTCAAGGATGTTGCAGACGGCAGCATATCGAAGGAGAACCTCGTTGGACTGGCAAGCGTGCTGAAACTGCCAGCTGAGTTTGTTAAGAGGATATGATAGACATTCTTGCAATCTACATCCTTTCTTTTGGAATTAAGCTGGTTGCCTATTACTTGTCGGGCTTTACGGCAATTCTTGCAGACGCAACGCATTCTGTTGTTGATATAACAATGATTCTGATTCTTCTCGCGTCGGAGAGGGTTGCGAGAAAATCACCCGACTCATCTCACCCTCTGGGTCATGAGATGGCGAAGAACGTCGCATCTCTGATCGTCGGTGTGGGTTTTATCACCTTCCTCTCTTTTGAGCTTGCAAAGGAGGGAGTGAGCAAGGTTCTTAACCCAACACCTCTCTACCAGAACATTGCTATTGCGATATCTGCCGAAATCATCGTTCTCCTCTTGCTTTTTCTTGCAGCCTATCTTTCAGCAAAGAGGACAGGCATACTGAACAGAACGCTTTTGATCGAGAGCGTCAACGATGCTCTGTCCACATTCACCGCTATTTTAGGCGTAGGTCTCGTTTGGATTGGGCATCTAATTTTTGATGGTGTTGCCACTTTGGTAATAGCTTCTATAATCTTCTACAACTCCTTCAAGCTTGTGAGAGACAATGCAAAGATTCTTCTTGGACTGTCACCCTCCGACGAGTTCTACGACAGTGTAGAAAAGGTGTGTGCCGATATTGATGGAGTTGAAGGTGTGCACGACATGGTCGGAGTTTATACCGGAGAGAACTCGATACATCTCGACCTGCATGTTACGGTTGATGAGGGGATGACTGTAAAGGATGCCGACAGACTATCTGTGGAGATAGCAGAAGCAATAATGGCAAAACATCCGGAGGTAAAGCACATCTCTGTCCATTTCTGCCCGCATGATGGAGAGAGGAGAAAGATATACGAAGCTTAATTGCCAATTCTTATTATTATAACTATTATTCAGGATAAAATTTAAAAATTTTTGAATAATGCCATCTACATGAGAGGGAGGATTGTTTTGGTAATAATGCTCCTTGTGGTTTGTGCCACTCAGGCGACAGCCCTGTCATTCAGCAAGAAGGTGGTGGTGCAGGAATACTACGCAGACCCATACTCGGTTGATGTTTCTTCAATGCCATCTCTTGACAGTATGCCAGTGGACAAGCCCTATGACGGAATAGATTGGGTTAAGGTTGACCTTCCAGAGCCGTGTGTCAGTGGTGATGGAAGTGAAACGTTCATAATGGTGAGTAGGGGGAGTTCAAACAATCTGCTGGTCTACTTTGAGGGTGGAGGAGCGTGCACCGACTACATCACCTGTAAGTTCATGGTTATAACCCTTCATCCTGAGTTCAGCCAGTCTGTTCTAATGTCTAAGCTTGGAATCTTCAACAGGGCAAACCCGCTCAATCCGTTCAAGGACTGGACGATAGTTTACATCCCTTACGGAACTGGAGATGTGCACATTGGAAACAGGGTTATGAAATACTACTTCTTCAAATATAGCAAGACGGTATATCACGTGGGTTATGTCAATGCTGTGGTGGCTATGAGGTGGATTGCCAGTCAGGGCAATTTTGAAAAGATAGTGATTGCAGGTTCGAGTGCTGGAGGCTATGCAACCGTTCTTCATACTCTAACAGCCAGAGAGATATTCGGAAAGAGCATTGTGGTGATAAACGATGCCGGTCCGGGGCTTGTGTCGGAGAGAGACCCCAAGTTTACCTTCGAAGCTTCGGTCGAAAGCTGGGGCTGGACTCAGAATTTGCCACCTGATGCCCTAAGTTATCTTGGGGATGAACCTGTTTACGCCCTCGCATACACCTTTGAGAAATACAGCGATATTATCTACGGTTTCTTTGAAGACGAAAGAGATTTTGTTATAGGTGTTGCCTTCCTCAAATACAGTCAGAGCGAGTTCAAGAAGAAACTGCTTGAGGTGACGTCTGATCTGAGAAATCAGTTTCCTGACAACTACTACAGATTTTTGGTTGACAAGTCAATGCATACTGCTCTTGAACTACCAAGGGTTTACTGGCTGAATGTTGACGGCATATATCTCTTCCAGTGGATTGAAAAGCTGATAGGGGGGCAGCCTGTAGATTTAGTTGAGACCTAATTTTTTATGGTCTTAGCATATTTATACTAAAAAACAACGTGGGTAGAAAGTTTACGAAGTTGTAAAACATCTGCCAGTAGAAGAACTGGATAAAATGATCAAATCGAAAAAGATACGCGAATCCTAAGAAGGCTTTACTTCATAAGATATCTCCACAGAGGAATGAGCATTGGGGAAGCAGCAGAACTTGCAGGAATTACCAAACCTACAGGCTATACATGGATTAAAAGATGGAACTCCAAAGGCTATGAAGACTTAATTCCAGAATTCGGAGGAAGAGACCTTCCAAACTCAGCAAAGAGCACAGAAGGAAAAACCAAGGGAAGTGATCAAGAACAACGATCGGATATAATGGAGGGGTTTATTGACGAGATGGAGTTCGGCGGTCAAATACTGCAAGGAAGACTTGTAGTTGTTCTCTGGAAGATAAGGGAAGCAAATCCCGGAAAAAGTGGCTGGACGATTTTAGGATGCACTATGCTAAGAAGGTAAGAGAAGAAGCAAATAAACTGGATATCCTGCTGGTTTACCTTTTCCCCCCTCACTCTCCCGACTTGAATCTAATTGAAAACGTTTGGAAGGGTGTTAAAAGAATTTGTCTCTGAGATATCTCTGCTGGATGTAGAAGAGCTTAAAGAAACAATTGGTAAAACCTCAAAAAGTCAATTGCGAAGGGATTGAGAAATTTTTGGTAAGTTAAAAAATGTTAAGCACTTAACGAATTTACGAGAAAAGTTAATATACTATTTTTTCAAGAGTAGTAATAAGTGAATGAACTATGTTGGTAACCAAAGTAACTCGAAACTACCAGATAACTCTTCCTGCTAAAATAAGAAAAATGTTGGGGATAAAGGAGGGAGACCTCCTCGAAGTTCGAGTGGAAGGTGATAAAATAATAGTTGAGCGTCTCAAAAAGGAGCGAAAAACTCTGAAGCTTGGCAGAGATATCTCTCCAGAAGAGATTGAAAAATCCATAGAGGAGGGTATGATAGAGTGCATGCGGTTGTAGACACCAATGTTCTAATATACGACACGTTTGAGGACACACAGTTTCATAAAGAATCCCGCAAGCTGCTCGACTCACTGGGCAAGTGGCTGGTTCCCACAGTAGTTCTTATGGAGTATGCCTGGTTCTTTAGAAAAAACATGCTAACCTCGATGAATGCAAGAGATATGCTTGAAGACTATCTTAGTGACCCGAGGTTTAGGTGTCTTGAAGACACGCATAAGACAATAAAGCAGGCTCTTGAGTTTATATGCAACAACAATCTGTCTCTTTCGCATTTTAACGATGTTATAATTCTCAGTCATGCTATCAGCAGAAAGCGCCCTCTGGCAACTTTTGATCGAAGTCTACGCAAGATTGCTGTTAAACAGGGAATAGAGGTGCTCCCGGAAGAATCTGAAGAAAATTTATGGATATGAAGCTTTTGATACAAGAGCACTGCCGAATTATATTGTCCAAGTTGTACACTGAGAATTCGCAGTGAAGTATGAAGATGAGGTTACAAAGCAGAAGCATCCCGAAGTTGAGCATATCTCCGTTCAAAGGGGAATTTGGGATGTGGTGTATGAGCATCATGTTGAGGTTTGCGTTGCGGCATACCTGATCAGGTAGTTAGAGAGATGATAAAGGCTTATATTGCCTCAAATCGGAGTATAAAGGCAAGGTAGCGGGATCAGGAGCTGGTAGAGTGGAGCCAAGAAGAGGACGACCACTTACAAGTATCCGAGAAATGTTGAGTTCAGAGATGAGTTGCTGAAGTCTGCTGCTGGGGAATATCTGGGAAGAATATTGAAGAGAGGAGGGAGATGAAAAAACTTGAGAGTGAGATTATAAGAATGCAGTACAACAGGATAAAGAGACTGATAAATTAAATAAAGTCACTTCAAAAGCCTCTCCAGCCTATTTAAAAACTCTGCTATCCTTTCCCTCGAAGTTGCGTAGCTCAGCCTTACCCAGCTTTTGTATGCAACTCCGAAGGCAGAACCCGGAGTTAAGGCGACATACTCCTTCTTCAGAAACTCCTCGCAGAACTCTGCACTGTCCCTGTTTACATTCATGAAAATGTAAAATGCTCCCTTGGGGGGAGCGTATTCAATGCCCAGCTCTCCCAATTTCTCCATTATCATGTCTCTCCTCACTCTGAATTCCTCCACGACTTTCCTGATGAAGTCCTGATCTCCCTTAAGAGCGGCAACACCGGCATACTGCACGAAGGATGTCGGATGACTGACTGAATGGCTCTGCATGCGATTCATCAGCTTTATTATCCATTCCGGAGCAGCAGCATAGCCTAATCGCCAGCCTGTCATTGAGTAGGTCTTGGAGAAGCCGTTGATTGTTATTGTTCTCTCAAGCATCCCGTCCATCGCTGCAAGGCTGTAATGCTCACCTTCAAAGATGATTTTCTCGTAAATCTCGTCTGACATAACAAGCAAATCCTTCTCGACGGCAATGTCCCTTACCTTCTTCAAAAAATCCTTGGGATAAACCACTCCGAGAGGGTTGCTGGGGGAGTTAATTACAATCATCTTCGTGTTTCCAGTAATGTAATCTTCAATCGGAGCATCTTCAAAACCCTCTTCGTGAGGTACCCAAACTGGCTTGGCTCCAGCCATCAGAATGCATGCCTCGTAGCTGACCCAAGATGGATCGAGCAGAATAACCTCATCGCCCTCCTGCAGCAGGCACATCATTGCCTCGTAAATGGCATACTTCGCCCCTGGCGTTACGATGATATTCTCTGCACCAACCTCTATACCGTTCTCCTTTCTCAACTTCTCGACAATTGCTTCAATGAGTTCTGGAATTCCCTTCGTGGGGGTGTAGAAGACTTTCCCCTCCTTCATCGCCTTGTATGCTGCTTCTATAATAAATTTGGGTGTCGTGAAGTCTGGTTCTCCAACACTCATATCCACTACGTCTTTGCCCTCCCTTGCCAGCTCTTTTGCCATCGTTGAGACTCTGAGCGTGGCTGACGGCTGGACTACCTCAATCCTGTTAGCTCCCCTCTGAATCATACTCCTTCAACCTCTTTACGAGCTTAACCGCAGCCTCAACAGCCCTTTTAGCGTAATCAACCCTCTCGGTTGCTGCAATCCTGCCCATTCCCGGACCGCTTATGCCGAGGGTTACCGGTTTACCATACTCAAGGCTTAGGTCAAGTATTTTCCTGGCAGCATGCTGGGCAACTATCTCATCATGCTCCGTCTCGCCCTCAATAACACAGCCTATGGCAACAACAGCATCAACATTGCCTTTTTCAAGCATTTTCTTCACGGCAATCGGAATATCAAAGGTTCCGGGGACCCTGATAACTTCGGAAACTTCAGCCCCTAAAAATTCAGCATGCTCCCTTCCGAGAATCTCCATCATATAGGTGATATCTCTGTTGAATTCGGCAACAACCATCCCGAGCTTGACTTTATCCATCACAACCACCCTTCAAAAATCTCCGGTAGTATTTAATAGTTTACCAAATCACTGAACAAATATGCAAAAATTTTAAAAACCAATTGCTAAATTTTCGAACCATGGTCAGACTGGACTTTATGCGAACCTTCATAGAGGTTGTTGAGTCGGGAAGTCTGAAGAAGGCAGCGAAAAATCTTGGAATGTCTGTTAGCTCCGTTAGCTTTCAAATCAACTCAATAGAATCCTTTTACGGTGCGAAACTTCTTGAGAGGAGTACAAATGGTGTAAGGCTGACAGATGAAGGGAATATAGCCATCAAAAATATGAAATCGGTTTTGAGTAGTGTAGATGAAACAAGAAGGCTCATCTCAAACCTGAGGGGAGATAAAATAACGATAGCGTCCGGAATGGTCGGTCTGAACATCGTTCATGCGATTCAGACACTCCTGAAATCTCAGTATCCACAGCTTGAGGTGAGTATAGCTTTGAGAGGTGCTCATGAGTGTGTGAGGGGGGTTTTGAGTGGCAAATACGACTTTGCAATTGCTGGGGATTTGCTTGAAGAACATCTTGAGTTTGAGAGGTTGAACTACGATATTTTGGGTGACGATCTTCTTGTTCTGATCACCCCTCCCAACCACGAACTCGCAAGGAAGGATGAGGTAACACTGGATGACGTTACGAAATATCCGATAGTCATGCTTACCGACGATTACGGGATAACCACGAGCACAAAAAAGAATTTGATCGAGAGTGGAGTCAGGCCAGATGACCTGAACATTGCCTACACAGTCGGAGATTTCTATTCAAAAATAAATGCTGTGAGCAGTGGGATAGGAATTGCCATTACATCCTACATAGCTGCATGCAAGGCTTGTGAGGTTGGTTTGATTAAAATGAGGAAGATAAAGGGGTTTAAAGCAGAGAGAAAGATATTTCTCGTATCCTCAAAGTTATCCTTAGAGAGCAAGAAGATGAAGGAGTATCTGAACTTCATACTGGCTAAAGGCAGACAACTCTTTGAAGATTTTGCCATGCAGTGCCGTTGTTTCGAATAGGTTTAGATTTTCAAATTTTTTAAATACTTTTAAATCTCTTTTAACGAATTTTTTAAAAGTTGAAAAAAGTTTATCTAAATATTTTAGAAGTATTAAATTTTATTTCAAAACTAAGATTAGGTAAGCAAAAACTCCGTAATTTCAAAATTTTTCGAAACATATTTGGAAAATTTCGAAAAACATAAGTATTCTGGAGTGCAGCGAGACCTATGGAGCGGATTGAGGTGAGGGTGGATAGTGAGACTCTTCTCGACGACAGAAAGTTTGCAGAGGCAATGCTTTTGAAAAGGGACATGCAAGGCTTGAGCAAAGCGGACATGGTCTTCATTTTGAGGAATCTGTTGAAACTAAAATACTACCCAGTAGCAGTAAGATTCTTTTTCGACGAAGAAGAATTGCAGAAATTCAAGGACGAACACGAGTACCTTGTAGCCTGTAATCCCTTTACCTTTTGCCATTTCTCTGCCGAATCAAGGCAGAAGGGGGATGTGCTGCTTGGGGACAGGAGAACTTTGGGATGTAGTAACGCGAGGTATATCTTTGGCTGGAAGGATTTGGATGAACAGGAGATTAAGAGTCACTTGAAATACGTTAGAGACAGAGAACAGGCTGAGAATTTTGTTAAAACCAAACCGAGGCTTCCTGAAGGTTTGCTTGCCTTCGCAACCGCACCTTTACACAAGGCAAAATTTGAGCCGGACTTGGTTCATATAATATGCGACGTTCTTCAGAGCTACCACCTCTACAACGACTACGCTTCTGCGATGAACATGCATCCTGTACAGCCGAACCTGATGATGAACTCAGCCGTCTGCGGGGGTGCAGTGTGGACTTACAACAGCAGGAAGATTAACGTGGTGCCAATGTGCAGCAGCAGCTACACTTCAGGAAAGACTGAGCAGGGCGAGATCAACGTATACATCCCTTGGGAGCATTTTGAGGCGATGGTGGTGAGATTGCTTGATAGAACTGCCAAATACGGTGGAGCGAGTTATCCGAGGACTGGTGAGACGTATCCGGGCTTCAATGTATGCAAACTCTGTAACTTCCTGCTCTTCAGGAAGCCTAAGGAGGATGAGTAAGGAGGTGAAAGTTTGTTGGATGTGGTATGGGCGGAAATTGACGGGAATGTCATAACCGTAAATGCACTGTTGGTTTTCCTGTGGTTTATCTGGGTTGGTTGGATTTTTTCCACGGTAGGAGCTTTTGGGGGTATAATGGCAGGATTCGGACACATTACGATCTTTGGAATTGGTGACTGGGCGAGCAAACTTAAAGGCACTAAGATTTCAATTGGCTCTTATACGGATGCGGGCAAGTATCTCACAGACACGATAAGGCTCGGAAACTCCGTTCAGACGTGGTTCAATGCTGTATCATCTACTTACAACTGGTATACTCAGAAAAGACTTGTTTGGCCAGCTGGAGTAGCACTTGGCTTGGGTGCAGTCATAGGTGCGCAGGTTGGTGTATGGGGCACAGGTGGACAGGTGGCTCCCGGCGTTTACAAGGGCATCTTCGGTCTGGCAACTTATCTCATCGCTGGTTACATGTTCTATCAGCTAACTCCAAGGGCTAAAGCGGGGAAGAAGGCGGGTAGAGAAGCTGCCCAGAGATTCCAGGAGAGGGTCAAGGAGCTCAGGGAGAGTGGAAGACTGCACGAGCTTGAGGGCATAAAGAATCTGAAGGTCGGTGTTAGTGAAACACAGTTCGAGTTCTTTGGAGAAAGCTTCAGGGTAAAGAACTTTGCCCCCTTCATCGTTGGTTTCCTCATAGGTCTCTTCTCTGCAGTTATTGGTATCGGCGGTGGTTTCCTATTCGTCCCCTTCCTGACGAGCCTTGGACTACCATTCTACGTCGTTCCCGGAGCTTCGACGCTTGCGGTGTTCTTCACGCAAACTTCAACAGTCCTCGGATGGCTCGCAAGAGGCGTCATGTATCCCATCGCGCTCATAGTGGCTGGATGGGCAGGAATCTTCATCGGAAGCTATATAGGGCCAAGAACTCAGAAATACATACCTCAAGACGCGCTATTTACTCTCTTCGGCATCCTCGCTCTCTACGTCGGTACGAGGTATGTGCTCAGCGCTTTTCTTGGAATCAAGCTCCCACCATGAACCCCTATTTTTTTATTTTTGTTACACTTGGAACTCTTGTTTTGACGGAAAAAATTGAATCAGCCGTACTCAGAAGATTTTTTGGTGGGTATCTTGATGAAATTGCCAGAGCAGAAGCAGAGATTGCCGAATATCATGAGCTATCCATGCTTGCTGCTGCCTCTGGAGATAAGGAAGCCTTTAAAGGTTTTCAGGATATGATGAGTGAAATCTACACAAAGGTCTTTTTCAGGAAGATTGCTTTCTTCACTTCCCTTTACTTCCTCCTGCTGAGCCCATACATAGCAGTCTGCGAGTTTATCGGTATTGAGAATTCAACGGCGACGATTCTAATTCTGGCTTTGAGCTACTTCTCGGTCAAACTTCTTTGTGGGATGGTCTATGACTTTTACCGCTCGTGGAAGGATGCTAAGGAGGCGAGGAAGATTGTTGGGGGCAAATTTTAATTTTTAGCTTATTAGATTCTTTCTCGCTTTTTGCGTTTTTTGTTATGTTTTAATCGCTCACACACAGCAAATCTTGATTCCAATTTTGTGACGGAGAATATAAATCTTAATAAACGTCAAGAAAGCAGAAAAGAATTTGAAAAGCCTGAAAACGATACTCATTATTAGGCTTAGTTCAAACACATCGAAAAGTTTTTTATTCGGTAATGATAATTTAGTGTTGAATGGCTAGTGTAACCCCTGCTGAGTTCGGTAATGTAATATTTCAGTTAATTCTGGCAAATCTTGAGTTAATGAGCAATACTTTCAGGCTGCTTATGAACAACTCAATTTCCGCTGTAGAGGTATGGAATGTTATATATCACGCTGCAAGTTTTGGGTATTGGGTTGCCAACTCCTTTGTGGGTGATGGTGGTGCTTTGGATGTTATGAGAGAAAACGTTTCAGCTATGAAGAATTTTACTAATATGGTTAGTTATTTGGGTGGAAATGCGGAGGTGATATTTGGTAACGAGAGTGGTGGGGAAGGAATTTCGGCTGTAATGAAGAATGTCGCGGCACTGATAGACGAGAACTTTACAATCAAGTTCTGGAGCACATTAAAGCTTGGCATAATTGCTGTGATAAAATTGATGGGACAGATTTCTGCAGCTTTCGGGTGAGGAAGATGCCAATAGCGACGATAAGCGAGTTTGTCAGGATGGGGATTCTAACACCGATATCAGACATATTCGTTCTGATCTATGGGCTGACCGAACCAATCGTCTCACACCTAACACAAGACCATCCTAACTGGATATATTCTCATTTTGCAGTGCTCTTATGGGTTACAAAGTTGCTGAGTGCTGTTGTTGGACTTACGGTAAGCAACGGAACCTTAACTGCAGCATTCAACGACACTCTTCACACTCTTTCCACAAACTCAAACGATTTCTTTGGAAACTTCACTGGTAAAAGCGGTATGAGTTATATAGCGAAGCATGCTTACCTTGAACTGGTAAACAACAAAACTCTGGCTAATGATCTGGCTGTGAAATTTGCCAGAGCCATAAATAGCACGGTGATTTTTATAATGAAAGCATTCGAATTTTTGTGATACTATGCCGACCGCTGCTGAGCTTGGGGATGTGGTACTTCAAGGCCTCTCAGCGTTGCTGAGGGCACTTGGAAGATACTTTATTTACCTCAAATACACTGGACATAATGAAAGTATTGTGAATGCCTCAAGAGGGTATTACCAGAGCTTCTGGGAAATCTGGTATCACATCAATGCCATGATCTCATGGTTCAGAAAACTTCTCTTCGATAGTCATGGGTTTATCTGGCAGATCAACCACAATGCCACCCTTGAGAACGAATTTGCCCAAGTTGTGGCTATAGCTGCAAACAATTCAACAAGAATGCTTGGAGAAGTATCGGGAAATTACGGCATAACTTTCATCCTGAGGGTTATGACAGAGAGAGTTTCAGACAACCCTGATTTCGTTCTGTATCTCTGGTATGCAGCGAAACATGCTGTAATCCTTGTAGCTGATGCTTTAAGAGTGTTTCCGTCTTACTTCCCGTAGGGTGAGGAAAATGCCAATAAATGTTTCCATATCAACCTCATACATCCTCGAATTCGTTCAGGCACTTTTCATGCTTAACGCTGAATTATTCAGAGCGATAGCAATAAATGGAACACTTGTCAACAGAGCTGCAGAGGATATATACTACATTTTCGGATTTATCAAATATTTCTCAGACGGTTTCAGAGACGTGGTTAATGTTGTGATTAATAACTCTACGATGATGCAATACAGTGTAGGGATTTGGCAGAAAGTTGCAACGAACGCAACTTACGTTTTTGGGGATGATAGTGCTACTTGGGGGTTGGCTTACTTGTGGAGAAAGGGATACGAATGCATACAACCGGGGGCTTACTGTGAAAGTTATGGTCCGAGTGTTACATACTGGGGGCTGCAGTTTTTTAAGTGGCTGTTCATTGCCATGTCGAAGATCGGGCAAAACCTTTCTGTATTATATTCTTAACTTAACCTCTTTCGGGTGGCATTCTCAATGAAAAAATCGAGAAGAGAGATATATAAAAGTTTCAAAATCAAGGGATGTTATGCTCACAGGTGGTAAGTTATTAGCATCTCTTGTTCTTGTTCTGGTACTGTTACCTTCGGCAAGTGCAGGTTACTGGGCAAAATTTTACGGTGGAAGTGGATGGGAGTATTTTCACAGTGTGACAGAGTTATCAAACGGGGACATAATCATTGCTGGCAAAACGAACAGCTTTGGCGCTGGTAAATATGATATCTTGATTCTCAGGCTTGATGCCGAAGGAAACATCAAGTGGCAGAAAACATATGGTGGTAGAAACGATGATGAGGTTTTTTCAATTGCAGAAGCCGCTAACGGAGACATTATTGTTGCAGCCGGAACCGAGAGTTTTGGAGCTGGCGATTACGATTTCTGGATATTAAGGCTTGATGCTGATGGAAACATCAAATGGCAGAAGACTTATGGTGGTGCTAAGCGTGACGAGGCTATGTCGTTGGTTGAGGCAGCTAATGGAGATATTATTGTTGTTGGTGCTGCATACAGTTTCGGTTCAGGTTTGGAGGACGAAGCATGGATATTAAGGCTTGATGCTGATGGAAACATCAAATGGCAGAAGACTTATGGTGGTGCTAAGCGTGACGCATTTTGTGCAGTTAGGGAAGCTTCAAATGGGGATATTATTGTTGCGGGCGTAACATGGAGCTTTGGTGCTGGGAAAGGCGATTTCTGGGTTTTAAGATTAGATGCCGAAGGAAAGATCAAGTGGCAGAAAACATATGGTGGAGCTGAATTCGAGGTAGCATGGTCGTTGGTTGAGGCAACTAATGGAGACATAATCGTTGCAGGAGTTACTTACAGCTTCGGTGAAGGTCAAAAATTCTGGGTTTTAAGATTAGATGCCGAAGGAAAGATCAAGTGGCAGAAAACATATGGTGGAGCTGAGAATGACTGGTTGTGGGAGATGGTCGAAGCCTCAAATGGAGACATAATCGTTGCAGGAGTAACCGAGAGTTTTGGAGCTGGCGATTACGATGCTTGGATTTTAAGATTAGATGCCGAAGGAAAGATCAAGTGGCAGAAAACATATGGTGGAGCTAAACGTGATGGGGCTCTGGCGATGGTCGAAGCCTCAAATGGAGACATAATCGTTGCAGGAGTAACCGAGAGTTTTGGAGCTGGTGACAAAAATGCATGGATTCTCAAATTGCCCTCAGACGGCTCGCTTGAGTATTTCTCACAGGATTCACATGCCATTTTGAATGATACAAACGCTCAGTCAAACAACTCCAATGCTTCAATATTGGCTCCATCTGTTCAAGTTAACAATTCACAGGCATTGGTTGAAGATTTAAATTTACCACTTGTGTTGATAACACCGACCGAAAAAATGCCGAGAAGAGGCAAGGGGGTACCCGGTTTCGAAGCTGTCTTTACACTTACAATAATGCTCTCAGCAGCGTATCTACTCAGAAAAACTTATTAATAAAAAATGTAAATCAGTTGAGACCAAAAATTGCGTTCAGAAACTTTCCGAGAGGTGTCAGCAGCCAGTTCAGAAACTCGTTCAGCCAAGCTGGAATATATATCCATATTGTGTGTCCGAAGATATCGAAACTTATTGTTATCGGTCCCAAACTCATGATTTATTCTTAATTTCTAAGTATTTAAATTTTTCGTCTATATACATTGACATTATAATTCTCATTACGAAGTAATCATTTTCATCATTAACATTTTGCGAAAATTTTAATAAATTTGATGTTTCAACCTATTTTCGTGAGAGTTGTAAGAATCATGCTATTTGCCTTCATCATCAGCTTTGTTGCTGCCGTTAATGTGGTCGAGGCGAAGACGTATGTGGAGAACTTTTATCAGGTTGGTGGAGTTGATGTAACTACAGCTTCACCTTTTCCTAAGGCGTGGACTCGTACGTGGGATAGTGGTGAAACGAATAACGACTTTGATCCCCCAAGTGGAACACCATCAACATACCAAGCCACTCCGTATTCTCAAGCAGACATTGATGCAGTTGAAGCTTTGGATGGATCATATTCTTCAGTTTCAGTAACTTCAACTGATAGTGGTCTTTTTGGACCTAGTGATGAAGACTATGCGACTCACCTTTTTATGTTTAGTGTTGTTAATAACCAAAATGCAACGATTGAACTTCATGCTTATGTGAGTGCAGTACAAGGATATAACGGAAATAGCTATATCTACTTATGGGATGGAAGCACTTTTGTGTATCAGACTCAAATTGGGGTTGGATGGAACAACATCTCAATATCTCCAAGTTATGTATCATCCAATGGAGAACTTTATGTCCTTTTTATAACTCAAGCATATGCGACTTCGAGTTGGGGTAGTGTATCTTTTACTGCATATATCAGAATAGACTACATTGAAGTCGTAGCTGTAGTCCCAGATACGGCCGTTCAAACAGCATGCGCCCAGTTCATCTCCGGAGCGCCGCGTGACTGGGATGGAATATTTGACGATGACACGCTAACTTTCGTTGGGCGTGTGACAGATACATCCGGATCACCAATTCCGAACTATCCCATAGTTTCCGGAGGCGTATGGACGGGCGGTTACGGTATAATGGCCACCGGTTATACAAACTCAACTGGATACGCTACCCTTACCGGAAGACCGATTGATGGAGGTATAACAGATAAATGGCGCGTCAATTTTGCTGTTGCGATTCTCGGAGATGTTATGGTTAACGGAAACGCCTATCAGATAGGGTCAAGCTGCTACATTGATTATGGTGCTTACAATGTAGCCGTAACTCCTGGAAGCTACGACATCATGCTTGTTGGGCGTTACTGGGACAATGGTGGGGGAGATTGGGTTCGAATACGCTGGATCGCAGAAGCGGGAGACGTATCACACGTCAATCTTGGAGGATACAACATTCCGGTAGCCCAGCGCTTTGATGACTGGGACTTTTTGCTGTGGAAGATAGGTGTTCCCGATCCAAACAACGATAACGATGGAGAGATTGAAGGTGTTAACGGCAACACGAACGACATGAACTCAGCAGCGTATCCGGCCTGCGTCGGACCTGACACGAGCCCCTACTGTCCCGGAATGGACAGCTGCAGAAACGGCAGAAGTATAAATGTTCTCCTGATCGGCTATATAGGTTCATATCCACCGGGATGCTGCATCAGGGAGCGTTCTGGAAGTGTAGATGCCCACGACTGTGGAACCTATATGAGCGGTTACAGATTTGGCCCGCTTCTGGAATTCAACCTTCCAGACCACGCACTGGGTGAACCGGGAAAGTCAGCTATGTTCATATGTCAAGAATATAATACCCTGAGCGGGATGTTGAGGACAACGAGTTACAGCGGTCACGAAGGTTGTGGAGGTGGTAACTGCAGAATTAGTTGTACTGCCTGTCTGTGGTCGATCATCAACATAGGACAGTCCCCCGGAGCTACGGAATATCTTGCAATGAGCGGTTATACATACTTAGGAACTACGATAATTAGACCATGGCCCAACGGCGGTCTTGGAACTCTTAGCTTCATCGGTTTGGCTGCAGATAACCAGCACGTTGTCGGTTTGGTTGTCGGCCATCGCTGGGGTGTTCATCCATTTTTGGCACTCGTTACATCTATGCCGAGTGGGACTTATCCTGCAGATACTGATACAGCTGGCTGGCAGAACTTCTATCCAACGTGGATATACTACCTCCTTCGCAATGTGGCGTATAACATAAAGGTGATGGGAGAGGAACTGTGGCACTGGTCGGATCGCTATCCTCCGAGTGGTGAAGACAACATTATACTTGCGAATAGAGCGTTTAACACACTGTTACTCGACTTCTTACCTTACCTTGATGAGACATTGTGGATACTCCAAGCAAGCGGAAACAACACCATACATCCCTTTATCGTAACGACATTTACCCAACTATATGATAACGCAAGGATTGTCAAGTACATAGTAACAAATAGTACTCTAAGATCAGAATTTGCCAACACTATAGGAACGGCTTTAACTTACCTGCCAAACATAACTGGGACGGTAGATGGATCAACGGGCTTGAACTACTTCCTTAAATACAGAGTGCAGATGCCTTACAACGAGAAAGAGTCTGTAAACTATCAGCTAATGAAATTATTAAACCAGCTAACTTCCTTCGTCATAACAATCCTCCACCATATCCCGATTATGGAATACGCCCCCAATTCTCCCGGCTGGAATTTCGGAAACTGGATATCCGATTATTAACACTTTCATGCTAAGTCATGCGGTAGAGCAGGTAACCCACCAAAATTGCAATGACAAGTAGAAAAACAGCCATTGCTGGAAATGAATTTTTTCCTTCCTCTTCTGTTTTCGCAATTTTAACATTACTCAACCCTTTGTAAGTTTTCTCCCAAACCAGCTTTCCATCAAAACTAAGTTTCCCGAGCCAGACGCAAGCACCATCTTTGCACTCTTTACTGCTTATCACCACATATCCATCAGTAACATTTAGAATTCTCACAGTTCCAAATACAAAGGATAGAAAAGTGAAGTTTCCCTTTATTATTTCAATCCAGTCACCCATCGCACTAACCCAGATGAAGCCACTCTCATTACCTCCAGAACCTGCTATAACCTTATTGTTTTCGTTTGCAGCCACCGACCAACCGACGGTAATTTTACCAAACTCAAAAAATTTCTCCCACTCCAGATTTCCATTTCTGTCGAGTTTTAAAACGATAGCTTTCACGGGAGTAGTTGTGTTCGCGAAGTTCTCTACTTCAACATTCCATACTTCACCGACGATGATGTATCCATCTCCGACCTCGGCAACATCCCACGCAATGTCGTCGAACCCGAAATCAAAGGTTCTGTTCCATTCTACCTTTCCATTTCCATCAAACTTCACTATCCAGATGTCATAGTTGCCGTAGGGTCTCAGCCCTCCTTTGTAATCTCCAACGCATCCTACGCCGATATATCCTCCATCGGAAGTCCTCTTAATTCGCTTTATACTGTCATACTCCTTGTAATCAATTTCCTTTTTCCAGACCTCTTTACCGCTCTCATCAAGCCGCACAAGCCACACGTCCTCATTTATACAACCATCATCGCACGGTGCTAT
>Ga0209426_1000729_pt1 | contig 28216 bp, 30 predicted proteins | sample Deesub1362B_J571_FD_187697 | JGI IMG/M metagenome (GOLD analysis project Ga0209426, IMG submission 187697) | Deep oceanic, basalt-hosted subsurface ecosystem from Juan de Fuca Ridge flank, Pacific Ocean, CORK Borehole 1362B_J2.571 (SPAdes)... ...
AAATGAGCGAGCGCGTGGGTGAGATAGCAAAGCTTCTCAAGCAGCAGGGCAGAAGCGAGGCGATTATCCACAAAACTGTGCACCGCCCGTGGGGATACTACACCCTTCTCGAGGAGGGAGAGCGCTACAAGGTTAAACGCCTTTGTATATACCCGGGGAAGAGCATCTCGCTGCAGATGCACCACCACAGAGCGGAGCACTGGGTTGTGGTGAAGGGCACCGCGAGGGTGATTAAGGGCGAGAAGGAGCACTACGTCCATGAAAATGAGAGCATCTACATCCCCAAGTCGACGGTACACCGCCTTGAGAATCCAGGCAAGGTAGACCTCCACCTGATTGAGATCCAGACAGGCGAGTACATCGAGGAAGACGATATAATACGTTTGGAAGACGAGTATGGTAGATGCTAATTGAGGGCGCTCATGGGTTACACCCTCTCGTGGAGAGTCGCTGAGAAACCGCTCTCGCCCCGGAGAGTTAAGCTTATATTCCCCTTCATCAACTTTACCATGATGGCATGCAAGCACCACGACTCACCTGAGAGGCACTACCTGCCCGTACATAATGGCTTAATAGCACCTCACCCTGCATGCCGGGAGTGCGGGTATATAAAGAACATCTCCCCGGATAAAGCAAAGAAGCTGGGCTACTTCGCCAACGTGCTGGCGGAGATGAAGAACTACCGCGGGGAGAAGCTACTCTCCGACGCCCAGATAAGACTCATCCTCAAGGAACTCGAAAAAGTCGAAGGCTTTGACGATGATTACTTCATGAGCTTCACCACTCAAAAAGCGGCGTTCATCAAGGCTGTGAGGAAGTACTCCTCACTTTCACCGAGCTTCGTAGAATCTTTCCTCTCCAGCTGAATTGACCCCGAATGCGGGACGGGGGGATGATAAGAGGCTGGGGTAGGGGGTAGGTGGGACTATCTAAAAAATTTTAGGATTAGAAAGGAGGGAATGTAAAAAATGATAAACCAAAAAATTGCAACGTTTTTAGTAAAGCTATTTATTCGTATTCATAATCTCTCCTATAAATGTATTGGAAGATTATCAATAATCGCTGAGGGTGGTATCCACCCCAAACATAGATTAATGAATTATCATTCATTTTTCATCAATAATATCAATCATGGAGATACAGTTTTGGATATAGGATGCGGCAATGGTTATCTAACCTATGACATCGCCAAAAAGGCGAAAAAAGTAGTTGCTGTTGATTTAAACAAAAATAATATAGATCAGGCAAAAACAAAATTTCCAAGAGAAAACATTGAATATATTCACGGGGATGCAACAAAACTTAATTTCAACGAGAGGTTTGACGTTATTGTATTGTCAAATGTTCTGGAACATATAGAAGACAGACATTCTTTCCTTATTAAAATACGACAACTTGCAGATAAATTTCTAATTCGAGTGCCAGTGATCAACCGTGACTGGCTCACATATTATAAAAAAGAACTTGGCTGCGAATATTTATTAGATCCAACGCATAAAATTGAATATACAATGGAAAGCTTTTCGGAAGAACTTGCTAAGGCTGGACTTAAGATAGAATCGGCTACAGTACAATTCGGAGAAATCTGGGCGGTGGTGAGGAAATCTAAATGAAAGATGCTGAAATTTTGAAAGATAAAACCCTGGCTTTATTCTTTACATTCAGAGTATCACTTAAAACTTGGCATGACATAGGTATGATAGATAGGGAAGTAGCACTATATAACAAGCTCAGCAAATACTTTAAGCACATTTACTTCTTCACATACGGTGGTCAAGAAGACCGCAAATTTCAGAATTATCTTGCCAAAAATATAACGATAGTGCCAATTCCCTTTTTACGTAAATCTAAACACCCTAAGATTCTCTTTCCAATTATATTAGCATATTCATTTTTACTGCCCGCTATCCATTATAGAATATTAAAAAATGTGGATATCCTAAAGACCAACCAGATGAGTGGATCGTGGACGGCGATTATTGCTAAAATTTTGTTTGGAGATAAATTGGTAGTTAGAACGGGATATACATGGTCTCTATTTGCTTATAAAAGAAATCCTAAAAGTTTGAAAAATTTTCTAATCAGATTAATCGAGAGGTTTGCTTATTTATTCTCTGATGGGATAATCGTAAGTTCCCGGAATGATCTTGAATATTTAAGAAAAAACTATAAACTAAAAGGAATTGAAGCTGTTATACCCAATTATATTGATACAGACGTATTCAAGCCACTTAATGTACAAAAAAAGAAAAATTCGATATGTTTTGTCGGTCGGTTGACCGAGCAAAAGAATCTTTTCTCTCTATTAGAAGCTTTGACTGGTTTGCCATATACGCTTACAATTATCGGTTCTGGAGATCAAAAAGAAAGTCTAGAAAAATATGCAAAAGATAAAGGTATTAAAGTAGAATTTTTAGGTAATATACCCAATTATGAACTTCCAAAAGTGCTAAATCAACACGAAATTTTTATACTCCCATCCCTTTATGAAGGTATGCCAAAAGCGCTGCTGGAAGCAATGGCATGTGGGTTGGCTGTGATAGGGACTAATGTTGAAGGGATAAAGGAAATTATTGAGCATGAAGTGAATGGTATTCTTTGTGAAACAGAGCCAAAATTTATTAGAGAAGCAATCTCAAGATTAATGAGCGATGATATGGTAAAAAGAAATCTTGGAAAAAATGCAAGGAAAATGATTGTACAGAAATTTTCACTAGATATGCTAATAAAAAAAGAGATAGAGTTATATAAAAACTTATAAAATAAGAGAAGATGGTATGAAAGTATTCTTACATGGTAGAGATAAAATTGGTTGGTCAATAGACGCTGATAGAAAATATCTGAAAAAATTCTTAATTGATATTGGACATACAATTACATCTAATTTTATAACTGCCGATGTTGTTCATTCAGTTTGGTGGAATGCCTTATTAAATCCAAAATGGTTTCCATTGAGATTTAAAAGAAGCGTCATTGCTACCGCAACAAATGAAATCAAAATAAATAGCAAAGAATTCTTAAAAGCATTAAAATTTGTGTATTTATGGATAGCTCCAAATAAAAGACAGTATAACATTTTCGTCGAAAATGGTATTAATGCTGCATATCAACCTTTTTACGTAAATGAGGATATTTTCTGTTATAAAAATAAAACAAAAGAAGAAATTGCATTGGAACTTGGTATTGATACAAAAAAAATAAAAAACAAAATTATTATAGGGTCTTTTCAAAGAGATACTCTAGGAAGTGATTTATCTACTCCTAAATGGCAGAAAGGACCTGATTTCCTCATTAAGATACTTAAATCTTTACCAAATAAAGACAAATGGTTGCTTTTATTGGCTGGTCCAAGGAGACATTATATTATTTCAGAGTGTGAAAAGTATGGTATTCCATATTTATATTTTGGTAAAAAACCCAAACCCCGTATAGATGATATAAGGATTAATACATTGGATGAAAATAAAATGGCACTACTCTATAATCTTATCGATTGTTATATAGTAACCTCAAGAAGTGAAGGGGGACCAAAAGCTGTGTTAGAGGCAAGTTTTTGTAAAACTTTAATCTTTAGCACAAATGTTGGTTTAGCACCTGATATATTAGATAGCAGATGTATCTATAAAAGTATAGATGAAATCCGTTCTAATCTTATAGATATGATTAATGGAGAAAAACGTGTCTATTTTAATAAATTGATTGAAAATAATTATAAAAATGTTAAAAAAATTTGTTCATATGACGTAATAAAAAAGCGTTGGGAGGATATATATGGTTCGTTGTAAAATCCATATTTTTTATAATTTTAAGGATGAACCTTGGGGAGGAGGTAATCAATTTCTAAAAGCGCTTAGAGATTATTTTATTAGAAAAAATGTTTACGTGAATAATCCCAATGAAGCGGATATTATTTTATTTAATAGTCACCATTTAATTGATAGTATATTCAGCATTAAAAAAAAATTCCGAAATAAAATTATAATACATAGGGTTGATGGTCCTGTTTTTTTTGTTAGAGGAACTGACAAGCAAATAGACGAAATTATATTTACATTTAGCAATTTGTTTGCTGATGGCGTTGTATACCAGTCAAAATGGAGTAAAGAAAAATGCCGACAGCTGGGAATGCCTGAAACACATTATGAGAGAATTATAATTAATGCCCCAGATCCAAATATTTTCAACAGAGACGGCAAAAAACCATTAAATTCGGACAAAATAAAATTAATAGCTGTAAGTTGGTCTCCTAATCCTAAAAAAGGTTTTGATATTTATAGGTATTTAGATAAAAATCTTGATTTCAAACGATACGAAATGACTTTCGTCGGAAATTCTCCAATAAAATTTAAGAATATTAAATTAATAAGGCCACTACCGTCTGAAGAGTTAGCAACATTATTAAAAGCTCATGACATTTATATTACTGCTAGCAAAGACGATCCATGCTCAAACGCTCTCATAGAAGCTTTACATTGTGGATTACCCGCGGTTGCAAGAAATAGTGGTGGACATCCTGAGATAGTTGGAAAAGCTGGAGAACTTTTTTCTAATGAAAAAGATGTTATTAGAGCAATCGAACGGGTATCTAACAATTATTATTTTTATCAATCGAATATAAATTTACCAAGTATAGACGATATTGGAAAAATGTATTATGAATTCGGATATAATATATATAATGATACCATTTCAAATATTTATTGTCCTAAGCAAATTAGTTTCAAAAAAATTTTTTGGTTTAATTACATAAAAACCAGAGCTTTTATATGGAAAATTTATAACAAGTTTAAAAAAAGATTTGTGTCAGATTTAAGGATGTTTAGGTAGTGTATGGATATGGTAAAATTGTTCCTTTCCACGTATCGTCGCAACTTATTAGACTTATATCTCAATCAAAATAAAAAATTATTCCATGGTATGGTTTTAGATATTGGTGGAGGTAGGGAGAGAGGAGAATTTAAACCCCCAAAAGTTAAAAAGTGGATAAAAGCAGATATAAATAAAAACTTAAATTCTGATGTTATATGTGACGTTCATAATTTATGTTTCAAAGACAACTCTATTGATGTTATCAAGGCAACTGAACTTTTTGAACATGTAAGATATCCAGAAAAAGGGCTGAAGGAGTGTTATAGAGTTTTAAAGGGTGGTGGACATATGATAATAAGTATTCCATTTATGTTTCCTATTCATGCAGACCCTCATGATTATTATAGATATACAGAAATGAAATGGCGAGATCTATTAAACCAAACAGGATTTAAAATTGAGAAACTCATAATTATGGGTAGGTTTTTTACAGTTTTTGCGGATATGATAAAAACGTTAATGAAATCAATGCCTAAAGGAATAAGACATCTTTCTTACATTTTAATTCCATTTCTAAATCTAATAATTAAATTAGACAATTGGAAATTCGTTAAAAAACATAAATATCTGAATAAATATACCACGGGATACTTTATTATCTTAAAAAAAGGGGAAAAAAATGAATAAAAGAGAAATGAAATTTTCAAAATATTATCAAAGAGGGTCAACTTATCATTGGGAACAAATATCTTTAAATCCTTTTAGACATAATGCATTTGTTAATGCACGATATAGTTTATTGAAAAATTTGATTATAAAGCAAGCAAAAAATGATAATGTCAATATTCTGGATGTTGGATGTGGTGATGGAGTTTTGTTATATCTTTTAAGTTCCAAAATGAAACATGCAACATTATATGGCATTGATTCTTCTGAATTTGCTATAGAAGGTGGGAAAAATCAATTGGAAAGATTAAAAGTAAAAAATGTTCACTTAGATGTACAAAATGCATATGATCTAAAATTTCAGGATAATTTTTTTGATATAGTTGTTTCTTCTGATGTAATTGAACATTTAAAAAGTCCAGATCAAATGCTATCAGAAATTAGACGCGTATTGAAACCAAATGGAATTGCGATCATTGGGACACCAATCAGAATTACAGAAACTCCTTTAGACAAAAATCATTATAAAGAATTTTTTCAAAAAGAATTTATAAATTTCTTGAATGAATATTTTAAAGAAATAAAATTAATAGAAACCCACGATCTATTTTATTATTTATTATATCAAAAATATAAGATGATTAGATATCTATTTAATCTTTTGAGCATTTTTAATCGCAATCCATTTCTAAAAAATAGTAAAAATCATCCAAGACTTCATGTTTATATGATAGGCATCTGCAAAAAACCAAAAAAATAGTTGATGTGTTATGAATATTTCCCTATATAAAAATATAGGCTATCTTACACTAACAAGTGTTATTACATCAATACTCAATTTAGTTGCTGTTATCATTTTTACTCGGTACGTATCAATGGATGTTTTTGGTCAATATCGTTATATTTTGTCAATCATAGGAATTCTGAGCTTACTAACTTTACCCGGTTTGAATATTTCTTTGATTAATTCTATCGCTAATAAGTACGAGGGGAGTTTTTTATCGGTAACTAAAAAGAGAATAAAGTATTCTTTAATAGGGAGTGGAATTTTCCTAATATTAGCAGGTTGGCATTTTTTTATTAAAAAAGAAATTGATATTGCGACCGTTCTTGTGGCTCTTTCCATAATATTCTTGGGATATAGTTCTTTAGACCATGTTTATAATTTTTTCGTGGGACGACAAGAGTACAGAAATGTGATGCTATCAAGAACAGTTAAAGCAGTGCTTTATTTTGGTTTAGTTTTGATAAGCGTTTTACTGACTGATAACATAATAATAATATCGCTGTTTGTTTTTGGAGGTATAAGCATATATCATTTAATTTTATCAGTGTATATAATAAAAAATTTGAGGAATAGCTATACGAACAAAAAATATGTGGATTTTGGAATGAAAATATCTGGCTTGAATGTAATTGGAACGATAAATTCTTGGTTAGACTCTTTAATTGTCGGATTTTTCTGGGGCTATGCCGAATTGGCTTTGTATTCCATTGGAAAGGTGATCCATACATTTCTTAAAGAAGGATGGGGTATTTTCCAGCAGATTGCACAACCCACTTTTGCTAAAAAAGATTTCCTAGAGGCTTATAGGATATCAAATAAAAAATTAAAAATCATCTGGCCTTCAACTTTCATTATACTTGGACTAGTATACTTTATACTGCCCACAGTAATACCTGTTATATTCTCTAATGCTTATGGAGAGAGTGTATTTTATGCCCAATTATTCTTAATACCCACAATGTTGGCAATACCTGCATTTTTTTATGAGGTAATAATGAGATCACATCAAATGACACATGAATTATATGTAACAAGGATTGCTTCTTCCATTTTGAGTTTGGTTGTTCTAATAATCGCAGGATATTATATTGGAGTAGTTGGAATTATAATAAGCAGAATCATAAATGCTGGTTCATTATCTTTAATTGGATTTTTGTTATTGAGCAGAAAATTAAAAGAGTAGAATGAGGGAGTAAAAGATGCCACTCAAAATGTATCACAAAAAATCTGAATCTTCAGAATTTTGGGATGAGCACTGGAAAAAGACTCTGGAAGGTACCTCCCTTAGGGAATATTACTATAAACATATGCATAATCGAACACTGCTGCCAATCTTCGAGAAATACCTTCCTAAAGAAGGGAAAATCATTGAGGGTGGTTGTGGACTTGCTCCTTGGGTATATGCGCTTAAAGAAAAAGGTTATGACATTGAAGGTATTGATTATGCTGAGGAAACAATAAACTTCATTAAAAGCCAGTATCCTGACTTGCCGGTCAAGTTCGGCGACGTTGTTAAACTCGATTACCCTGATAACTCAATAAAAGGCTATATTTCACTTGGGGTGGTAGAACATTATGAAGAGGGACCACAAAAGATTCTGAATGAGGCTTATAGGGTTCTCGATGATGGTGGGGTGTTTATATGTAGCGTGCCTTATTTTAATCCGCTGAGAAGGGTTAAGAAAAAACTGGGAGTAATTAACCAACAGGGCGAATTTTCTCAATTTGCGTTTACTAGGGATGAAATTTGCAATCACATAGAAAAAATCGGATTTGATATTGTAGATATATATTATTACGATGCTTTCAAGGGGTTGAAAGATGAAATAAGTTTTCTAAAACCGATTTTATTTCGTTTGAAAAAAGAGGCAAAGGTTAGGGAGATTGCAAAAATGGCCAATTATGAAAGCAATAAATCTCAGAGTAATTCGCTCAGAAAAGTGTTAAGAGAAGTCCTTTCCCGTCTCTCATATTCTCAAATCATCTGCTATGCGGTAGGTCACATGATTTTAATAGTAGCGAAGGCAAAGAAATAAGATTTATTTTATATTATGGATTTGCTAGAACCTCCAAAAGACCCTGTATGGTTATTTAACCGAAGACGCACTAAACTCTTCTTAAAATCCTGAGCTAATAAAAAAGGTAACTGTCATAGAGATGGATGGTATAATAACAGCATTATTAAAATTTATTAAGATTTTTAGGAGTGAGTAGATTTTAAGAAATTTTTACAAAAGTGGTTTTTTATGATAATGGAAAAATAAAAATGGGGTAATATATGAGAATATTAAAAATTAAAAAAAGAATTATTTTATATGTACTTTTAGGATTATTGATTCCAATATCATCTTTAATAGTACCTACATTAGTATTTGTTTATATCCTATTTTTTCCTCTTATTGTGGGTTTATTAAGTTCAAAGAATAGAAATGTTTCTGAATATGTTATCATAACTTCTTTAATTCTTTTGTCCCTTGCAGTATCTTTATTATTTTTCAGTTACGATATGGAAAATACACCTGAGATAGTATCCCCCTATAGAGCTATAGCTGGTGATTTATTATGGATATTTGAGGAAGGAACGCCACCAGAACCATTTTTCCCAGTGTTAACACATTATTTCGTTTCTATATTTCAAATAGAAGATATTATTGCGCTGAAAATATTACGATCTCTTATTTTTACCCTACAGACATTATGTGTCTATTTTATAACTAAACGAGTAACCGGAAATATTATCCTTTCAATGATTGCTGCCATTTTTTTCCTAGTGCACTGGTACCAAATAACTATGAGTAGCATATTCAGAAATATGCTTGGACAAATGTTTTATTTGTTTTTTATTTTATTGTTATTACATAGACCTAAATCGTCCAAATTATTAATATTAATAATAGGCATTAGTGCAGCACTGAGCCACTATGCATATACCTTTATTGTTCCCATGACATTAGGTATTTATATACTTTCAACTTATTTGTTTAATAGTAAAAATCCATATCTCAAAAAACATATTTTAATTGTACCCTTTATATTAGGAATTCTTCCAGTAATTTCTCTTGCGATTCTATTGTATACTTCCCAAGTGTATATTTTCCAAAACTTCATTATTGTAAAAAAAATACAGTTAAGTATTGGATATTCACTTGAAAAATTTCAACACCTTACTATAATGAGCCAGTTTACAGATAGAGGTTTTGTTGCTAGGAATATTCAGTGGTTTATCCTAACATTTGGATATATTTTTATTTTTAGAAAGAAAGTTCTGGCACATAATGGACTATTCTTTTTATTATCCCTCTTCCAGGCATATTATTTATTAAGTCAGAATTATTTGTTTGGCATCGGTTTTATGATGGATAGATTTCCATATTTCATGACCCCATTAATTGCAATATTTGGTTCTATGCTAATTTTTAACTTATTTAGAAATGAAAATTTAAATATTAAATTTTTTAAAACAATTACTGTAATATTAACAGTAACATTATTGATCTTAGTGTCATTATTCCGTATAATAGAGGTAGATAGGTCTAGACATTTTGAATTTAATCTATATCCTCCTATTTTAATGATCCCTATGGAAGCCATATTTCAAAGTTTTGATACCTTTAATTTGGATCTAATGATTCAAATAGTCAATATAATATTAGCAACTGGTGTTCTATTTTTATTAGGATATCCGCTATCAAAAATTCTATTTTATAGAGAAACCCAAAAATTTTTTATATTTACTTCCGCAATCATTTTATCTATTGCTACTATGGGGTTTGGAGGAGTATTTTCGCTTTTATTATATAAATTGGATCTTATTAATAAAAATTTCATTATAATAAACTCAATCATACTTTTAATAATTGTGTCTATAAGTGTTTCTTTGAAATTAATGATTATTCAAACCAAGACGAGAAAATATTCTATAGGTGATAATTATCATGGAAAATCCAAAAGTTAGTGTGGTTATGAGTGTCTACAACGAAGAAAAGTTTCTTAAGGAAGCCATAGAAAGCATCCTAAATCAAACATATCGTGATTTTGAATTCATAATTATAAATGATGGTTCAAGTGATGGTTCTCAAAAAATTATAGAAGATTATCAAAAAGACAGAAGAATAATATTAATTAACCAAAAAAAGAGTGGATTGGCCAAGTCTTTGAATAAAGGAATTAAATTAGCTAAAGGAAAGTATATTGCTCGTATGGATGGCGATGACACATCTGAGCCACAACGTCTTGAGAAGCAGGTTGAAATCCTCAATAACAATCCAGATGTAGCAATTGTAACGAGCTGGGTTCGTGTTATTGAAGAAAATGGAGAACCAATAGGCATATTAAAAATTCCCGAAGGAGAAAAATTACATAGAACTCTCAAGAGGAGAAATGTAATCTGCCATGGCTCGGTAATGATTAGAAAGGATGTTTTGAGCATAGCTGGTTTTTATCCGGAGGTTTGGAAATTCTCACAGGATTATGCACTTTGGCATAAGTTAGTTACATTAGGTTATAAATTTTATGTAATTCCCGAAGCTTTGTACAATTATAGGTTGTCAAGAAAATCTGTTGCAAAGATGGTTGAACAGGGGATTTACAGGACAATGACGAAAAAGGGATACGAATTAAATAACATGAATTCAAGAGTTATAAATAAATTTGTCTCAGAGGAAAAGAAAGAAGCCCTATATCAATATATGGTAGGTACCTTTAAACTAAAAACTGGGGATTCAAGAAATGCAATTAAATATTATGTGAATTCACTAAAAATATATCCAATACAGCCACGATGTTGGTATAGATTTGCAATAAGTCTTCTTCCTAATTCAATTGGTATCAAATTAGATGAAATAGGGGTCATGACTATAGATGAGGCATATAGTATATTAATGCGATTAAAAAGATTAATTAGGAGGTGAGATAATTAAAATCCTCCATGTTATAACTCTTTCCACCTGGGGAGGGGCCCAAAAAGTTTGTTACGAATTAATATCTAAACTTAAAGAAGAATACGACGTCGAAGTGGCATGTGGTTCAGGTGGAATCTTGGTTAACAGACTTAAAGAGGAAGGAGTATCTGTTTATGAAATTCCTACATTAAAGCGTAACATTTCTATACATAATGATTTAAAAGCCCTATTTACTCTGTACAAACTAACAAAAAAAGGTGGTTACGATGTTGTGCACTGTCACAGCACCAAAGCTGGTTTGCTGGGAAGATTTGCTGCATGGTTTGCAGGCGTAAAAAAGATATTTTTCACTGTTCATGGATGGAGTTTTTATAATACTGGCGAATATGGGCATCTTCATAAATTACTTATCTTTCTTGAAAAAATTGCAGCAAATGTTTCGACTAAAATAATTTGTGTTTCAGAAAATGATCGTAGAGAAGGAATTAAAAATAAAATTGCCCCCCCAGAAAAGTTTGTAGTTATTCACAATGGCATAAGTAGGAACTCCATTAATAAGGGGAAACTAAGGGGCGAAATAGATGTTGAAGAAAAAGATATCGTCTTCGGCATGGTAGCAAGGCTGGCATATCCGAAGAACCCTATGCTATTTTTAGAGGCTGCAAAGATTGTGTCTGCGAGGTATTCTAATGTCAAATTTGTATTAGTTGGGGATGGACCATATTATAGAGAATGTAGTGAGTTTATTTGGAGAAATGGACTGAGCAATGCCTTCCTGCTTGGATTTAGAGATAACGCGCAGGATATAATATCTGACTTTGACGTTTTTGTTTTATCTTCAAGGTTCGAGGGGCTACCAATAACTATTATTGAGGCTATGTTTGCTGGCCTGCCGGTAATCGCTACAAAGGTAGGAGGTGTTGGCGAGCTGGTAGAGCACGGTAGAAACGGGTTTTTAGTTGATAAGGAGGACGCAAATGAACTTGCCTCATATATGGAGTATTTCATAAGGCATCCTGAAAAGATTAAAGAAATGGGAAACGAAAGTTATGCTAAAGCAATTAATAATTTTACTGTGGAAAGGATGGTTGAACAATACAAAGTATTATATAATATGATATAAAATTGGTTCTGAAAAACATACAGAGTGAATGACATGTGAGTAGGAGAAATGCCCATGAAATCCCTGGTAACTGGCTGCGCAGGTTTTATCGGCTCTCACCTGGTGGAGAGGCTTCTTAGAGAGGGGCATGAGGTGGTTGGGATAGACAGCTTCACTGACTACTATGCGAGGGAGATTAAGGAGGCAAATATGAGGGGATTCATAAAGGATGATAACTTCCATTTCATAGAGGAGGACATCAACCGCCTTGATTTGAGCGAGATATTGTGCAACGTAGACTACATCTTCCATCAGGCGGCGCAGGCGGGGGTAAGGGCAAGCTGGGGCGAGAGCTTCAGGCACTACACCGACAACAACATTCTGGCGACACAGGCTCTGTTAGAGGCTGCAAAAGACGCAGAAATAAAGCGCTTCGTATATGCCAGCTCTTCCTCTGTATATGGCGACGCTGAGAAGCTGCCAATGCGGGAGAGCGATGTTCCAAAGCCGGTTTCTCCTTATGGTGTTACAAAGCTCGCCGGAGAGCACCTGTGCTATCTCTACTGGAAGAACTACGGCGTTCCAGCAATATCGCTGCGCTACTTTACCGTCTATGGCCCTAGGCAGCGCCCTGATATGGCTTTTCACAAATTTGTGAAGGCTATACTGAGAGGAGAAAAAATAGTGGTGTACGGAGATGGCACTCAAACCAGAGACTTCACATATATTGACGATGTGGTGGAGGCAAATCTGCTGGCGGCAAAGAAAGGCAAGCTGGGCGAAGCGTACAACATCGGTGGTGGAGCGAGAATTTCTGTCAATGAGGTAATTAGGCTCATGGAGGAGATCACAGGAAAGAAGGCTGAGGTTGAGTACATAGAGAGGCAGAAGGGTGACGTCAGAGACACCTATGCAGATACAGCGAAGGCGAGGAGGGAGCTTGGGTATTCGCCAAAAGTGGGAATAGAGGAAGGCTTGCGGAGGTTTATAGCATGGTACACAGAGGAGATGCTGGGATGAGGATTTCTATAATTGGCACCGGTTACGTTGGGCTTGTGACAGGCGTTGTATTCGCAGATAAGGGGCACAGCGTAATATGCGTGGATACCGACGCAGAGAAGGTGGAGATGATAAACAGGGGCGAGCCGCCCATATTCGAGAGAGACCTGGAGCCTATGCTTAAAAGGGTGGTGGAAGGAGGAAAGCTCAGTGCTACCACAGATTTAGATGAGGCTGTTTTAAACTCAGAGGTTTCATTCATCTGCGTTGGCACACCTGTGGGCTCATTCGACTACATTGACCTGCGCTATATAAAGGAGGCGAGCAAAAGCCTGGGAAAAGCGCTGAGAGGTAAGGATTCTTATCACGTGGTGGTAGTCAAGAGCACCGTTGTGCCTGGTACGACGGAGCATGTGGTTATCCCAATACTTGAGGAGTACTCTGGCAAAAAGGCTGGCGAAGATTTTGGGGTTGTGATGGTACCGGAATTCCTGAGGGAGGGAAACGCTGTCTACGACTCCCTGAATCCTGACAGGGTGATTATAGGCGGGCTTGATGAGAGGTCGATGAATATTGTGAAGGAGCTGTACAGGGATTATGAGGACAGGTTTTTCATCACAAATCCCAGGACGGCGGAGATGATAAAGTACGCGACGAATTCATTCCTTGTGACCAAGATAAGCTTCATAAATGAGATAGGGAATATTTGCAAGCTTCTGGGGATAGATGTTTACGACGTGGCAAAGGCGCTGGGCATGGACAGGAGAATCTCTCCGCACTTTCTCAACGCCGGGATAGGGTTTGGAGGCAGCTGCTTTCCGAAGGATGTTAAGGCTCTGATAGGCAAGGCGGGCGAGGTTTACTATTACCCGATTATACTCAACGCAGCGCTGGAGGTTAATGAGAGGCAGGCATTGAGGGTTGTGGAGCTCCTAGAGAAGATGGTGGATTCTCTGGATGGGAAGGACGTTGTTGTGCTTGGGCTGGCGTTTAAGCCGGGTACCGACGATATCAGGGAGGCGCCTTCTATAAGGATAATTCAGACGCTTTTAAATAAGGGCGCGAGGGTGCATGCCACAGATCCAAAGGCGGTGAAGAATGCTAAGAAGGTGCTGGGGCAGCATGAAAACCTGAAGTTTTACGAGGATGCCAGAGAGGCGGTGAAGCAGGGGGAGTACGTTTTGATAGTTACGGAGTGGGACGAATACAGAGATGAAGAGCTGTACAGAGATAAGGTGGTTATCGATGGGAGGAGGGTGGAGGAGGCAAAGAAGAAGTCGAAGCACTACGAGGGAGTGTGCTGGTAGCGACGCAGAGGGAGATGAAGGAAACGCGAGGCTTGCAAGAGGAGAATTTCGACATAGCCAAGGCGGTGGATAAGGTATTATAACGTTATTAGGGTGCTGAATGCTGGGTTATAAATGTGGGGTGCGTTTTCTTATTTGAGTCTTGGGCATATTACTAATAACCCGAAAGCTGCTTCACAATCTCGTTGATCTGCCTCTCAATTTCCGCCAGAGCTTCGGCAATTTCAGACTCCTGCGTATAGATTTCCTCTTTTTTCCTGTAAAGCTCCAGTATCTCCTCCTTTATTTTATCGCACTCTTCCATTTGCGGGTCAAAGGGGGGCAAATCTTCAGTACATTCGTTGTATTTATCCAGCAGGTTGGAAATCTCCCTGTCTATTTCTCTCTCTTTTTCTTCCAGATTTTTTAGTTGCTGCCGGAGGGCTTCTCTTCTCCTTTTTAGCATTTCCAGTGTCCCTTCAAGGTCTCCTGACTCTCTGCGCTCCTTCTCTATTGTTTTTCCAGGTGGAGCTCCCAGAGCTTTCGCAAGCTCATTCGGGGTAACGAAGCCCTTCAATCCCAACTTTTCCATCTCGCTATAGGCTGCAACAAGCCCGCTGCATGTATACTTATCCGGGTCGTTTATCAATCCGAAGGTAAGCGCTTCAAGAATGTCGTATCCCCTGTCCACCTTGCCCTCAAGATAGTTTGTGAACGCATCCACATCTATCTTATCCGACATGTTTATGCGGACAAAGGCTCTGTCGCCGTACTTATCTATAGAGCTACGCACCACTCCCTCTTCCACTGTTGCCTCTATCATCTCCCTGTTTCCTATGTCCACCGCCACATGCGAATATCCATAACTCCCGGTTACCAGGTCAATGATTCCCCCTATTATACTGTCGGGAACGAAAATCAGCAGATCACCCTTTGACATTGAGATCCCCCTCTGCTTTTCTCTTAGTTGGGTTATAATAAATACCTTTTTCTCGGGGCTGCGCTGGCTGGCGGAGAGGCTCCTGAGAGGGGGTACTGGGACATCTAGAAGACGCTTGTTTGGCAGAAAGGGCGAATCAACCAAAAAGTGGTTGCAATTGACGCAAGGGCAAGCGTCCCCCATCTACGCCCGGGGCAGGCATGGAAAATTTTAAATCCTCCCTCTCCAACTTCCTACTCAGGAGGCATGTGGTGAGCGAGGACCACCTTTTTCTGCGTGCGTGCTGGCGAGAAGATGTGGAGCGCACTCCCGTGTGGCTGATGCGCCAGGCGGGGCGGTACATGCAGGCTTACCAGAAGGTTAGGGCACAGCACTCCTTTCTGGAGATGTGCAGGAATCCAAGGCTTGCGGCGCAGGTAACGCTCCAGCCCGTGGAGAGGCTGGGTGTGGACGCGGCGATACTCTTCAGCGACATTCTTGTTCTGGTCGAAGCAATGGGGATGAGGCTGGAGTTTCACGAGGGCTTTGGTCCAAGGCTGCACGAGCCTGTGAGGAGCATGGATGGCGTGGACAGGCTCCGCGTACCGGAGGCGGAGAAAGACCTCGCTTATGTGATGGAGGCTATTAAGCTCACGAGGGAAAAGCTTCGCGGAAGGGTGCCGCTGATAGGCTTCTCGGGCGCGCCCTTCACCCTGGCAAGCTATGTAATCGAAGGGCAGAGCTCGCGAACCTTTCGCTTCACCAAGGAGATGATGTTCTCCCAGCCGGAGGCGTTCAATGCGCTTATGGAGAAGATTACCAGCGCGGTTATCGACTACCTAAATGCGCAGGTGCGCGCAGGTGCGCAGGCGCTGCAGATATTCGACTCCTGGGTTGGCTGCCTTGCGCCAGAGGATTATGAGCGCTACGTTCTGCCCCACATGCAGCGAATCTTCGCAAGCTTAGATGCGCGTGGCGAGGTGCCTGTGATCCATTTCGCCAATCAGGCGGCAACATTCCTGGAGAAGGTTCGCGTTGCTGGAGGCGACGTCATAGGCGTGGACTGGCGAATACCCCTCGATGAAGCGTGGCGCCGCGTGGGCTACGATGTGGGGATACAGGGAAACCTCGACCCCCTCGCGTTATTCGCACCCCTCGAGGAGATAGAGCGCAGGGTTCGTGACATTCTGGATAAAGCTGGCTCAAGACCGGGGCACATCTTCAACCTGGGGCACGGGGTGCACAAGGATACGCCTGAGGAGAAGGTGGTTGCGCTGGTAAAGATGGTAAAGAAGCTGAGCGCCAGGTAGCGCTCTGCTCACTCCTTAAAAAGCGAGGAAAGCTCCCTCTCCTTCTCTTCTGCGCGTTTCTTTACCGTCTCCTCTATCTTCTCAACAATCGCCTCGAAGGCTTTCTTCGCGGGCCCTTCGTGGTTCGCAATGAAGGGCTCCCCGGAGTCGCCCGCCTCGGCGATGCGTGGGTCTATGGGGATGCTTCCCAGCAGGGGTACGCCAAGCTCCTTGGCAACCTTCTCACCGCCGCCGCTCCTGAATATCTGGGTAACCTCGCCGCAGTGGGGGCATACGAAGCTGCTCATATTCTCAATTACGCCAATCACCGGGACGCGCATCACCTTTGCCATATCTATGCTCCGCCTGGTGTCGAGCACCGCCACCTCCTGCGGCGTTGTGACTGTAATAATCCCGTCCAGGTCTGGGATAAGCTGCATAACGCTCAGCGCCTCATCGCCAGTGCCTGGAGGCAGGTCTATAAGCAGGTAGTCCAGCTCTCCCCACACTATATCGCTCAGAAACTGCTCAATTACGCCCATTATCACAGGGCCCCGCCAGATTATTGCCTGGTTCTCATCCACGAGAAAAGCCATGGAGATTACCTTTACTCCTTTAGCCTCAGGCGGAAAAAGCCCGGCGGGGGTTGCGAAGAGCTCGGGGTTAGAGATGCCCAGCATCTTCGCCACGTTGGGTGCTGTAACGTCAGCATCAAGAAGCCCGACTTTATAACCCTTATTCGCAAGCGCAAGGGCGAGGTTCACGCTCACAGTGGTCTTGCCCACCCCACCCTTTCCGCTCATTATCGCAATCTTGTGCTTCACATTCTTCATCCTCGCCTTCACAGCGGCGAAGGTCGGGTCGACAGCGGCCTTGGCGTCGCCACCAGCACCGCATGCGGAGCATGCTTCGCCTTCTGGCTCAGTTGAGCAGGTGTTGCATTCGTTCTTCTCTTCCATTCGCATCCCTCAGCCTAACCTCCGAAAGGTTGTCGGTGTAAAATATTATCAAATTATTTTTAGAAACTAACCTTGCGGGTTAGCACCATGCGTCCCAAGGAGCTTGTGCTTGCTGCCTTCTCCCTCTCTACGCCAGAGCGCGTGCCCGCGGTGATATTCGGAGGCGGCTTCTGGGCGGCTAAGCAAGCGGGCAAAAGCTTCAGGGAGCTTCTTAAGAGCAAGGAAAGCTACGCTGAGGCTGTGCTCGGGATGCAGCGCTCCCTGGAGAGCGACATGGTGTTTGTGGGCTCGGGTTTGAACAACCTGGTGTGTAAAGCTCTTGGCTGCGAGGTTAGGGTGGAGCAGTCCTCGCTCCAGGTGCTCACCCATATTACGCCTGAGAAGGAGCTTGTGGGCAAAGTAAACCAGCTTGAAGAGATTGCCACGCTGAGGCAGGGGTTTGAGATTGTGAATGAGGAGCTTGGGGATCGCTACCTCGTGGCGGTGACCAGCTGGGGCCCTTTCACCCTCGCCGCGAGCCTCGTCGGCGTGGAAAAGCTCATGACGGACCTGTATATGAACCCACAAGCTGCGGAGCAGGCGCTGCTCTGCGCAAGCCTCGCAATAGAGGAGTTTTACTCCCCATTCATCGACTTGGGTTTAGAGGCTGTTAGCCTGGCTGAGCCCTCGGCGTCGGGCAACCTCATCTCCCGGGAGCACTTTTTAAAATTCGCCCTGCCCCACCTCTCCCGTCTGGTGAGGCGGTTTAGAAAGCAAGGCGTGGCTGTTTACCTGCACCACTGCGGCAGCACCGAAGATAGGGCCAGCGACATAGCCGCCATTAAGCCGAGCTGCCTTAGCTTAGGGCAGGAGGTGGACCTCCCGAAGTTAAAGCGGGAGATTCGCGGCACATGCTTGGCTGGCAACATAGACCCAATGCTGCTTCTCAAGGCGAGCCCAGCACAGGTGGCGCGCGAGGCGAAGGCACTGCTCAATGCTATTGGGGATACCTCAGGCTTTGTGCTCTCTCCTGGGTGCGACGTGCCTCCAGCGGCGCCGGTGGAGAATTTAAGAGCGCTGCTCAGCGCTACCCAAGCCCAGCACTGAAAAACCAGGCGCCGAAGAAGAGGAGCATGCCCCCGAGGAGGGTGAAAACAAGCTCATGCACCTTCGCGCTAAGCACCTGCCTCGAGGTAAAGCTGGCAAAGGATACTAAGGTGTACCACACGAAGTCGCACGCCTCGTGGAAGAGTATGAAGAGACCCAGGCCCAGGAAGCCGAAGCTTGAGGCTTTGGCAACGAGGAGCGCTCCGGCGGTGAGCCACCACAGGTAGAAGTACGGGTTTGCAAAGCTCGTGGCAAAGCCTGCGAAGGTGGCGCCGTAGGGCAGGTCTTTCCCTCTAAGCGCTACCTCCCTGCGCATGCGGAGCATCTCTATACCCATGTAGAAGAGCAGTGCACCTCCGGCGATGGAGAGCACCTTCAGCGGCGCGCCCTTAATCGCCGAAGCCACGCCCGCGTAGATGAGGAGTATCAGGGGCACTTCAAGCAGGGCATGCCCCAGGGATATCCTCGCCCCGGCGAGCTTATCGCTATGCCCCTTGGCTATGCTCACTGCCAGCACAGGGCCGGGCATCAGCACGCCTGAGAGGGAGATAACCACCGTAGCGAAGAGGAAGAAGCCCAGGGAAGCGTTGTCTATGCTTGAGAGCAGGCTCTGAGATATCTCGCTGAGCATACTACTTCCTCACCACTATGGTTAATATATCCTCATCCTCCAGCACGTGCTCCAGGCCGACGCGCTGCCCCGGAAAGCGCACACTTCTGCCCCACACCTGGGCGTACCTGAACCTCTCAACAAAATCGCGGTGGAGCTTCTGACAGACCTCAGCCACGGTGGTGCCGCGCCTCACGATAAGGGGCTCCTCCAGGTCAGCCTCACCCCGCTGAGGCTTCATGTACACGCGTATAAACCCAAGCCTGGAGTAAATCTTCTCCTTCAGCTCCTCTATACCTATACCCCTGCCAGCGGAGATAGCCACAAACTCCCTCCCGAGCCTTGAAGCCACCTCCCTCAGGTACTCCTCGCCTACAAGGTCTATCTTGTTCAGCGCCACCAGCGAGGGGATGTAAACGCGGTTGCCGGCGATGGCGTCAATAAATCGCTCCTCATCTAAATCTTCGTGGATTACCACGTCGGCGTTGTGCACGCGGTACTCGTTGAGAATCGCCTTTATTGTCTCCTCGGTTATGCTCTTTAGCGGGACGGTGGAGTTTACCTTTATTCCTCCCTGCGCCTTTTTGGTTATCTTAACCTTTGGCGGCGCCGCATCTAGGCGAATGCCGGCGTCGTGAAGCTCCTTAACAAGAATGCGGTACTGCTCGATGTTGAACACATCTATGAGCAGTAAAATCAAATCAGCACTCCTGATAACGGAGAGCACCTCTCGCCCGCGCCCTCTGCCACGAGAGGCGCCGCGTATTAAGCCAGGCACATCGAGTATCTGAATCTTCGCCCCGCGGTACTCGAGCACCCCAGGTACAACGTCTAGGGTTGTGAAGTCGTAGCTCCCCACCTCGCTCTCTGCGTTGGTGAGCACATTGAGAAGCGTTGACTTGCCCACGCTGGGAAAGCCCACTAACGCGACTGTGGCGTCGCCGCTCTTCCTTACGGCATAGCCTCTACCCGCGCCCTTAGCTTCACCACGGCGCTCCGCCTCCTCCCTAAGCCTGGCAAGCTTTGCCTTGAGCCTGCCTATGTGGTGCTGCGTAGCCTTATTGTACGGAGTGCGCCTTATCTCCTCCTCGAGCTCACGTATCTTCTCTTCCAGAGAGGGCATCTCTTTATAAACAACGCTTCCCATTAGAAAAATAATCGACGGGAAGCTTGAGGTTTATACCATGCGCACCGAGGAGAAGCTGGAAAAGCTTGAAGAGTGGTTCCATCGCTACGGAAGTGCGGTCATCGCTTTCTCAGGCGGCGTGGACAGCAGCGTCGTTGCCGCGGCTGCGCAGAGAGCACTTGGTAGCAAGGCGCTTGCAGTGACCGCAGACTCTTCCACGCTCTCAAAGCGGGAGCTTTCCCTGGCTAAGCGCGTCGCCCGCGAGATAGGCATCCGCCACATGATTATTAAGGAGGACGAGCTGGAGGATGAGCGCTTCTCAGCCAATCCGGAAAACAGGTGCTACTACTGCCGCTCCCGCCTCGCGGTGGCGCTTAAGGAGATAGCAAAGCACGAGGGTTTTGCCGTCATCGCAGACGGCGCACATCTGGGCGATACCCGCGAGCATCGTCCTGGCTTAAAGGCGCTGAAGGAGCACGGCATCCGAAGTCCGCTGCTTGAGCTGGGCTATGATAAGCGCGATGTGCGCGAGATTGCGGCGTTGCTCAAGCTATCGGTTAAAGACAAACCAGCGATGGCATGCCTTGCCTCCAGGATACCCTACGGGGAGCGCATAACTAAGGAGAAGCTGGAGATGGTTGAGAAGGCTGAGGCATTCTTCTTTGAACGCGGATTTACAACAGTGCGTGTACGGGTGCATGGCGACATCGCAAGGGTTGAGCTTCTCCAGGAGGAGATCCCCCTTGCGGTAAAGCTGCGGGAGGAGATAGCTGCCCATCTTAAGGCGCTTGGCTTCGCCTATGTCACCCTTGACCTTGAGGGCTATCGCGCCGGGAGCATGGATGAGGTTCTTAAGAAAAAAATAAATATCACCTCACTCCAATAGTCAATAAAAATTAGAAGGAGGTCGCAGAAATGACGGAGGACAACGTGGTCTACGTGGGAAATAAGCCAGCGATGAATTACGTGCTTGCAGTTAGCACTCAGTTTACCAGAAATGCCAAGGAAGTGGTGATAAAGGCGAGGGGAAGGGCAATCTCCCGTGCAGTGGACGTGGCAGAGATCGTAAGAAACCGCTTTATACCCGAAGCGAGTGTGAAGGATATAAAGATCGGCACCGAGGAGGTGACCACAGAGGACGGCAAGACGGTTAGGCTGTCCTCAATAGAGATAGTGCTGGAGAAGTAGGATGGATTTTACCTCCCTTCTCGATTTTCTTGTGCGCAGAGGGATGAGCGTAAACGTACTTTTGGGAGAGGAGAGGGTAGTCGAACTTAGGACCAAGGCTGAGAAGAGTTTTGAAGTGGTTATCCACAACCCTCAAGCCCTGAAGCGCCTTCTTCAGGAGTTCGTGTAGATGAGCATGGAGAAGCTGCTCGCGCTTGCGAAGAGGCTGGAGGAGAAGGGCTACGCCATAGAGGTGGTGCATGAGGGCAGGGTTATTTTAAAGCTGGGCAAGGGTGCAAAGCCAGGCTTGTTGAAGGCCCTTGGTCCTGTAGAGATTAAGGATATCCGCGCGGTGCTTGGCTTTATAAAGCTATGACGCTTGCGGTTGTTGTAGAGCGTATATATGCTGAGCGTGCAAGGCGCCACCTCCTTCGCTTGGGCTTACTCGACAAGGGGCGTCGTATTATCGTTAAGGGCAACGTGGTTGAGATTCCTGTGGTTGAAGCTCCTGCTTCGCTGCCGGTGCCCTTTACGCTGGTAGAACAGGCTTCGCCGCAATTTGCTTCTCCGCCTCTTAGCTTTGCCCAGCTCAAGCAGGAGCTTCGCAGGCGCATAGGCGAAAAGGCGCAGCTATTGCGCGGCGGCTGGGAGCTTATTGGGGATGTTCTGATCATAAACCTGCCGGAGGAGCTTTACCCCCTGCGCCATGAGATTGGGGAATTTTTGCTAAAATTTCACCCGCGAGCGAGAAGCGTTGTGGCGAGGCGAGGAATAAGTGAGGAGCTGCGCTATCCCGAGGCGGAGGTTATCGCAGGCGAGAGTAATACTACGACGCTTCATAAAGAGCATGGATGCGTGTTCAAGCTTGACCCGTGCAGGGTGATGTTTTCAGCGGGCAACATGGAAGAGCGCAAGCGTATGGCACAGCTTCCAGCTCGCAATGAGGTGGTGCTCGACATGTTCGCAGGCGTGGGGCAGCTCAGCATACCCCTGGCGAAGCATGCATCACCGCGAAAGGTGCTTGCGATAGAGAAGCGCCCTGAAACCTACGAATTTCTGAAGGAGAACATTAAGCTGAACCGCCTCGATAGCATTATGCAGGCAAAGCTCGGCGACTGCCTAGAGGTTGCACCCGCCGACTTTGCCAACCGCGTGCTCATGGGCTACTTCTTCTCACCCCAGCGATTCCTGCCCAAAGCACTGGCGGCGCTGAAGGGGGGAGAGGGGGTAATCCACTACCACACCCTCGTTGCGAAGGAGGCACTGGATAAAGAAGGTGAAGCGCTGGTTGAGCGCATCGCAGAGCTCGGGTATAAAGCAAAGATAGCTCAGCGAAGGATAATTAAGTCCTACGCGCCAAAGCGCTGGCACGCGGTTTACGATGTGGTTGTGGGTTAGAAATAGTTTATCCTATAGGAAACGCATGTCCCTGCTGCTTTTTAAATGTGTTCAGTGCACTACCCAAAATTCCCGAAAGTCTTTTTATGCCCCGGGAGGAATAAATACTCATGACAAAACTGCGGGAGAAGCAGCGTTTCGTGCTTGACACCACAGCTCTAACGAGCGTTGAGCTGCGCGAAACTGGGGAGAAGCTGTGCGAGGCGATAAAGCGGATGCTCTCCCTGATCGCGGAAGCGCGTATAAAGCTCAACATCTCCTGCCACATCCCCTTTCCCACGGTTTACGATGAGCTGATACAGTTCATGAAGCGCTACGACTGCGATAGCGAGCTTTTTGTTGAGGTGGACACCTGGCTGGTGAAGAAGACACCCAATCGCTTCGAGGTCAAAATACCGGCGGAGGTCTTCTACGAGTACGTTAAAGACATGCGGGAGCGCATGAGTCGCGGAATGAAAATCGCCGAGAGCAGCATCTGGCTCTCTGCGAGCGAGGCGATCAACCTGACGCTGAAAAACGTAGACAGGGAGACAATAAAGCGCGAGTCCACCGGCTACATCATCAAGGACTTCCGGGCAAAGTATCGCAATGCGCTGCGCTATGGCACGCTGGACAGCGCTCCCGATTTGGATGTGCTCCTCTTGGCGAAGGAGATGGACGCGGGCGTCGTGGCGAGCGACGAGGGAATCAAGAAGTGGGCTGAGCGCCTTGGGCTGCGCTTCGTCGAGGGGGCGAGCTTCCCCAAGATGCTGGAGGAGTACCTGAAGCACATCGGGTGATAAAGTTTATATTCTACCCTGCGCTGAGAAGAAGGTTTTAACCATGATGGCAGTGCTTCACTATCTTGGCACTATAACCTTCAGCATGGGTCTGCTGCTGCTCCTGCCCAGCCTTGCAAGTGTGATTCTCGACGAGTACGCCGTCGCCCCGGCGTTTCTCCTTCCAGCGCTTGGGTGTATCCTTACCGGCTTTATGCTCCAGAAGCTGGCGCCAAAAAAAGAACTTGACCTTCGCCTGGCGTTCATCATCTCTGCCCTGGGCTGGCTTCTCATAGCGCTGATAGGCGGCACGCCCTACATCCTCGCCTCTGAGGTAGAGTTTCTGGACGCCTACTTTGAGGCGATGGCGGGCTTCACCACCACCGGCATAAGCGTGCTCACCCCAAGCGAGCTACCGCGCAGCGTAATCTTCTGGCGCAGCTTAACGGAGTGGGTCGGTGGCGTGGGCATAGTGGTGCTCTTCCTCGCCATCTTCGCCCCCACCAACGTGGCTGCGAAGCTCTACGTAGCCGAGGCGAGGAGTGAGCGTCTGGAGCCGAGCATGGCGCGCACCGCGCGGAAAATATTCTACATCTACTCCTACCTAACCCTCGCCGCCATACTTGCGCTCTACCTGAGCGGTGCCAGCGTTTTCGAGGCGGTTAACCATGCACTAACCGCCTTATCTTCCGGCGGCTTCTCACCCAATGACGACAGCTACATGGCTGTGCCGCCTCAGGTTAAGCTGGTAACCATGCTCTTCATGCTCCTCGGAGGCATAAGCTTTGCACTGCACCAGCGCTGGATGGAGGGCAAGTTTAAGAGATTCTTCTCAAACATCGAGGTTCAGGCGATTCTTGTTATAGTGGCTATCTTCTCCCTGCTCCTCTACCTGGACGGCATCCCGGCAATAGACGCGGCGTTCACCACTATCTCTGCTCTAACCACCACCGGCTTCGCAAGCATAGACGTATCTTCGCTCAGCGAGCTATCCAAATACTACCTGCTTCTGCTCCTGAACATCGGAGGTGGCTACGGCTCCACCGCAGGCGGGCTGAAGGTGATAAGGTTTGTGATAATCCTCAAAGCCATAGAGTGGTTTATTCGCAAGATAACCTCTCCGCGGAGGCAGGTGATACCCTTCAAAATTCAGGACAAGGTCTTCAGCGAAGAGGAGGTGTTCTCCACCCTGCTCTTTGCCCTGCTCTACCTCTTCTTCCTCACCCTGGGCACCTTTATTTTCATATTCTTAGGGCACGACCTCATGGAAGCGCTCTTCATGATATCCTCAGCGCAGGGCAACAATGGTTTGGTGGTGCTCACCCAGTACAACAGCATAGAAAAAGTGGTTATGATATTCCACATGTGGATTGGCAGGCTGGAGATTATCCCGGTGCTCACCCTCTTAACAGCCTTGAGGAAAAGCTAAGCCTTCTCCTTAATCAGATTTGCCACCTTCTCAACCACACTTACCTTAGCTAAGATGGTGAGTTTGTCTCCCGCCTTTAGCACTGTGCTTCCCCGGGGTATAATAAGTTCGCCATTGCGGTGTATCGCCGCTATCGTCGAGCCTTCGGGCATGCCTATCTCGCGAATCTCCTTGCCCACCACCAGTGCATCCTCGGGTATTGTAATCTCGATTATGTCCGCGTCTTGCATGGTGGTGAGCACACTCTTAACCCCTGGGCGGAGTATCAGGTTGCGGATATACTTGGCTATGGTTCTGCTGGGGTATATTATCTGCTCCACACCCACCTCCTTAAAAATCTCCTCGTGCTTGGGATTCTGGGAGAGGGTGATTCTGCGCTCTATTCCGAGCATGCGCGCGAGTTCACACACCATTAAATTCACGGCGTCGTCGCTTGTGGCGCTGACAACCACGTCAGCCTTCTCTGCCCCCGCCTCGTTGAGCACATCTAACTCAGTCCCGCTTCCGTTTATCACCAGGGCGTCTATCTCCTCGGCTATCTCCTTGGCTTTGGCTTCATCCTTCTCCACTATAACTACGTTGCTCTTCTCCTCTATTAGGAGCCTGGCCAAAGCGAGGCCTATCTTGGAAGCACCAACTATGATTATGTACATACTCTACCTCTTCCCTTTCTTCTTCCTGACTTTTTTAGTTTTCCCGAAAAGGTGCTCCACAATCCTTGCATAAGCCGGGCGGGTGATGAAGACTCCGATAGTAACGCCTACTATCGTAGTTAAAGCGAAGCCCTTCAGCGTCGCCATGCCTATCATGAACAGCGGCACCATCGCAGCGACGGTGGTGAACCACGCTGAGAAGATGATGAAGAAGGCTCGCTTTATGCGGGAGCGCATTGAGTAGGTGCGCTGGAGCAGCACCTCGTCGGTTATAACAATCTGATCGTCAACACCGGTGCCCACGGCGGCGATTATACCGGCGATGGCAGGCAGATCAAGGTCCCAGCGTATCAGCGAGGCAAAGCCCAGGATGATTATCACCTCACTGACGCCTGTGCCTATTATCGGCAGCACAATCGCAGCAGCGCGATAGCGGAGGAATATCACCAGGGCGACGGCGATAATCGCAAATATCCCAGCGATGGCCGCATTCTTGGCGAACTGCATCCCAAGCTCAGGGGGCACACTTGAGACTGAGATGACCTCCAGCTTTATGGGCAATGCACCCGAGCGGAGCACCACCTCAACGCTCTTCGCCTGAGCCTCAGCCTCCTCGTCTGAGCCGGTTTCAAGCACCAAATCGCGTGGCGCCTTGCCAGCGACGATGAATTCCTGCCACAGACTCGCGCCAATAGGTGCGCTGTTAACCAGCACATCGTCCAGGTACATCTCCACCCAGGGAACGCGTGGGTCGTTGGCGAGAGATTCAAAATCGGTGACACTCTCCGGCTCTATGCCAGCATCACGAAGTGCCTCTAAGGCAACCTCACGGAAGCGCTTTGCCGCGTCTTCGCTTATTGTGAAGGGCACCTCCCACTTCCCTGTGCTTAAGCTCTTGGTGTACGGCGCTATACGAACAAGCTCGCTGCCAGTGAAGGCGGTGCGATTACCAACCTTCACCACCAGCTTGCCCTGCCTTTCAACAAGTTCCCTCGCCCGCTCCGGGTCTGTGCCCGCGAAGTCGATAATCAGATACTGCTTACCCCAGGGTGAGATGGAGAAGTCCTTTATGCCCAGCCCGTTCATTCGCTTTGTCATTATCTCCACGATAAGCTCCATGGTTACTGTGGTGCCATCAGGCGTTACGTAGGGTAAGGGCTGCTCCGTCTTTACCTTGAGCTCGCTCCCCCCGCTCAAATCCCAGCCCAGGGATAGAGGGGGGTCATGGGCGTACATGGTGAGCAGCGAAAGTGCCACCAGGGCGAGAAGTACCTGCACCCTGCGTATTTTAATTATCTCCTCAAAACTCATGCTCTCGCTCTCCGCTCCACATACCAGCGAAGTATTCCCACATTCTGAATCCACGTGTTTATCATGTCCACCAGCATGCCGATCATTATCACCATGGCAACGTCGTCCAGCACTTTGGATGAGGAAACTAAGAAAAGCACCAGCATGGCTGTGAAGGTGGTTATGCTCATGGTCAAGCCTGTCTCCATAGCGCGCTTAATCCTCGCTATCAAGTCGCCCTCCCTGTGCACAAGAACGCGGGTGGTGAGCAGTATGTCCGTATCCACAGAGTAGCCCACCAGAAGGAGCAGCGCAAGTAGCGAACCCTTGGATAGCTCAATTCCGAGCAGTGACATTGTAGCGAGAGTTACCACGATGTCGGAGAAGGCTGAGAGCACCACTGCAAAGCTGGGCACGAAGGTTCTGAACCTCAGGAATATGGTGACCGCCATGAAGGCGAAGGCGAAGAGCAGCGCGTAGATCGCCTGCCTGAAGAAGGCCTCTCCCAGCGAGGGTGAGATTATGTCGCTGGCTATGCTATCCTCAGCTATGCCGTAGCGGGAGAGCACCTCCCTTGCGCGCTTCATCTCCTCGGTGCTCAGCGCATGGTTTATGAAAATCTCAAGTTCGCGGTTACCGAAGGCGTCGCTTACCACCCGGGTTTTGACCTCATACCCGAGCTCTGCCGCTAGCTCCTCTGCAATGTTCTCAACATCTCCCTGTGCAGGGGCGATGAGCAGCGTCCCGCCCTTGTAGTCAATGCTCATGGGAAGCGTACCCGAGGTGTAGCCAGTTACGACTATCACCAGCCCCACAAGGAGCATGGCAATGGGCAATACCATGAACTTTCTTATGTCCATGGCAAGAAATTCATCAAGCTTTGACATGTTAGACCTCCGGAAATAAGAAAGAAATCATAGTCATTAAATACGCAGTTGTATAAAAAGCTTTGGTGGGTAGCATGAGGGAAGAGCTGATAGGC
>Ga0209426_1000732_pt1 | contig 28118 bp, 24 predicted proteins | sample Deesub1362B_J571_FD_187697 | JGI IMG/M metagenome (GOLD analysis project Ga0209426, IMG submission 187697) | Deep oceanic, basalt-hosted subsurface ecosystem from Juan de Fuca Ridge flank, Pacific Ocean, CORK Borehole 1362B_J2.571 (SPAdes)... ...
GGTGAAGAGGCGGACGAAGGTGGTGGAGATATTCTGTGGGCCTGAGGCGGTGGAGAAGCTCGTATACTTGGTGTTGGTGCAGGAGAACGAGAAACTGCTTAAAAGAAGGCTGCGTGGGTTTGCGGAATTGCAGATGGGAAGCTGCCATGCCACCGAGACACATTAAATAGAACACTACCCATTGAACTAGCCTGATTCGGCACGCCACAAAGATGTGTGTAGACATGTCCCGATTCCGTGAGGCATTGATGCTCTTACTAGATGAAAGCCAGCCAGTAGAGGAACGGCTCAACAGTGCAATAGCTATGGTTCCAGGAATGGGAAAGGCCGTATCCACGGCACTTCTCCTGATCGTGTATCCAGATAAATATGGCGCTTGGAACAATACTTCAGAGGGCGGTCTCAAAATACTTGACCTATGGCTGTAGTTTGGGCGAGAGTGCGTGCTTTCATGACATCATTTAAAGGAACACTACCGGGCGAGAGGTTAAACAAATAATTTGGCCTTGGATACGTCATAGTCATTGACCGCCACGCATGATGTATGAACTGGAGACACATCGACCATCTCGCAAGCTCCCAACAGGATTTGGGGCCCTTTATTTTAGCATATGCGGATTTGTTGGAAACGCGAAACGGACACTAAAGTGTTTTTCGTGGAGCTCAGGATTCTGGATGGGGCGGATTCCATCGGCGGCACGAAGATCCTCCTGGACACGGGGGACAAGCGCCTCCTCCTCGATTTCGGCCTCAACTACAAGCGCTATGGACTCTACTTCGAGGAGTACCTGAAACCGAGGAGTTCCCGTGGGATCGCTGACCTTTGGAGGCTTGGACTCATCCCACACCACCCCGACCTCTACCGCGACGACCTCTGGCCCGATGACCTGAAGAAGGAGGGTGAACCATTGGCTGTCGATCTCATCCTCATCTCCCATGCCCATATGGATCACTGTGGCCTCCTGGGGGTGGTACGCCCCGAGATCCCGGTGGCAGCGACGCCCCCTACCTGGGCTATCCTCAAGGCAGTCCAGGATGCGGGGAAGTCCGAGTTCTATGCCGAGACCGTCTACGCGGTCCCCCGGGAGAGACTCGAGGATCCCCGGGCCTTGAAGGCCACGGGCTGGAGATCTGGTGCAGCCTGGGGCCGCGAGATCTACCTGGTGGGGGAAGCTCCCTCTGGGCTCGAAGAATTCCTTTGCTGCCCTCCCAATCCCCGGGGGCGAGCTCTCAAGCCTGGAAAGATCTGTTTTCTGGACGATACCCCCGGGAGCTGCGAGGTCCGCGCCTTCGGGGTGGACCACTCGATCCCCGGGGCCGTGGGATACGCGGTGGAGACCGATGCGGGATGGGTGGTCTATACCGGGGACCTCAGGCTCCACGGACGTAGCCGCGGGGAGACCCTTCGGTTCGTGGAGGAGGTGAGGCGCCTCAGGCCCATTCTCCTCCTCATCGAGGGGACTAGAGCAGGCCCCTTGGGAGGGGAAAACCCCACCGAGGAAGAGGTGGCCGAGCGGGCATACGACATCGTCACGGAAAGCGAGGGAAAGCTCGTGATCGCGGACTTCAGCCCGCGGCAGGTGGAGCGGCTTCAGAGTTTCCTCGAAATCGCAAGGGAAGCGGAACGTGTACTCCTAATACTGGCAAAAGATATGTACCTCCTCGAGGCCCTGGAGGCGTGTGGTTATCTCGAGGGAGTCGTGGAGTCACCGTATCTCGGGATCTACGACGATGTCGTCGTGAGCCCGGGGGCGTGGGAAAAGGGCATTAGGGAACGCCACGGGGGTCGCATGGTAGGTCCCGAGGAGGTGCGAGAAACCCCCGGGAGATTCATCCTCGCCTTCAGCTTCTGGGATCTGAAGAACCTCCTCGACATAGAGCCCGAAGGGGGCGTCTACATCTACTCCTCGAGCGAGGCCCACGGGGAGGAACAGGAGATCGACATGCGTAGGCTCTGGGAGTGGCTCAAGTACTTTCGGATGGAGGTGCACGGCTTTTGGATCGATGGAGAAGGGCGCCCCCACTTCAGCGGTGGCCTCCATGCCTCGGGCCACGCTGGCCCTGACGACCTCCTCTTCATCGCCAAAGAGATCTCCTCGAAAATCCTTGTCCCCGTCCACACCGAATGCCCGAGTTTTTATCTAAAACACCTCAAAAGCGAACCCATCGAAGTCCGATTGCTGGGGAACGGAGCACGTTTCGTATCCTAAAACTAGAGCTTCAGCTATTCGATGGTCGAAACTCCGTTCCTTTCTGAACCGACAAATATTTCATATCGTCTTTTTGTCATTTCATTCGGCATTTTTCGTCTCCTGCTTCGTATCGAGAATGTGCCAGTAATAGAGCTAATGCTGTGTCACAGCGTGTGGCGGGTACCTTGGGCTAAGGAGGTACCCCGATGTTGGTCAGAGGCTAACACGAGGTGCTTCTGCGGAGAGGGCAAGGGAAGTGGTGGCCGAAGAGCTCCAAGCCCTCCTCTTCCCTGGTACGGGAAGCCTTGGTCCAGGAAAACGTGGACGCGAGAACGGTGCCTGCCCACCCCTAAGCCCGAGGTGATTACAAACTCCCACACTTGAAGTGCGAGCACCAGGAGAGCAAACCGGAAAGGAAGCTCAAGGGGTTCGCCGAAGCCGGGGAAGGATTGGACCAGATTTGCCGAAAAGCACCTCGAGCCACAAGATATGACATAGATTTTTGACACTGCCGTTTCAAAGGCCGAGCCTCTCGAGACCCCGCTGAAGGGCAGTCGCTTCAGAAATAAGGATTTGCGGATCCCGCCGCTTGAAAAGCGATTCTGCTGCCGGGCCATGGTTTGGAATAGAAGAAAACCACTTACTCCTTCGCCCGGGCCCGCTTCAGGAGCTGGGCGAACACTAACACAGCCACGAGGAACAGGCCCCAAAGGAAATTGTTGAAAAACGGCCCCCCCGGCAAGGTCATAAAGCGACTATAAAAGCCAGTCGACAGGACTTGCAGCGTGAGGGTCGCCAAAACGGCAGCGGTTATGCCATAGTGCCCTGCGGAGACACCGGCGAGATTTGTGATCAGAAGAGCGAAGACGATGTATACCTGGGTGCCATACTCGTATGCTACGGATCTTGTGCGCCCCATGATGATGATTCCCGCTAATGAGGAGAGGAGACCACTCACTACATACACCAGCATGATAACGCGCCGATAATTTATCCCGGAGAAGTAGGCGGCCCGTGCGTTTATCCCCACCATTCTGGCCTTGAACCCAAACGTGGTGTGGTTAAGGATGAGGTACATCGCCGCGTATATCCCCAGGAAGATGATAAAGGGAACCGGAACACCGAACATTGTGCCCCGGCCCACAATGGCCACTTGAGGGGGAAGCCCGGCAACGGCTCTTCCGCTGGTTACGGCGATGGATATGCCTCGGTACAAGGTCATCCCCCCGAGGGTGGCGAGGATGGGGGGAACGTCCAGATAACCGATCAGTATGCCATTTAACATGCCACATAGAAGACCCGTGAGCAGGGCGATTAGGTAACTGAGCAGGAGAACTCCCAAGGCCACCGAGCCCCTGCTCGAGAAATGCTTCAAGGTCAGGGCCGCCGTCAGGGCAGAGAGGTTGGCCGTGTCGTTCACCGAAAGGTCCACCCCGTTGATCATCCAGGCCAACCCCATGCCGAGCCCCATCAACCCGATCTCTGCACATTGGGACGTAATCACACGAAACATGGGATAACTCAGGAATCGCGGGGTCGTAGTGCCGAAGGCGAAGAGGATGGCCACCAGTAACCCCAAAAGGAGTATGCTCCGGCGCTCCAGGATAGCGAGCCCCACGTGGGAAAAGGTGAAGCGCGATTCGCCGCTTTTTGGTTGGCGCTTCATTTGCCCTCACCCCTGGTGAGGCCGGAACGACCCGAAAGGCCGCCGAGGAGTCGTGCCCTAAGGCTCGTCAAAATGAAGAAAATGACCAACATACAGCCTACCACGAATTGTTGCCACGTGGGCTCAACCCCCAAGTAGATCAAGCCTCGGGTAATCACCTGAACGAAGATGACCCCCAAGAGTACGCCGATCACCGAGCCCCGACCCCCGGTGATCGACGTTCCCCCGATGACTACCGCCGCGATTACGTATAATTCCGCTCCCCTGAACAAGATGGGATCGAAAAACCGTTTGTATGCACATTGAAGCACGCCTGCTAGAGCGGCCAGGGCGCCGTTCACGGCCATGGCCACGCAGAGGAGCTTTACGAGGTTGTATCCCGTCCGAACGGCTACTTCGCGATTGCCCCCCATTATGTAAAAGCCCCGACCAATAACGGTATGTCGCAACACGACCCAAATGGCTACGGCTGCAAACAACACATAGACGACGGCTACATGTAACCCGGTCTCACCTACTATGGGGTCTTGAACCTTGATGAGGAAGTGGTTGTAGAAGCCCACAAGGCCTTCGGGGAGATCGAACCTCATCTCCGGGCTGATGAAGAAGAGGTTAAAACCATAGAGCATCAGCCAAAAGCCGAGCGACACGGCGAAGACGGGTAGGCGAAAAACCCCGCTGATCAATCCCACCATGAGAGCGATGGCCGCTCCTAACGGGAGGGCGATTAGAATGTAACCCCCGATTCCCCCGGCATATCCCATATCATGCAGCAAGGTGTGGGCCACCAAGGAGGTCGTCGCCGCAACTCCCACGAAGGAAATGTCTACTTCCCCAAGAAGAAGCACGGGCAATATCCCTAACCCCATTAGTGCGAAGGGAATGGCGCCCCGGAGGATCTCGAATATGGTGGCAAGAGAGAGGAAAGCCCTATTAAAAACGCCTATGACAATACTTATCACGATCACTATTCCGAAGAGAATTACCTCGTGGCGGCCCAGCAGTCTCCTGGCGAAATTCGGCACCCTATTCCTCCATCAGCATCTTGTGGAGTAGGGTCTCTGTGACCTCATGGCTGTAGAGCCTGTGGGCAATTCGTCCGCGCTTCAAGATCAATATACGATCGCATGTTTGGAGTAATTCTGGGATATCATCCGAAATCAAGATGATCCCTATCCCCTTCTCACAGAGAGCGCGGATGAATCTATGGATTGCGGCCTTTGAGGCGACATCGACCCCCATCGTTGGACTATTCAACACCAGAATTTTCGGCTCGGTGGCGAGGCACTTCGCGAGCACAACTCGCTGCTGATTGCCCCCCGAAAGGTTCCGCACAGGGGTTTCCGCGGACGGAGCTTTTATACCGAGCTCCCGCCGCCAGCGCTCGCCCAGATTCCGGTGTGCCCGGTAGTTGAAAAACCCCAAGGTGCCGGATAGGCGAGGGAGGCTGGGCAGAATTACGTTGGCCGTGATGGGACAGGGAAGGTGAAGCCCTTCGTTGATGCGGTCTTCGGGCACGTAAGCGATCCCGAGTTTCCATGCGTCCCAAATATGTTTGATCTTTACACGCCGGCCCTCAATCTCGATCTCCCCCGAAGTGGGACGCAGTACCCCGATCAGGGCCAACGCTAGCTCACGGCGGCCTGAACCCAGTAACCCCGTGATCCCGAGTACTTCATTGCGCCTCAACTCAAACGTGATGCCCGAAAAGTGGGGTTTTAAGGTCAACTCCTTGGCTCTGAGGAGGGGAAGTTGTTCGCCCGCGGGAGGATGTGCCGCTAGCTTCACTGGCTCAACCACGCGTCCCGTCATATAAACCTGTAATGTCTCTATATCGGCTTCGGCAGCGGCACCGTCGTAGACTTTCCGGCCATCACGCAGCACCACTATGCGATCGCAGATTTCCTTCACCTCGTGCAATTTATGGCTGACAAACAGCACGGCTATGCCCTCTTCCCGCAGGCGCCGGAGAATTGTGAACAGCGACGCGATCTCCTTCTCCGTCAGCGCCGTGGTGGGCTCGTCCATGATTATGAGTTGGGCTTGTTCCAACAATGCCCGTGCAATTGCCACGATTTGCCTATCGGCGGCGGAGAGCTGCCCTACCTCAGCTTCCAAGGGAATCTGATCGGTTATCTGGCGAAGGGCCTTTTCGGCTTCCTGGTACACGTGACGCCAGTTTATCATGCGCCGTCCGGAGAATACCCAGCGAGCGATGGCGATGTTCTCCGCTACGCTCAAATTCGGGCAGAGAGCGAAATCCTGATAGATGACAGAAATCCCTTCCCTGATCGCTTGGATTGGGGCGAGGCGTTTGTAATGGTGGTCCTTGATATAGATGACGCCCTGATCGGGCGTGTAAACGCCGGAAAGGATTTTTATTAAAGTGGATTTTCCCGAGCCGTTTTCTCCCACCAGGCCGACTATCTGCCCGTGTTCGATCTCGAGTGATACGTCGGCCAAAGCGATGACGCCGCCGAAGCGTTTGCTTATGTGCTCTACACAGAGGAAGGTCGCCATTTCCACTATGGAGAATGGGGCGCCGGGAACTCCCGGCGCCCCCAATCTGCCGAACTACGATCAGAAGTTGTACTGGTCCATATTGCTCGCATCGATGAGAATCCACCCTGTGCCGTATATGACGGGGACGCCATGTTCGTTGATCACTATACGGATATTCTCATATCCGGGCACACCGAGGTCCATACCGTCAGTGATCTCTTCGCCCATCAGGAGTTTATAAGCTACTACACAAGCGGCATAGCCGGCGAGAGCCGGATCCCAACACATGGCGAGATCGACCGCTCCCGTCTTGAGCAGCTCCCCGGCGTAGGAGACGATACTCGTCCCCACCACGGCGATCTGGTCGTTCAGCCCGGCCTCCTGGATCGCCTGGCCCGCTCCCACCACGTCGAGGGCTGAGGAACCCAACACGCCCCGGATGGTGGGATATGCCTTGAGCAGGTCCTTCATTACAGTGTAGGCCTCTGTTTCTTTGCTCTCGAATATGCCCAGGCTCTTCATCTTGGGATAGTTGGCTTCTTGGTATGCTCGGGCCGCCTCTTGCCACTCCATATGTGACGCGTTGGTGAACGAACCCACGAACTGGACGTAATCACCCTCGTATCCCATGCGAGCGGCCAATTGACGCATCATCTCCTCACCGTAGCTCTTGTTGTCAAAGGCCTCCAGGTCGTAATGGGCATAGCGGGTAGTGGCCGCTTCGTGAGTAATGACGATGATGCCGTTGTCCATGGCCTCCTTCTGGGCAGGCTCGTTTTCGGGTACCCCATAGGGGACGTTGACGATGGCGTCAACTCCCATAGCGATCAACTGCTCGATTAAGGCGACCTGTTGTGCAGAATCGGCGACGGGAGGGCCCTGTAAGAAGGCGATGACGTCGTAGTCCTTGGCGAACTGTTGGACCCCTTCTGCCATGCGCTGGAACCACCTGTATGCAATCGACTTGACCACCACCGCGATGACAAGTTTCTTGCTCTTTTCAGCCGCAATACCTGCCACGTCGCCCAAACTTCCCAAGACAAGCGCTAAAGCTAACGCCACCAACAACAGCCGTTTATACATATCATCACCCCCTTGTTTTTACATTATACTTCCTTTCGCTCAATTGTCAAGCAAATACGTGCAAAAATTTGAACAAAATTGCACGAACACGGTGGCTGTGCATGGGTGGAAAAGCAAGAACGGGCTGATAGCAAGAGGACCGCCCGGCCCTCCGGAGTCTCCATTGTAGAGGGCAAAAAATCGGACTCCCTCCTTCAAGGATCGATCCGGCCACTCCTCCCTGCTATCGGGTTCCCGTACGAAGCCGCAAGGGCAAAAATGCCCCTTCAAGGGGTTACCCCGCGCCTAATACTCACTCTCCACGCCGAACTGCCTCGTTACCTGGAGGAATTGAGAAGCCGCACCATTTCTCTGTGAAGGCTCTCGTTCCCACAAGCGAGCACCCTGCCGGATAATAGATCGAAATCCCCTCCGGCTATATCGCTCACTATCCCTCCACTTTCCCTCAAGATTGCCCAACCGGCCGCTAAATCCCAGGGGTAAAGTCCAATTTCCCAGTATACGTCCACGATCTTCGCCGCGACATAGCACATTTCCAAAGAGGCCGAACCGAGTATTCTCACCTCTTGGGCTTCCTTATGGACGAGCAATAGAGCCCTCTGAGTCCAGGGAATCAATTCAGAGTTGTAGGGCCAACCGGTCACAGCGATGGCTTCGCGGATATTTGTTTTGCTTTGGAGCGATATTTTTCTGTTGTTGAAATAGGCCCCTTGGCCTTCGACAGCGTAAAAGCTTTCTCTCAACGCGGGAGCATGGACTACACCGGCAACAGGTTTCGTCCCCCACATGACAGCGATGGACACACTGAAAAAGGGGATCCCGTGCAGGAAGTTCAACGTCCCATCCAGGGGGTCGACCAGAAAGTAAAAGCCCTTTTCGGGCCATCCCTGCTGACGTCCCTCTTCCCCTATTATGGGAATATGGGGGCAAAGGCGCGAGAGGCCTCTCACTAACCACTTCTGGGAAGCTACGTCTGCCTCTGTCACTATATTCGCCCTCCCTGCCTTGGTTTCGTGGGAAAGGCCTTCTTTGCGGAAATAACCCAAAAGGATTTCCCCGGCGCCTCGCGCAAGTGAAATAAGGTCGCTTATTTTGACAGGAGAACCTCGCTGGCCCATATCACCACTCTTTACCGGGCTCATCCTTTCAGTTTTTTGAGGACTCTTTCATCGATTCGATATAACAAAGATAGCACCAGGGATTTCAAGAACTCGAGGTCTCCCAAATCACAGGCTTCTATTGGGGAATGTGTATAACGCACTGGGAACCCCAAATCTATCGCGGGTATCCCTTGAAATTCCAGTTGAGCAAAGGAGATATCTGTTAATCCTCCATAAAATACGTTGCGCTGAAGAGGGATACCTTCTGTCTCCGCAACCTGCGTAACGAACCGCACCAGGCTGTGTGAAGGTATTAACCCTGCTAACGTCCCACGTCCATGAAAGGTGTATAAACTCATGGTGGGTCCTAGACCGGCCCGCACCTCTGAATATCCTTCCAGGTCGGGCGTGTCACAAGCCGGGGCGATGTCCAAGCAAATAAGCACGTCGGGATTCACAGATCGGATGGCGGGTAGCACGCCTCGCAGCGAAAATTCTTCTTGGACCGAACCTATAAAGAAAACCTCGCTATGCAGTTCCCCTGGATCCAGTTCTTCGAGTACCTCTAATAAGACTGAACACCCTCCCCGGTTATCTAGAGCGTTGGCGAAGACCTTGTTGCCCTGCCGGAAGAAAGTCCTGGCGAAGACGACGGGACAACCTACCCTCACGCCTCTTTCGACTGCGTCTTCATAACTCTCCGTTCCTATATCAATGTAGATATCCTCCACCCTGGTTACGGAATATCTCTCTTCGGGCTTCGCCAAGTGGTGTGACTTTATCCCGATGACGCCCCTAATTTTTTCTCCACTTTCAGTTAGTACGATGACCCCTCTTCCCGCCAAAGCTTTCTCTTCGATGCCACCCATCCTGACAACCCGAAGGAAACCATTTTTCTCTATCTTTCTCACCACCAGACCTATTTCATCCATGTGAGCAAAAACGGCTACCCTGGGGCCAGCTGATCGGGTGTTCAACTGACAGATCACATTCCCTAATGTATCTATGGTGACGCTCTGACACTTGATTCCAGCCCTTTTTTTGATGTACTCCCCTACTTCCCGTTCGTGTCCGCTGGGCGCTATACGGTCAGTCAAAGCCTTTAAGGTGCCTTCAAGTTCTGACAAACCTATCTACCCCCTAAATCGGCGATTTTATGCACCCACTCTTTTATGCTTCGCCACAGGCCCCTGTATATTGCATAATACTCGGCGTATATCCGTGAAAGCTCTCCATCAGGGTGCACCTCACCGTACGAACTCTCAAAGAGGGAGGGTAGATCCTCGAAGCTGATAGCTCGCTGCGATATGGCCGCAAGGAGGGCGTCGCCGAAGCTCGCCCCGATCCTCACCGGAGGGATCAGGAGTTTTTTCCCGATAACGCTCGAGATTATCCGTAGCCACAGACGATTTTTCGTGCCGCCGCCGACAACGAGCACGCGGGACGGCGGCTCTATCACCTCTATGTGTTCGATATTGTGTTTTATGCCGTAAGCAATCCCTTCCAGTAAGGCTCGGTATATGCTGTGTTTTCCGTGTAAGAGAGATAGGCCGATTATTACACCACGTGCTTTCGGATCGTTTATCGGGGTCCTCTCGCCGCTGAAATAGGGTAGTACCAATAATCCCGGCCCTCCAGGAGGGACCCTCTCGGCCCTTTTCCATAAAGTCTCGTAAGCACTGATCCCCGTTTCTTTTTCAATTACTAACGCCTCTTCTGCGAAGTTGTCCCTGAACCACTTCGTCAACGCGCCGCCGGTAGCCATTCCCCCAGCCACACAGTACGAATTCGGCCGCAAAAAAACGGAGCACCAAAGTTCCTCGGTTAACGTCGGATGATCAATCTGTTCGATGAAGAAGACAGTGCTTCCTAACATTATCATCAAATCGCCGGCGATGCCTGCTCCTGCGCTGACGAACTCAGCCGCAGCATCCGCCGTGCCTACAATTACCGGTGTCCCTTCGGGAATCCCTGTTTCTATTGAGGCTTCCTTCGTCACCGTTCCGGCCACATCTACGGTCCAACGTAATTCGGGGAGCATAGAAGCAGGTGCCAGAAGTCCGGCCAGCTCTTCGTTCCACTTTAGTTCATTAAGGTCGAGGAGGGGCGTGAAAGCACTGGCTGTATAAAAATCTATCACAACTTTCTTTGTTAATTTGAAGACCAAGTAGCTGCTCGCTGTCATTATCTTCCACGTTTTCTGGTAAAGGGTCGATTCATTCTTTTTAAACCAAAGAATCTTGGGCCCTATGGATTGGGACGAAAGGCTGTTCCAAGACCTCTTTTTTATCAATTCTTTTCCCAAAGTCCTCTCCAGCTCCTCGATCTCCTTATAAGCCCTTGTGTCAATCCCATATAAGATGGCAGGCCGCAACGGCTTTCCATCTACGTCCACGGGCAACATCGTGGGAGCAATTGCGCTACAGCCCACCGCCACCAGCTCTTCCCCGGCCACTTCACCCATGAGCTGGCGGGAAATCTCGACGAAATCCTTCCACCAGATCGCTTCAGCATCGTGTTCCGCCCATCCCGGCTTGGGAATACTGAGCTCATGCCGTGTAATGGCTGTTTTCACAACGCGGAATTTCTCATCTATTAGACATCCCTTACTTTCGTAAGTCCCGATATCAATGCCCAGGAAGTAGGCCAAGGGCTCCCCCCACTGTTTTCAGGTCAAACCCGATTCTCTCAAGGCTTCGACGCGCTCCATAAACCTCTTCACACGGTCTACATCTACGGGGTTCCAGGTTACGCCATCTTTTTTCAAGCTTGTTCCCACTATTGCCCCGTCCGCAATTTCTAGAAATTCGGCGACGTTTTCCAAGTTAACCCCAGTATTGACAAGCACGGGAGCGTATCCCACCGCCTCTTTCACGCGGATCAAAACCTCTCGCGAAGGGGGAACCCCGGTCATAGGGCCCGAGATCAACACGGCATCCGCCAAAGACGTGAAAACAACACTTCTGGCGATTTCCTCTACGGGTCTTCGGTCCAGAGAGCTGGCGAACTCTGCACTTATGTTGAAGAAGACCTTTATCCTTGTAGCATCCAATAGCTTTTTATATTTGTAAACCTCTCCCACAGCTGTGCTCCAGAAGCCCATATCGGAAACGAAGGTTCCGGTCAAGATCTCCCTTACAAAACAGGCTCCCGTCGCTTTAGCAATCGCAATGGCCGCTTTAGGGTCCCAAAGCACATCTACCCCAAAGGGCACACGGATCTCGTCCAAAAGTTGACCAATGGTTCGGGCCATAGAGGCGACAGTGGCGAAGTCCGCTCGCAAAGTGTAGGGGCGGTCGTTCTCATTGCAGAACATTACCGCATCGATACCTCCGGCTTGGAGGGCGTGCAGGTCCTCCCTGACGCGGGAAACTATCCCCTCCATCCCTTTCGCATCGTCGTAGAGAGTGAAACCGGGAAGGGCAGGGAAATGCACCATTCCGATAATCACTTTGGACTTCTCGAGCCCCTCAATCAACAACTGTCTCACCTCCTATGGTCCTTACTTTTTCACACCTGCACCAGTTGTGGGACCTTTTGCGCAATTGCCTCCAAAATCTTTGGGTTTCCACCGATGGAAGTTATGAACACGTCTATGGCAGAAAGATCGCACACTTTCACCAGTGCTCTCTTCCCTAATTTCGAATGATCGGCCAACAGGATAACGGTCTTTCCCGAGTTCACGATGGCCTTTTTCACCCCCACTTCGAACATGGAGGAATTGGTCACCCCCGCATCAGGATCTACTGCGTCGGCCGTCAAAAAAGCTTTTTCCACGGTGAATTGAGATATATGTTGCTCGGCCATCGTGCCCCCAATGCTGTAATAGCCAGGCCTTACACGCCCAGCTACGATGTAGGTCTCAATATCGGAAAAACTCGCAAGTTCCTCGGCCAACTTTACATCAGTCACGATGACCTTCAGGCCCCGTCTTTTGTGAAGGAGGCGGGCCAAATGAAGAGCAGTAGTGCCCGAGTCAAGCAGTATACTGTCTCCGTCTTCTATGTATTCTAAACCCTTTGCCGCGATTTTAACTTTTTCCTTCGTCATCAAGGAGAGCTTGGCCTCAAACATGGGCTCGATGGAGCCTTTATCCACGTCCAGGATCAACCCGCCATGGACCCTTTTCACAGGGAGCTTCGTCATCTTGAGAAAGGCTTGTATATCTCGTCTAATCGTCGATTCAGATACCCCCAGCACCTCCTTTAGGTGCTTTACCGACACGCTTCCTTCTCGCCTCAGCACGTCGAAGATATAGGAAAGCCTATCGACCTTTTGCATCTCCCATCGAATCCATTATACTGCTATTCGTTCAAATGTCAAGCAAATATGCGCAAAAAAGTGAACAAATTTGCACGAATGCGGGAGTGATGGGTGGATGTCCAGTGATTGTCCGGACTTGTGCTGCCCCAAAGCCCGAGTTTTTCTATTCTATGCGAACAGAGGTTTCCCCAAAATGATTGAAACGCAAAAACCCGATTTTTTCGGTGTTTCCCTGGCCTAATTGCAACTGCCAAGGGAATCCTTGCCCTTCCACTCGAGGAAAGCGGGGCGAAAGAGGACGGAGGCCGGACAACCCGGGCATTCCTTTAAGTACCGGAGACACTCGGAACAGTTCGCCCCGCACGGCGACCGCTCGCCCTTCTCTTCCGGGACCCGGGGCTCCATATAAGAGGGGAAGGCGGGCGAATCCATCACGTACACCGCGGCCTTGCGGAGCCCAAGCGTCACCTCGGGATTATCGGAAATCGCCCGCAGCCACCAATCGCGCCACCGGGGCATGAAGAACACCCCTACCACCATGTTCCCGAACGCTCCCATGAAGTAGACGAAGGGACACGGAGCATACACCCCGGCAATTCTACGTGCCGCCTCCTCCGTGGGGGCTTCGCCCACGAGGAGATAACACCGCGGCCGCTCCTCTACCTTTCGTTCCATAGCCGGAAGAGTTCCGCCAGAGCTGGCTTGAATCGGGCCTCGAAATCGGCGGGACGCACGGGCTCGGGCTCGTTCGACACCGTCACGTAGGGTACCTGCACGCCCTTTACCTCCAGGTAGCCGGACGCGGCCGGGGCCAAGGCGTGCCAGTCATCCGTCTCATAGGTCCGCTCGTACTCCTCCCAGGGGACGGAGTGGGTGAGGATCCCGTCGCGGCGGGCCCGGTCGTAACGGGCGAGGTTACGTCGCCACGATTCCTCCACCGAGACGTCGAGGTAGAGAATCGCCCCGCGCTCCAAGGCCCGGCGGTGGAGGCGGGAGAGGGCGTCCCGGTAACCGTCCACCCCACCGCGGGAGAACTCGACGATCACCGTCCTCCCCGGGAGCTCGGGCTCGGCGTCGATTCGGCGGTTGAGCTTCTCGATCAGGAAGGGCCAGGTGAGGTCGTCGGTGACATAATAGTTGTCGCCGGCCCGGCGGGAGAGGAGTCGGCCCTTGCCCACTGCTTCCCAGATGTCGTCCTCGATGAACTTCTCCCAGAGGATGGGGAAGTCGTCCAGGACCGCTAGCGTCCCCAAATGGTATACGCGGGCGCGTTCGTCCGGGGGGAGTCCCCGTAGGAACTGGATCAGCTCGGATTTCCCCGCCGCGGGTCGCCCAAGGAGGATGAGGCACGGGAGCACATCATCACGGGGGAGAGACCGGTACCTGAGGCCGAGGACCGAGACGAGGTCACGGAGGACCTCGTCCGGAGACCTGTCGGCGTCGACCACCACCAGCTCGTCGCCGCGCTCCGCGTGCCAGCGGGAGAGCCAGGCGGACATCCGCTCGAGCACTTCCCCTCCCACTTCGTAACGGGGGTCGCCGCGGGCACGCTGCCTCTCCCGGGAGACGGGGATCGGGGCATCGAGACGGATGAAGACATCGGGCCAAACGATCTCCTCCTCCAGACGTCGGAACTCCGTGAGGAAGGCCTCATCCCCCACGGCGGCGGAGTAGGCGGCGTGGACCCCGAGATGGGATTCTTCCACTACGACGAGCCCCCGGGCGAGGCCCGCCCTCACCTCTTCCTGGCGTCTCGGGAGCCCCCGGAGGATGGCCTCACGCAGGCGCTCACGTTCGCGAAAGAGATCTATCCCCTCACGCTCAGCGGCTTCCTTCACAAGCTCCGGGAAGACGAGGACCTGGTCGGGGAAGTAAAGCTTGAGGGTTGAGAGGAGCTCACTCTTCCCCACCGCAGGGAGGCCTTCGACGGTGACATAACGCATGGCAAAAATAAATGGGCGGAGGAGGACTCGAACCCCCGACTTCTCCCCCGTGAAGGGAGCGCTCTACCAACTGAGCTATCCGCCCTCGTCAAAAATCTTAGCGGTCCCCTCCGGGCCGATCAAGGCCCTTCCCACGCGGAGACGGCGTCCTTTTCGGGGACCGGCGAGGGCTGCCGCCGCGGTTCAGGATGCTTTCGGTGCGGGCTCGCGGGGAAATTCGTACTCCAAAAGCTTGTTTATGAGGCGCGCCACTTCTTCTCGATCGGCCTTGCGGAGGCGGTACTCTGAGATGATAAGGGGCCTTCCCTTCTTCGTCTCCTTACGCCAAACGCCCATGATCATCCGTCCCCTGTCGGTCACGAGCGAAAAGGAACCTTCCCAGAAAAACGAATAACCCTCGCCGCTTTCCCACTCTATCCCCACTCGATCGATCTGGACAGCTACCCTCCGCATTCCTCCTCCTTTCCGGCGGGGAGTGCCTTGCGGGCAGAAATAAGATACCCGGTGAAGCCTACCATACGCTCGAAGGGACGCACACCCTCCTTCTCCCGCACGAGGATCCTCCTCTCCAAGAGCTCCACGGCCTCGACGGCCACAAACCTCCCCCGCTCCAGGGCTGTGACGAAGCCCTTCAGCTGTTCGGCGGTGGGGACGATCCCCGCCAGGGGGCGCCCGGGGGCGAGGACGGCGTAAGCCGGGGGCACCGCGAGCCACGGCTCGGGAATATCCAGGAACACGGCGTCCACTTTCCCCTCCACTGGAAACGGCTTCCCGGCCTCGAGCACCCGTGCCTCCACCCGGTCCAGTAGGCCTGCCCGGGCGACGTTTTCCAACGCGTTATCGAGGAAATCCTGGCGACGGTCGAAAGTGTAGACGCGGCCATCGTGCCCCACGAGCTGGGCGAGGAGGATCGTAAAGGCTCCCGATCCAGTCCCGATCTCCACTACGCGCATCCCGGGGGCAAGGTCCAGAGCAAGGGCGAGCCAACCGGCGTCCTTGGGGTAGACGATCTGGGTCCGGCGGCGGACCTTCATCATCCGCTCGGGCAACCGAGGGCGGAAGACGACGAACTCCGTCCCCGTGCTGGATCTCACCCGGCTCCCCTCGGGCCTCCCCACGATCTCCCCGTGGGGGACGGACCCTTTGTGCGAGTGGAAGGCGTCACCCTCCCGTAGGACGAAGGAGAAGGTCCGCCCCCTCCTCACCTCCCAGAGGAGGACCTGTTCCCCGTACTCAAGCGGGCGCGCCATGGGACACCCTCTCCTTCAGACGGCAGAAACGGCACGGGCCCTCGGCCGCGGTGGGCATTCCACAGATGGGGCAGTCCCGGAGCTCGACGGGCTCCCGCGGCCGGAACCGGTCGCGCACCTTAAGGAACCCCCGCAGGAACGTGAGTTTCGTCGCGGGGTAGCGGTCTTCGAGCTTGTTGAGGACGTGCTTGAGGGCGATGGAGCGGGCCCCGACGGCGTGGGGACATTCTTCATAGATGTACTGAATCCCGGAGATGACACAGTAAGCGGCTACCTCCCGCTCGGAGAGGAAGACCAGGGGCTTGGCCCGTCGCACGAGCTTCCCCTCCCCGGGGAGAACCGGGTACTGCCGGGCGAGGTATCCCTCCTCCCATCGGATGACGTTTCCCAACAGGGTCGCCGCCTCATCATCCAGGTTGTGGCCGGTGGCGAGGACGTGATAGCCCCCTTCATAGGCCACGTGGTTGAGGAGATAGCGCTTCACCGTGCCGCACAGGGAACAGGCCTTGCCCCGGGCGACCCTCACGAGGCCGTCGATCCCCGTCCCGAGCTCCTCCTCGACCGCCACCACGTGCAGCTTCAGTTCCCGAGCGGCAGCGAATTTCTCGGAATATTCCCGGGACCGGGCGGAGTAGCCCTCGATGCCGAGGTCCAGATACGCTCCGTCGGCCCGGTACCCCAGCTTCCTCAAGATCTCCCACAGCGCGAGGGAGTCCTTCCCCCCCGAGACGGCGACGAGGATTTTTTCGGCCGGGGTGAACATGTGGAATTTCTTTATCGTCTCCGCCACGACCTTCTCCACCCGGGCGACGAGATGCTCCGGGCAGAGCTTAAGGTTCGCGTGGCGGAGCTTTATTACCGCCGGCTTCTTGCAGATCGTGCACTTCACCCCTATCCCCCTGAGATCACGTCCACGAGCTCTATCTCCTCCCCTTCCTCAATTCGATGAGTGAGGGGGACGATCTTTCCGTCCCGTACGGGAAGCACCGTCTCGGGGATGATCCCGAGCTCCCGCAGCGCCCGCTCGAGCGTCGTCCCGGGCCCGACCTCGTATGTCTTCCCCCGGTGCTTCAACGCCGCCATAGCCGTTTATTATACGGGTTCGGCTTTTTCCTCACGGGAGCGCCCCCACCTTGCGGAAGCAGTATCGCTCGTAGATGAGCGTCACTTCGTTCCCCTTCACCGTGAACTCCACCGGAAGGTTCCGTCCGTTCTGGACGGTGGTGAAGCGTTTGACCGCGCCGGAGAGGTCCTCGGGGACGAGGGGAATGAGCTGCTCAGTGTAGCGATCCCGCAGGACGATCCCGAGCATCTCCCCCAGGGGCCTCACTTCCACGCGCATGGTGCCCCGGTACGCCTCGTAGACCCCGGCCAGCTCCTCCAGGGCCCGCTGATGCACCACGAACGGAAGTTCCTCCGGGTCAGCACTCACGGCGAGCGCGAGGCCGTAGAGCCCAAGCTGGGCCATGCGGGGACCGCTTCCGTTGGCGAGGAGTGCAATTCCGATCCCCTCCTCCGGGAGATAGGCCATGTAGGCGGTGTAGACGAGGACCGAGCCCCCGTGGCCGATGACGCGGCGGCCGAGGAAGTCCGGGATGATCCAGAGGCCATACCCGTAGGCCTCAGTGCCGAACGGGCCCCGGTAGGGCACTGGCACCCGCGGCCGCTCCATCTCGGCGAGCGACCCCGGCGAGAGAACTTGCCCGCCCTCGATTTCACCTCGCCGGAGGAACATCCGGACGTAGCGGGCGAGGTCGAGGACGCTCATGGCGAGCCCCCCATCGGCGGCGATGGGGCCTGCGGGCACCCGGGAGCGGCGCCGCTCCCCCTCCGCGGTGATCACGTAGGGTACTGCGGGTTCGGGAGATTCCTCGATTTCCTCCAGAAAGCACGCGCTCGCGAGGCCGAGCGGCACGAGGATTCGCTCTCGCACGTACTCCCGGTATGCGCGTCCTGAGACCTCCTCGATCACCTTGCCCAAAAGGGCGTAGCCCTCGTTCAGGTAGAACCAGCGCGCCCCGGGGGTCTCCAGGGCCCACTCCTCCGCACCCGCCATGAAGGTCACGATGTCGTCGGCGGTGGCGGTGGGGATCCACGCCGTGGCCGCCCCGGTCGTCGCGCGGATGAAGGCCTCGGCGTAAGCGAGGGCCGGGATCCCCGATGAATGGGTGAGGAAGTGCCAAATCCGTACCGGCTCCCCCCTCACCGTGAGCTTCAGGGACAGATGTTTTTCGACCGGATCGTCCAGCGAGAGGGCCCCTTCCTCCCGGAGCTGTAGCAAGGCGATGGCGGTGAAGGATTTGGTGATAGAGCCGATCCCGTAGACGGTATCCGGGGTCGCGGGGAGCCCCGCCTCCACGTCGCGGAAGCCGAACCCCCGGGTCCAAACGACGCCATCGGCGTCGGTCACCGCGACCGAGAGGCCGGGGAGCTTGGCCTTCGCCATCGCCGTGAAGATTAACTCTTCGAGCTTCTTGAACTCTCTCATCGTTCCCCCTTGCTCCCATAGTAGGGACTCCTGGGCGGAGGACAAGGCGCCATGAAGCCGTGTAGGTTTGCTCCCCTCCGGCGGGGACGGTAGTATCCGCCGGGATGGATAGCTCGTGGTACAAGCCCTTCAAGATCAAGGTCGTAGAGCCCATCAGACTTATTCCCCGCGCCGAACGGGAAAGGAAGCTGAAGGAGGCCGGCTATAACCTGTTCAATCTCCGCTCTGCGGACATCTACATCGACCTCCTCACCGACTCGGGCACCGGGGCCATGTCCCAGGCCCAGTGGGCGGCCATAATGGAGGGCGACGAGGCCTACGCTGGATCGCGTTCCTTCGCCCTCTTTCACGAGACGGTCCGCGAGATCACCGGGTTCCCCTACATCCTCCCCACCCACCAGGGACGCGCGGCGGAGCACGTCCTCTTCTCGTGTGCCCTCGAGCCGGGGAAGTACGTCCTCTCCAATACCTTCTTCGACACCACCCGCGCGAACGTCATCGCCCGGGGGTGCCGCCCGGTGGACTTCCCCATCCCCGAGGCCCTGGACCCCGAGAGTGACCGTCCCTTCAAAGGGAACATGGACGTCGACGCACTCCGGTCGTTCGTCGCCGAGAAAAGGGCGGAGGCGATCGCGATGATCGTCCTCACCATCACCAACAACACTATGGCCGGCCAACCTGTTTCCCTCGCGAACGTGCGTGCCGTCTCAGAGATCGCCCGCGCCCACGGGATCCCCCTCTTCGTCGACGCCTGCCGCCACGCGGAGAACTCCTTTTTCATCCGGGAGTGGGAGTCGGGATACGCGGAAAAGAGCCCCCTCGAGATCTCGCGGGAGGTCTTCTCCCTCGCCGACGGCTGCATCATGTCGGCCAAGAAGGACGGCCTCGGGAACATCGGCGGGTTCCTCGCCATGCGGGACGAGGCCCTGTTCGTGCGGTGTCGTGAGCGGTTGATCCTCGTGGAGGGATTCCCAACATACGGGGGGCTCGCGGGGCGGGACCTCGCGGCCCTATCTGTGGGACTCAGGGAGGCACTGGAAATCGACTACCTGCGGGACCGGGTGGGACAGGTCCGCTGGCTCGCTGAGCGGCTCCGGGGGGAGGGGATTCCCATCTACTGGCCGCCGGGGGGACACGCGGTCTACGTGGACGCCGGTAAGTTGTTGCCCCATGTTCCGCCGTACCAGTTCCCCGGCCAGGCCCTGGCCTGTGCGTTATACCTCGAGGCCGGGATCCGGGCGTGCGAGGTGGGGGCGGCCATGTTGGGGGAGGAGGCGCGATTCCAGTTCGTGCGCTTGGCGATCCCCCGGCGCGTCTACACTCGGGAGCATCTGGAGGCGGTGGTGACGGCCCTCATCCGCATCGCCGGTAAGCGGGAGGAGATCCAGGGGATGCGGCTCGTCGCGGGGGAGGGCCCCCTGCGCCACTTCCTCGCCCGGTTCGAGCCCATCGAGGACTGACCCATTCAGCGGCGCACCTCGATGGGATAGCGCTTTCCCCGGTGGTACACGGTGAACCGGAGCCCCTTCCAATGTGCCGGAAGCCGCGGATCTGCCCTGGGCCCATCCGGGGTGAACTCGAGGCCGGCGAACCCGAAGACGAGGGCCTGCCAGAGCCCGCCCGCGGACGCCATATGAAACCCGTCCGCCGTGTTCCCCCGGTTATCCGCGAGGTCCACAAAAGCCGCCTGACGGAGGCGCCGGAGGGCCTCTTCCACCTCCCCCAGCCGTACGGCCAGGGCCGCGTGGACCGCCGGTCCCAACGAGGAGCCGAAATCGAGGTCGGTCCGGGGCGCGTAATAGTTCCAGTTCGCCGCCAGGACCTCCCGGGAGAAGCGGTCACGGAATAGGTAGAGGAGCATGAGGACGTCGGGCTGCTTTATGGCCTGGGAGCGAACTGTCCCCTCGGGCCCGAGGAGGTCGCGCACGGAGGCCTTCCGCGGCCCCAAGGCCTCGAGGTTCACGTCCTCCAGGGAGAAATAACCTCGAAACTGTTCGATCAGACCGGACTTCCGATCCTGGAGGAGCGCGATCCGTCCCGCGATCTCGCCCCATTCCGTTACTTCGTCCTCACCCAACCCGATCCGGGCGGAGAGCTCGGCGCGGCGTGCGGGCTGTTCCCTCCCGAGCCACTCCCAGACCTCCCGGGCGGCCTCGAGGTTCCAGCGAGCCATCCAATTGGTAAATGCATTGTCGTCCACCACCTCATGGTACTCATCGGGCCCCATCACCCCCGGGATGTGGTAAAGCCCGTCCGGGCCTGACTCCACACGGCTCGCCCAGAACCGCGCGGTCTCGAAGAGGATCTCGGCCCCGTAATCGCGCATGAACTCGTCGTCGCCGCTCGCACGCCAGTACTGCCACACGGCATAGGCGACGTCGGCGGTGATATGGTGCTCGAGCTCCCCGCACAGGATGGGAATCGGCGACCCGTCCGGAGCGGGCACCCACCGTGGGGTGACCTCGGCCCCCTCGGCCGCGGACTCCCATGGATACATGGCCCCACGGTACCCGCGTTTCCGGGCGTTCTCCCGGGCCCCGGCGAGGGTGCGGTAACGGTACATGAGCATACGTCGCGCAAGCTCGGGCCGGGTATAGGTGAAAAACGGAAGCGCGTAGATCTCCGTGTCCCAGAAGATATGTCCCCGGTACCCGAAGCCCGTGAGCCCCTTGGCGGGAGTGCTCAGTCCATCGGCGTGGTGGGGGGCCGAGATCAGGAGGTGGTAAAGGTTGAACCGCACCGCCCGCTGAAGTTCTTCGTCGCCCTCGATCATGAGATCACAGTCCCGCCAGAGACTGGACCAGGCGCGGCGGTGGTCTTCCAGGAGGTCGTATAGACCCCTTTTCCGTGCCACGGAGAGCTTTTCCTCGCAGAGGGCGAGGGGATCCTCAGCATCCAGAGAGCTGGCGAAGGCACAGAACCTGACCGCTACGAGCGTCTCCCCGGGGGAGAGGCGGGCGTGGAGGGATATCCCCGGCTCGACACCCTCCCACGTCCGTACCTCGACCGCCCCGTCCGGGACCCCGTAGTGTTGGACACAGAAGGCGGCCGCGAGCTCGATGCCCGTGCGGCGGGCGCGGAGGCGGACGAAGAGGGCCCCGTCCCGCGTGCCCCACGAGACGGGCTCCCAATGCCCGAGTCCGACCTCCGGGAACGGAGGAATGCCGGGTCCCACCGGCGTCCCATCCAGCAGGAGCTTGAGCTTCACCTCGCCCGCGAAGTCCAGGGCGGTGACGGAGTAAACCTGCACGGCGAGGTGCGGCTCCGCCATCGAAGCGAACCGTAACGTCCGGATTTCCACCACACCGCCCCGGGAGCCCGCCCAGCGCGTGCGACGGCGCAGGACCCCATCCCTGAGGTCCAGGGACCGTTCCGCGGAGAGGAGCCCCCGAGAAGCGGGGGAGAAGCGCTCACCGCCGACGTGGAGCTCGGCCCACGTCCAGTCCGGGGCGTTGACGAGCTCGGTGAAGAAGAGGGGGACATCGTCGTAGAGTCCGTTGATCAGAGTCGCCCGGCGCTCCCCGGGAGTCCGCTCCTCGGCGACGCCACGGGTGCCGAAGTAGCCGTTCCCCACGGAGAACACGGTCTCCTTGGCCCCGAGGGAGAGGTCTGAAAGTAGACTTTCATCTACGGTCCAGGTAGCTCGCCCCGTCGCGGCATCCTCGAGGAGTTCGAGCAGCCTCGTGTAGCTCAGGTCCCGCAGGTCCGGGAGCACAAGGTCCGGGTTGAGGGCGGAGAAGAGACGTTCCTCCCCCAGGGCGAGGCTCGCCATCCCGGCGATCTCCGCTGCGGCGATCCCCGCGGGGGCATCCTCCACCACCAAGCAAAGGGAAGGGGGAACGCCGAGGTCCCGGGCCGCGTAGAGGAAGAGGTCCGGGGCCGGTTTGCTCCGGGCCCCGGAATGTCCGTCCACGATGGCGTCGAATTCGCTGAGAATCCCCAGGCGCGAGAGGACTGTCCTCCCGTTGCGGGACACGGTGGCCACCGCAACCTTAACCCCATGGCGCTTGAGATCGCGGATGAACTCCAACGTCCCAGGGAGGAGGTCTCCCGGCCCGAGGTTCTCGATGAGTTCCCGGTAATAGGTGTCCTTGCGGTCGGCAAGCTCCTGGGCACGCCCCCTGTAACGGGGCCATGTGTCCCCCAGGATGATCCGTAGGGCTTCGAGGCGGGAGATCCCCCTTACTTGGTCCTTGCGTTCCCGCGGGCAGGGAATTCCCAGCTCTTCGGCCAGCCGCTTCCACGCGAGGTAGTGATATTCGGCCGTGTCGACGATGACGCCGTCCAGATCGAAGATCACGGCCCCGAGCTCCATCTTTTTTTCCCCTCCTTGCTGTAACCGGTTTCAGGAAAAGTTATAATATCGGGGAATGAAACGCAAGATGACGATCCAGGAGATAGCGCGTCTCGCCGGAGTCTCGAAGGCCACAGTCTCACGGGTGTTGAACAACAAGGGAGGCGTGAGCCCTGAGACGCGCCGGAAGGTGGAGGAGGTGATCAGGCTCTACTCCTACACCCCTAACCTCGTGGCCCGTGGCCTGAGCCTCAAGCGGACGAGCAGCATCGGCCTGATCGTAGCCCACACCGCGGAACGCCTCTCCTCCCACCTTTTCTTCATTGAGTTCCTGCGCGGGATAAGCGCCGTTCTGGACGAGCGTGGCTTCAGGTTGGTCTTGGCCACGGCGGAGTCCGAGGACCGGTACGAGACCTCGTGCCGGTCCATGGCCGAGGGCGGCGTCGTCGACGGGGCGGTGGTCTTGGGCGTACGGCGCAACGACAAACGCCTCCGTTACTTCCTCCGGGCCGGAATCCCGGTGGTCACCGTAGGACGCCCCATTGGATTCCCCCGGGTGGACTACGTCGACGTGGACAACCGGGGGGGAGCCCGGATGGCAACGGAGTACCTCCTGCGCCTCGGCCACGGGGAGGTCCTCCTCATCAATGGGCCGGCGGACCACACCGCCTCATTGGCCCGGGAGAAGGGATACCGGGCGGCCTTCAAGGCGATGAAGCGCGAGGTTGACACGGACCTCATCGTGTACGGCGACTTCTCCTTCGAGAGCGGCTATGAGACGGTGCGAAGGTTCCTGGCCAAGGGGAAAACGCCCTCCGCGGTGTTCGCGGCCAGTGACCTCGCGGCTATGGGGGCGATCACGGCGTTCAAGGAAGTTGGGATCCGTGTGGGAAGCGAGGTTTCAGTTATCGGTTTCGACGATATTCCCTACGCGCATTTCTTCGATCCCCCCCTCACCACGGTGCGACAGCCGATCTACGAGATGGGTAAGGAAGCGGGCAGGATCCTGCTCTTGAGGCTGGAAGGGGGCACGGGTCCGGAGCGCCTCCACAAGGTCTTCCCCACCCAGCTGGTCGTGAGGGAAAGCACGATCTGAGCCGATGTTGACCCGTTTCGAGGCGAGGGCTATAATGGTTTGAAACCGGTTACAAATAACTGATCGAAAAGCTGTTTACAGAAATTGAATCTCGACGTCAGGAGGTGATGCACTGACGGGAACTGTTTCACAATCGATTTAGGACCCAGTCTGAAGGAGGTAAGAACATGCGAAAATTCTTGGTAGTATTCAGTTTAATTGCAGTGGCGGCCCTAGGGGTTGCACAGGAAACCGTTACCATCCGCCTCGCGGGGTATTCCGGAGACACGCCGCTCATGCAGGACGTCCTCTCCCGGTTTGTGAACGGCGTAATACCCGGGGTTCAGGTAGTGTGGGAGCCCATAACCGAGGACTACTTGGCATTCGTATTGCGGACCCTGTCCGCTGGCACCGCTCCTGACATCATCTACGTCGACCTCTACTGGGCCAAGACGGTGGTGGAAACCGGATTGATCCAACCCCTCGATGAATTCATGGCAGCCTCTCCGGTCATCAGCCGTGAGGACCTCATCCCGGTGCTGGCCGATGCGTTCACCTTCGATGGAAAGCTGTATGCGATCTCCAAGGACTTCAATAGCTTGGTAATCTTCTACAACAAGGATATGTTCGACGCTATGGGAGTGCCATATCCCGACGCGGGCGACACTTGGGCTACGTTCCTGGACAAGATCGCCCGGGTGAGCAACCCTCCCGAATGGTATGGAGCGTCCATCAATCCGGACGCAGCTCGGTTTCTGCCGTTCGCTTTCGCCGCAGGGATGCCCTTCCTCAAGGATGACGGTACGGCCCCCTTCGACCTCCCGGCAGCCAAGATCGCTGCCGATTGGTATACCTCCTTCAATCGGGCCGGGATCGCGGCCACCTCGGCCGACATCGGTGTCGGATGGCCAGGAGCAGCGTTTATCGCTGAGAAGGCCGCTGTCTGCATCGAGGGAGGCTGGCTCATCCCACCTATCCGCAATGAAAATCCCACGTTGAACTTCGGGGCCACCTTCCTTCCCACCGTGTGGCAGGGAGGTCCGCGGGGCAACTACCTATTCACCGTGGGCTATGGAATGCCTGTGAACCCACCTTCCGGCCGGCCTGACTTGGTGTTCAAGGTAATCGAAGTGCTCACCAGTCCGGAAGTCCAGGAATACATCTTGGAGTCGGGCCACGCGATTCCTTCCAGGAAAGCCCTGCTCGATAGCCCCTTCTTCCAGCAGCTCGATCCCTTCGCCCTGGCCACCAAGACGGTGTTCGAAGCCACCGGTCTCCCGGGTACGGTGCCATTCACGTTCGGCGACGTGGGTGGCGGCAACTACATGGGGGTGGTCAACGAGGCTCTCACGCTGATAATGCAGGGAGAGGCCACGGTGGACGAGGCCATGGACGAGGCCGCTACCAAGCTCAACGAAAAGTTGGGCCTGTAATACGAAAGACCGGGGGAGGGGTTGATCGCCCCTCCCCCAACTTTAACTTCCTTCATGCGAAAGAGAGGCGAGTGGGTATCAGCGTTTGTTTTCTTACTTCCCCTGTTGTTTACCCTTGCTATCGCCTTTTTTTACGCATTTGTGCGCACGGTGTATTTTAGTTTTACTGATTATAATCTTTTTAGAGTAAGTCAATTTGTGGGGCTCAAAAACTATTTGGCTTTGTTCAGGGACTCCTATTTCATCCTCGGACTGGTTCACAGTTTGGTGTACGCAGCAATCGTCACTGCCAGCCAGACCTTTCTGGCATTGCTTTTGGCGGTGGTGGTCAACCAAAAAATCAGGGGGTTGACGTTCTTCCGGGCCGCTTATTACGTCCCCTCCATTGCCTCCAGCGTGGCCATCACCACCATCTTCATCTGGCTTGTCAACCGGCGCGGCACCGTGAATTGGCTGCTGGGGCTGGTGGTACAGTACTGGCCCCTTATGATCACGGCCTTCGGCATTGCAGCTCTTGTCCAGGTCCTGCAGGTCCTGTGGGAGCGCCGACACGGGTTGCCCGTGAAGGCACTGGACCCGGTCCTCCTGGCCACCAGCCTTCTGGTGGGCGCAGTGAGCACTGTGATCCTGGGACGCGTCGGGCTTATCAGATCGAACCCCGAAGTGGAAGTGTTGATCCCGTGGCTCACCACCCGGCAGACCTTCTTGGGCATTCCCCTCCCCCTCCTCTCCATCATGATGCTGAACATCTGGACCACCACCCCCACCATGATGATCCTTTTCTTGGCCGGGCTACAAGATATCCCCCAAGAGCTCTACGAAGTGGCGGACATAGACGGGGCCACCCCGTGGCAGAAGCTCCGGTACGTGACCGTTCCCGCGTTGCGACCAGTGATGTTCCTCGTCATCACTTTGGGGTTGATCGGGACCATCCAGATGTTCGACCAGGCGGCGATCACCGCTGGGATAGCCCCCCTGGAGTCGGTGATCACCCTGGCCTACTACGTGTTTTGGGCGGTGTTCGGCACAGGCACCTTGCCCAAGGTGGGAATGGCTTCTGCGGCGGCGCTGGTGCTGGCGATGCTGACATTGATCGTGGTGTTATTGCAGCGGAAGGTCGGATTCTCGGAGAGGGGTTGGTACTCGTGAAGCGTCGGTCATCCGTCCCCGCCGACCTGGCCGTCGTGTACTACCGTGGACGCGCCTATCAGGTAGAGGCCCGCTGGCTGGCCCGCCGCCGGAAAGTGCGCAAGACGATAGTGTACCTGACGCTGTTCGCCTTGGCTGGCGTTATGCTTTCACCCCTGCTTTACGCGTTCATCTCTTCTTTCCGTAACGATCCACTGTCCTGGCCTCCCACCCTCACTAGCCCGAAGTTGTGGCCACCCAACTGGGTGGCGGCCTGGCACTTAGGCCGCCAGGGCGGGGGGAACGGTTGGACCGGCGGTTGGGCGCCCGGCAGGCGGGTGGACCTGGTGGTGGTGTTTTCCCTCACACCCGATGCTCCGGAACCGCCGCTGCCACGGGTGCGGATTCTCCCCCCACCCTATGAGTCCGGGGCCCCTAATCCAGCCCCCGACACCCGGGCGGAGGTGATCCTGCTTGAGGAGCGCGTGGTCGAGGGGACAAAAGAGTTGATGTATCAGGTCACCTTGAGGCACCAGGGCACCATCAGATATCCCCTGCTTCCCCTGGCTGTGATTGGCCCGCGCGGCAGCCGGTTCGTCCGCGCTACCCTAGCCCCGGACACGGTCAGTACCAGGATCAGCGGGGTGTACCTGACGTGGAAGAACATCGTTCCCGGGGCTGTCCGGTACATCTTCGACCACTACATCCGGGCTTGGACCACCTACAAAGGTCAAGGCGGAAGGAACCTATTTCCCAAATGGATTTTGAACTCCTTCGTGGTGGCAGTGCTCAGGGTGGTGATCACGGTGGTGTTCACCACCATGGCCGGTTACGCTTTGGCTCGACTTCGTTTTCCCGGTCGCACCCTCTTGTTCTTTTTCATCATCTATACCATGATGGTTCCCGGCCAGGTGACCTACATTTCAAACTACTTGGTGGTTCGAGACGGGGTATTCGGGCTGTCCAGGCTTTTCGGCCTCAAAACTTTTCTGAACACGTTTTGGGCCCTTTTCCTGCCGGGGCTTGTCTCCACCACCGCCACTTTCATGATGAAACAATTCATGGAATCCATCCCCAGGGAGATCGAGGAAGCCGCCCGAATTGATGGGGCGAACACGTTTCAGATTTATACTCGTGTTATTTTGCCTCTATCACTCCCGGCCATCGCCGCGGTCTCCATCCTCACCTTCCAGGGCTCCTGGAATGAGTTCTTCTGGCCCATGGTGGTGCTTACCGAGGCGGAAAAATATACGCTGCCGGTGGGGTTGAATTTCTTCTTGCACTATTACACCTCCGTCACAGGGAGCGTGTGGAACATGATACTGGCGGGGACGATCATCAGTGTGCTCCCTGTCCTCCTGATTTATGTCGTTTTCCAGCGGTATTTCGTGGAAGGGTTCCACTTAAGCGGGATAAAACAGTGAATTGATCCGAGTTCCATTTCCCGCTAGCGTTGATTTGCCGTATGTCCATTGGTTTGGGTGAAAGGGGTGGGAAAGATGGGCAAGGTCACGATGGTGTTGGTTGTAGTCTTGGGCGTGCTCGCCCTGTTCCCCCTGATCGGGGCCGCCCAGGGGGGGACCTCGGGACCCCGTGGTTTACGGGCTTGCCTCCTTCCTCATTCCGGGACTGGGGCAGTACCTGAACGGTGAGCCGGACAAGGCCCTGGTGCACTTCCTGGTGGCGGTGGCCATCCCCACC
>Ga0209426_1000733_pt1 | contig 28086 bp, 49 predicted proteins | sample Deesub1362B_J571_FD_187697 | JGI IMG/M metagenome (GOLD analysis project Ga0209426, IMG submission 187697) | Deep oceanic, basalt-hosted subsurface ecosystem from Juan de Fuca Ridge flank, Pacific Ocean, CORK Borehole 1362B_J2.571 (SPAdes)... ...
ATGCAGACTATCAGCGGCGGCGGTGGCAGCGTGGGCGACTGGTGGGCTAATCTAAGCGACACGGAGAAATTAGCAATCGGAGCGGCGGCAGTGTTGCTTATAGTGCTAATTGCGAGAAAATGACGGCAGAGTTGGCCATTTTTTCCTTATTTTTAGCTGCATGGCTTAGGAGGGGGGCTTATGCAATTGCGAGAAGTTAAGAGAATAAAGATCACATTCAGGAATGGAGCAGAAAAGACAATTAAAGGTGTATTTTATCCAGAGCGACGGATGATTTATGAGCTTGACGATGACGGGGACACAATAGCGGTTTACAACTTTGACGACGTGTTTAAGCTTGATTTCTATCAGAACGGGAGAATGTCAATCAAGCTGGTGGGATAATGAGAGCTTTAACACTTACAGTTTTAACAATTCTTTTTTTAGTTTGTTTTAGCGTCGTAGTTGGGGGAGCAGAGCTTAAGATATCCCAAAACGTGACTAAACAGAACTTAGGGACTTTTAACGGGCTAAATTTACCATATTGGAGCGAAGAAACACGTAATTATTTCACGAGCGATAAATCAAAGCTTGATATTGATAATTTCGCTTATGTTGTTGATTATGATTTGTTTAAAGGCTATGTGGTGATTTATAGCAGCAGAGTTGAACCTATCAGCTTTGTTGATGTATTTTCAGGAAACTGGAAGAAAACAACACTCAAAAAAGGATATAATCGCTTCAATTTCAGCAGTCTTGGGGAATATGGCGGTCTTAGGATTTTAACGATAGGCAGTCCGTCAGGCTTTGCTTTACTCAAACAGAAGCGTGATATTTTCGCTTTTGAGAATTACCCGATAGTCATTTTGCGTAAAGAGCTTGCTAACTTCTCTTGGCAGAGAGCATTAACCGCATTGGGTTATTTCGTTTTCGGGCTTTCTCTTAGCTATTATCTAAGGCGGTTTAAATTGCTCATAAACGTTTATGATAACTTATTTATCGTCGTCTTAATCTCAGCATTGATTTTAATCTGTTTAAGCTTAGATTTCAGCAGCGTTGACGTTAAACAGATAGTAAACAATCAAACAATCATAAAAACAGTAGAAAGCTTGAGTTTGAGCAAAGAAAAGCTAAAAGACATGTACAATTGGGCTTTTGTGGTAATCTTCATGCTCGGTTTTGTATTTGCAACGTTCTTAACAAGTTATGAAAAACTTTATCTTGCAATAGTGGATTATTCTACTCCAATTCGCATTTTATCGCTCCCATATCTGTCAAAACAGCAGCTAATAAGGGATTTAGACGGCAAATTAACAAAAATCAAGTTTAAGAACGAAATAAAGCAGTTTGCAAATTTTGAGCTAAACAAAGAAACAGTAAAGGGAATTTTAGCTATAAACGTAACAGATAACATTCTTGAGAAAACGAAAGCAGATTACAGCGTTAAACCTGCTTTAATCGCTTTCATTGCTACAATGTCTTTCATTCTGCTTGCTGACTACTTGAACGTTTACAAAATCGACTTTAAGCTAAGTTTTGTTATCGCTTTAGTTGTAGCGTTAATTTTCAATGCTGAAGCTTTCATAAATCGCTTTAGACTGAAAGTTGAGAAAGAGAAAGTCATTGAATGCTCGGAGCTTGTGAATGAGGAGAACTTTAAACGAATGCTCAAGAATGCTGAGATTAAGCAATTTGCTGAGGATTATAACAAGCTTCTGAGAGCATACGTTAAAGAGAAAATCACGCAGCCCCGCAAAGTCATTTCTGAGCTTTTAGGAGTTATCAGAGAATTAAAGGAGGTTGAAAGCGATGAGCAGACTTAATCTAAGAGACAGGGATACAATAGATCAGCTTAAACGATTTATCAGCTTTAGACTATCAAAAAAGCTCGGAATTGGGACTTTAGTTTTCGATCCGGCAGGAGATAACCTTATCTTCTTGCTGGACGTCGCAGAAAGGGAGTTTGGCAGAGTGGCAAGAGATGAGCTTTTTGAGTTCTTAGAACCATATCACAAACAGAGAGTTCTTAAAACGCTTCAATCTGAAGCGATAAAACAAAAGTTGTGGCTTGCAGCAGCAGATTTAAGCAAAAACGATGATGAAGATGATGATTTTGACGTTTTAAGCTTGTTTGATGAGGGGGGTGAATAAATGACTAATAAACTTATGAAACTGATAAAGGCAGCGATAGAAAACGACGGTTTTCTTTTTATCGGGATTCTTGGAGATAAGGGGCTTGGGAAATCTGTTTTAACGTTAAATCTCGCTTATGAGATTCTAAAAGATTGGAATCAGACCTTAAAACACGTAATCTTTACAATAAACGATTTTAACAATGTCCCATATCGAAAAGACTTAACCCGACACATTGACGGAAGGGTTAAGGTTATCGCATGGGATGATTTCGCTCTGCATACGTCAAGCTACGGATTCACTAAGAGAGGAGAAAGAGATCAGCTTATCGATTTTGTAGAGAACTTTGAAGTTGTTAGGGAAGATGTAGCTGTTTTGATAGTCAATTGTGCAACGTGGGAGATGATCCCGCCAAAGTTGCGTGATAACGCTCATATCTTCATACAGATGAATAAGCGAGGAAAAGGGGAGATATGGGCAAAAGCTAAAGGCTGGTTGTTTCTCAGAAAGGATTATAAGAAAATCGGAGAGATTGAAAGCTCAAAAATTCCTGACGACATTTATAATCGTTATAGGGACATGAAAAGAAAAGCAAAAATGGTAAAAGAGAAAATGGCTTTAATCAGACAAAAGGAAAAAGCTAAAGCTTTAGCTGAGGAATTGACGGAAGAAGAGCTTAACGATCCAGAACTTTTGGCAGCTTATGGGATTTATGATTTGCATGGTAACCTTACAGAATTTGGAAAGCTGGTTATGGGGTATATACATGAGCGAAAGGAATTTGAGCGAGAACTTTTTAATTTAGCTAAAATCTTTCGTAAGGTTATACCACAACGAGAATTTGAGCGATTAGGGTTAGATTGTGGTTTACAGCGTGATAAGTTGCGTATTCTATACAAACTCGTTGTTCAGCGCTTAATCGAGAAAAATGGCAACGTTTTGGAGGTAATGAGATGACCAGCCTGCTTGATGCTTCTCCTCTCCTGATTTTGGGAGCGCTTATAGCTTTAAGCTGGTTAACTGGTAGTAGGGGGCTTAAGCTCCTCACAATTGCGGCTTTCTTCTTGCTGCCGGTTATGATAGGAAACGTGCAGTTTGATTTAAGTGAGCAGTATTTGAAAGACGTGCTTAACTTCTGGGTGAATCAGGCTGTTGAGTCTCTTGTGGATTATGTAAAACAAAGGTTGATAGGGGTCTGAAGTTGGTAGTGTTACTGGCTCCTGCATGATCCTGTTTAGGTCCTGGAATTGAAAACCTCTGAGGATTTTTATTTCGGACTCAAATCTTACTTAAATCTTAAATAGTAGCACCTCTTGATAACATCCTTCTACTTGCAGATGGTAATTAACATTTATAAGTGGAGAAGAGAAGTAGATTGCACCGATTGGGGGGATAGACAATGGGAGATGTGGAGCTGGTTTTAAAGAATTATCGGCTCAGAGTGAAAGTGAGGGTTAAGGGAGAGGATACAATTGTTGATACAGAGATAAGGAAAGTCAGGGCGGGTAAAAACGTAATGAAGAAAGGCAGGATGTATCAGTTGAGATTCGGTGGGGTAGAGGTTGAAATGGGTGAGGATTTGACAAGAGATATTGTTGAGCTTCTGCTGTATATGTTGGATGAGGCAGACGTGCAGAAGATGATGGAAGAGTACTGCGAGAGGAGGCTCAAGTGGATCTGAATGAAGTTCTCGGAGCACGCAATTGACCGGATGAGAAGGAGAAAGGTCGGAGAGGCAGAGGTAAGAGAAGTATTGAATGATCCAGATGACGTATTTTTGGATGTGCATACAGGTTATTTCGTGGCTGTTCGGAAAAAAGACGGTAAGTGGTTGATAGTCGTGTTTGACAGGGAAGAAGTCGTTACTGTAGTTGTGACCTCTAAGTTTAAAATAGTTGAAAACAGAGTGAAGAGTGGGAGGTGGATAAAGGTATGAAGGTGAGATATGACGCTGATTCGGACATCCTCTACATCTCGATAAAGGATGAAGATGTTGAAGATATGGATGAGCTTGGCGAGGACATCTTTGTCGAGTACAACAAGGATGGGGAGATCATAGGTATTGAAATCTGGCAGGCTCGCAAGTACGTGATTCCGGAGATTTTGAAGTTCATTAAGGCGGCGAAGATGGTAGGATAATGGTTTCGGTGGAGTTTGACCCGAAGGTTAATACCATGTACATCAGGCTGAAAGATGGTAAAGTGGCGGAATCGGAGCCGCTGGCTGTAATGTAGTCGTCGATATCGACGAGAAGTTGTTGGTATAGAGGTTCTGCTTCCAAAATTGACGAGAGACTTATATTGAAAGGTTTATATAGGAAAATACTACATTTTTACTATGAGCCTAAATTACAGACAATACTTCGAGAGTGGTGGAAAAGGAGAATTTTTTGCCAAAGTAAGTGAGTTGAATGGCTTAGAGTCTCCACTGTATGGGCTAAGCGCTGAAGCTCTCTCAATGAGGCAGTTCAGGGAGTACATTGATACCTACGCGAAATATTTCGAGATTAACACATTTCCAGTTGCGAGAGTATTTAGTTACAAGAAAGGAGTGCCGATAGACATCGTTAATTTTGAAAGAGAAGTAGCATCCAAAGTTTCTAAACTCAAAAGGCAACCAGCAGAATTTAGAGTGCTTTATCTATTCGATTTCTTTGGAGACGTTTTGTACCACAGGGATAGCGCTCTAGATATTGTCGTAAGGAATACTTACGGCAGAAAACCGAACGATACATTTATTGCGATTCGGATTTTGTCTGAAGATAACATAGACTTTCTGGTAGATTTCATCAAAATGAAAAATGGCGAGTACGGCATTTATTTGAACGATAAACTTATCCCAGTTCTCGCGTTTGATCTTGTAGCAGAAAACTACAACTCTCCGGATAAGCTAGCAGAGTTTGTTATGAGACTTCTAGATGTACTCCAAGTCCCTTCAGTTGCTTTTGATTTGTTTTCGGTTTCGAAGCGCACCAGGATCAGCGTTGGAGTTCACCCAATTAGTATGCCAGTTCCACCAAGGTACCAGTTCAGATACCTCATAAAAGAGACTGTGGATATTCTATGTCGGAGAGAAGTGGATATACCAATTGGGGCATTTCACGTGAGAAAGAATATTCCATTGATAGAGGAAGTTGAAATCAATGGCGCAACGGCTCACGGGTTGCCGCTTTACGGTATAGATTACATGTTCTATGGCAGTATAAATCCGAACTATGTGCCTGATGCACCAATTATTCGGAGCCCTAAAAGGAAGTGGATGTATGTTGATAAAGAAGAGGACGCAGAAATGTGGGTTTATAAGAGAGTTCCGCAAAAATCAAAGGAGTCTGAAGGTTTAAGAAATAAAATGGAAAATCTACAAAAGGAACACAAATACGTCAAAAAAGGAGAGCTTAAAGACGTAATTTTTGCAATTGAAGGGCTAAAGTTAGTGCTGTAACGTTAAAAAGAGAACAGCTTGAATATTTTCCTCTTTTCTTTCTTCCGCTTAATTGGGTATTTCAGGTACACCTCCCGGATGAGCGCAGAAAGCGGGATTTTGTTATATTTGGACTTAGTCTCTTGGACAATGTCGAGGACCCAGTTTGGTGGATTCAACTCGTCAGAAAGCTTTGCGAGACGTTTTTTACCTTCCTCTGAAATCCAGTAAACATTTTCGAGATATCCTCCAAAATCAGTAATAGGAATGTAATCAATTCTATGTCCAATTAATCCCTCTTTGATCATTCTTTCGACATCTTCAACAAATTCATCACTGTATGGGCCGTAGTGGTGAGAGTAAAAGCTGTAAACAGATAACTCCGCGTCTTTACTTTTTAGGATCTCATTGATAATGTGCATCAGCTTTACGAACCGAGTTTTGCCCCGGATAGGCTCGCAGTTATTAGAATTTAACAACCACAAGATGAAGAGTTGTTTTAATTTTTGTTTCTCGTTTTCGGGCAATTGAGTCACCTCCTGCGGTATTCGAGCAGTATATTTCGAACTTCGGTTATATTACCTTTACGTAACGAGTCTGATATTTTGTTGACTGTTTTGTTATAATAAAAGTACCTATAAAGATTGTACAACAACACAAGAGTGATGATAACTGACACCAGAAGCAGGGTTTGGAAATAGCTGGGATAAAAGGTTGCTGATAGAAGTGCAAGGAGAATGAAGAAAACACCACTTATGAATAATTTCAGAGTAGATAAAGGAAGATCTGAAACGTCGGCTTGGAGAGTATGGAGGGACGAGATTGACTCTGCAATTTGGAAAAATTCGTCTCTATCAGTATCGTCAAAGGTCACGTTAAGAATTTTCTGGAGGGCGTAAGCGTCTTGATCCTGAAAACGCAATGAAGACTCATCCTCTGCGATCTTGGTGAACATACTATGAACAAATTTTTCTTTTGAAAGAAAGTCAGCAAATACTTTCTCAGCGGGGACTCCGTCTTCCCTGAATTTTAGAATCAGACTGCGTAAAGTTTTGAAATAAGTATTGATAGAAATTTTGAGGATAGCAGAATCCAGGACTGCAGAGATGGAATCAACGATGCTGTTAAATCTCTCTTCAAGGTTTGTACTTAGTCTATAGACGAATCCAGATAGCGATACAAAGATAGTTGCTAGAATCCCGAGAGCAGTGAGATCAACCAAAGTTACTACCCTCCCTTGTCTTTAAAAATTCTACATATATCTTGGCGAGCCTGATAGCGTCGCCGAGGAGAGAGCTAGCATCTTCTGGCGCAGGGTAGCGGTCAATCCTATGGGAGACGAAATTTCTTGCAAGTCTTGCTGCACGGAGTATAATTGCATGGAGATCTCTGTCGTCTTTGCCAATTATACCGGCTTCTATCAAGGTCTCCACTTTCTTGCGATCTTTATTTTCGATGTCTTTTCCTTCAGGTGGGATTTGTTGAAGTATCCACGCAACAACGCGGGCAGAAATCAATCCCGAGGCAATATAATGTCCATGTTCCATTTCTTTAATCGCCTCACTCAGATTTTTGTAAACGTCGTAATCTAAAGATTCAATACTCATTACTTCTCCTTTCCAGCCCTCCAGTTGGTTGACGAGTTCTTGTGGAATTTTGGTCTGAGTCAAAAGCGCTTCTATACCTTCATACGCACCGTAACAACCCGTCAATAGCGTTGTTAAAATGCTGATTGCGTCATCAATGCGAACACTGTAAACTCTATGACCGATTTCAGGCGCATCAGGGAGCGATCTATAGAGCTCATGATATCCAAGAACCGAGAGTTCAGACTTTGCGTGGTTGTACGAACGGATTAGGTTGTTAATTAGAGTGACTTTTCTGGTATAATAAGACTCTGACTCAGATTTAAGATCCCCCACCAGTTCAGAAGTATGTTCAGCAAGGGTTGCGAACTGAGCTTGGAGAGACCTCAAAACCGCTATTTTAGCACTATCTTCATTCATCCCAACCTCCCTCCAAAAACTCCTCATCCGACTCCGGCTGATAATGCCACTTTTCAAATTCTTCCTGCATTTCTTCGATGAGCTTGACAATTTTCTCGCCAAGAGGAGAGAGTTTGTAGGCTTTTGAGCCTGTTGGGGTATCATGGATTATAGTTATCTCAATGATTCCGAGATTTAGGAGTTCTCTTATCCGGTAACTTACAGCTCTCTTGTCTTTAACGGCATTTTCGAGAATACCCCAGCGTTTTGGAGAATCCTTCAGTTGGACGAGTATATCATAAGTACCTTTTCTTCCTAAAACTTCGAGTAGTTCTCGGAAACTCGGTTTCACATAAATAAGTCTGTTTTCAGAGTAATAATAAAAATACCTTCATTAAAACAACACAGTTGCGATAACGAAACATTTATTTAGTTGTAGTTTCGAAATATAGTTGTGGTGATGAAACAATGAAAGTGTGGGTAGAAGTCCCGGAGTTCTGGGATGAACTGCTTGAAAAGGCTGCGAGGATGGAAGGCTGGAGCAAAAGGACGGACTATCTAAGAGAACTCATCAAAAACGACCTGAAAGCCAAGGTTTGCTCGGCGTGCGAAATGGAGAGGAGAAAGAGGCTGTTGTGGTGGAGGGACAATAATGTTACAGCCGGTCGTAAACTCTTTCTCGCTTATCGATCTTCAGAACGCGGATCTCATTACCCCTAACAACATAGATAACTCTGAAGTCACCAATACGGATGCGATAGGTATTCTCTCTATCTTTAATCTTCTTGTAGGGCAGAGCAAAAGGGTTGTCAGAGAGCAGTTTGAGCTTTTCCGCGATTCTGCTTCTCGTAGTCACGTCGAGTCTGTCAAGAAACTTCCTCGCCTGCCGGCTGAGAAAAATCTCGTATCTCATTCAAGCAGAAACTTCTCTCCTTTCTCCATCTCAGTCTCGATCTCATCGAGTTCCCTGAGCTCCTCCTCGCTGAGCTCCTCGAAGCCCATGAAGTTGTCAAGCTTGCTGTTGAGAATTTCGAGCTGCTTCTCGATTCTTTGCAGATGCTCAATGATGACATTTTCCTGCATATTTGATAATCTGCTAACAGAAGTTGATAAAGGTTACCTCTTCGGGTATTCCTCAATCTCCTCCAGCTTTTCCAAGACAAAGCGGCCGAAGTCTGTCAAGACGTATGCTTTGGAGCCTTTTGGAGAGTCTTTCAGCAGAACGGGTTCAACCAGACCGAGTTCGATAAACTCATTCATGCGGTTTGTAAGCGACTTGTTATCCCCTCTGGCAACTTCTCGCAGTTCAGACCATCTTCTTGGTGACTTAAGCGACTTCAAGAGTTCCAAACCCTTAGCTTTAGCTATGGATTCCAAGATGTCTCTCAGTTGCACCTTCTGGTTATTCATTGCACCTATAGGAGAAGTAAACCTTCAAAAGTTTTTGGAGAAATATAGAACTGTTAGTATGTTCTTTGCACTAAATAGATACATTTGGAAACCTTTAAATATTAGGTGCAATTTAGAAACTTTTAGAGGTAAAAGTCTATTCGAGGTGGGAATGTGAAAGTTTGTTCAGATGTGCCCGAAATGTGGGATGATGCGAATCATCTTTCTGAATATTTCTCAATCTCCTCCAGCTTTTCCAAGACAAAGCGACCGAAATCTGTGAGAACGTATGCTTTGGAGCCTTTTGGAGAATCATCAAGGAGAATCGGCTTTACGAGACCGAGCTTAATGAATTCATCGATTCTCCGACTTACGGAGTTCTTGTCACCTTTTGCAATTCTTTCAAGCTCTATCCAAGTCTTTGGCTCCTTAAGTGAGCGAAACAAAACCAGACCTTTTGCTTTACCGAGCGATGCAAGTACGTTCTTTAAGTTTGACATTAAATCCTCTGTTCGAGTAAAGATACATTTGTTTTGGGTTGAGAATTGTGATTATGTAATAGAATACAAACATAGTTCCATATTAGAAACATTTAAATACATGTGTATGAAATTAGATACAAAGTTTGGAGGTTAGAACATGAAAGTTTGTTCAGATGTGCCCGAAATGTGGGATGGGCTGATAAAGAGAGCGATGAAAATAGAGGGCTGGGACACTGTTTCAGCATATATTCGAGAATTGATCAGAGAAGACCTGAAGAGAAAAGGACTGCTCGGAGTAAAGCCAGAGAATGGAGAGAAAGAGGCTGTTTTTGAGGAGGGTTAGAGATGCTACAGCCGATCGTAAACCCTGCTTCGCTTGTCAATTTTAAAAACAACAACGATCTTCCCATCATCGTCGACGGTGTAGAGAATTCTATAATCGCCGACTCTAACTCTGTATGCATCTCTGTCTCTGAGTTTAACGGCTTTTACAGAATACGGATTGACAAGCTCGGAGAGTTTGGCTTTAATTCTCTCAACGTCCTTTTTGGGAAGCTTTCTGAGGAACTTTATAACGCTCGGATGAAGAAAAACGTTGTAGCTCATTCTCTCAGCGCTTCATCAAGTTTTTCGAGAGGCACAAAATCGGAGAGCTCTCCTTTCCTGATCTTCTCCTTAACCTCCTTGAGCAGCTCCTCCTCTTCCGGTGTCAGCGTTGAATCTATTAGCTCCTCTATGGATTCCTCCATTCGTTCGATCCTCCTCTTGATTTCTCTGAGTTCATTGAGAAGGTCAACAAGCGAAACTGATTCCTGCATATTTGATAATCTGCTAACAGAAGTTGATAAAGGTTACCTCTTCGAGTATTCCTCAATCTCCTCCAGCTTTTCCAAGACAAAGCGACCGAAGTCTGTGAGAACGTGGGCTTTTGAACCACGAGGCTTATCGAAAACGATTGTTGCGGTGACCAAATTTAGCCTATACAACTCATTAAGGCGGTTACTGAGAGTCTTGGGGTCTCTAACGATTTTCCTAAGTTCCTCCCACTTCTTAGGCTCTTTCAGAGCATACATCAGCTCCAGAGTTTTCGACTTCGATAGAATCCTAACGATCTCTTCTTTGGTTGGCATTATCTTTCCCATTTTCAGATTTTTTCAGCTTTTCCTCCACCCATTTCAGTTCTCGCTCCTCCAGCGAAACACCTTCTTTGTAAACACGCTCCATTTCTTCGAGAAGTTCGAGAATTCGTTTTCCTGTTGGAGTGAGCATATAGATTCTCGTACCAGTGGGAGTGTCAAATATGAAGGTTACTTTAATAAGACCTAATCCGGCTAACTCTCGAATCCTATTGCTGAGGGTCTTTTTATCTTTTACAACTTCCAGAAGCTCTCTCCACCTTTTATGTCCATACCTAAGAGTGAACAGGATATCTAAAGATTTGGAACGGCTCAGTGTGTTGATTATGGAACTAATTGGTCGATTCATTAACTGGTTACCAGTTTTTCGATTTTATAAAATTATTAGTAGATATATTTACAACGAGTTGGAAGAATCGCAACCTTTAAGTAGATTAAGTAGGATTATTGGTAACTTGTTGGAGGTGTTGCCACTTGAAGGTTTGGGGTGAGGTTCCAGACAGTTGGGACGAAAAAATCCGCAAGGCGATGCGCATAGAGGGCTGGGACACAGTTTCAGCATACGTCCGGGACTTAATCAGAGAAGATCTGAAGAGGAAGGGATTGCTCGGCGTGCGAAATGGAGAGGAGAAAGAGGCTGTTGTGGTGGAGGGCTGAGGATGTTACAGCCGGTCGTAAACTCTTTCTCGCTTGTCCACCTTAGAAACAGTAACGATCTTCTGTTCTTCGTCGATGAAGAAGAGGATTCTGTACCTCCCAACTCTCAGGCGGAAAGTGTTCTCTTCACCTTTAACCTTCCTTGGATTGCTGGAAAAAGGGTCTCTGAGGCTCAAAATCTTTTCACGGATCCTTTCAGCATCATGTTTTGGGATTTTGCGGAGGAACTTCTCTACGTCCCTGTGGACTTTTACTCGATACATAGATCTTCAGCATCAATAAACTCGGAGAAATCGCCTTTCTTTATCATTTCCTTGTGCTTTTTGATCAGCTCCTCCTCTTCCGGTGTCAGCGTTGAATCTATTAGCTCCTCTATGGATTCCTCCATTCGTTCGATCCTCCTCTTGATTTCTCTGAGTTCATTGAGAAGGTCAACAAGCGAAACTGATTCCTGCATATTTGATAATCTGCTAACAGAAGTTGATAAAGGTTACCTCTTCGGGTATTCCTCAATCTCCTCCAGCTTTTCCAAGACAAAGCGACCGAAGTCTGTGAGAGTGTATCTCTTCTTTTTCCTACCAGTTTTTGGATCTGGGATCAGAACTTCATCAACCAATTTCAACTCGATAAGCTCTTTAATTCGTCTATCAAAGTTTCTTTTAGACAATCCAGAAACGTTAAACAACTCTGTAAATGTTTTTGGGGATCCCTTCAACTCAGACAGTAGTTTGAAAGACACAAAGTCCAAGAAATCAAGCAAATGTTCCCTTTTGCGAGGCATTGAATACAAAATCACTTTGGAGCGATTTATACAATTTCCATATTTAAGGATACTATGTATTCTTAACGAAACCTATAAATATTTTGGTATCTTAAAAGATACTAAGGGTCATTTAGGAGGTGTTGCGAGTTGAAGGTTTGTTCGGATGTGCCCGAAATGTGGGAGGGGCTGATCAGGAAGGCGATGCGCATAGAGGGCTGGGACACGATCTCGGCGTACATCAGGGAGCTGATAAAGAAGGACCTCGTCGCGAAGGGTCTGCTCGGCGCCAAGTCTGTTCTGATCGACAGCGACGGAGATTGCGAGATCCTGAGCGACGCGGAGGTGATTTGAGTTGTCAGAGCTTCGTCACTATGATCTTGTTCTCTTCAGGGAAGACCTCGATTCTAACCTCTTCACCATGCTCAAAATTCAAGGCGTCCATGACCCTCTTTTTGAGATACAATCTACCGGCACCGTCTTTGTCTATGTAGATTCTGCCGACCGTTACAAAACTGGACATAGCCCTACAATGGTGGACATGTCTGATAAAAGTTGCTCAAAGTTTTGTGATAATGAGCTTTCCATCTTTGACTTCTATCCTGAGTTCATCACCATGCTGAATTCCAATCTTTTCAAGGGCTTCAACTACCTTCTTTTTGAGATATATGCGTCCTGCTCCTTTGGAGTCGATGTGAATCTTACCAACAGACACAATGAGGACTCTATCTTCTTCGGTCATAGATTACCGTGGGCTGTAGCATTCTTAAGCTTAGTCTTGTCTGTCGAATATTATCGAAGGTTATCGAAAGTGTTAAATAGATTGGTTGTAGAATTCTGTCGAAGGTGATAGAATGAGGGATATATGTGTGGGGGTGGGTAGATATCACATCGACCAAAAAGGAACAGGGAGAATCTACGTACCAAAAGCTCTTGTAAAAATCCTTGACTTCGAAAACGGCGAGCAGGTTCTAATTAGAGTTGGAGAAAACGGATTTGAAGTTAGGAAACTGGAGGGTTAAGCATGCTCCAGCAGTTCGTTGATTCTGGCTATTGTCCTTGTGGCGGGATCCTCGAGGAAACTGAAGAGGGCTGGAGATGCAGCAGGTGCGGGTGGAGTGTAAAATGCCGAGAGTAGTGTATCCAGAGCTGGGCAAAATGGCGAGAATTCTTGGGCGAGAACTTAACAAAGATCCAGTGGTCTTCAGGAAGACAATACTAAAGAACGTGAAGCATTTAATTGAGAATATCCCACCCGAGGAGCTTGTTTCTATTTTTGAGGAGGATTGATGATGGATTACGACGTTCTTGATCGGTTTTGTGAGGCGGTGGAGGCGTTTAGAGAGTGGTGGGAGAAGAACAGAAAGAATGCTCCCCATCGAGACAGCGGTTCAGCCGGTGCAATTCCGGCGGGGAGCAGAAGGAAAGGAGGTGTTGTGTATGGTGGAGAAGGAGAATAAAAAGGTTGAGGTTGGGAAGGAAGAGAGGAAGGAAGAGGGGAACGGTAAGAGAAGGCCGATTGAGACTGTGAATATCTTTACGAACAACGGAATGCTGAGCTTCAGTGTATGGGAAGGCGGCAGCATAAGCGTGAGGGTGAGCAAGAGGGGAGATAACGACGACTACATAACGGTCTGGCAGGGGAGAGTCAGCCCGGTTGATTTCATAAGCCAGTTTGGAGACCTTAAAACAATAGCGAAGACTGCACAGGACGAGCTTAAGAAGTTGCTGGGGGCAGAGATCTAACTATTATTTTTTTAGAGTTATGGCGTACGGACACTGGAAAATAATGGTGGGCAGCAGAACACGAGGAAGGGCTAAAGGTAGATTTTACGTGTGGTTCTGGAGAAGAGAAAGAGATAAACAATGAAACGGGCCGTCTTCGCAACAACACCTTTTTTAGATCAGGAAGTTGAGTTTTTGGGCGAGGACGGCGAGGTTTACGTTTTAAAACCTGCTGAGGTTGTTGTAATTCCATATAGTAATGCTCTCATTTTTGAGAAAGACAACGTTGGAAAGATTGTTGGAGTATACGGCGGGCAAAGAACGGACATCTCTAAGATAGGCGATTATGATCTGGTGAAGGAATGGGCTGAACAGGCTCTCCAAATGGAACTCAGTAAACCACCACAACAGCGCAACCCTGACCGCATAATAGAGCTTAAGATGCTCATCGCCGGCATCAACCCAACAACACTACTTAACCCTAAGGAATCCCCAAGGATAAATAATAAGGAATCTATAAAAACCGACCCACGACCGACCCATTCTTATCCCACCAGCCCCACGGGTTTATGTTCACCCTCTTATAATCCACTACAGGTGGGTAATTTTGGCAATAAATATAAGGAAGAGAATAAAAGAGATACTGAGAAGCTGCGAGAAGTGTTTGACCTTTTTGGTTTGAAGTGTGTTACTACTTTGCAGGCGTTCAGGATTAGGGGGCTTGATGAGGTGGATCTTGATGGCTATAGCATAGTGGATTATGGCTACACGAGGGTTGAGGTTCATCCTGAGTTTGCTGCTGTTTTAAAGGAGCTTGGCTATTCAGAGGACGCATATAGTGCTGTAATCTTGTTTGATGAGTACGTTTGCCCTAAGCATGGAGAGATTTTCAAGGCAGCGCCGAGTTTTGAGAAGAGTTTTGTTGTTGAAGATGGTGAGAGGAGGAAGCGAGTTAAGGTTCATGTGGGCAGGATTCATCCTTTACGGAAATACAGCGTTTCGAAGAGATACAGCGCTCAGAAGATCGAACAGCTTAAAGTGATAGTGGAGACGATGAGGGAGAGAGGCGTTAAGAGTTATAGGGTTTTTGATGGTGAGGTTAAGCAGGTGGCACATTATAAGAATGATTTGGCGCTTTTGTGGTTAGTGTTCACGGTTCCAGAGCAGGTCAGTAGAGGTTTGAGGGATTATATTCTTGCGAGACCTGAGAAGAAGGGGCGGGTAGAGGAGCTTATGCGAAAGGCGACAAGACGGGCTATTGATAAGTTCCTAAGGAAGTATCTTAAAAAACATGAAAATGCGCCGATTAAGGGAGAGATTAAAGCAGGAGGAATGATGAACGTCCACCTCTGGAGTAGCAGTAACCCGCTTAGTGCGCATGTCCATAATCACGTTTGTTTGTTCAACGTTGTGATGAATAACGGAGAGCTGGTGAGATTTACACCCTATATCTCGAAGGAGTGGCTTAGGGAGCTAAGAAGAATCTGGAGAGATGAGTTTTTTGCGTTGTTGAGGAAAGAGCGGTTTTCTGAGATAAGAGTGTGGATAAACCCTTTTGTGGAGGAAGATTTTGATTCTTTCAACGTTTATAACTCTTATGTTTGGTTGAATTTGAAAGATGGAGATTTTGAGGCTGCTGGTAGAATTGTACATCATTTGAGGTATAATTCGAGAAAGGCGATTGTGGATTTGAACGAGTTTTTCTATGGTGGGATAAAAGCTGAGGATCTTGGTGATTTTGATAGAGAATGGGTGAGATACCTTGTGGAGTACTCAAACAGGACGTCAAATTTTGGATTCATGAACGATTGGAGGAGGTCTTTTGGGGTTAGCGGCGAGAAGGTTTTGGAGGCGATTGAGAGGGTAAAGAAGGAGACTCATGAGTATTGCCCGATCTGTGGGAGAAAGCTTGAGTATAAGGGGACGGTTACAGTTGATCAGGTTGCTGAACGTGGGCGGTTATTGGTGCTCTGGTATTTTGACAGGAGGATAAATATTGAAGTGTGGAGGTTACGAACCCATGTGGGGATGGGGCCGGTGGGATTTGAACCCACGACTGGCGGGTCTCTTCGGGTCAGTGCTCCAACGGGTCATCACAATTCAGCAGACCCATCATTCATCACGCCGCTGGAGCCCGCCGCGCTTCCTGGCTACGCCACGACCCCTTGTGTTTTGGTAAGCAGAAAGGATATTAAATTTTTTGGATGCTAAGTACATTTACACATCTCTTACATGCCGCTCTCGAAAATCGTAAAGTTTAAATACTTTATGACATTTGAGAGCATATGATTCGAGCTATACTCTGTATAGCTATAGTGCTATTTTCGATAAATATTGTTATAGCAGACCAGATGAACCGGACGTGTACTGATGACTGTAGGGAAATTCAGTCATTTCAGCCGATGATTATTGTGAGACAGACAGGGAGAAATTAAAACGACAAATGGATATGTTGGTAAAGAAGTTGAAATTAGACTGATTCCACCAGTCCTCCACAAATGCTTCAAACACATGATTGCATTCGTGGAAATGCCAACAGGAAAACTTAACGAATCATCGATAAAGCTCAACCATACAGTGTCTCCCATGAAGATCAAGGTTATTAAATTCAAAAATAAAACACATACTGATGGCAAGCCATGGAAATGCTTGACTGCGGGAGGAATAAGGTCATCATTACTGGTGAAACCAGCGAAACCCAATTCTATGGTAAAGATGTAGTGAAAGTGATATGTCGTCGCTGAGGACATTCTTTAAATTAGATTGGAGAAAGATGATAATTGCTCTAATTATGCCAAGTATTCACTGGATTGTCTTAGAATACATCATTGACTATCTACGCGCAGTTCTCAACGGTAGTGTACTGGTATCAATTTATCATCCACCTGAGGCATATATTCTTTTTTCTTTGTTTTTAATAATTTTTTCACCGCTATATTACCCGTTTGCGTGTTCCTTAGTAGTGTTGTGGGACTACAAAAGACGTAAGATTACGCTTAACGCAAGAATGAAAGTACTCGTAGCTCTGGGTCTTATTTTCTTCAATCCAGTTAGTATCAAATTCATAATAGCGGTAGCAATTTGGATTCAGGTTCGCTATTTCGGTAAGGTTGATTTTATGAAGTACTTATTTTAGCCAGACAATCAGTGGTGAAGTACCGAACGAAACAATCATCAACTACAACAGGACAATACTGGAAGGTATGAGCGTTCAGCAAACTGTCTTGGGCTGGATTGCAGATAACATAACAGCAGAGATAGATGAGGTTGAATTCGTAAACGCAAGCGTTGACATATATCCCAAAACGATAAACCTCAGTCTAAGGGTAAATGGGTAACAGCGTGGATAGAGATTCCGGGTTATGATGTTGGCAAGATAGACATCTCTACAGTCTACCTGAACGGAGTAGTTCCGGCTGTAAACGACACCAAGTACGGATTTATCAGACATCCAAAGATCAAGGACAGAGATGGAGATGGATATCCAGAACTGATGGTCAAGTTTGACAGGCAGGAAGTGAAGAGGATGCTTAGGGAAGGGAACGTTACTGTGTTTGTGATCGGTGAAATAGGTGGGAAGTTTTTCATAGGAGAAAATTTCGTGAGGGTAGTTCAATGAGGAAAAACATTCTCATTTTTTTTAAAAATTAGGCAGAGGTATAGCACTTGTAGGAATGGTAGCGTCATTACTCATGCTTGCACTAACCGTGAACAATATACTAATATTCAAAAGAGCATCTTTAAATGATTCGGCATTTTGTAATGGATTTTTGCTGGTGCCATAGTGTTCTGCTGTTTAGAATATTGAGATGTTTTCTGCTTTTAGCGCTGCAAAAGTTCCAGAGTGGATGGAAAAGTCTATTTTATTTGAGAGATAACTTACTCCGATGAAACTGAAAGACCTCAACAGCATCACAGAGGCTTTGAAAGAGAACAGGGTAAATAAGATACTTTATTCTGGAGAGAAAACTCGCAGAATTCAAGAAATATTGAGCATGGCGAAGAAGCAGGGTGTTCCAGTTTACAGGGTTCCAATGAAAGAGAAGATAATTGCAGATGTATCTCCAGTAAAATTCTCAGGCTTTGATGAAATTATCAACAAGGCCATAAGCAGCAACTCCTTCATACTGTTTCTCGATAATGTCGTTGATCAGAGGAACATTGGAGCTTGCATTAGGACGGCAGAGTTCTTTGGGTCTGCAGGAGCGGTTATACCAAAGCGAAAAGGTGGAGGGATTGGTGAGGGGGCATTGAGGGCGTCAGCCGGAGCAGTCTTCCACATCCCTATTGCAAGAGTGGAAAACATTGCTTCAGCCCTTAAGAAGCTTAAAAAGTATGGTTTCATGACCCTTGCTGCTGATCTTGATGGAGAGGATTTGAGAAACGTTAGCTTCACCAACCCCGCTGCAATCGTCGTTGGAGGTGAGGACAAAGGAGTGTCACAGCCAGTTAAAAAGCAATGTGACGCGGTAGTGAAAATACTAGGCTCTGGAAAAACTTCAAGCTTGAACCTGAGTGTCGCTGCGGGTATACTGATGTACGAATTGTGCCGACAGAAATATTAACGGGTGCAACTATCCTTTGTTGATGCTGAAAAAGATTGTAGGTTTCGCCTTGCTAATACTTTCGATATCCTTCCTATCCTCTTTTATCTCTTCCCTTGATTTCAGCAAAACCGGTTTTGAAGGTTTGATTGGTGAGGGAAACACAAGGCCACCAAGTGGGAATGGTGCAAAATCATATGAGTATCAGACCTATCAGACTTCAATACCCAATCAGAGCTTCGTTTTAGGAGGAGAGATTCTGACAGAGAGTGCAGGCAATGGTGGGGATAGTAGTGGAACTGAGGGGGGTGCAGCACTGTCGGATTTCAGTAACCTGAGGAACCCCTTCAACCCTCCCAACGTTCCAATCTTCTTTGTTGAGGGGCTCGATAACACCACAAACTACCTCAGGCTCTATACATCCTCTGTATACGAGAACAATGTCTGGGTTCCAGATAGGCTTTCATGCTCCCAACCTTCAATCCCCCTCTTTTCGAAAAAGTTCAAGGTAACGCCAATTCTGGCTTTAACAGACTATCTTCCAGTTTCAAAGGACACGAAGGGAATCACCCCCCTTAAAATTAATCCAGAACTCTACGAGTGCTACGACTCCGACAAAGGTGTCTTCAGTGTAAAATCCGTAAAAGACCCCTACTACGGCTACTCGACCGCAGAAAATATTACTCCGACCACAATTGACGGGAAAATCGAGCCTTACAGCGATCCAGAAATAAGAAACCTCGCAGAGAGAATCACGGCTAATGCAACGAATGATTACGAAAGGGTGATGGCGATCCAGAGGTATCTGAAGGAAAACTATGTCAATGCCTATCTTGGAAAAGGGACTGATGTTAAGGAGTTCCTTTTCAAAACGAGAGTTGGCACAGCCAGAGAATTTGCATCCGCGTTCGTTTTACTTACTCAATCCCTTGGCTATCCTTCAAGAGTTGTTTTTGGTTATCTTGCCGATCCTACTTCTGAAAATCAGACGATTTTTGCATCAGACGCCTATGTATGGGCTGAGGTGAAGTTCAAAGAGGGGTGGGTGGAGTTCGACCCCTCTCCAAAAGGTGTTGGAATAGAGACTGAGACGAAGATAACTTATGTAGACCCAAAGCTCATTGCTGGAGAGAATTTTACAGTTAAGGGAAAGGTTACAGACAAAAACGGAAATCCCGTGAAAGGATATGTTGAAATATTTTTGAAGAAGGATAAAAATAGCAAGAAGGGTTTGATGGTTGGGATTGTAGAAGTCAATGGAACATTTGAAGCAAAGCTCAGAGCTCCAGAAATAACTGGCAGATACAACGTTGTTGCCCACTACACAGGAAGTCTTTATCACATCGAATCTTGGAGCGATCCAGAGGTGGAGATTTATTACAGGCCGAAGATCAACGTGACTCTACCCGACAGAGTGGCAAAGCAGTTCCAATTGAGGGGTAAACTGGAGACAGATAGGCCTTACACGGGCTACATTAATCTCTGCGTTGATAATTCCTGCAGCAAGATTGATGTTAAAAAGGGGTATTTTGAAGCATATCTCAGCCTGACAGAGGGAGAACATGAAATAAAGCTCTTATTTCCCGGGCAGGGCTATTTGCTTCCATCTACCTTTGTTAGGAAAGTTCAGGCAGGAGAAGTCTCAATCGTAGTCAATGAAAGTATAAAAGAGGGAGGGAACGTTACGGGAAAAGTTCTGTTCAACGGAAAGCCCGTTAACGCAACCCTTCTTATCAATGGTGTTATGGTCAATGTCAGCAACGGAAACTTCTCATCTAAGATGCCGCTGAAGCTCGGAATGAACGAGCTGAACTTTACAGTGGTGGATTTTCTTTACTCGGAAAAGAAGACGGTTTTCTCCAAACGGAATGTGGAGATAGAAACACAGAGATATGGGGAGAAACTCAGAGTGATCGTAAAGGATAGTGAGGGGAAACCAGCGGATGGGTTTGTTGAACTGAATGGAATCAAAAAAGAGCTTGAAAACGGAATTGCAGAGTTCGATGTCCCAGAGAACTTTGAAGGTGGGCTGATAATTTATTCGGGCAGTGAGAGATACTTTCCCGCAGTGAAGGACATAAGTTTCTCTTTCCCGATTTTTGTCTTTATACCAGCGATCATTGCTGCAGTTGCAGCATCGCTATACTACCTCTACCGAACTCTCTGGAAAGAGGAGGAAATAAAGATAATTGCTGAGAAAGAGCATCCTGAACTTCCCAACGTGTGGGATGCTGGAGAGAAGGTAAGGATTTTGCTCGAGGAACCAGCTTTTATCAGGGTTGAAGGAAATGGTGTTGCGGATTTCACCGACTCTCTTGAACTGAGGTTCAGCAGTTACGGGACTAAGAGAATTATAGCGGAGAAACAGCATGGGAGGAAGAGGATGAGAGGAGAGCTTGAAATAAAAATCGTGCCCTACTCAGACGGGATCGCAGAAATAGTCAGGAAGCTTGAAAAAATTGCCAGAAAAAGATTTGAAAATGTTGAAAGTCTGACTGGAAGGGAGATTATGGAGAAACTGGGAGTTAAAGCACCCGTCCTGCTAAAATACTTCGAGCAGGGCAAGTATGGAAAAAGAGAATACAGCAGGAAAGAATTTTTAGAGGCTTTTCAAGATTATCTCAGGGTGGTGAGAAATGAGAACCTCTAAATTGATTGGCGGAATTTCCACGGCTTTCATCATCTACTTTATCATTCTCAACCAGGCTCTGATTTTTGGAAAATCCTATATCGCCGCTGATGAATTCCAAACACTGTCTCTGGTCCTGCTCGTAGTCTTGTACTCACTCATCGCATCTCTCGAAAGATACGAGCAGTACAGACTTATCTTGATTCCCTTTCTGCTGATAGTCTCCCTTGACATTCTTTTTAACTCCCTACTTTTCGTCGGATACCCTCAGTACTACCTCGTCTATAATTCTCTGAGACTGCCTCTGGCAATCTTTGTGGGCTCGATAGCCTTCTCTTACATTACCTTTTCAACCAACCCGCTCTACCAGTCTGCAATATCCGCCACCTCCCTTACTCTTGCCGGTGTGTCTTCATACGTTATATTTTCAGGGCTTTCATCCACATTTGGAATACCCTCTCTGGCAATACCATCCTTAGCCCTTTTCCTGATCTTCGCAATTACCTCTCTCTCAAATGCATATGAAGGCGAGCTTGCAGAGTGGATCAGAAACGAGAGGTCCTTTTTTATTCTGATTCTGTTCATCCTGACCTTTTACACTGTAGTAATTCGCCCAGCCCTTTATGACAGGCCGGGCCTTGCAAATTTTTTCGAGTGGGTTGTGATTGCCTTCACACTAATAAAGCTCTCGAGAGATTTAAGGAAAGGCATAGAGGTGGATGAGAGAGAGGTGGTGAGGAAACACAGATTGCAGAACGAGTTTGTGAAAGACGAGCTTTTTTCCGAACTTGAATTTGGCGAGAAAGTGTTCATAGATGGTGGAACAAAGGTTCCACTCCTCGTGTCGTTGATTAAAGCTCTGAGTAACGCTGGTGTGGACACGGTTAGGATAGAGTCCATAGTAACCCCTCTAATATACTACAGTGACGAGAGAATACCATTGCTCTCTTTTCCCTGGGAAAGGAAGATAATAGAGAAAAAGAACAAAAAGAGGCGGATAGAAATTGTTGAAGGCATGAAGAAGAGGTTGATGGAAGAGGTAGATTTAAAGAAAATTTTATCAAAAGTTTGAACTGAGTTGAACAGTAATATTACAAAAATCAAAAAATTTAAAGCTGCAATCGTTTAGAGAGCACATGAACCTGATTTTTCTCGGTGCTCCGGGAGCTGGAAAGGGAACTCAGGCAAAGAGAGCAGTGGAGAAATACGGTATTCCTCAGATTTCAACTGGTGACATGCTAAGAGAGGCGGTTGCTAAAGGTACTGAGCTTGGGAAGAGAGCCAAGGAATATATGGATAAGGGAGAGCTTGTACCCGATGAGGTCGTAATTGGAATCGTGAAGGAGAGGTTGCAGCAGCCAGACTGTGAGAAGGGTTTCATTCTTGATGGTTTCCCAAGAACTCTTGCCCAAGCCGAAGCTCTCGATGAGATGCTCGAGGAGCTTGGGAAGAAAATTGATGCAGTCATAAACATAGCCGTTCCTGAGGAGGAGGTAGTTAAGAGAATAGTAAACCGCAGGACGTGCAAGAAGTGTGGAGCAGTCTACCACCTGATCTACGCCCCTCCGAAGGAAGACAATAAGTGTGACAAGTGTGGTGGAGAGCTTTACCAGAGGGATGATGACAAGGAAGAAACAGTGAGAGAGAGATACAGGGTTTACAAACAGAACACAGAGCCCCTAATAGAATATTACAGAAAAAAGGGTGTTCTCTACGACGTTGATGGTACAAAAGACATTGAGGGAGTTTGGGAGGAAATAGTCAGCATTCTGGATAAATTAGTTAAATAATCAGCTTTCTATCTTTTATTTTTCCTAAGAGCCAATTCGCTATCAGCTCACTTACTGCTAAATCCTGTCTCAAAAAATGATTCCCTTTTTTCAACTCGATGAATGTCTTTGGTTCCTTAGCGAGTTCGAAGAGTGTTAGCGCATTTTCAAAAGGTACAATGTAGTCCTCTCGTCCATGAACTATGAGCTTTGGAACCTCAATCCTGTCAATCCACTTTCTGGGCTCTATTTCTATAAACTCGTGGATAAATGATTCCTTGAATTCCTCATAGCCACCGATTCCCCGCAGCAAATTTTTCATTCTTGCATTTTCATAAATCATTCTTAAAACATTTTCACCAAACATATCAACACAGCAGGGAGATGCGGCAAGCACAAGTTTTTCAAGATTTTCTATCTCTGTGGCAGCCTTTACGGCAACAGCACCGCCCATGCTGTATCCCAGAAGTGATACTCTCTCGAAATGCTGTGAAACGTTAATAATATCCTCTACCCAAGCCATCAAACTGAAAACTCCCTCACTCAACCCAGTGCCAGAAAAGTCAAAGATTACTGAGGGAAGACTTCTGGAGGCAAAAAATTTGGCAAGGGTTGAATATCCTTTCTCCACTACAGAACCTGATTCATAAGGGAGGCCATGGCAGATTATAAGCACGTTTTCGACGGTAACCCTTACGAAGTTCCTCCCAATTTTTTTATCTACATGCATTATTTGAGTCCGACCAATCCTTCAAGTTCCTCTAAGTCTTTTTCTATCTTCTTGATTTCTTCTCTCTTATTCTGTACGAGCTCGGAAACTATTTCTTTCAAATCTCTGGTGAGTTTATAACATTTAAGCGGTCTTCCCTTTCCTTTCTTCTTTAGCTCTCTTTCCTTTACCCATCCCCAGTCTTTAAGGTCCTTCATTGCAAGACTGACCTCTGGTTGTCTGAGATTTGCTGCCCTCTCGATATCTCTTGAAACTGCTTCTCCGGCTTTTGCCAAGAATACAACAACTTTGGCTATATTTCTATTTAACCCCGTCTCTGCAAGCAGCGAAACTATTCGCTCTTCCTTTTCTGTGAGCTCTTCAACCATGACTATTCACCCCCAATTACTATCAGCGCAACATTTGAATCTTATACTTAGTAGTATATAAATTTTTTTGCATTTAGGTATTTATCTAATATCGTTACGCTATTTTATCAGATAAATCATTAAGGGTAAAATATTTTAAAATAGGAAATGTAAGTACCTCTGAAATGAATCGAAAAACTTCTGAGAAAAGGAAGAACACGTACACGATCTCAGAGCTTGCCAAGGAATTTGACATCAGCACGAGGACGATAAGATACTACGAAGAGGTTGGATTACTCTCCCCCATGAGGACAGCAGGAAATCAGAGAGTATTCACAAGAAAGGATAGAGCTAAGCTCAAGCTCATTCTTCGTGGAAAAAGACTGGGTTTCAGTCTGGATGAAATAAAAGAGATGATAGAGATGTATGATGTTGCAGGAGAACCTGAGCAGATAAAGTTAGCTCTAAAATACGGCAACAAAAAGCTCCAAGAGATTGACGAAAAGATTAAAGAGCTTGAATTACTTAAAGAAGAGATTCTGAACATCAAGGAGATGCTCATTAAACGTCTTGAGGAACTTGAAAAGTAGCAGTTAACGTTAACGTTAAGTTTAAATATTTTCCAAATTAGATTTTATTTGTGATCGTAGGAGACATGCCCCTCACGAGCACGGGAAAAATTAACAAACTATTGTTAAGAAAAGAGGTATTAGGTGAGTAGGATGTTGGAAAACGATGCTTTGTTGAATGAGGAGGAGATCAAGATTAGAGAGGAGGCTAAGGAGCTTGTTAACGCAGTTGACCCAGAATTGCTCAGAAAGATGGATAGAGATGAGGTTGACTACCCCTTTGAGTTTCTTGAGGAGGCTGCGAAAAGGAATATGCTTGGTCTGAGATTTCCGGAAGAATACGGCGGGAGAGGATTGAGCTGGAGTGCCGAGAGCGTTGCTGTTGAGGAGGTCGGAGTGTTGGGAAACGGAATCGGGTGCAGTTATGCGATGGTGAGCATTGTTGGAGAGGCAATTTACCGCTTTGGTCAAGAGTGGCAGAAGGAGGAATTTCTGAAGCCAATAATCAAGGGAAAGAAAATTTCTGCCGAGGGTTTGACAGAGCCGAGAGGTGGAAGCGACTTCTTTGGAACAACGACAAGAGCTGAGAAGAAGGGGAATGTCTGGGTGTTGAATGGGGCGAAGAGGTTTATAGCTGGAGGCAAGGTAGCGGACTTCTACCTGATTTATGCAAGGACTGACCCGAATGCTCCAGGACATAAGGCATTAACTGCATTCTTGGTTGAGAGAGATATGGGTGTTGAGATTGAGGAACTCTACAACCTTCTGGGTTTCAGAGGGATGGGCACGGCAAGAATCGTCTTCAAAGATGTTGAAGTTCCGGATGAGTATAGGATTGGGGAAGTTAATGGTGCAAGAGCTGTTTTCAACAGAATGATGATCCCTGAAAGAATGACTTCAGCAGCCGGGGCACTTGGAACTGCGAGAGCTGCATTGGAGGTTGCGGTAAAGTACTCAAACAAGAGAAAGGCTTTCGGCAGGAAAATCAGGGAATTTCAGGGGGTAAACTTCATGGTGGCAGAGGCCATTACAAAGCTGGATGCGGCGAGGGCTTTAACATACAATGCAGCGAGGGCTGTTGATCTTTATGATGCTGGAAAGGGTCCCGATCCAAGAAGGCTTGTCAGTGAGGCCAAGTATTTCGCCACGGATGTGGGCTGGGATGTTGTAAACAAGGCGATGCAGATTCTCGGTGGCATCGGATACACTCAGGTATATCCAGTTGAGAGGATGCTCAGAGATATGAGGCTCGCGCCCATCTGGACCGGCAGCAATGAAATAATGAAGATGCTGATTCAGCACGAAACCTACAAGATGATGGGTTTACCATCTAAGGACAGAGATGTGGAGAAGGATGCGATGGATTGGTACAAGGAGTGGGAGAAGGTTTACGAATAATAAATAATTTTTTAAATGTCCAATTGACGAGAGATTTTTTCAGCCTGCTCTAAAAACTTTGCCACTATTTTTGTTTCAAGTTCTTTAACCTCCCCATCAAGTGTAAAATGTTCGAAAATTTAAAAAATAATTAATCAAATAGTTTTGAGGTGGTAGAATGAAGTTTTGTGTTCTTGGCGGTGGTGGACACATTGGTTCTGGAATAGTTCGGGAACTTTCAAAACATGCTGATGGAGCCGAAATAGTTATAGGAGATATAAATGTCAAGAAGGCCGAGGAAGTTGCAAAAGAGGTTGATGGAGTGGCTTTGAAAGTTGATGCAGCAGATGCTGGAAGCATAAAGGATGCTGCAAAGGGCTCGGATGTTGTGATCAGTGCAATTGGTCCCTACCACAGGTTTGGGAAAAGAGTCTTAGAGGCAGTAATTGAAGCTGGTGTTAACTTCGTTGACGTTGATGATGACTACGATGCTACCAGTGCCTGTCTTCAGTTAAACCGTGATGCAGAAAAGGCGGGAGTTACAGCAGTAATTGGACTCGGAGCAACACCCGGAATTACAAATATCTTAGCAAAATATGGGGCAGAGAGAATGGATGTGGTTGAGAGCATTGACACTTACTGGGCTTGGACAGCACTTGACCCAACTATGGGTCCTGCAATAATAGACCACTACTTCCATGCAGTTGACGGAAATATACCATCCTACCGTGACGGTGAGTGGGTTGAGGTTCCTGCCTTATCCGATGCTGAAGTTGTGGAATTCCCGGAACCAGTTGGATGTATGGAGGTCTACAACGTTGGACATCCAGAACCTGTGACGATTCCACGTTACATAAAAGTTAGGAGGGTCACAAATAAGGGGACTGTCTGGCCGTCAATAATGGCTGAACTAACAAAGTATTTCTCAATGCTGGGCTTTACCGGACTCAAGAAGATTCCTATTGGAAAGGATGAGGTTGCTGTAAGAGACATAATGGTGAAGCTCATAGAGCATCTTCCTGAGATAGTGCCGGTGGATCTAATAGTTGGGATAACACAGGAAACTGTAAAGAGGTTTGGTGAGCAGTTTGCACTTTATGGTGTCGGAATTGGAACAAGGGTAGTGGGAGAAAAAAGTGGTGAGAAAAGAGAGGTTTTCTACGGGGTAGCGGAAGCTTCAGCAGTTAAAGCAACTGCTCTTCCGGCTGCACTCGGTGCAATTATGATTGCAGAAGGTAAGATTGACAAACCGGGAGTTCATGCTCCTGAAGGTGCAATCCCAGCCAAAGAATTTCTCTCTGTGCTGAGCAAGGAGATAGAGGTAACAGAAGTAGAAAAGGTGGAAAGAATACCTGAATTCTAAACACACAGCCAATCTCGACAATGGGCTATCTGACCTCTTTACCGTATTCAAGCATCCTCCTTCCAGCCTCTACAATATCTGAAAACTGCATTTCCTCCCCTTTCAGCTCTGCATATGCCCTTGCAATGTTACCCACGATTCTCTCTGACTCCCTCCAGTCTCCGTATTCTCCAAGATCAATGTCAAGTGCAGCTTCATACCACTCCATTCCCTTGTCAAACCTTTTCTTTGCTTCTTCATAAACAAATTCAAGGTACTCCTTCGCCGCAGCAACCTCCTCCTTTCCTGCCACCTCTCCGTGTCCCGGAACGTAGATTTCCGCATCAAGGTTCAGAAGCTCGTCAAGAGCTTTAATATATCCTACAACCGACCCGCCAAGTGCTAAGGGTGTGCATGGCTTTGCAAAAAGCAAATCTCCGCAGAAAACAACTTTCTCTTGGGGCAAGTAAACATAGCAGTCACCCGTGGTGTGAGCAACTCCCGGATGAACGAGGTGTATTTCCTTACTATTGTAAATTTTCAATTCCTTTTCGAAGGTTACATCCTGTGGGGTAATTTTGGCTCCAGTGAAGTCCAAATCTGGGAAAAGAGTCCGATAGATATCCACAAAGGCTGTTAGCGTCTCCTTTCTCCCATTTTCGTGGGCAATTGCAATTGCATCGAACACATGATTTGTCCAAACGTGATCTGGGTGCCCGTGGGTGTTAATAAGAATTTTAACAGGTTTTTCCGTCACTTTCCTGATTTTTTCTCTCATTTCCATTGCTCTCTGTTCATTGGAAAGTGTATCCACAAGGACCGCATAGCTATCCCCGACAATGAGCCCTGCATTGTTAACAAACCATTCTCCACTGCCCTGAACGTAGGCATAAACGTTCTCGGCAATCTCGACCATTTTTCCAAACATAGTCTACAGCTTAGCCTACCCAAATATTATTTTTTCCGTTTTCTAAAAAATAAATAGCTAACCTGATTTTTTCACCTCCTCCTCCCTCAGCACCCTCCTCAACACTTTACCCACAAGCGATTTGGGCAATTCATCCCTGAACTCCACGAGTTTCGGAACCTTATAGGCAGCCAATCTTTCCTTGC
>Ga0209426_1000734_pt1 | contig 28047 bp, 29 predicted proteins | sample Deesub1362B_J571_FD_187697 | JGI IMG/M metagenome (GOLD analysis project Ga0209426, IMG submission 187697) | Deep oceanic, basalt-hosted subsurface ecosystem from Juan de Fuca Ridge flank, Pacific Ocean, CORK Borehole 1362B_J2.571 (SPAdes)... ...
AAGAGAAACTTAAATCGCAATATGATGAACTTAATCCAGTAGAGTTAAAAAGAAAAATAGTAAGACTTCAAAATAAGTTGTTTAAACTTCAAGAATTAAAAAAAGGTTGTAATAAGAAAGAATATTGCTTAAATTTTCATATGGATTCTTACATGAGGCAATGAATATGTTTTTATATAGATCCTTAAATGAGGCAATAAGCTACTCTTTTATTATAAGATTCAATTTTCTCAATAAAATTGAAAAATTGAAATTTTTTGTTTATATTTTAATTGAAGTGCGCCCGTAGCTCAGCTGGATAGAGCGTCGGACTTCGAATCCGCAGGTCGCAGGTTCGAATCCTGCCGGGCGTGCCATATTTATTTACCATAATTTCATTGAATCTTCGTTAATTTTCCCCTATATCTCTTAAAAAATTTGCAATCTAATATAGTAAATATTATTTTAGAAACATGGAAGAAAAATTTTTAAAATTTAAAGACTTTGGAATTTGTTATTGGAAAAAAGGAGAAGGGAAGCCAGTTGTATTACTTCACGGATTAGGAGCTTCAAAAGAGTGGTGGAAATACAATATTGATTTTCTTTCCAAACATTTCAAGGTTATAGTGCCTGATATTATTGGTTTTGGACATTCTGATAAACCAGATATTCTTTATAGTCTTGATTTGGCAAATGATTTTTTAAATAATCTAATAGAGAAATTCAGTTTTAATAAAATATCCCTGATAGGGAATTCAATGGGGGGATTAATATCCCTTTATTTTACTATTACTTTCCAAGAAAAAGTAGAAAAACTCATATTAGTGAATAATGGTGGCTTCTCCCAGGAGCTCAGTCCAATTTTGAAAATTGCTACAATTTATCCCATTGGTGAAATAGCTCTTGCATTCGCAAATTATAAAACTGTTTACTGGCTTTTAAGAAGTTTGTTTTATGATAAATCTAAAATCCCAACTGAATTGATTTATAAAGTTTTAGAAATATTAAAGTTTGAAAATTCTAAAAAAATTTTGCTAAGAGTTCTTCGTTACGGAGTTAATTTGAAGGGTTTAAACCCGGGTATTATTGAGTTTATTTTGAATAAAATATCAGGAATCAAAATTCCGACATTGATTATCTGGGGAGAGGAGGATAAAATTATTCCATCTTCAAGTGCAAAACTGGGCAACAAATTAATTAAGAATTCAAAACTTCATATTTTTAAGGGATGCGGTCATCTTCCCCAGATTGAATGTAAAAATAAATTTAATCAGCTTGTTTTAGATTTCTTGCTTGAATAATATATCTTGCAATTTGTTCATGAGTGGCAAACCATACTTTGGGATGAGATTTCATGTATCTAATTAGTTTTTCAAGCATTAGAATTCGAGATCGATGACCAATTACATGTGGATGCATTGTTAAAATGAATATAGTTCCTTCCTCATAGGCTTTATCAAACTCAGCTTTCCAGATTGTAAAAACATCTTCAGATGAACGCTGATTGTGAAGCCCGCTCTGCCAGTTAAAACCAAAATACGGAAAGTCATCCAGTAACCATTCCACAGGTAATTCAACTATTCCGGTTCTCTGGTTCTTAAAAAGAATTTCATAAGGTTTATCATCAGCCATTAGACTGCTGTCATAAATAAATCCAAATTCCTTGAGAATTGGTAATGTCTGTGGATTAAAATACCATGAAGGGGAACGGTATCCAACGGGTTTTTTACCTGTAATTTTTGTAAGAGTATTAATTGCCTTTTTCATTAATTCTCTTTCCTCTTCTTCACTGAGCTGAGGAATTGGTTCATGAACCCATCCATGAATTCCAATTTCATGTTTTTCTCTGGACAGAATTTCTTTAATTTTATCTTGGTGTAAAATAGCACTTACTGCAGGGACGAAAAAGGTGGCAGGTATGTTATATTTATCCAATAAATTTAAGATTCTTGGAATTCCTGCTCTGGCTCCGTATTCTGCACGTGAGAGAGAGGCAGGGTCTTTTATATTTTTTCTCAGGTATATTGTTTCTGCATCAAAATCAAAGGATAATCCAACTGCAACTTTGCTTCCATTTGGCCACGAATCCGGGGTTAGATCTTTGCCAGCTCGGATTAAAGTGACAGGTTTAATTAATTCTTCAAGGGATAGATGCCAGGGTTTTTTCTCTTTCTGGTCTTCTCCATAAACATAAAAAATAAGAAAAAATAAAATAAAGAAAAAGATAGCTATTTTTTTCATTTGACCCCCCTGTTTAATGAATTACTTTGGGACTTCTCTTCCGAGGATTTCTTCAATTATTCGAACTTTTCCCTCTATTCTGTTTTTACTGCCCTCTCTATCATCTATTGTAATCTTTGTATAAACTCTATTAGAATATTCCTTCATTTTAAAATGACATTCTTTTATTAATTCCATGATATCATCCCACTCACCTTCAACTATTGTTCCCATTGCTGTGAGTTTATAGGGCAGCCCACTCTTGTCAACGATATCAATTATTTTTGCGATATATCTAGAAAGGGATTCTCCCTTTCCAATTGGAATTATACTGAACTCAACGAGCATTTACTTTATTTTTTTAATTCTTTTGATTGCTTCAGCTTTTCCGATTTCAACATCCTCTTCCCAAGTTACAAAGCTGTGGTAGAAAATTTTATCTCCTTCGTCTATACCTCGAGTGATTTCTGTAATATGAGATACTGAGGCTTTAAATTCCTGAACCGCATACTCAACCGCTTTTTCCGGATCAACATGGTCACCGCATGTGTATATATCCAGAGCAACATAACCAAGTTCAGGCCATGTATGAGTTGAAATATGGGATTCTGAAATCACAATTACACCGCTTACTCCATTTGGAGGAAACCTATTAAAGGAAATAGACCAGACCTGTGCACCAGCTTTTTCAGCTGCTTTAACTAGGATTTGTTGCATTTTTTCAATACAACCAATAATTTTTGGGTCGCACCCAGAAGCTTCAACTATATAATGATGACCGATTGAACTATGTATTTTTTCCATTTTTTCCACTCCTTCAATGAATTTTAAGAAAAATGAGCTTAGGTTTGAATTATTGCAATAACATCCAAATATGTCAAGATATTTATATAAAAGTTGACATTTTTTTACATTAAATTTAAAATTAGCTTCAATCATGAGGAAAGATGATAAATTGAAACAGGTATGTTCAGTCTGGGGTATGGCTGAGGCAGAGGTTATAAAAAGCCTATTAGGAAGTTATGGGATTAAATGTTTGCTTCGTTCCCATGTAGTTCAGAGTGTTCATCCTTTCTCAATGGATGGGCTTGGAGAATTGAAGATTTTTGTAAATGAAAAGGATTATGATAGAGCAAAAAAGATAATCTCAGAACACTTGAATAGAGATTCTAAGTAAGGAATTTTTTGAATACCCTTCTGATTTCGTCTTTGCAGGACTTTAAGTCCTTTAAGAGGAGACGAGTAGCAATGCTTGGTGGATAACCAAAATCTTTTGCAAGTTCCTTTCCGTTTATTTCTCCTTGCGGATAATATGAGATATTTTTATCCAATAGGATGCATAATTTATGCTCTAACTTTTTTAAAAAATAATATCCTTTTATTAAATTTTTCTTATCCTCGTTGCCCATAAAATTTTTATTTTCGATTTCCTGGAATAGAAGATTAATGTCATATTCTCCATTAAAACTTATAATCCCTTTTAATATCAAGTAATCAAGAAGAAAATATACATCCATTAATCCGCCAGCAGCATTTTTAAAATCTAGGGGATTAGAGGTTTTTTCTTCAATCTTTTGACGCATTTTTAAAATATCTCCACTAAGTTCTCTGTCTTCTTTAGCCAGTATCATTTGTTTGATTTCCTTTATTATATTATTTCCAAGTTCTTCATTCCCCGCAATAAAACGCGTTTTTAGAAAAGCTTGTTCTTCCCAAAGGCTTGTTTCTTGATGAAAATAATATCTCAAATAATCTGATGTTTGAACTAATTCACCTGCTTTTCCAGCTGGCCGAAGCCTTAAATCCACAGGATAAAGAACTCCTTCTTTTGTATAATTGGACAAAAAGGTAATTACATCCTTTGCAATTTTGGTTATTTCATCAGGGATATAAGCACTCTTTCCTTTGTAAACAAAAATTAAATCAAGATCTGAACGAAAATCAAGTTCCTTTAGCCCAATATTTCCCAACCCTAAAATTGTGAATGCAGGTTCCTTCGCATGATGTTGTTCTAATGCAACTTTAAGGGAAATTTTTATTAAAGATTCTGCAAGCTCTGTTAATTTTTTAAACACTTCAATATAATTTATCTGATTTTCGATTTCCTTTAATCCTAATTTTATATATTCTTTCTGCTGAAAAATTCTCGCCAAATTCATTTTTTCCAGGAATGTTCTTCCTCTTTTGATCTTTTCAGATAAATAATCATAATAATTATTTGGTATTTCCTCGTCAAAAAAAGAGAAATCCTTGGCCCTTAGAATTAATTGGGCAAGAAGATCGCTTGTCCCAATAAGTTTTAGAAGGGATTGAAGACGGGATGGATTTTTAAATAGACTATTTATTTTGTCTGAATGGCTAAATTCAATAAAATTTTCAAAATTTTTTAATCCCCTTTTTGGATTCGGGAAATTTTTTAAATAAGAAATAATTTTTAGAAATAAATCTTCTTTTTCATTTACTTTTACCTTTTCAAAAAATAAATGGGCCAATCTTTTTGGTTTGAATTCTATTTTTTTCTTCTTTTTTTCTGGAAGAAGATGTTCTTGAGAAAATTCAAAGAAATAAGAATCATAAATAGCCCTTATCCCATCTCTTATTTCATTCAGTTCGTGGAGAAAGTCCTCTTTAGAATCAAAATTTAATTTCCTACTTAAAGTTAAAAGTTCTCCTTCTTTGTTGGGAAGACAATGAGTTTGAAGATTTTGAAAAATTTGAAGTATATGTTCAACCTTTCTAAGAAAGCAATATGCTCTCATCAGAAATTTATAGTTTTCAAAATCAAGATATCCTTTATCATAAAGTTTAGTTAAAGCTAAAAGAGAATTTTTTTCTCTTATCCATTTGTCATCCAATCCGTAAAAGAGCTGGAGAGCTTGTATCAAGAATTCTACTTCCCTGATTCCTCCATATCCAAGTTTTATATCAAGATAGGTTTTTCCTTCTTTCCTCAATTTTAGGTCAATTTTGTCCTTTGTCCTTTTTATTTCGAGGAAAGTTTTTTTTCTTTTACCCTCCCTATATATAACGGGTTCTATTTCCTTTAAAAAGTTTTTTCCGAGTTCTTCATCTCCAGCGCATACTCTTGCTTTTATCAAAGATTGTTTTTCTAAAGGAGATGCCCAGTTTGAATAATAACCAATTGCCTTTTCAAAGGAGGAAACTAATTCTCCAGCTCGGCCATTTGGTCTTAGTCTTAAATCTACTCTGTATAAAGTGCCCTTCTTGGTGTGTTTGGAAATTATTTTAATGATATCAGAAGCGAGTTTAGAAAAGAACTCATGATTTTCTATAATTGAGGTAGAAATAATTTTCTGGCCAGATGTTTGTCCTTCTGAAGTATATATGAATAGGAGGTCGATATCTGAGGAATAATTCAATTCTTCTCCACCTAATTTACCAAGACCGATAATTGTAAATTTCGCCTGTTCTAATTTTCCAGTTGAATCATAGTATTGAGGGTAACCAAAAATTTTAATTAAATTCTGTTCACAGTATTCCAAGATATTTTCTAACAAAACATCCGCTAATTGGCTGAGTTCAAGGGTGATTTCACTTAATTCCCCATAATTAAGCAAGTCCCTTAAGGCAATTCTTGCCAATTCTCTTTTTTGAAATTTATTTAATAAAAGAACATAATCTTCTGAATAGTGAGAAAATAAATACTGGGAAAGCTCTTCTTTTAAATCCTCCTTTGATTTTAATTTTGTAAGATCTTGGCCTTTTAGCCAGATTAAATCCTCCTCATTTCCTTTTAAGATTTCCAAAAAGTAATGGCTATAAGAAAAGAGAGTCAAAAGTTCAGAGGTGAAAAAGGAATCCTCGCTAATTTCTCTTAGAAAAAATGATGGATCTAAAGAATGAAGAAGTTTCTCAAAACTGTTTAATGCCAGATCAGGATCAGGAGATAATTGAAGATGACTTTTTAAAATTTCGAGAAATTTCTTATTATTCAGAACCCTATTACTAATGCTTCTCCAGTTTTTTTCTGCTAATTCTCTATTGATAAATAACTGAGCTGGAAAAAGGGTTTCAGTCATTTAGGCATTGAAATAAAGTAAAAACTCATAAGGATGGGGTCTTAATTTATATTCAGTTATTTCTTTTCTCTTTAATTCAATCCACATTTTTATAACATCTTCAGTAAAAACATCTCCTTTAAGAAGAAATTCGTGATCCTTTTCAAGCGCATCAAGAGCTTCTTCAAGACTTCCTGGAAGCTTTGGGACATCTTTTAATTCTTCTGGCTCCATGTCATAAATATCCTTATCAAGAGGAGGGCCTGGATCAATTTTATTTTCTATACCATCAATGCCTGCCATAAGCATAGCTGCAAAGGCTAAATAAGGATTTGCAGTTGGATCAGGAGGTCTGTATTCGATTCTTTTCTGTCTTGGTTTAGGTGAGTACATGGGAATTCTAATAGCAGCGCTTCTATTTCTCCTCGAATATGCAAGATTAACCGGGGCTTCAAAGCCAGGAACCAGTCTTTTAAAAGAATTAATTGTGGGAGAACAAATGGCTGCAAGAGCTGGTCCATGCTTGAGAAGCCCTCCAATGTAATATAGAGCGAGTTCACTTAAACCCGCGTATCTATTCCCAGCAAATAAAGGTTTTCCATTCTTCCATAGGCTCTGATGGGTATGCATGCCACACCCATTATCTCCAAAAATAGGTTTTGGCATAAATGTAACAGTTAAATCATAGTTTCGAGCCATATTTTTTATTATATACTTGTATGTCATAATATTATCAGCTGCCTTTGTTAAAGTTGAATATTTAATATCAATTTCCATCTGACCACCTGTTGCAACTTCATGGTGATGAGCTTCAACAGAAATTCCACATTCTTCAAGAGTTTTTACCATTTCGTTTCTTAAATCAAATAGAATATCTGTTGGAGGGGTTACAAAATATCCACTCTTAGGTCTTATTTTATAATCCAAATTTGGATTTTCTTCTCTTCCTGTATTCCAAAAGCCTTCCTCTGAATCCAGATAATAGAATGCGTAATTCTCTCCAAGGTCGAAAGTAACATCGGAAAAGACAAAGAATTCTGCCTCAGCTCCAAAAAAGGCCTGGTCAGCAATACCTGTGTATTTCAAATAATTTTCCGCTTTTCGTGCAATGTAACGAGGATCCCGAGAAAAGGGTTGTTTTGTAATTGGGTCATAAATATCTCCAATAATATGGAGCGTTGGTATTGAAGCAAAAGGATCAACAAAAACTGTATCCGGATCAGGAATAACTAACATGTCACTTTCATGAATTCGTGTCCATCCTCTTATTGAAGAGCCGTCAAAACCAAATCCTTCTTCAAAACTCACTTCTGTTAATTCATGGACAGGATAGGAGCAGTGTTGCCACGAGCCCAGAAAATCCATGAATTTCAGGTCAACAATTTCGATGTTCCTTTCCTCGATTAATTTTAATACATCCTTTGGTTCCATAGTTTCCTCCTCAAATTTTATCAAATTTAGTTATATCATACTTCATTGGATAAAGAAGTCAAGATACTTTCTAAAATAAAATTTGACATAATTAGAATAATGTGATATTATATGCCCTGCCCCCCGAGGGTATTATGGAAAAAATAAAAGAAGAATTAATAATAAGGCTAAAAAAGATTGAAGGTCAGATTAAGGGGGTATTGAAAATGATTGAAGAGGGAAGAGATTGTGATGAGATACTCATACAGGTAGCTTCCCTTCGCTCAGCAGTAAACAAAATTGGAGTAATAATTTTAGAAAATTATTTAAAGATGTGCATAAATAAGATAAATAAGGAAAAAATGGATTTCGAGGAAATCGAGAATTTCTTCGAGATATTTTCTAAATATGTAAAAAATTAAGGAGGTTTTAAAAATGAATCAGATCATTGATTCTGAGACTTATAGGAAACTGGAAGAGAAATTTAAAAAGGAATTAAAGGATGAGGTGGATATAAAGGTTTTTACTCGCAAAATAACTTTAAAAGATGAAGACCCGAGATATGCTGAATTTACAATAAATTTTGTAAAGGAATTAGCTTCAATTGACTCAAGAATTAAACCACAGTTTCTTAATTTGGAGGATGAATTAGCAAAAAAGCTAGGATTTGAGACATCACCCACAATCCTTATTGGTGATGACCTCGGCTATAAAATAATTTTTAATGGTGCTCCTCTTGGAATGGAAGCTGGCTCTTTTATTGAGACAATTACCTTAGTTTCGCAGGGGAAAACTAATTTAAAGGAGGAAAACAAGAAAAAATTAAAAGATATAGATAAGGATGTCTTAATTCGTGTTTTTGTTACTCCAACCTGTCCCTATTGTCCCCAGTCTGTTATTTTGGCAAATCAAATTGCAATTGAGTCAAAAGGTAAGGTTACTGCAGAATGTATTGAGGCAAGTGAGAATATGGAATTATCAGTGAAATTTAATGTTATGTCTGTTCCTCAACAAGTGATAAATAATGATGTTAATTCAATAACTATTGGAGTTCAGTCTGAGGATAAATTTGTTGAAGATGTCTTAAAATACGGCTCAAGCGCCTATCAATCGAAAAATTAAAACATTAAAAAATCAGCTTATAAGAATTGCCTTATGCGAAGTGAAGAATCGTATTGACTCTATATATATTCTTTGTTATAAATCCAAAAGGAAAAATGGAGGAAAGTGTAAAAGTAGTTATTCTTTGTGGAGGCAAAGGTTTAAGATTAAGAAAAGATCCGGCCCTTCCAAAACCATTGGTTGAGATAGGCGGCTTGCCAATTCTGTGGCACATAATGAAAATATATGCACATTATGGATTTAATTCTTTTATTCTCTGTCTCGGGTTTAAAGGAGATAAGATAAAAGAGTATTTTGAAAATCGTGGGAACAGACATCCTGAATTTAATCCGAGTGAGTTTGAGATAGAATTTGTTGATACTGGTTTAAACACAGAGACAGGTGGAAGAGTGAAATTAATAGAGAAATATATAAAAGAAGAAAATTTTTTCTTGACTTATGCAGATGGTCTTGCTGATATAAATCTCAATGACCTTTATAATTTCCATTTAAAGAATAATAAAATTTTGACAATGACATGTGTTAGAGCCAAAAGCCAGTTCGGGATTTGTGAGATAAATGATAAAAATGAAGTTGTAAATTTTGAACAAAAACCACTTTTGAAAGATTGGGTGAATGGAGGCTTTTTTGTATGTAACAGAAAGATATTTGATTATCTTGATGTAAATGATATTCTAGAAGAAAAGCCTTTCCAGAAATTAATTGAAGATAAGCAAATTTGTGCTTATAAGTTTACAGGCTTCTGGGCATGTATGGATACTTATAAAGATGCAATAATGCTTAATGAAGCCTGGAATCAAGGAAAAGCAAAATGGAAAATATGGTGAGAGAAGATAATTTCTGGAAAAATAAAAAAGTTCTTATAACCGGTATTAGTGGATTTGTAGGTTCACATCTTGCAAAGGAATTGATAAATAAAAAAGCTAATGTTATAGGACTCATAAGAGATTATAATCCCTATTCCTATCTATTCTTTGAAGAGATAAATAATAAAATAATAGAGGTGAGAGGTTCTGTGACTGATCTTTTTCTAGTGCAAAGAGTAATAAATGAATACGAAGTTGATACTGTTTTTCATCTTGCAGCACAGACGATTGTTGGAATAGCGAATAACTCACCTTTGAGCACCTTTGAATCAAACATTATGGGAACATGGAATGTTTTGGAAGCATGTAGAACCAGTAAAACTGTTCAAAGGGTTATAATTGCTTCCAGTGATAAAGCCTATGGAGAACAGGAGAATTTACCTTATAAGGAAACGCATCCATTGAATGGGCTTTTTCCCTATGATGCTTCAAAAGCATGTGCAGATATTCTTGCTCGTTCTTATTACAAGACATATAAATTGCCAGTTGCTGTTACAAGAGCATCAAATATCTACGGAGAGGGAGATTTAAATTTTTCTCGTATTGTTCCTGGAACAATACGCTCCATAATTTATGATGAGGAACCAATAATAAGGAGTGATGGAAAACCCATAAGAGATTACATTTATGTGGAGGATATAATTCAAGGTTATTTGGTGCTGGCTGAAAAATTACATGAGAAAAATATAATGGGTGAGGCTTTTAATTTTGGGACAAATAAACCAATTAGCGTACTTGACCTTGTTAAATTGATAATTGAGATATCTGGTAAAAAAAATTTAAAGCCCAAAATACTTAATATTGCTAAAGGAGAAATATACTGCCAGTATCTTGATTCCAGAAAAGCCAGAGAGAGATTAGGCTGGGAGAATAAATATTCGCTGGAAAATGGTTTGAATAAAACATATAAATGGTACGAAGAATACTTTGAGAAATTTCAAAAGTGAACGGACTTCATTTCTCTCTTGTTATTCCTGCCTATAACGAGGAAAAAAGATTACCAAATACACTAAGAATAATAAATAAATATTTTCAAGAAAAGTCTTATGATTACGAAATAATTGTGGTTGATGGTGGTAGTACAGATAGGACAAGTGAAATAACAAAAGAATTCCAAAAAGTAAATCCGCGAATTAAATTAATAAAATTACCAAAAAATCGAGGAAAAGGGTTCCATGTTCGTACAGGTATCCTAAATTCTAGGGGAAAATACATTATTTTTGCTGACGCTGATTCTTCCACTCCAATACATGAAGTGGAAAAGCTCCTTTACTATTTGGAGAATAATTATGATCTAGCAATTGGTTCTCGCCATTTGATTGAGTCAACAATAATTCAACCGCAAAACTGGATAAGGAGACAGATGGGAAAGATCTATAATAAATTTGTAAAATTAATAGGGTTGAAAAATATCAAAGATGTTCCATGTGGATTTAAAGGATTCAAAAATGAAGTGGCAAAGAGAATTTTTAGCAAAATAAAACTCACGGGTTTCAGTTTTGATGCGGAAGTTTTATATCTTGCACAAAAATTCAATTATAAGATTAAAGAGGTTCCAATTGAATGGAAGAATTCTACAGGTAGTAAAGTCAGATTGTGGAGCGACCCACTTCTCATGACAATTGATTTGATTAAAATAAAAATTTATGAGTGGCTTGGATATTATGACTGAGATTATTGGAGACATGTTGCAGGGAAGGGAATTATAAGGGTAAAGTAATCTAATTTATATATTTTAAATTTTATTTTTCTCTTTTTTAAATAATTTAAAATAGTAATTTTCATGATCTTTGTAAATTGTTTATGCCATTTTTTGTGAGGATAATTCTCAGAAAAAAATATAAAAGCCTTATGTTTTCGTGGTATTTTATCAACTCTTTTTTTCATTTGAGGGTAGAAAAATGGAATAGTCACAGGTCCAATAGAGTCTGAAACCAGAATTTTCCTCTCTGATAAAAAATAAATAACATATGCAATTATGAAATCTCCAGCGAGATATTTAACTTTGTTATTTTCCAGAATTGAAAGGATTTCTCTATAAGAATTTTCTTTAATATATGTCATCTTTAAATAACAGTAATAATGGGGAAGTGTAAAAATTAAAAGAAGTAAAAAAGCTAATATACTTTTGACAGACAAGAATCTCTTTATTTTCAGAATAGCAGAAAATGTGATTAAATAACTTAACATTATTATAAAAGTTAAATCAAAATTATGCCTTGGTTCATAAAAAGGTTTAGGGCTGAGAAGAAAGACTTTTAAAATAAAAATAATAAGAAGAATAAAAAAGAATAAATAAACCCACTGATTTTGATTTAAGTTTTTTCTCAATATGGACACACATTTTAAAATAACTATAAATATAGCACAAACTAAGATTAGAAGAGAGAAATAAATAAGAGCTTTATTTATAGATGTGAGAATGCCTGGTGAATCTATAAAATTTATTATAGAGGAATAATCTAAACTGAAAATATTTTTAAAAATTATTTTAATATCGACAAATAAGTCAGTAAGGTACTGAGGAATTTTGTTAAACGAAAAACTGGAGGGAGTCAGTATTTTTATCTTGTACCATTCTCCAGTGGGTGGAGGTTTCGGCTTGAAAAATAAGTAATAAAGCTGATGAAAAGCACCTGCAAATGAGCCTCCTAACATTAAGGTTAAATTTCTTAAGAATTTTTTTGAATATATAGAGTAGATTATAGCTACAGCAGCGAAGCCGAGTGCAAAAAATAAGCCAACAGGATGAATATAAATTGAAAATAGAAAGAAATAGTATGAGAGGAAAATTTTAATTTTATTTTCAAATGTGAAATCAAAAAGAAAAACTCCTATTAAGAAAAATACAAGCATCTCCAAATAAGGACCTGCTCTTATAAAAAGAGAGTAATTAAAGACTATTTCTATAAACATAAAATGGCTAAAAATGAATATAGTGAGGATTTTTTCATCAATTATGGGCTTCAAAATTCTATATAAAAGACATGTGAATAGAATAAATAAAAGTAATTGAACAAGAAGGAAATATAAATAATTTTTACCCAATATATCCCAAACAAAAGCAACAAGAAGATATTTTAAAGTTCCATTGTGCCCCATAATTTCAAATAGGAAAAAGGGTGCAGTTTTTGTATCTTTTATTGCCTGTGCTTGCAATGCCTCGAGAGCATTATCTGATGAGAAGATAAGACCATGTTTGTGAAGATAGAATGGAATGCGGATAATCAAAATGAAAATTATACAGAAAATTATAAACTTCTTTTCTTTTATACCTTTAAAAAATAGTAGAATTAGAAGAAAAAATTCTATAATGAAAAGAGTTTTTAGTATCTCGTATAAAAATTTAAATTGAATTATTAAAAAAATTTGAAATAAAAAACATAAAATAGTAAAAATGATTAAAATAAGATTTATTTTAGAATCCTTTGAGAGAAATGGAATTTTCATTATTTGAATTAATAATATAAAATCACATATTCAAAGTCAAAAAATAATTTTATGAGTTGAAAAATTTTGATTGTTTTGCAATTATTCCTATATGAGAATAGTCCAAAAAGTTTTTCTTATTATCATAATCCTATTCTTTTTCAATGCTTGTTTTAAAGAAAAAAAGGATACTCTGATAATCTGTTGCGCGGGTGATAGTTTAATGAAGCCGATTCCTTTTCATTTTAGAAAAATAATTGACAGGAAATCCCATGTAAAAATCCTTAATTTAGCTCGCTCTGGATACGATACTGGAAATTATAAGGATTACATGTTAAGGCATTGGAGAGACTGGAAAAACAAGAGATGTGATTATATTTTGATTCAGCTTGGCACTAATGATGCTATTCGAATAATGAAAGGAAAATATCCGTTTATTGCTTTTAAGCAAAACTTATATTTTATTGTCAGGAAATTCAAAGAATTTAAAGGAAATAAATTTAAAAATTCAAAAATATTAATTGCAAGTGTTCCTCCGGTTTATTTCGGTAAATTCGGAGATGAAGTTAATAATTTAATCAGAGAAAAAATAAATCCAGCAATAAAAGAAATTGCTGAAAAGGAAAGGATATTTTTTGTGGATAATTATTCCAAGCTAAATGGAAAAATTAATTTTTATGATAAAGATGGAGTCCATCCAAATCATGAAGGAGAAATTCTTTTGGCTAAAAACTGGTTATTTTCCATTAAAATTACTCTAAGACAATTCAGGAGATTAGGTAAATTAAGGCAAGAAGATAGGACTTCCAACCCAGACCTGTAATAAGTCCCTTACAGCCAGTGGCTGTGATGCTATTCTTGCGAAAATCTTCTCTCGCAAAAATATTAGAAATATGAACTTCCACGCAGGGAATATTTATTGTTCTTATTGCATCCAAGATTGAAAATGATGAATATGATAGCCCTCCAGGATTTATTATAATTCCATGGAATCTTCCATCTGCATGTTGAATTTTCTCAATTATTTCTCCTTCAAAATTGGAGTGGAAAAATTCTATTTCTACATTCTTCTCTTTTGCATATTCTTCCAACTTCCCTTTAATGTCATTAAGGCTCATTTTCCCATATATTTCAATTTCTCTTTTGCCAAGAAGATTTAAATTTGGACCATTGATTACAAGTATCTTCTTTTTCATTTTATAATCTCCCTCAAACATTCATTTATATGATTAATTGAGATATTGGTTTTTATTTTAACCTCCCCAATTTTTCTTGGGATTATAAAGGAGATCTTTTCCCCTTTTCTTTTTTTATCATATTGCATAAATGATATGATTTCTGATGCATTTAAATTTGCAATCTTGGTTGGTAATCCTGCATTTTTTAAAATTTTCTTGATTTCTTCAAGATAATTTTCTGAGCACATATTTAATAAAACACCGAGTTTAAAGGCACATATAAGACCCAGCCCCACGGCTTTTCCATGGGATATTTTATAATTAAGACAGCTTTCAAATGCATGAGCAAAGGTGTGTCCGAGATTTAAAAGCTTTCTCAAATTCCTTTCATAAGCATCCTTTTCAACGATTGACAGTTTTACCTTAATACTCCTATATATTAATTCTTCCAGATAACCAAGATCCTTTAAAATTAATTCATAATAATGATTTTTTATTAGATTATATAAGTACTGATCTCCAATAATTCCAGTTTTTAAAGCTTCAACAAGCCCTTCTTTGATATATGATTTTTTTAAAGATATCAAAAATAAGGGATCAATCAGAATTGCTTCAGGGAAATAAATTGTTCCAATTTGATTTTTAGCTTTATTGAAATTAATTCCATTTTTTCCTCCTATGCTTGCATCTATTTGAGACAATAGGGTTGTTGGAATATTAATAAGTTTAATTCCTCTGTGATAGGTTGAAGCAATAAAGCCCCCAAGATCACTTATTACACCACCTCCTATGGATATAAAAAGAGAGGAGCGATTAGCCCTTTCATTCATGAGCCAGGAATAAATTCTTTTTGCGATATTTAAATTTTTGATTTTTTCCTTTGAGGTAATCACGTAAACCTTTGGATTTAAGCCATTTTTCTTTAAGTTTCTTAGAATTTTCTTTCCGTATAAATTAGAAATTATTTTATCCATAAGTATAAAAATCTCGGATCCTTTATAAATTCTATGAATATAGGAGCTCAAATTATTAGAAAGGCCTTTTTTAATGACTATTAAGGAATTTTTATGATTTGTTTCTGTTTTGATTTTTCTCTCCTTCCCATTAAGTATATTAGTTAATATCTTTTCTACCACCTCTTCTGGATTTAAATCATCTGTTTCTATTTTATTGGGAAATTTTTGATAAATGGGTATTCTTTCCTTATACAATTTTAAAATTGATTTTGCCGGGTTGGAAAACAAAAGGGGTCGAGTTTTATATTCTACATCAAGCCTTTTGATTATCGTTTCTGGTGTTGATAAAAGAGTGATAATAATAAAAGAGTAAAATTGATTTAAGTTTTCTTTATATAGAAGTGTTTTTCCTCCAGTTGAAATTACGCAATCCTCTGATTCTGATAGTTCTTTGCAAGCTTTTCTCTCCATTTCACGGAAATAGAGCTCACCATAGTTTAAAAAGATTTCATTTATTTTCAAGCCTGTTTTTTGCTCGATATATTCGTCCATATCAATGAATTTCAATTTTAAAATCCTTGAGAGTAATTTTCCGACTGTTGTTTTTCCAGAACCAGGGATTCCAGTAATTACAATTTTCATTTTAGTTCGAACAATCTTAAATTCGAATTATAGATATTAAAATTCCTTTTCACCTCAGTTAAGGTGTCACCTCCAAATTTTTCAAGGAAAAGACGTGCAATTTCCCAGGCACTTACTGCTTCTCCAATTATTCCTATTGAAGGAACAACGCAGATATCACTTCTATAATATGGGGCTTTTTTTAATTCTTTTGTTACAATGTCAAAGGAAGGGAGTGGATTTTTTAAGGTTGGAACAGGTTTGACATAAAGTCGCAGGATTATTGTTTCTCCATTTGACACTCCCCCTTCTATGCCTCCGCTTTTATTTGTTTTTCTAAGTATTTTCCCATTATACGAAATGGAGTCATGAAAATCCGAACCAAAACTTTCACTTCCAAGAATACCCTCACCAATTTCAACTGCCTTTACTGATGGGATGCTCATTAAAGCCCCTGCCAAGCAATAGTCGAGTCTTTTGTCATAATGAACATATGAGCCAATTCCAGGTGGTAATCCCCTTATTAATATTTCACTTATTCCACCGAGAGTATCACCTTTCTTCCTGGCTTCATTTATTTTTTCTTTCATTTTGCAAATAACTTTTTCGTCAATGCAATACAAATCTGATTTGTCTCTTTTTTGTCTCAATTCATTGTTGAAGTCTTTTAATTTTAAAGAAGTTCTAATTCCTCCAATCATTAGAGTGTGGGAGAAGAATTCTACATTAAATTCAGAAAGGAATTTTTTTGCAATTGTGCCTATAGCTACTCTCATTGCTGTTTCCCTTGCACTTGCTCTTTCAGATACTAAGTGAATATTTCTAAAATTGTATTTCATTGCACCAGCAAGATCCGCATGCCCAGGCCGTGGAACACTTTCATTTTCAAATTTTTTCTCTTTATTACTTAACTTTAGACATATCGGAGAACCTATTGTTTTTCCATTGATAATTCCAGATAGAATTTCTATTTTATCTGCCTCTTCAAATGCTCTTTCGCTCCTGCCAAACACTTTTTTTCTTAAACTTAACTCTTTGTTTATATCTTCCTCCTTAATTTCAAGTCCTGCGACCATACCCTCTATAATTCCTATTAAAGCCTTTCCATGTGATTCACCAGCTGTTAGAAATCGAAGCATTTAAAACCTCCTCACAGTTTTTTATAAATAATTCCTCGTTTATTATTTCTCTGTTCCATATTTTGAGGCTCTCCATTGCTTGAAAAATAAGCATATTAATACCATTTTCAATAAGAGCTCCCCTATTTTTAGCCCCTTTAAGGAACTTTGTTAGTCTTGGATTATAAATTAAATCAAATACAAGGAAATTATCCTTTAACTGAAAATCAATTTCTATTGGAGTTTTATTTTCATCTGGAAACATTCCAACAGGTGTTGCATTAATTAACACATCGGAACTTCGGATTTCTGCTTTGATTTTAATCTCCTCCCACAAATGTCCTTTCAGGACTTTAATGAAGTAGAAATCTCTCATAATTCTATTAATTCTTTTCCTGTTTCTGGAGAAGAATACAATCTTTTTAAAATTCAAGGTGTAAAGAGCATAGATGACACTTCTTGCAGCTCCACCAGCACCAAGTATTACAGCATTTTCTAAATTAAGGTGGTCATATTTTCTCAGAGCTCTTTTGAATCCAGTATAGTCGGTATTGTAGCCTGTTAATTTTCCTTTATCATTATGGATTACATTTATAGCAAATATTTTTCTAGCAATTGGGTCTAGTTCATCGAGGCAAGATATAACACTCTCTTTATAAGGAATTGTTACGTTTAATCCAAGGATTAAAGAATTTCTGAGCTTTTTCATAAAGCCTGAAAGTGAATTCTTAGATATTGAAAAGAGATAATAACTACAATTTAAATTTAACTTCCTGAAGTATGAATTAAATATCAATGGAGAAAAACTATGATTTATATTTTCTCCTAATAATCCTAATAAATTTCTATTACTCATCCTGCCAATTCTTTAATAAGCGATAAAAATCAGGAAAAGAGATTTTATAACACTCAAAATCTTCAATCTCTGTAATTCCTTCGGCTATAAGACCAGCAATAGCCATTGTCATTGCAATTCGATGGTCTCCTCTACTTGAAACTCTGGTGCCCTTTAATCTCTGAGGTCCCTCTATTATGAAGCCATCTTCCTTCTCCTCCATTTCTACCCCCATTTTTCTTAAATTCTCTGCCATGACTCCTAATCTATCGCTCTCCTTGACCCTTAGTTCAGATGCTCCTTTAAGAGTTGTTTTTCCCTTTGCTTGCGTGGCAAGTAACATCAAAAGAGGAATCTCATCAATTAGGGATGGTATTTCATCTTGCTCAATAGATGTTCCAATCAGAGAGCTTGGAGAAATTGAGATTGTGCCAACAGGCTCATTACATAACAACCTTTCATCATTTATCTTGATATTTGCTCCCATTCTCTTTAAAACTCTTATAAAACCCGTTCTTGTAGGATTTAAACCAACATCTGGAATAATTATTTCTGAATTTTCAATAAGGAGTGCAGAAGTTATAAAAAAGGAAGCTGATGAGAAGTCACCAGGTACTGAGATTTTTTGAGAGGGGAAGATGTTTCCGCCTTTGACTTTTATAACGCCGTTTTCTTTTTTAATTGGCGCTCCAAAATAAGAGAGTAGTCTTTCAGTATGATCTCTTGAAGGTATAGGCTCTAAAATTTCCGTTTCATCCTTGCTTAAAAGGCCAGCAAATATTAATGCTGATTTTAATTGAGCGCTTGGAATGGGTAATTTGTATTTAATTCCTTTTAATTCTTTTCCCCTTATTGCAATAGGCAAATTTTCTGAATTATTTCTTCCCTCAATCCAAGCCCCCATTTTTCTTAAAGGTTCCACAACTCTTTTCATAGGTCTATTTCTGAGAGAGGAATCCCCATCAATTATAGAGAAAAAATTCTGTCCTGAAAGAATTCCTATCAAAAATCGTGCTGTTGTACCGGAATTTTTTGCATTTAAAATGGAGTATGGTTCATTAAAATTGTAAAGCTCCTTCCCTTGAACTGTAACCTTATCAGACCTTATCTTTAGCTTTACCCCTAATTTCTCAAGACATTTAAGTGTGGTAATACAATCCTCAGCAAAAAGGAAATTTTCAATTTCTGAAATTCCAGAGGCAAGTGAGGCTATAAAAACTGCTCTGTGGGAAATTGATTTATCTGAAGTTATTTTAATTGTACCTTTAAATCCTTTACTCTTTTTAATTCTAACTTTCATTTTGACCTCAAACTTTGCTGAAAATTTCTAGTACTTATCAACCACTCCTTTATTTTTTTTATATTTTCGTTTTCAATTAATTTTTTTATTTGATTCAATTTTGAGGAGAATTCCTCAATTCTTTTAATGATTTGTTCTTTATTTGTTTCTATAATTCCAACTCCCATTTCCTCATGTGTAAGAGAAAGGCGAGTGGTGCTTAGCAAGCCATTGCCTATAAGTTTTTTAGTAATTGGGTTATCTTTAATCTGTTGTTCGGCGAGAAAAGACAGGGTTAGGGAAAGGATGTAGGGTAAATGAGAAGTCATGGATAAAATGCGGTCATGTTCTTCAGCATCAATTTTTAGTGGAATAGCCCCTATTTTTTTGAGAAGATTGAAAACAAAATCCTTTGCTCTCATACTTTTTGAGGTAGGAAAAGTAAGGGTGAAAATTCTATTCCTGAAAAGAGACGGGTTTGATGCATTAAATCCAGATTTTTCAGTTCCAGTTATAGGATGTCCTCCTATTAACATATATTCAGGAAAATCCTTCATTTTTTCACAGATTTCTCTTTTCGTGCTTCCAGAATCCAGAAGGATTGCATTGGGTTTCATATAAGAAACAATTTCTGGGATTAGTTTAATGATAGTATTAACTGGTGTTGCTAAAAAAATGAAGTCAGCTTTACTAATAGATTCTTTGAGGTCTGAACTTGGAAGATCAACAATTCTTTTTATAAGAGGATTTGATATTACTTCTTCCAGATCAACGCCAATAATTTTTTCTCCGATTTTATTTTGCTTTAGAGCTAAGGCAAATGACCCCCCTATTTGTCCAATCCCAACAATAGTAATTGTCATTTTACTAAACATTAGATTTCTCTATTTATTGCCCTTGCAATTGATTTGATTTCATCCATTAGTTTTTTAAACTCATTAAAGGTTAAACTCTGGGCTCCATCACTTAAAGCCTTTTCAGGGCAGGGATGGACTTCGACCAGAAGAGCATCTGCACCTATTGCTACTGCTGCTTTTGAAGCTGGAATTACTAAATTTCTCTTACCTGTTCCATGGCTCGGGTCTATACAAACAGGGAGATGGGAGAGCTGATTTATGAGAGGAACAGCGGTTAAATCCAGCGTATTCCTTGTATATTTTTCAAAGGTTCTAATACCTCTCTCGCAAAGGATAACCCTATAATTTCCATTAGATAAAATGTATTCTGCAGCCATAAGTAGTTCTTCTACTGTTGACATCATTCCCCTTTTAAGTAAAACAGGCTTATCATATTTCCCAACCGCTTCTAAAAGAGCATAATTTTGCATATTTCTTGTTCCGATTTGAAGAATATCAGCCACTTCTCCAACAATCTTGACATGCTCAGGAGCCATAACTTCTGTTATAATAGCTAAACCTGTTTCCTGTTTTGCTTCATAGAGTAGCTCCAAACCTTTTTCTTTTAAGCCCTGAAAACTATAGGGAGAGGTTCGAGGTTTAAATGCTCCTCCTCTTAATATTTTTGCCCCTGCTTCTTTAACAGCATGAGCTGTTTCCAAAATTTGTGAACGACTTTCAACAGAACATGGACCAGCCATAACTATAATTTCTTTTCCCCCTATACTAATTCCATTAATCTTAATTAGACTCTTTTCCTTTTTGAACTCTTTACTTGCGAGCTTGAAAGGTTTTAAAATTCTTACAACTTTTTCTACTCCAGGGAATGCTTCAAAATATTCAGGTGGCACTGTTCTTCCATTTCCGATTATTCCAATAATTGTTTTTTCTCCACCTTTTATTGGGTGTGCTCTAAAGCCAAGATTTTTAATTTCTTTTAAAACCTTTGAAATTTCTTTTAATGAAGCTCTATCTCTCATTACGATTATCATTTTTAACCCCCATTAAATCAGGTCTAAATTTGATTGTTTCACCCAGATATTGATGTTTTATTTCATCCTGTTTTTTATCAGTATATGCATGAACAAGGACCCTTATTACTCCTTTCATGCTATTTGGAACATTTATTTCTCTGGCACATAAAACAGGAACATATTTCCAGCCCATTTCTCGCACTGCATATGCTGGAAACTCTGCATTTATATCCTCTGTGGTTGTAAAAAATATACTGACTATATTCTCAATTTTTAATTGATTTTCATAAAATATTTTCTCCAAAAGCCTTTTTGTCGCATTTAAGATCTCCTCTCTCTGATTTTTTCCCACTTTAATTGCTCCTCTAATTCCCCTTAACCAGACTCCCTTTTCCTCGTTCATACTGACCTCCTTAATTCCTGTATAAATTTTTGAAATTTATCTAAAAGATTCTTTTCATTTAAGTTCTCCTTTATAAGATTCATTAAGGCGCTCCCAACAATAACTCCATCACTAATCTGAGCAATTCTTCTTGCTTGATTGGGATTGGAAATCCCAAATCCAATGCATAATGGTTTTGATATTAAATTTTTTACTCTTCGGACATATTCATTTAAATAATTAGGCAGGTTTTCTCTCATTCCAGTAACTCCTATTATAGAAACGAGATAAATAAAACCTCTCGCCCATCTATCAATCTGTGAAATCCTTTGCTCAGATGAGGTAGGAGCAATCAAATAAATTAAATCAATATCATTGGATTTAAAAATTTCATTAATGTAAATGCTCTCCTCAAAAGGTAAATCTGGAATTACTATTCCATCCACACCACATTCTTTTAACTCCTTAGCGAGACTTTTAATTCCTCTTTTTAAAAGAGGGTTTAAGTAAGACATTAAAATCAGAGAAGCTTTGATTTCTTTTTTCAAATAGTATAATTCTTTCAACAGTCCGGAAAGAGAAAATCCTTTTTCCAATACCCATTGACTGGAAAACTGAATTGTTTTCCCATCAGCCAGTGGATCAGAAAATGGGAGGCCTATTTCTATAAAATCTGCACCAGTTCTGTCAGCTATTCTAATTAGTTCTCTGAAAAGCTCAGGAGAAGGATAAAATGCAGTAAAATAAGGTATGAAAGCCTTTCTATTTTCATTCAATATTAATTTAAATCTATTCTCTATTTCACTCAATTTTACCCTCTTTTACGAATTTCCTTATAATTTCTATATCTTTATCCCCTCTTCCTGATAAATTAATGACAATTAATTTCCCCTTTATTTCATGAGAGATTCTTTTTAAGTAAGCAAGTGCGTGTGAGGATTCAAGAGCGGGAATTATACCTTCGAGTCTGGATATTTCAAAAAAAGCTTCGAGCGCTTCCTCATCTTTAACTACATCAAAATGAATTCTACCTATGTCCTTTAAGTAGCTTAATTCGGGGCCAACTCCTGGATAGTCTAATCCTGCTGAAACCGAATGAGTGGGCATAACTTGACCTTCTGAATCCTGGAGAAGATAAGAATAGGAACCGTGGAGAACTCCAGGAGTTCCGTAATTAAGGGTTGCTGAATGTTCTCCTGGATTACTCCCTATTCCTCCTCCTTCCACACCAATCATTCTCACTTCTTTTTCTTCAATAAATGGATAGAAAAGTCCAATCGAATTTGAACCACCTCCAACACATGCGATTAAAATATCCGGTAATTTCTTCTCTATTTTTAAAATTTGATCTTTTACCTCCTTCCCGATTATTGATTGAAAATCCCTTACCATGATGGGATAGGGATGAGGTCCAACAACAGAACCAATCAAATAATGGGTAATTTGGACATTTGTTACCCAATCTCGTATAGCCTCATTTATTGCATCCTTTAAAGTCTTTGAACCTGACGAAACCTTAACTACTTTTGCTCCAAGAATTCTCATTTTTAATTGATTTGGAGATTGTCTTTCGTAATCCTTTTCTCCCATGTAAATTACACATTCAAGCCCAAGAAGGGAACAGGCGGTTGCAGTTGCAACTCCATGCTGCCCAGCTCCTGTTTCAGCCACTATTCTCTTCTTCCCCATTCTTTTTGCCAGCAAGGCTTGACCAATGCAGTTATTAATTTTATGCGCTCCTGTATGACATAGATCCTCTCGTTTTAAATAAATTCGACATTTATATTTTCTGCTAAGATTTTCTGCAAAATAGAGGGGAGTTGGTCGCCCTACGTAATTGGTAAGATAATAATTGAATTCTTTAATGAATTGTCTGTCCCTTCTAAATTTAAAATAATTTTTCTCAAGCTCGATTAAATTTTCCATTAAAGTTTCAGGGACAAATCTTCCTCCATAAACTCCGAATTTTTCAGTTTTTTCTGGATGTCCCATTTTCTTACCCTCTCTATGAATTCTTTTAATTTTTCAGGACTTTTTATCCCTTCTCTTTCTTCAACTCCTCTACAAACATCAACTCCATATGGCGATACTTTTTCAAGAACCTCCTCTATATTTTCTGGATTTAACCCACCAGCTATGATAACTCTTCCAAACTTTTTCGCCTTTTTTGCTATTTCCAAATTCATTAAAAAATTTTTACTTTCCTTTGGTAAATCAAGCATAAAAAAGGGAAGAGAGAATTTTTTAATTTTCATAAATATATTGATATTGTTAAATTCAAAAACCATTATGACTTTTGGATAAAAAAGACTTAAATATTTTTCGCTTTTATTTCCATGAATCTGAGCGAAATCTAATTTACAGAAGTTCATGATTTCTTTAATGGTTAAAAAATCTTCATCTTTAAATACCCCAACTTTTGTAATAAATGGAGGAAGTTTATCTATTATTTCCTTTGCTTTTCTCGGAGAAATTTTTCTTGGACTTTCTGTAAAAATAAAGCCAAGTGCATCAGCACCTTCATCAATAGCTAAAAATGCATCATTAATATTGGTGATTCCACATATTTTAATTCTTGTCATCTTCTAAAATCCTTTTAAAAGATTTTAATTTTTCACCAGGATTTGCAGAGGTAAGAAAAGCTTCTCCAATAAGGAAGCCATTAACATTCAATTTTTTATAAGGAATTAAATCTTTTTCCTCTCTGATTCCACTTTCTACAATTTTAATTTTTTGATCAGGAATTAGAGGTATTAATTCCATTGAAATTCTCAAATCAACCTTTAAGTTCTTAAGATTCCGGTTGTTAACCCCTATAATTTCAGCATCTGCCTCCAGAGCCTCCATTAATTCATCCCTGCTATGAACCTCTACTAGGGCATGCATTTTTAATTCTTTTGTTAGATTTAAAAGTTTTTTTAGCTGATTTTTTTGTAAGATGCTTAGAATTAACAAAATTGCATCTGCACCATAAATTCTGGATTCAAGAATCTGATATTCTTCAAAAATAAAATCCTTTCTTAATATGGGTATTTCAATTTTTTCTTTTAACCTCCTTAGATTCTCGATATTTCCAAGAAAATAATTTTCCTCAGTAACGACTGATATTGCAGATGCTCCACACTTCTGATAGATTTTTCCAAATTCTTCAATTTTATCTTCGAATATAAAAATTCCCTTTGATGGTGAGGCAATTTTAATTTCAGCAATTATAGATGAATAGCCAGAAAGACATTTTAAAAATGAGGATTCTGATGATAAATCCTTCATCATTTTGAACAATTCAGTAAAAGGAAGAATTCTCTTCTTCCTCTCCAGTAAAATTTTTTTTCGCTCTATTATTTTTTCCAAAAAATCATTCATTTTTCTTTGAAAAAGATAGATATTCCATAAACAATCTATATGCCTTTCCTGAGTCAATTGATTCCCGAGCCATTTCTAATCCTTCCTTAATGTCACTTGCCCTACCTGAAACGAAAATTGCTGCACCTGAATTCAAAAGGACAATATCTCTTTCAGGCCCTTTCTCTCCTTTTAAGACCCCGTAAAAAATTTCAACATTTTCCTTTAATGATTGTGTCTTGATGGATTCAAGAGGTGAAAGTTTTAAATTGTATTTTTCTGGATTTATTTCAATCTCCTGGATTTTATCCTGTGTTACCATATATCCTTTTGTTGGAGATGAAATGGAGATTTCGTCAAGTCCATCATCTGAGTGGATTACAAGTGCTCTTTCAGAACCTAGGAGTTTTAAAGTGCTTGAAATCGGATATAAAAGATCAGGTGAATAAACACCAAGAAGTTGTCTCTTTACCCTGAGAGGATTTACTAAGGGACCGATTATATTAAATATTGTTCTAACACCAATTTCTCTCCTTGGTTGCAGGACATATTTCATAGCAGGATGGAAATTTGGAGCAAATAGAAAACCAAATCCAATCTCATCTATGCATTTCGAGATTTTCTCTGGAGAGAGATTTAAGTCAATTCCCAGTGCCTCCAATAAATCTGCACTTCCACATTTGCTTGATACAGAGCGGTTGCCATGTTTCGCCACTTTAACACCTGCACCAGCCACCACAAATGCAGAGACAGTAGAAACATTGAAGGTTGATTTTCCGTCTCCTCCTGTGCCACATAAATCAATTAAATCTGTGCTCTTCGGAGATAGTTTAATAGCTTTTTTAAGCATAGCCTTTGTTGCTCCAGTAATTTCTCCTATTTTTTCCCCTTTTATTCTTAAAGCTATTAAAAAAGCAGCAATTTGAGCATGAGTTGCCCTATTTGACATTATTTCATCCATTACCTGTTCCATTTCAAAAGAATTTAAATCCCTTCCATTAATAAGATTTTGGATTGCCTCTTTGATCATTTTTGTCCTCCCAATTCAAGAAAATTTCTCAGAATTTTTTTTCCTTCCTGTGTAAGAAATGACTCTGGATGGAACTGAACCCCTTCTACTTTTTTACCTTTAATCCTTATTCCCATTATTTCTCCTTCCTCTGTATATGAAGAAATTTCTAAAATCGAAGGTAAAGATTCCTCTTCAACTATAAGAGAGTGGTAACGAGTTGCTAAAAAAGGATTGGTAACACTTTCATATATTGTTTTTCCGTCATGATAAATCTTAGATAATTTACCATGCATTACTTTTTCAGCTCTTTTGATTCTTCCTCCATAGGTATATGCAATGCATTGGTGTCCAAGACAAACACCAAGAACAGGAATTTTTTCTGAAAAGATTTCAATCAATTTATTTGAAAGCCCTGCCTCACACGGGGTTTTAGGTCCAGGAGAGATTACTAGATAATCTGGAGAGAGTTTAATTGCTTCATCCACGGAAATTTGATCATTTCTTTTTACAATTACCTTTTCTCCAAGTTCCATAAATGCCTGTGCCAGATTAAAAACAAATGAATCATAGTTATCAATTAATAAAATCATCTCTCCACCTCCTCTGCATATTTAATAGCCAGATAAATTCCCTGCATTTTATTTAAAATTTCTCTGTATTCTCTTTCTGGATCAGAGTCAGCAACTATTCCTGCACCTGCCTGTATGTAATATGTTCTTTTCTTGTAAATTATCATTCTAATCGCTATACACATGTCCATGTTTCCATTTAAAGCAAAATATCCAACTGCCCCAGCATAGGGTCCTCTTTTTGCTCTTTCCAATTCTTCTATTATTTCCATCGCCCTGATTTTTGGTGCACCTGTCACTGTTCCAGCAGGAAAAGTTGCCTTAAAAAGGTCAAGAGCATCATATTGAGGAGCTAATTTTCCAGTGACCTGTGAAACAATGTGCATTACATGTGAGTATTTCTCTAGATGCATTTTTTCATTGACTTTAATGGAATGGGGAAGACAGACCTTTCCGAGGTCATTTCTAGCAAGATCAACAAGCATTACATGTTCAGCAATTTCTTTTTCACTGGCAAATAGTTCTTTTTCAAATTCTTTTTCCTCATCAATATTCTTTCCTCGAGGTCTTGTTCCTGCAATTGGATGTACATATGCTGTGCCATCATTTAATTTCACGAGAGTTTCAGGTGAGGAACCAATTAATTGAAAATCATCGAAATCGAGATAGAACATATATGGAGAAGGATTTATTCCTCTCAATGATCTATAAATCTGGAATGGATGTGACCAGGTTTCCCCACTTATTCTTTCTGAAAGTACGACCTGAAATATATCACCAGCACGTATATATTCCTTTGCTATTTCAACAGCTTTCTTAAATTCAATCTTATCAAAACTTAAAGGAGGAATTTCTTTCACTCTGATTTCATCAATTTTAATACTAAGTGGAATATTTAAATTTTTTATAATATGATTTATTCTATTAAAAGCCTCAAAATCGGTTTCTTCTTGAGTTTTTAATGTAATAACCTTAGCTCGATGTTTTATATGGTCAAAGACTAGAATATCTCTCACCAGGTATAGGATTCCTTCAGGAAAAGATTCAGAATATTTTATATGCGATGGCAAAGATTCAAAAAATTTAACAACATCATAACTAATATAGCCAACCCAACCTCCCACAAAAGGAGGAAAATCAGGTTCAGAAAATGTCTTAAATTCAAAAATAATCTCTCGAAGTTTTTTAATTAAATTTTCAGGAGTAAAGGAGATTTTTTTATTATCCACAATTAAAAGATTGTTTTGTATTTTTAAGGTTCTGAAGGGTTTCATTCCAATAAAAGAGTACCTGCCAAGTCTTTCGCCTTTTTCCACACTTTCAAGTAAAAATTTCGCTCCTATTCTTTTTAATTTCAAAAAAGCTGAAACAGGAGTTTCTAAATCAACATTAATTTCTTTCCATATTGGTTTTAATTTTGCCTTTTTCATAATAATAACCTCCTTTCCCCTCCAAAATAAAAAAACCCACTAATTCATTTGCATGAATTAGTGGGTCTTAGGAATTCTTAGGAGGGGGTCATGAAAGGGCGAGAATCCCTACAGACCCACCCTCATATACCACCAATAATAGTATCGAGGGTGAATCTCTGAATTAATTAAGATAATTATCTTTCTCTCCCTCTCGCCCATAAGGTAATTTATTATATTTAAAAAAAATCCTTTGTCAACCCTAAAAATTTTTGACACCAAAATAGATATAGACATATTTACCGGTTAGAGAGGAAAAAGTTAATAAAGAGAGTTGAGGCTGCCCATCACATCCTGGGTATAATAAAGAGTTTGAGAGTTCCCTGGTGGAGGGAGCCGCATCCTCTACCAGGATGGAGGACAGCCCCATG